>Ga0233444_10000300_pt1 | contig 68745 bp, 55 predicted proteins | sample SI_124_October20_6_FD_182792 | JGI IMG/M metagenome (GOLD analysis project Ga0233444, IMG submission 182792) | Seawater microbial communities from Saanich Inlet, British Columbia, Canada - SI_124_October2016_10_MG | ecosystem: Environmental > Aquatic > Marine > Inlet | place: Canada: British... | reverse complement strand
CAAGAAAATTATGATGGATAATCTTAAAACAGTTTTCATTTTAGTTGTTTAATTATTTAGACCTTAATTTACCAAAAAAGTTTAAATTATAATCATGGAAGCTGCAACTTTGAATAATAGGAGGAGCAACACATAATGATAAAACGGTTATACTTTTATAGTATAGCGGTTTTTTTGTTTAATGACGTAAAGATGTCGTTTTATAATTTTAACCTAAAGAGTAGTTTTGTTTCATGGATTATAAAAACATTATTAAAAAATTAAGACTAAGACAAGGTTATACTCAAGTTGACTTGGCTGAACTAAGTTCTCTTTCATTGAGAACTATTCAAAGGATTGAGAATAACGAAGTGGAGCCAACTCCATACTCCTTAAATCAAATAGGAGAAGTTCTTGGGGTTAATTTAAATGAACTTAAAAACAACATTATGAAGCAAAAATTAAAATCATCAAATTCGTGGAACATTTTATTACACCTATCTTCAATTTTCGGAATAATAACAACTACCATTATTTGGGTAATTTTTAAAAGAAAAGATGAAATAATTGAATTTCAGGGAAGGGATGTTATCAATTTTAAATTTAATTGGATTCTCCTTTATATCGTATTTGGAGTAACCTCGTTACTAATAACCCAATCTTGGGCTTTACTCATAATTGCCCTCGTTTCCTTGTACTCAATTGGATTAATTATATCAATATATAATTCCATAAGGGTAGCTAATAACAAAGACTATACTTATCCCATTTTCATTAGACTATTAGGTCACCAATAGATGAGGTTGTGCTGCAACTTTGAATAATAGGGGGAGCAACATATAATGATAAAACGGTTATACTTTTATAGTGTAACCGTTTTTGCTTTTATTAACAGAAAAAAAATATTTCTAAAGTAAGAGCTCATGATGCTATTGTGGGTGTACTCTATTTAGTAAGCGTTGGTATAACATTGTATACCACTAATTTGGATTTTTTATGGATAGCGGTTGCTGTTGGTGGACTTCAGCTTGTCAGTCCAATAACGAAGTTCTGCCCAGTTTATTTAATTTTAAACAAATTTATGCCCAACACTGACCCTATTCAGAATGGTAAGTAAAACTTAAGTCACTATTAGATTGAGTTGTGCTGCAACTTTGAATAATAGGGGGAGCATTGAAAATCAGAGAGTTACAGAAATGTGACTCTTTTTTTATTTGTAATTACGTCATATATATCGATTAAGAAATGCACACCATACATTTAAATAAGCCTCTTAGAAAGGCTTATTTAAAGAGGTGATTTCCGCTAGTTTTAAAGCATGTGTAATACAATGCACACATTATTTCTTGGAGTTGGTTGAAATATCTTTTTAACTCGTATTGGTTTAATCTTTTGGTCTATTGTCATCTCTGTAATATCCAAAGTGTCTGCAACACCTTCTACAAATGTTTGTAGCTTCTCTTTTACTTCTGTAGTTAGTTTGTTTGGGACCCCTGCTATTCTTTCCATTTTAATATATATTGTTAAAATTAAAAATTTCGTGAAAAAATATTGGGAGGGTGCTTTAGTTGCTCACCTTGTTTAAACTAACATTTTAATAGGAATTTTTTTTTATATTAGTGTTTTTTTAACTTAAAAATATTAATATGAAAAAAGTCACTTTTCTTATAACAATTACTTTTTTAATAATTAGCTGTCAAAATAATGAGACTAATATGAATAAAAATGTTGGTGAAATTTTAAGTGGGGATAACGAAGGAAGTACCTACTCAATTGGAAGTATGGAAGATGCTCAATTAGCCTTAGATTTTTCAACTGCATTTGTTAATCAAGATTATGATTTTGTTACTGAGGAAAATTATTTAGAAACTATCTTTTTTTATCCTGAAAAAGGATTAGAAAAACTTGAGTTTGATCTACCCAGCTTAATAGAACTTGCAAAATCTATGCACGAGCCATATGACTCAATTAGAAGAAATGTTTATGATGTAATTCCAGTAGTCCCCTCTTACGATGAGAATTTAACCGTTGTAATGTTTCCATTTACTGAAACTAGATATAGAAAGGATGGTGAAATTGAAAAGTATAGATTCTATGAAAGACATTATATCCAAGATGGTAAAATTGCTGGAGTGAGAAAATGGAGTCAGGAGGAATAACAAAATAATCTACTTTTATTTGACAACATACATGGCCAGTGGGGGAATATATTTAAAATTATTGTCGAGGATGCCTTATTGATTATGGAACCTGCTGGCATAAGATGAAGTTTGCCTCCGGTTTCGAGTAAAATGACAATATTGAAGATTAAAGAATTACGGGTATGTAGCTCTTTTTTCTTTTCATAAAGTGTAAAGCGTATGAATCAAAACTACATGTTAGGTTGCTAGAACTTTATACTGTTTGGGGTGCAGACTATCGATCTACTTGTATGATGGAGACATTGAAAATATAATTTTTAGGGATTTTTCGTTTAAAAATAAATGGTTGGGCTGAGGGCAGTATAAAGAGTAGGTTTCCTCATGATATTCGATGGGAAATTGAAAAAAATTCTATTTTTCTATAACTTGATTATAAATAATTACCAACTATGAAAACTAAAAACAATATTCTGCTCGCAGAAAAAAAGAAGCTGTCTAGATTTGATACGTTCACCTCTAAAATTATCTGGGCAGTGGACTTAGAAAAAATGATCACAGGAATAACCCGAATTGATCATTTAGTTTTTGTTACTAATATATCAAAATGGGGTGTAGGTCAATACACCTCATTATTGAAGTTTGATACAGGAGAAATTTTATGGACGATAAAAAAAGTGTTTACCAGTATTCTGATAACAGATCAATATGTTTTTAGTCTGAAGGGGTCTAAGTTAGAAGCTTTATCTCTTAAGACTGGAAAAGAGCATTTTATCATATCTACGACTTTTAAATGGACGGCACCTAAGTTGGCGTTGATAGGAGAAAAATTATATCTTTATTCAAAGAAAAAGGTGCTTGAGGTTAATCAGAAAAATGGTCAATTAATGGAAGTAGAATCCCCAAAAGGATTGGATATCCAAAGTATCACTATCTTGGTTGATGAATTTCAAATGAATATCAATACCATGTCAACACCTGATTCGGGAGTATATTTTATAGGTGATTCGGGTTTAGGAGGAGATGCGTCAGGAGGCGACGGCGGTGATGGTGGTGAATGATAAAGACTACATTATTTTGATTGGACTAGTTGTCTGATTTTGAAATGCATTGTACTTTTACTACTTCATTAACAATATAAATAATCATGAAGAAATTTATTATTAAAAGAGCCATGACTGGAGTTTCAGGAGCACCCAAGCATGAGTTAGACAAGGCAGGGAAGGCTTCTGAAGCCGTCCTTATATAGATGCGAGCAGAGGGTAAGGAGATCCAACAAGAGCAAAGTTACGTAGCTGGAGATGCTATTTATTATATTTATCATGCAGCATCAGAAGATTTGATTCGGGAACATGCAGAACGATCGAATGGGGTAGCCACTGAGATCACCGAAATAACGACACTCATTAAGCACAATACTTCTGTGGTGAGTTAAATATTTAAGTTTTGAAAAAAAAAGGCTTTCTAATGCTTACCTGAAAGCCTTTTTTTTTAAAATTTCAAATACAATGCAGTGTTTTTTAATAGGTCAGAATAGCTAGCTTTTTAAAAAGTAATTAAAATGAGGGTAGCGTCATTTAAGAAGTATGATACTAAGAATAATTAATATGAAAACTACTTCAAAATGTGCTCGAGAGTTTTAAGACTCTTTCTCACCACTTTTTTAGTTTTTATTCGACAAACAAGACCCCAACACTTTGCGCTTGACAGGCGGTGTTGAAAACCTGCACCTGTCCATTAAGTAAACGTTGAGCATATTGCTTATGAATAGCCCATTTGGCATCCAATTCAACTTTGCGTGATTCACTCCCTTGCGTAATTTTTGGAATAGGACTATTTGATTCACTGATTAAATTAAGATAATGCGCTGTAAATCCATTTTCGAAGTTTTCAACATCATCATAGGCCTTGGATAATCTCTGTACCATGATACCATCCCATAAGGTTAAGTCTTTGTTTAAGGTATTACCCAAAGCGATCAGTTCATTATGATTTGTTGAATTCATTTTTGCAAGCAAACTTTTGAGCTTTGTATTGATTTCATTGAGATGATTGGTCATATTGGTCATTTCTCTATAGGTGGCAGCGGCAGAGCTCATGAATTCATGGTATGCGCGGTATTGTGCTTCACTCAGATCATACAAAGGATTCGCTTGAATGATCGCTGGAGTTTCAAAATGATTATCATCATAGGTTAATGTCAATTGGTAAGTACCCGGAATGGCCTGATGACCTGAATAGCCCCCTTCAATATATACCTTGGGTACCCCAGGCAGCAAAGGATAATGCATGTTCCAAACAAACCTATTGAGTCCTACATTTTTAGATAAAGTGGGTTTTTTTGGAGGATTCCCTTCATATGTGATGTAACTTTTATCGGCGCTAGATGAAAATGTGTTGACCATATTACCTTGAGCATCTTTGATGATCAAGGTAAGTTCAGTTTCTTTACTTAAGGAAGGTAAGTCATAATAAATTACCATACCACTGGCAGGATTTACACCTTTGAGTAGATCTGTCCCTTTACTTTTGTTCGAATTGAGGCCACTGTACCAATTGGCAATATACGTGGGGGCAGGAGCATAAAATTTACCTTGGCGGGAGGTTCCATCATATTGGCGAAGGATCGTCAAATCATCTAAAACCCAAAAAGATCTTCCTTGTGTTGCGACTACGATGTTGTCATGACTGATGGCTAGATCGGTAATCGGTGTAATGGGTAAATTCAGCTGTAAAGGAGACCAATTAAGGCCTCCATTCCATGATGCATACATGCCCGTGACCGTACCCGCAAATAATAAGTCTTTACGTTTTTCGTCTTCACGTACTACCTTGGTATAGGCCCCTTGTGGGATTCCTGAAGTGATGAGTTTCCATGTTTTTCCATAGTTTGTGCTCTTGTACAAACCAGGCGTATAGTCATTAAACTTATACCGTGTGGTAGCTAAATATACCGTACCGGGATCATGGGGTGAAACCTCAATGGCATTGATTAACGTTTCAGGCAATCCTTTTGGAGTCACATTGATCCAAGTAGTACCATTGTCTGTTGTGAGATGAACCCTTCCGTCATTACTACCCGTGTAGATGACTCCTTTTTCATGTTTAGATTCTACAACATAAGTCAAGGTACCATAATTTTCTGCACCGACGGCTTCAACGGTATAAGGTCCTCCTCCTTTGCCTTGCTTCGCATCTATATTGGCGGTCAGGTCCGGTGAAATAACCTCCCAAGAAATCCCCTCATCTCTAGTTCTTAGTAAATATTGAGCTCCATGAAAATAAGTATTGGGCTCATGTACGGACTTTACTATGGGAGCATTCCAATTGAATAAATACTTCATGTCCCGAGCTGCGAGGCCCAAATATAAATTAGGCTCTATCTTAACATTTGTTCCAGTTTTGGCTTTGGTATCTAGTAGTTCAATAGATCCTAAATAACTCCCACCCATGACCTTCACAGGATTATCGGGATCAAAAGCCAAAAAAGCACTCTCACCGCCTGCAGAACTGGTCCAATCAGATTCAGTAATACCCGAAGATCCCAGACCAATGCTCGCGATTTTGACTGAAGAGTTGTCTTGTTGACCGCCATAAATATTGTAGGGAAACATATTATCAGTAGTCACTCGATAAAATTGAGCCGTTGGCATGTTGTCAATCCGGGACCAGTGAGTCCCCTTATCAAATGAAATTTCAGATCCTCCATCATTGGTGAGGAGCATGTTTTTATTATTCAGAGGGTTAATCCAAAGGTCGTGATAATCTCCGTGATGACTGCGTATTCTTGCCCAATCCTTGCCTCCATTTATGGATCTATAGGTACCTGCACTTAACACGTAAACGACATTTTCATCCTTCGGGTCCAATGCGATCTCAATATAATACCAAGCCCGCTGTAATAGGCGATGATCCCCGCTTATTCGGATCCAATTTTTACCTGCATTTTTAGAAACAAATAAGCCTCCTTTTTCTTGCTGAGAATCACTTTCAATGAGGGCATAAACCCAATCGGAATTCGCGCGAGATACAGCAATCGCCATTTTTCCTTTCTCTTCTGGCAATCCTTGATGAATTTTTTTCCATGTATCACCACCATCCGAAGATTTGTATAATCCACTGCCTTTACCGCCACTGATGACTTGCCAAGGGGTTCGCATATGCTCCCACATGGCAGCATACACTATATCAGGGTTATTGTAGTCAAGGGATAATTCACTAGCACCTGTCAAATTATTTACAAAAAGGGTGCGCGTCCATGATTTACCCCCATTCGTTGATTTAAAAATACCACGATCCTCATTAGGCCCGTTGAGTGCTCCTTGCGCGGCTACCCACAAAATATTAGGATCTCGAGGGTGAATGACTATGCGTGAAATATGCTGCGTTTCCTTGAGTCCCATATGGATCCAGGTTTTACCGGCATCTGTTGATTTGTACACGCCATCACCGTGAGAGGTCATTACCCCCCTGGGTGCGTGTTCTCCCATTCCTACATAAACGATATTGGCATGACTTTCAGAGACAGCAACGGCTCCGACAGAGCCCATTTTGAAAAACCCATCAGAACAATTAATCCAATGCTGACCCGCATCGGAAGTCTTCCAGACGCCCCCTCCGGTAGTGCCCATATAATAAGTTAAAGGATCGTCGATGACGCCGGTTCCTGCATTGGCACGCCCGCCTCGGAAAGGGCCAATACTTCTGTATTTTAGGTTATTAAAAACTGAGTCTAGTACTTGTGACTGTAGGTCATAGGTAAATATTAGACAGCAAATGATTAAAATAGATGTTCTCATTTTTCTGAATTTCTTATTATAGTTAGCCTTTGAAGAAAGGATAGTATTTTATCGTGTTTAATGATTCTTTTAGCAGCGATAACTCGAAAGCCTCTTTGTTAATAAGTTTAATTAACTAATTTGATTAATTAATTTAACTAGGGCAAGAACAATTTTATGAATGGCAAAATCAATTAAGTTCAATCATACGAAGATTACATTTTTTTAATAAGACTATTCATTAATTCCATAACGTAAGAAACATCCTGAGAAGTCGTTCGCCAATTGACGAAAGCCGCGCGAATCCCTTTTTTTTCTAGGTAAAAGGTAGGAGACATGAATACCTTACCCGTCTCATTGAGTATAGATAAAAACCTAGTGACCCGTTCATCACTGTAGTCGTTTAGGGTAAAGCAAACCGTATTAAGTCGGATAGGGGCCAATAATTCAAAATGGGTATGCTTCTCTATCCAGTCTCCGAAAAATTGCGCATGTTCAGTACTGTCATCTATCATTTCTTGGATGCCCGACTTCCCGTAAGCAAGTAGGGCAAACCATACGGGCAGCGCTTTCAATCGTCTTGAGTTTTCGGGCAAAAGGTTTAAATAATCCACAGCACCTGATTGATTTTCTAGATAAGGAGCATTTGAGTTTTGGAAGGTTTCAATCTGAAAAATTTTATGTGATTCTTTTATAAGGAAAATTGCATTTTCATAGGGGACGTTGAGCCATTTGTGACAATCTATGGTGAAACTATCTGCTTGATCCCAACCATCAACCAAATGTTGATGACTTTTACTACAGGAAGCGAAGCCTCCAAATGCCGCATCTATATGCCACCAAAAATTAAATTTTTTCTTGAGTTGGGCGATGCCTTCAAAGTCATCAAAGTCAGCTGTATTTACGGTACCGGCACTGGAAATTAAAATAAATGGAGCACCAGATAATTGGAGGATTTGTTTTTCAAAATCTTGCAAATCCATAGATTCCTGATGACCATGGTTCGTTTTAATGATCGTAATATTGACACTACCTAATCCCAATAAAGACAGGGCCTTTAAAACAGATGAATGCGGTAGGGCAGCCAAAACATTAATGGGTCCATTGATGCCTTCTTTGGCATAATCTTTCCCTTGCTGTTTACCAATCCACTGTCTTGCAGCAGCCAAGCAAGTCACATTAGACATGGTTGCTCCTGAGACGAAACCCCCTGATAAGTTTTTAGGTAAATTAAATAACTCAAGGAGTAATCGGATGGTTTCCATTTCAATATGGGCAGAAATATCTCCTTGACCACTGGCCTTAAAGGCATTTTGGTCGTAAATGGTGGTGAGCCAATCACCGGCAATGGATGCCGGAGTCGTGCCTCCAGTGACAAAGCCCCAATATTTGGGACCCGAAGAAGAAACCATGATTTTCTCAAAGGTTTCATTGAAGTATTTGAGTGTATTTTTAGTACCCCACCCATCTATCGGAAGCTGCGTATCAGGGCTTATTTTATGTGTATTTGAGGTAGGACGATGCTGTAAATGATCCAGGTATGAGAGTCCTTGATTTTTTACCTCATCGAGGATACTTGCCATCTCATCTAAGTCTTTTTTTAACCTTTCGTTCATCTTACTAAAGTATTACATTGTAGTTTATTTATAAAGTTAAATGTCCGAAGCCCAGCGCAATCCTCAATGAAAAAGAAAGTGGATTAAAACAAGACTGCCCAATAAGGTCCAACCAAGCTTACTCAATGAGTTGGAACTCGACTGAAATAGGACTTTGTAAGATGAAAAGTTACTGGCTTCCCCTTCAGTTGCGATCAATAAACTGATAAAAATAACCCAAAATGCCCGCACAAAATAATTCATGTCAGGGAGTAAATATTGCAGTAATAAATTTGAAGGGAGGGTAATTAAAAAAGCTAACAAGACCTTTTTTTTATTTGGGACAAGTAATAATGCAGCCGCACAAATCATCACGGTAATTCCACAATTGATATAGTATCTAAGATTATTTAATGTATGGGTAAAGGCAGCACTTGGATTCTCAAATTTCAAGTAGAGCAATATCATGCCCATGGTAAGTGAGCTGATTAAGCTGAAAATAATAGCCTGCCGCCCCGCACGAATTTTTTGATAATCCAAGGGGTTTTTATTAATATAATTTGAATAGATGTCGACTGACCATAAGGTAGCAATCGAATGAAAAGTTGAATCTACCGTACTCATTAATGAAGCAAATAGACCGCAAAGGATGATACCTCGAAGTCCTTCAGGAACATAGTGATTGACTAAATAGGGGAATGACATATCTGGATCACTCAGGCCCTCACCTAAGATGCCATATAGGGCAATACCGGGGATCACTATAATGAGCGCCATGAAGTATTTCAATACCCCGCCGAACAATAATCCTTTTTGTGCCTCTTTTAGATTTTTGGCAGCCAGTGAACGCTGTATGATGGTTTGATTCGCACACCAATAATTAATATTTAAAAAAAATAAGCCAAATAGATGGGTCCAAGGCAGGATCGGATGATCGGTAGGTAAATGTAGGTGCATACGGTGATTTGTTTGCACATAAAGCTCCTCCCAACCACCGAGTGCGCTAACGCTAACGATTAATACAAACAAGCCCCCAAATAATAGAATGATGAACTGAATAATGTCTGTTTTGACTACTGCATTTAGACCTCCTAGATAAGTATAAATGGCTGAAAAGAGACCTAAGATCACGATCAAAATCGCGATACGCATCATGCGGTCCTCATGCAGCACGGCAAGTTGTTTTCCAAAGACTTGATCAGCAGCGTAAGCACCCCAAAATAAGGCAGCACCCAAAGTAATGGTAGAAAATAAACTTAGGTTAGCTATCGAATAAAACAATCCTGCGCGTTTACCAAGGTAAATAGTGATGAATTCGGTAACGGTGGTAACTTTGTGTTTTAAAAACAGGGGAATAAAGACGAATGCGGCAATCAAAAGACCTTGAATGGCGCTGATTTCCAAATTGGCCTGAGCTAATCCATAGAGATAAGCAGAGCCCATCATGCCCAAAAACTGATAACCCTGTACATTGGTTGCGATGGTAGAAATCGCAATGGAGGGCCATCTTAAATTTCTAGAATTTAAAAAATAAGCATCTGCATCTATTTTTTTTATTTTTTGAACCGCTTAAAGCCACGATCAAGATCAAAGCGAAATAGCATAACACAATAATAAGATCTAACATGATATTAGAATCTGGGTCCTTTGCCTAAAGGTGTGTTTGGAGGATCTTGGGGAACTCTTCCATATACCTTGGGCAGAGAGATGGTTTTTAAATGCGGCAGTACCCATTTTGCAAAATATTGGGCTTCTTGATGATGTGGATAACCAGAAAAGATGAAGGAGCGTATACCCATACTCATATAGTCATTAATTTTACTAAGAACTTGTTGGGGATTTCCTACCAGAGCGGCGCCACAACCTGATCTTGCGAGTCCAACCCCTGTCCACAAATGGGGTTCAACGAAATAATCTTCACCAGCAGCGGCCCGTATTTCACTTTGTTTGGATACCCCCAAAGATCTTGCGTCTTGCGCTCTTTCCCTAATTTCAGTTCCTTTTTGGATATCGAGTTTGGATATTAATTGATCAGCGTATTGCCGTGCCTCTTCTTCCGTTTCTCGTACGATAACATGGACTCGAAGTCCGAAATCCAATGTCCGATGATAGGCAGCTGCTTTGGCTGAGAGGGTTTCCATTTGTGCTTTAAGTTTTTCCCGCGTTTCAGGCCACATAAGATAGACGTCACAGTGCTGGGCACAAAGGTCTATGCCTGCAGGAGAATACCCCCCAAAATAAAGCATGGGTCCACCATTATGTTGATAAGGCTTGACAGGGGCAGTCGGAAGGTGTAAGTCATAAAAATCACCATAAAAATCAATAAAATCTTCATTCCAGGCTTGTTTTAAGATGGTGATGACTTCTCTTGAACGCTGATAACGTACTTCTGAATCTAGCTCAGTCCCGGGGAGGTTAGAGGAAATGATATTTAAGGTCAAACGACCTTGCAGCATGTGATCAAGGGTAGCAATGGCCCGTGCGAGCATTGGAGGATGAACTTCACCACATCTGATGGCGGTTAATAAGTTGATGTTTTGGGTTTGCGGGGCGATGGCTGCTGCAAAACTCAAAGTATCTTGGCCTACCTGATAGGAGGAGGGGCATAAAATATTACGATATCCCAGGACATCGGCTTGTCGAACAATGGCCGCCGTATTTTCCCAGTTGCTTTTATATCGCTCATTTCGAGTCCCTAAAAAATCATCATCACCATCGCAAATCGGGGCAAACCAAGAAATTTCTGCCCCAGTAACACGAGAGGCTTTAGATGATGTCAGATGAGGTTGCGTCATTTATTTTATACAATTATGGATGATATTTTATAGAAAGGGTTAAAAAAACAGGTAATCTTTTCTCAAGAGAAGAGGATTAATATTCACTATTTTAATCTTGGGGTCAGGGTCTATTGACTTGGCACATGTTTCTAATTTAGAAGCCAATCTATTGAAAAAAACACAAAATTGATCGTTTTATTTTCTTTTTCGAAAAGAAGGCCGACCTGTGATTCATTGATTTGAGTAAGGTCAGAATAGGCTGATATTCCCGGATAAATTTCTTTTTTTATCGGTCAGGTAATCCCATTGTCCTCACTCGCCTTTACGGTCATGCGAATTCTTTCTTCTGCACTATTTGGCCCATTGTATAGGAGTAAGGTTTGTGCGGTATTTTGAAATAAGAACAGACTTGATTGGCAAACTGGAGTGATTAATTCAGGATCAAAATAGACGCTGTCCCAGCTTTGACCCCCATCGTTACTTCTTGTAATCAGTCTTCTTTTAGTGGTTCCATTTTTTAATTGAAGGATGGCAGGTATTCGATAACATGCATAATCCTCCTGACCATTTTCAAATAATATTTGCTCGCTAAAAGATAAATTTTTTGAGAAAATAGCTTATGATTACAAATGAAAAAAAAATCTTATCATTTAAAACCCGCATGATCACGTAGGATAACTACTTTATCATTATTTTAAAATTGGTGATAATTTTCTTATTTTTAAAAAGAATGCAGGCTTTTTTTAATTCCTCCAATGGGGGAGCGATATTTGTTCCATAGATTTTTTTAAAGAGGGTTTTCATTCAAAATAGCCATTTGATTCTTTTCACAACAAAAAAAAGCAGATAAATGAAAAATTCAATTGACTTACCCCTAGAGCAACCACTCCTAGAAGAAATAGGAGCGCATGCTCAAGAGTTAAGCGTTTCCAAGGGGACTTCTATCGTAAAGGAGGGGGATGTTATGGATCTGATTCCCTTCCTGATGAAAGGATCCATTAGGGTTTTTCATAAGGATTATGAAAAAGATCGAGAAATGACCTTGTACTACATCAAGGAAAAAGAGGCTTGCATGTTTTCGTATTTCACTATTTTCTCAGATCATAAAAGTAGGGTTTTTGCAGTTGCAGAATTAGATTCATCACTGCTATTGATCCCCCGTGAAATCATGAATAGTTGGCAATTTAAATACCCCTCATGGCAGAAGTTTATAGTGAAAACATATATTCATAATTATGAAATTCTTTTGGATAAATTAAAAGAAGCTAGTTTAACTAAAATTGAAGGTCGTTTGAAAGTCTTTTTTAAAAATAAGTGTAGGCTTTTAAATACCAATGAAATACCTATTACCCATCAAGTCATTGCAAATGAATTTGGTACGACGAGAGTAGTGATTTCGAGAGTTTTGAAAAAAATGGAACAAGAAAAAGTGATTATACTAAGAAGAGGTAAAATCATTTTAATTTAATGACTGCTATGTAACATATGATGCAAAATTTATACAAAAATGTTGATTATTTTTGTTTAAAATAATCAACAATAAACATGGATAAAAACATATCAAAAATAAGATTACACGATGGAATAGTTGGAATTCTCTATCTCAGCAGTGTTTTATTGGCCAATTATATTAATTTAAGTTTTGGTTGGATTACCATAGCGGTGGCTGGACTGCAAATCGTAAGTCCTTTTACCAAATTCTGTCCTGTTTATTTCGTATTGAATAAAATGATGCCCAATACCGAACCTATCCAAAATGGAAAATGAAAAGTTAATTTTTTAAAAGTTCTTGCCGTGAAATAATGAACTTTTAATTTATACTATTTTTATTTGTTTTTAGAACTAATTTATTTCTTATCGTGAAATTGAGAAAAGGAAATATTATGAAAAAAGAGAATATCAGTTTGAAATCCAGAAGATCTTTTGTTAAGAGTGGTCTGGCCTTATCCGCCATTAATATTCTCCCACGCCATGTTTTGGGAGGTAAGGGTTTCATAGCACCCAGTGACCAACTCAATATTGCTGCGATTGGATCGGGTGGTAAGGGGGCAAGTGACATTTCAAATGCCGCTCGCAATGGTAGTGCTCGAGTAGGTGCCTTGTGTGATGTAGATTTTTCTGGAAGCGCAGCAGCAACAGCCAAAAAATTTCCAAAAGCTAAGCGCTATGCTGACTTCAGAGAGATGTTGGATAAGGAAAAAGATTTGGATGCTGTTACGATTTCTACTCCTGATCATGTTCATGGTGTGGCTGCTGCTCATGCTATGGAAAGTGGCAAACATGTATATGTTCAAAAACCAATTACTCACAATATAAGAGAAGCCCGGATACTGACCGAAATGGCCAGGAAACAAAAAGTAGTTACTCAAATGGGTAATCAAGGTGGATCTAACCCATTGTTGCAGACCGTTCAGGGTTGGGTAAATTCGGGCGTCATTGGCAAGATTTCAAAGGTCCAAATTTGGACCAATCGTCCGGTATGGCCACAAGGCATAAAAATGCCTGCTGTAGATCCCTCTGCTAAGCCTGCAGATTTGAATTGGGATCTATGGCTCGGTCCTGCACCGGACAAACCTTATACTCCTAATATGCATCCATTCAATTGGAGGGGTTGGTGGGATTACGGAACTGGAGCTTTGGGAGATGTGGGATGTCATTTAATAGATATTCCTTACAGAACGCTGGGTTTGAAATATCCTAAGGATGCCGAGTGCAGCGTGGGAACGGTTTATTCTCGCATGTGGACACCTGATTACTTTCCTGAAGGATGTCCACCTTCATCTTTTACTACGTTGCATTTTGATGCAACAGAGAAGAGTAAATCACCGATTGAAATGACTTGGAGTGATGGGGGTATCAGGCCATCACATCCAGAAATCATTCCTGCCAATGATGATATTGGGGGGCCCGGAAGCGCAAATGGTGTTTTGATGATTGGAGAAAAAGGCATCATCTCTACCAATATTAATGACAGCTCACCATTGATGCCCAAACTTTATTTAAACGATGGGACTATGGATTCTGGTCCAGAATTAGCACCGAGCGATGAGCCGGAATACGGACATCAGCGCAAATGGATAGATGCTTGTAAGGCAGGTTATCAAAGCAGTGAGCACCAAGCCTTGACTTCCTCTTTTGATTATGCTGGCCCCATGACGGAGACTGTATTAATGGGAAATTTGGCCATCCGAAGTTACATGCTTCGGCGAGAAAACGCCAAGGGTAAGATGTCTTTCTATGCAAGGAAAAAATTGATTTGGGATGGTGAAAACACACGAATTACCAACCTAGAGGAGGCCAATCAATTTGTCGGGAGGATCTACAGATCGGGTTGGGAGATGTGACAAATGAGAAGAATAGGATTAAAATGATCATCTAAATTTATATGGTTTGGGATCCCTTTTTATTTTATTAGAAATAAATCGAATAGTGGTCATTTTAAATTATTAAACTTTAGGTAACCTTTTTTGTTCTATTTCGTTCAGTCATACAGCTATTGAGGTGATTGAAATGAAGAAGATTAAAAACGTAATACTATTTAGTATATTTTTTCCAGTATTTACTGTTGCTGCTCAAGATGTCGTTCAGGATAAAAGAAGCTATGTTACCCATGCCATAATGGGAACAGAAGCTCCAGAAATTGACGGGCGATTTGATGAAGCCCTTTGGGGTGATATTGCTTGGGAAGGGGATTTTGTCGAGGCAGGACCTGATGAGAATACAGTTCCCGCCCAACCTACTCAATTTAAGTTGGTTTACGATGATAATTTTTTGTATGTAGCTATACAGTGTTTAGATGCTGAACCCGACAAGATCGTAAAACGGTTATCTAGACGAGATAATATACAGGGAGATTGGGTCGCTATAGGTTTCGATAGTTATTTTGATAAAAGAACGGCTTTTGTCTTTAGAGTCAGTGCTTCGGGCGTAAAAGGTGATGCCTTTGTTACTGAAAATGGGAATAATGATGATGATAGTTGGAATCCTATTTGGTATGTAGCCACAACCATTCATTCTCTAGGATGGAATGCAGAAATGAAAATTCCGTTTAGCCAATTGAAATTTGGAAAATCAGCGGAGCAATTATGGGGATTGCAAGTGGCAAGAAATTTGTTCAGAGAACAAGAGATGTCAGTTTGGGATCGAATCCCACAAAACAGTGCAGGTTGGATTAGTGAGTCCGGTACATTTCAAGGACTCAAGAATATTAAGGCTCAGCATCAGTTGGAAATACAACCTTTTGTAGTTACTAAATATGACACCTATGCAAGTGAGTCTGGTAACCCATTTAGGGATGGAAAAGACCTAGGATTTAATGGGGGTATCGATGCTAAAATAGGAGTAACCAACGATTTGACTCTCGATTTGACTGTAAATCCAGATTTTGGTCAAGTGGAAGCGGATCCCGGAGCTATTGCCTTGGATGGATTTCAAATATTTTTCAATGAAAGACGCCCCTTTTTTGTAGAAAATAAAAATATCTTTGATTTCCAATTTGCTAATGGTTCCGACAATTTGTTTTATAGTAGGCGGATAGGAAGAAGTCCTCAGGGTTCTGCGTCAGGGACTGCGGATGCCTATGTAGATCAACCGAATAATACGATTATTTTAGGAGCGGCAAGGCTTTCTGGAAAAACTAAAAACGGGTGGTCTTTGGGATTGTTAGAGACGGTCACGGATAACATGTATGCCAAAATCATTGATAATGGTGAGGAATCTAAACAACAGGTTGAGCCCATGACCAATTACTTGGTGGGCCGCGCACAAAAAGATTTTAATAGTAGGATGTCTTATGTTGGTGCCATGATCACGGCTACCCATCGGGATTTGGGAGCCAATTTTCAATTTTTAAGAGAGGTAGCCTATTCAGGAGGTGTAGATTTCAAGCACAATTGGCAGGATAGAAAATATTATCTGACAGGAAATTTTGTAGCTAGCAATGTTCAGGGATCCAAAGAAGCCATTTCTGCTACTCAATCCGATATCACCCATCTTTTTAACCGCTCAGATGCTTCACATGTAGCGTTAGATACGAGTCGTACAATGCTTACAGGTACAGGAGGTAAATTGGAGATAGGTAAGGCAACAGGCATTTGGTTATACGCTGGGGGATTCATTTGGCGCTCCCCAGAACTAGAACTTAATGACATTGGATTTTTGCGCCAGGCAGATGAAATTCGTCAATACTTAAATTTGACAGGACAATTTCAAACACCTACAGACTGGTACAGAAGTACCTCAATCAATTTAGGTCAATATACCACATATGATTTTGAAGGGAATTTGAATCGCTTACAATTTAATTTTAAAGGCGATGTTAATTTCAAAAACAATTGGGAAGCGGGTGTTTATATCATTCATAAGCCTTTGATCAATATCAATACCTATTTGCGGGGGGGACCAAGGTGGCGCTTTTCTGAAGAAAATGGAATATTCTTGTCAGCAGGTAGTGATCGAAGGAAAAAATATAATGTGAATGTAAGGATAGGGAAAAGTCAAGCAGTGGAAAATAATTTTTCATTTACCCGCTATTCCATCTCAATGGGATATCAACTTGTTAATGCCTTGAGACTATCATTGGAAACTTCCTATAGAAATGCCCCAAGTAAGACCCAGTATGTAACCCAAGGAAATTTCCTTAAAAAGAATTTTTATATTTTGGCCGCTATTGATCAGGTGACATGGTCGACCTCTTTAAGGGTTAATTACAACATCAATCCAAATCTGACACTGCAATATTATGGACAGCCGTTCATTTCAAGAGGTATTTATGATGATTTTAATTATGTAAAAAAGGCAAGTGCTGAAAAATTAGATGAGCGTATTCAGCTTTATTCGGAGCAGCAGATCAGCATCAGTGATGGTATTTTCTCTATTGATCAGGATGAAGATGGGAGGGCTGATTTCACCTTTGAGAATCCTGATTTTTCATATGTGCAATTCAGATCCAATTTAGTGGTAAGATGGGAATATGTGCCTGGATCTGAATTGTATTTTGTTTGGTCTCAAGGAATTACGGGGTTAGATGATCCGATGAGTGAGCTGGGTCAGAGTTTGCGCTATCAGATCTTTGATCAGCAACTCAACAATACGTTTTTAATCAAGGCTACTTATAGGTTTGTATTATAAAGCGGTGGTCCTTTAGTTTTACGATTCATCTCCCATATCATACGCACACCTTAATAGTTCAAAATGTGATGTTTCGCGGTAAGCATATATATGTGCAAAAACTATTAATATCCCATCTCAGAGGCACTTTTACTCACTTAAACTACAGAAAAATATAATATTGTTACCCAAATGGGTAATCAAGGAGTGGTCCGATTGAAACAATAGGTCCAAGATCAAAAAATTGTAAGGATTGAAAAAGTTCAAATTTTGACGAATCGACTAGTTTGGTCTCAAGCCATCTAGATGCCATTCGCCAATGAAAATGAAAAACCTGTAAAATTGGACTGGGATTTATGGTTGGGCCTCGCGACCAAAAGGCTCTTTATACCGGGATTACATCCTTTTAATTGGAGGGTGTTTTGGGAATATGGAACAGGTTCATTGGGAGATATGGGCTGTTATTTGTTTGATGCATATCATAAAGCCCTGCAGTTAGGATATTCTTCTGGAGTTCAATGCAGTGTGGTGGATGTTTACAAAGAAATGTGGAGGCCAATCAATTCGTAACTAAGCCTTATCGAAAGGGTTGGGAATTGTCTAATCTATAAGATTTTTACTAACTAATATAGCCACCGAAATCCCTATTAGAGTCTTTCTTTTCTACTTTAAAAGGAACCTCTGAAGGTCAAAGAAATATTCCTACCTCCCGCACTGATGTTGGAAGCAAATTGACGGTAGTTTGTATCTAAGATATTATTAAAGCTCAATTGGAATTGTATTTGTTCATTTAACGAGTAGGAAGTATTTAAATTTAAAGTCACCCATTTAGGCATAAATCCATTAATTGGATCTACTGAAAATAACTCATTATCCTCACCGGAGAGGTTATAATCTTTAGATTTTTTATCACCATTAAATACCATAAAAAAGGAGCCTATGAATTTTCTTATTTGTAAATCAATACTGGACCGACCAAATAGGGGTGAGATATGATCTAAGGGAGAGTGTCCCGGATCATTGACTATTCGACCAAAAGTGTAGGTCATGGAATGACTAAATTTCAGTTGATGGGTAAGGTCAACATTTAACAGTCCACTGAATCCATAAATAAAGGCTTTTTTGGCATTGGCATTGTGATACGCCTCACTGAGGGTTTCATCATACAAGACTAAAGATTCGGCTGATTCTGTAAGTGGACTACTTGTCTGATTATCTTCAGTAGTTACTTTTTGTATGGTAATCGCATTCTGATACCAAGTGTAATAAGTATTTAAACCAAAATGGATTTTCCCTAACCATCGTTTCGAAATACCAAGCTCTAGATTGTAGGTATATTCAGGGGCAAGCTCAGGATTGGGAACAACAACATTTCCAGGAGATGAATCGAATACTTTACTGAGATCATCGATATTTGGGGCTCGAAATCCGGAAGAGCCAGCGAGCATGACCCGCCAATTATTTTTCGAATTATAAACCAAGCTTAAATTTCCATTGAGGGCGGTATGGGCTTGAGTTACCTGATCAAAGTCAAAAGGGAAAAAAGTTTTATCATCGAAATGAGCTTCCAGTCCAATATAGTTGATACGCAATCCCTCATTCAAAATCCATTGATCATTTAATTTGTAGGAATGGGTAAAGTAGAAAGCATAGCTCTCCATAGTTGACCCTCCATCAGGGTAGCGGGTATCTAAAGGGATCTGATCAAGGGTTATAATATTTTGTTGATGGGCGGTAGAACGTACTTTATTATGCCAAAAATCAAATCCATATCTCAAAGTATTTTTCAATTTCTTTTTCTCGAAATCAGCGTTTAGTGTGTAAATATTGAGTTGTTCATTTCTATTTTTTAAAAAGGAATTATTAAAGGGTCGGGTATGTCGACTTTCTTCAATGAATTGATATCCTAAAATAATTTTCGCTTGATCAAACCACTTTCGCTTCTGCGTAAGGTCTAATTGATAGGAGCTGAAGAATCTTTCTTGTGGACCATAAAACCATTCCGCATATTGGGGTGCATCATTTTTTATTTGTGTCAGCCGATCATATCTTGGAATATCTGAAGAAGTAGAATACTGAAAGTTCAAGACGTGATTCATTACATCATTTTGCCGGTAAAGAAATTTTTGTAGGAAATCATATTGTCTATAGCCTGATTTTTTTTGAATATTTGGATTAGAGTTTGTTAAGACGACATCTTGATCATTGATTCTGTCTACATAAAACAATCGCTTACCAAAATTAGGATATTGTGGGTCGCGACGCCCCCCTTGCCTTAAATCACCAAAATCAGAGAAAGAGAGACTGCTGAGCGCAGCGAATTTTTTTAATCCAAAGTTGAAATCTAAATGAGTAGTTTTGGCATTATTGGCACTGACATACTGGGCAAGGAGCTGCGTCTGGATTTCCAAAGTATCATTGTCAGATAACTTGGGATTCTTACTGTAAAAATGCATGACTCCACCGAGCGCATCACTCCCGTAGATGACTGAGCCGGGACCTAAAATAATTTCCAATCTTTCTAGGACATTATTATCTAGGGTCAATGAATTTTGGAGGTGTCCACCCCTATAGATGGCATTGTTCATGCGAACCCCATCAACAACCATCAAAACTTTATTGGTTTCAAACCCTCTTATGACAGGACTGCCTCCCCCCATTTGACTTTTTTGTACAAATACATTTCCTGAGCTTTGTAAAAGATCAGGTGTCGTTTGCTGATTTAAAAAAGAGATTTCTTTTGCATTTACTACTCGGATGGATTGTCCTAGTTCACTCAGTTTTTCATTGAACTTATTGGCTGACACGACAATTTCACCTAGTGAATAAGAGTTTTCTGCAAGGGTTACCATAAAGTTCATCTCAACCAATTTTGCATAACTGAATTGACAAACCATATAATTGGGGTGAATGAACCAAATTTCATCTTCTTGTTTAAATGGACCTATATCGGCTTTTCCCGCAGTATCCGTTTTGAGAATCAATGAAAGCGTACTTTCAATGGTAACGTTAGTGATAGGACAGGCATTGGCTAAGTCTTTGACTGTTAATATTTGGGCTTCGAGGGGTGTGGAAAGTAGGAGACCCAGAATAATTAAAGTGACTCCTTTATTCATTCTACGAATCTATCTACATACTTGCTTCGGAGTTTAGTTAATTTAGGTTGAATGACGGCTCTGCAATAACCCGCTTGGCTATTTTGATTGTAATAGTCATGGTGATCTGCTTCTGCCAAATAGAAAGGTAGGGCAGGGGATATTTCGGTAACGAGGGGAGCATCGAAATAATCTTTTAATTCAATAAAAACAGCATCAGCGGTAGCGCGCTGATTATCGGATTGATAATAGATAACTGATCTATATTGTGTGCCCAGGTCAGCACCTTGCCCATTCAATTGAGTCGGATCATGTAAGGTCATAAAAATGATTAGTAAATCGCGCAACGAAATCTCTTCGTTTTCGAAGGTGACTCTTACTACCTCTGCATGACCAGTAAGACCAGAACAAACTTCTCTATAAGTAGGATACCCGGGGGCCAGCCCTCCGCTGTACCCAGATTCAACTTTGGTAACCCCTTTGACGCGCTGCATTATTGCTTCAATACACCAAAAACAGCCCCCACCTATCGTTATGATCTCCGCACTCATATCAATCTTTAATTAATTTAATAGACTCAGAATTTATACAATACCGTAAACCACTTGGCTCCGGCCCATCCGGAAAAACATGACCTAAATGCCCATCGCAGACGTTACACATAACTTCTACACGAATCATGCCAAAAGAGTCGTCTTTCACATATTTTACTGAGGCTATATCAATAGGTTGGGTAAAGCTGGGCCATCCTGATCCTGATTCAAATTTGATGGTGGAATCGAATAATTCAGTATCGCAGCATGAACAGCTATATACGCCTGCTTCATGGGCATGACAGAGGGCACCTGTGCCTGCAGGTTCGGTACCCTTAAGTCGGGTTATTTTATATTGTTCAACTGTGAGCAAATCTTTCCATTCATGATCAGATTTTTCCACCCTTCGTTCGGGCTCTGGATTTCCTTTTGAGGCAAATTTTATAACGTCATTCCAAGTAATCATAGTTTTTTTTAAATAAAAAAATCAATAAGCATTCAATTTAAAGTGCATTGAGATGAGAAAAAACATATTCTGAAATAATTGGGATAATAAACCAATTTTATATGATCAATTGATGCTTACTAAAATTTGAATGCGTCAATTTATAAATCAAGAGCACTTCATTCTTCTTTGGAGGTCATTGGTAATTGATTCTTATGGCTAGACGAGGAGTACGGATTTCATGCGTCTCAACGATCTTTTCAATTGAGATCTTGGTGGGCATAAAACCCGAGGTCTTTATTTGTAAGATACTTGGTCCAAAAGGCAATTTGTCCGGTATGGTAGGAAAAATGTTCAGTGGCATGAATCAATACCTGAACCCCGCTAAAGGAGTACGTTTGAACGGGGCGAACCTTTAGGAGGGTGGTTTCATCAATCGACGCAATAATGTCTAGCGCGGCAGCGACCGTTTGGTTGATTAAAGAAATTAATTCTTTCTTAGAATGGCCATTCCTTTCAGAGAATTCCATAGGTCGGTTCCTAATATCTTTTTGATTGCCTAATGAGGAAATGACATATTGATGGATATTGCCGCAAAGATGCAATACCTGATTTCCAATGGCATTTGAGACTTCATTGGGACGATGCCATAGAGCAGATTCATCTAAGGTATCCAAGCATTTGATTACTTTCAGATTATTTTCTTTGAAATAACAACAGGACGTCTTTATTATCTCTAGCACAAGTGGATTCATTTTGATGTTTTTGAGTCTAACCATTTTCGCAGAAGGAATTGTGATTTAGCGGGTGCATGGGGTAGAAGTTTTAAAATTATTTGAGGATAAGGCTTAAATTCTAAACGCACCGATTTGGTTTTTCCATGTCTTTCAATGATCAAGTTAGTTGCCTGTCCGGGAAGGTAATGGGAGCGAATAAATGCATCAAAGGAGGTTTCAGAGCTCATTTTTTCACCACCTATCTCGAGAATAACATCTCCATAGGAAAGCCCAGCTTGATAGCTAGAAGTACCTTCTAAAGGATTACTTACTAGGGTGAATTTTCCCCCAATGTTTGAGACCATTGCTCCGAAAAAAAGGGTTGTTGAATTTTGGATTTCGTAGGAGATGCCGACATTTTCAAACCCTTTTTGATAGTTGGGTTGCTTGGCATTATAAATGAAGGATTCAAAGAAAAAATCAGCAAAAACAGCACCGGCATATTGAGCTAAAGTCGTTCTTAGATCTGACAATTCATAAGCCTGTGTTGGAATACCATATTTCTGCCAAATCAGCTGCATATATCCATCCAAAGTCAAGTCATTGTTCATATTTCTAAGCGCAAGATCAAGCGCCAAACCCAAAACACTTCCATAGGTATAATAGGACACGAAAGTATTTTCCCTGTTTACAGGATCCACACTGCGCGCGGCATCGACAAACGGCGCTTGATAACTCATTTCGATAGGAGAGCGGTGGTTTATACCAGGCGCATTCCAAACAGCATTGAGTTCTATTTCGACTCGCTTTAAGTAATTTTCTTCACTGATTAATCCGGTTCGGCATAAAATAAGGTTTGTATAATAATTGGTAAACCCCTCAGCAAACCAGAGCGCATCTGACATATTGGCTTCCTCAAAATCAAAAGGTTCTAAGGATTTTGGGCGTATGCGTTCAACATTCCAAGAATGAAAAAATTCATGGGCAGCCGTAGCAATATGATTGAGTGGTTTGGAGTTAAGGTCTTGACTTTCTGTTAATATCGTAGAATTGCGATGCTCCATACCGTCTCCATTTACATTGGGTGCATAGCAAGCTAAAAAAGTATATCTCTTAAAATCAAAATCTGGAAGGTCGCCAAAGACCCTAACTTCTTCGCGAACGATCTTTTGAACCTTTTCAAAATAATCATTAAAATCCTCAGCATCAGCTTCACCGTGAAGCACAAATTGAATTTTATACTTCTTGTGATCGTGCTTTAAGACAAATTCCTTCAGTTGATAATTGCTCAGTTCTATTGGACTGTCCATCAAGTAATCAAGATCGGGGGCACGATAAACACCATCACCTATATGCTCTAGCTGGGTCGCTACACGCCAATCTAAATCGGGAGATAGATTGAATGTGATTTGATGTGGTCGGGCCTTAAAATCAGGGGCATACATGAAGGTGGCGGGACTGTTTAAGTGGCCATGGGTTTCGTCAATTTGACTGTAAGTACCATCACCTCTATTGGCAAACAATTTATAATGAATCTTTACGTAACCTTTATGATTAATGACTTCCCATTGGTAGGGATCTTTTTTTTGAATATTCAGGTTATTTCCATTTTGATCTGAAGCACTGACATCGTACACATTTTTGGCAAATTCATGTAAAGCATATCTACCTGGGGAGCTGCGGCTCATTCTTGTGACGAGAGGCTCCTTCCCAATATCTTTAAAAACCACCTCAATATCGGCTATATGGTGAATAACCTTTTCGAAGGATACATTGTATTCAATGTTTTGACCTAAGCAGGGGTAGAATAGCCACCCTAGCATCACCCCTAGTATAAATGTTAACTTCATGGGGTTTGATAAGGAACTTTACTCAAAATTGTTTTGATTATTTGACTCCGTGCCTTGGCTTTTTTATTGGCTTGGACGATAATCCAAGGATTTTTTTCTGTATTCGTTTTTTCGAACATACGTTGCTTATAAAGGGTGTATTGATCCCAAAGATCTTGTGCTTTTAAATCGACTGCGGTTACTTTCCAGCGTTTCAAAGGATTACTTTGCATTTCATTGAATCTCAATTGCTGTTCATCCTTGGTAATAGAAATGTATAATTTGATTAAAATAATACCATCATTGACCAGCATTTCCTCAAAACCATTCACTTCATTCAAAAAGTGTTCATACTCTTGGGTTGTACAAAATCCGTTGACAGGTTCGACCACCGCTCTATTGTACCAACTTCGATCAAAAAAAACGATATTAGAGGGATTGGGAAGCTTATTTATGTAGCGCTGAAAATACCATTGTCCCATCTCTTTTTCACTGGGCTTAGGTAGCGCATTGACCGTATAAAAACGCGGATTTAAATGATGCGTAATACGTCTAATGGCACCGCCTTTACCTGCGGCATCTCGGCCTTCAAAAAGGATACAAACTCTTTGCTTTTGTGTGATCACCCAATTTTGTAACTCAATGAGCTCATTTTGTAGACTTTCAAGTTCTTTTTCATACTTGAGTGTTTTTAAAGTCCTTTCGGGAGAGAACTTATCTCCCGATTTGAGCATCATTTTTAATGCTTTTTTAGTGCTGAGTAGCTTTAACTCCTGACTGCTGAAATTTGTTTTTTCCATATTAATCAATGTGCTGGAATGATTGATGAAACCTCATGATGACATTGGGATCAGGTAATACCCGAGTGGAGGCCTCTAATTTATCGTCATATTCAAAGTAGGACAATAGATACCTGATACTTTCGAGGCGGGCGGTTTTTTTATCATTAGTCTTGACGATGATCCAAGGACTAAAGGAAGTATGTGTTTTGCTGAACATCTGCTCTTTATAGTACGTATATTTATCCCATAGTTGCTGACCCATTTCATCTACGGGGCTAAATTTCCATCTTTTCAAGGGATTGTCTTTTCTTTCCGAGAACCTTTTAAGTTGTTCTTCTTTGGTTATAGAATACCATAATTTAACTAATGAAATTCCGTCTTCAAATAGCATATGCTCAAACTCAGAAACTTGACGCATAAATCGATCATATTCCGCGGGGGAGCAAAATTCCATGACAGGCTCTACTACGGCCCTATTGTACCAGCTTCGGTCAAAAAAGACAATTTCTCCTACTTCAGGCAATTCTTGGATGTATTTGCGAAAATACCATTGTTTTTTTTCTAATTCTGTTGGCTTGGGCATGGCAATTACGCGCATGGCCCTTGGATTCAGATGTTCTGTGAATCGCTTGATGGCACCCCCTTTACCGGAGGTATCGCGCCCCTCAAAAATCACAATGACCCTCTTTTGATTTTTGATTACCCAACTCTGTAATTTAACCAATTCGACTTGGAGTTTTTTTAGTTGGTATTCGTAATCCTTTTCGGGATCTGGTATCTTAAAGTGGGCACCTTTGACTTTTAAAAAATCCTCAAGATCTTGAGCTGATTTGATTTCATCAAAGTCCGAATTGGTAATCTTAACAAGTGTTAATTTGTTTTTATTTTTTCGTTCCTTTTTTTTTGATGGTTTATTCATTTAAAATACTTGATATGATATATTTCAACCTATTATATGTAAAATATTATGTTCGGGCAAGATTAATTATCTTTTTCCATTTTTTTTTCGATATCAATGTGCATGTCTAAATCATTGAGTTTCTTATTGAATGCAGCGATATCATGGTCTATCAGTTCGTCAAACTCTCCTTTGGTCTTTTGAAGTCTTTGGTTCAAAACTTCATATACCGCTCCTTGTTGATCCGTAGGTTTAAAATCAATGCCACTGGAATTAATTTCACTGGCCAAGGCACTTAAGCGCCCATATAATTTCATTGGAGATCGAAAGGCATCTTCTCGTGCACCTGTGAGATGGATGTCGTAAAGTGATCCTGCAATTTGGGTTGCGATACCCGTCAATTGATCTACTTGTTTGAGGTCAGATTTCTTTTTAAGTGAAGTTTTAAGAAGCAATAACTCACTCCTTATGTATTCAATTTTATTGATCATCGTAACGGCTAAATTCATCGCCTCCCTCAAAGCCAGGGAGAATTGTACCTGCGCTTCTACATCTGCCAAGGAGCCCCTTGCCAGCGGATCTTTCAATACGACCAAATCTTTCTCAAAGGAGGCATCATCGATGGTAATTACCGCGGTGTACTTACCAGGGACTACCCTCGGGCCATATTGACCACTCCATAAGTCTAAATCCCACGTAACCAGGGGCCTCCAACCTTCGCCGTTGAGCTGTACCCAAGGCCTGCCGGAGGGAAGGGTACGTAGTTGGGGTTTGTAGGTTGGCTCGTATCTCAAATCCCATATGATCCGATTTACTCCAGTTTCATTTGATCCTTTTAAAGTTCGAATGATTTGATTTTTTCCATCTCTGATTTCGATCAAAACCTTTTCGGTGGGGGTATCTGGGAGATAATAATTGATCGGAGTTCCGTAAGCAGGGTTTTGTCCAGAATTAAAGCTGTAACCATCGGTTTTAATACTCTCTTTATTGTTCAGACGGTAGCTCTTTCGGGGATCAAATACTTGTGGAGACTCCTTTAAATCTGGATTAAATTGGCGAAGAGCAGAGAGATCATCCAATATATAATACCCACGCCCATAGGTGCTCACAACCAAGTCATCAAAATTTTCCTGAACTTCGAGCCAATAAATGGGGGCAGGGGGCAGATTGTTTTTTAGGGGCATCCAATGTAAACCATCATCAATACTTATGAGTAGACTATTGTCTAGTCCTAAATAGAGCATACCTTCCTTTTTTGGATCTTCTTTCAATACATGTGCAAAGCTGTGTACGGATTGAGGGACATTCCCAACAATGGATTCCCAATGCGTACCATAATCAGAAGTCTTATAGAGATAGGTGCCAAAGTCGCCCATTTGATGTAAATCAATGGCGATGTAGGCAGTGCCTTTTGTATATTTAGACGGATGTATACTGCTCACCGTACCCCATGGAGGTAAGTTTGGAATATTTTGAGTAACATTTTGCCAGATCGCTCCTCCATTTCGACTCAGTTGTATTTGTCCATCATTACTTCCTGTCCAAATGAGGCCCGCTTCAAGCGGTGACTCTTCGATGGCAAATAAGGTTGCTCCGTCAAAAGTCATAAGGTTATCGACAGCAATACCTCCTGAGTTTTGCTGATGGTCCTTTCGATTTAAGGTCAAATCAGGACTGATGACTTGCCAGCTTTGGCCACCATCATCTGTTTTGTGTACAAACTGGCTACCCACATAAACCCGATGCTTGATATGTGGTGAAAAACTGAGGGGAAAATTCCAATGCCATCGGTATTTCAGATCAGCAGGCGTCCACCCATAACCTGCCTCTGGCCAAACACGAACTTCTCGTGCATATCCGGTCGTCAGGTCATAGCGCTCTAAACCGCCATCATAACAGCCAGACCAAATAATGTTATTATCAAATGGATCAGGTTTTGCAAATCCACTTTCACAACCACCTACGCCACGCCATAAGCCCACGGGAATATAGCCTTGTTGACTATTGCTTGGACCGCGGTACGACCAACCATCTTGTCTATTTCCATAGACATAATAAGGAATTTGATCATCTGTAGAGACATGATACATTTGAGCTATAGGCAAAACGATGCGTTCGAAAGAGGCCCCTCTATTGAGGCTGACGCTGGCGCAACCATCATGGGCCACCATCATTCGTTTTGGAAGCAGCGGATCGATCCACATATCATGATTATCTCCCCCCCCTTGGGGTGGGTTCTTCATTAATGTTTTGCCTCCATCTTCGGATTTACTGAATCTTACGCTTAAAAAATAAATTTCCTCAGGATTATCCGGTGCTACCACTATTCTAGTGTAATAAGGGGCACGCTCATTCATAGTATGATCTTGATTCATTAGCCTCCAGGTAGCCCCTTTGTTATCTGAACGCCACAACTCGGGGCTGTCTATTTCAAAAAGGGCATAAACAGTATTTGGATTGCTATGGGACACTGCAATTGCCGTTTTTCCCACTGGACGATTTTTACCTCCGGGTAATCCCTGAGTGGCGAGGGCTACCCAAGAATCTCCGCCATCAGTACTTTTGTAGATCCCCCCACCTGGACCCCCACTGTTGAGACCCCAAGTGTTGATATTAACGGACCACATGGCAACATATAAGGTGTTTGGATCTTCAGGATCAATGGCTAAATCGGCAGCACCCGTACCTTGATCAATGAAGAGAATTTGTTCCCAGTCTTTACCACCATTTGAGGATCTATATACCCCGCGTTCTTTTTGCGGGCCATAGGTGTGACCAAGTGCTGCAACATAAATAATTTCAGGACGGTCGGGATGTACGATAACTCTACCAATTCTTCCTGTTTTTTCAAGACCCATATGTTGCCAACTTTTACCTGCATTGATCGAACGGTAAATACCATCTCCCATGGCATGGGCAGGTCGGATCACAAAGGTTTCACCAGTACCTATCCAAACCTGATTTGGATCAGAAGGAGCAATAGCAATTGATCCAATAGAGGAAACGTTGAGCGAATCAGTCATTGGAGCCCACTTGACTCCACCGTCCTGGGTTTTCCATAAGCCACCAGAGGCAGCGCCAATATAGGAAACCATAGGATTACCAGGTTCTCCGGCGATTGCAATGGCTCTATTTCCTTCTGGTCCGATGAATCGAAATTGAGTGGATTCAAATACTTTATGATCTAGCGCTTGAGAAAATACTTGGAAGGTAATTAAAAATGAAAATGTAACGGAGTTAAAAAATTTCATAATCTTCTCTTTTAAATGGATCAAAGCATGTGGAAATGAGACATAGTACTTGCCTAATTAAGCAAGAGCAATCCCAATCAAGATTCAACATATATAATCTCTAATTTAATTTAATTTGAGCAAATTATAAGTTACTTTATAGGAAGAGATGTTAAACAAGAAAATAAAATGGGGTATTGTAGGCCCTGGAATCATAGCACATCAGTTTGCGAGCGATTTTCGCTGGGTTGACAACGGAGAATTGATCGCCGTAGCTTCACGGGACAAAGGACGCGCTCAGGCTTTTGCAGATACATACAGTATAGCCAAAGCCTATGAAGGCTATCAGAGTCTGTATGATGATGATGATGTAGATGCCGTTTATATCGCAACGCCTCATAATTTTCATTTTGAAAACGCTAAAACTGCATTACAAGCAGGAAAAGCAGTGATGTGTGAAAAGCCAATAGCCATCAATCCTAGCGAGCTGGTTGAACTCATTCAAATAGCAAAGGCGAGTTCGGGCTATTTAATGGAGGCCATGTGGACTTATTTTCTTCCGGCAATCATAAAAAGTCAAGAATGGGTGAAATCTGGGAGAATAGGAAAGATATTACAAGTAAAAGCTGATTTTGGATACCCGACTCAATATGATCCCATGAGCCGCATGTACAATCCTCATTTAGCGGGAGGAGTTTTACTAGATATGGGAATTTATCCTATCGCAGTGCCAGCATTGATGATCGATGCCCTACCAGAGCAGGTTAAGGTCGTCGTGCAAAAAGCCAAAACAGGAGTTGATTCGGAAGTAACGATGCTCTTTGAGTACGGTGACGGCTCCCTCGCGAATTTGTCTGCTTCATTTAGAGCTAAGTTGAATAATTGGGCCTATATCATCGGTGAAAAGGGCTATATTGCCCTACCAGATTTCTGGAGGGCATCTGAATGCTTTTTATATGAAGGGGACTATATAATTGATCATTATGAGGGGTTCAGAGATTCTTTTGGCTACCATTATGAGACGTACAGTATGAACGAAGATTTGCTTTTGGGGAGAAAACAATCGGTCATTATGCCCCATGAAATGAGCATGAAACTTCAGAAAATGATGGCAAGTGTTAAGGCCTATTTTTGACTATAAAATTCAAATACTCTTACATTGGTATGGTATTAATGATGTGTTTTATCATTTTTCTGTTTTGAATAACGAGTTTTATCTTTTTGCTTTTCCATAAAATTATGTTTGAAAAACTTAAATAATAATAGGGATGAGATTTATTCTAGTTTTGATAAGTTCAATGTTTGTTCATTGTTCCTTTGGGCAATTAAATAGGGCTTTGGATTATGAAAATAAAGGAAATTGGGCAGTGCTGCCCAGTGATACGCTAAAGCCTTGGGAGCCCCTTATTAAAGCAGCACCCTTCAAAAATGTAGATATTTTTTATGTCTATCCTACGTTATTGACGGATCCGAATGATTTTCGATGGAATTATGATATCGAAGATCCACGCCATAGAGCAGGCGTGATTAATTATGTGGTTAAATATCAAGCCTCTGCATGGGCCGAGTTAGGAAAAGTATATGTGCCATTTTATCGACAGGCTCATTTGAAATCCTTCAATAATTTGGAAGTCGGTGGGGAACTAGCCTTGAGAATGGCATATGAAGATGTTAAGGCGTCTTTTCAGTTTTATTTGAAACACTACAATAAAGGTAATGCCATTATATTGGCAGGACATAGTCAAGGATCTTTTCATTTGAAAATGCTACTGAAAGATTTTTTTGATGAGCAACCCTTACAAGAAAAACTGATCGCGGCATACCTTCCGGGTATAGGTATTGATAAAGATTCATTTAAAAGTATTTCTTTGATGATCGAGCCCCATCAGACAGGGGGCTTTTTAACCTGGAATACCCTTAAAAAAGAATATCAAACTGAGAGATATCAAAAGTGGTATCAGGGCAGGGCAGTCATTAATCCAATTACTTGGGACCTATCAGTGGTTGGAGCGAAGAAGGATCATAAAGGATTTCTATTTACCAATAACAAGGTTTATCAGCATGCCTTTAAGACGCATTTGGTGGATGGAGCAATATTTATAGATCACATAAAATTCCCATTGGGACTTATTAGTAGAAAAGCAAAAGATTTTCATCGTGGAGATGTAAACCTTTTTTGGGAGGATATTCGGCAGAATGCAAGATTACGAACTTCGTATTATATAAAGATGAATACTTTATAAGCAACTAAACCGATATAAAATATATGTACTTAACTAAAGAGAGGCAAATCATTTAACTTTACATAGAAGGTAATGAGTTAGATTTGCTGAAGTTAGGGCGCCCAGAGTGAATTCTACATACAGATGGCATCTCGATCAAGGAATATCAAAAGCGGAGCTTTTCATATTAATGAGTGTATCCTTTTATTTCAAATATTATTAGGTACTCAATAATTTAATGCTTTGCATGAAAGTTCATATTTTAATAACATCAAGGATAAATAAATGACGGTGATTGGGAAATATTTTAAACCGAAAATTGTAGTGATACTTTCTTTTTTATGGTGCACTTCTTGCTACTACGAAAACGAAGAAGACTTATATGGGAGTTTAATAGAGACCTGTGACTTGACTGAGATTACCTATGGTATAGAAGTGAAAGCACTGCTGAATACGCATTGTACTGTTTGCCACAGCACCTCTTCAGCGGCTTCAATAGGGGCTAATATTGTTTTGGATGATTATGCCTTGCTTTCCAAATATGTGGATAATGGCAAGCTGATGGGTAGCATCAATCATGAATCTGGCTATCAGGCCATGCCGAAATCAGGGGCAAAATTACCTGCATGCGATATTGCAAAGGTTCAAACATGGATAGACAATGGCGCATCAAATGACTAGTAGAATTTATATTTATTTATTGGGTATGTTCTTTTTTTGTGTGGCAGACGCCCAAGAGGATTTGGAATCTTTATTGGATGAGCTCGCTCCCTTACCCCCACAGGAAGTGATGGCTACCTTTAAGTCTGGAAAAGTGATCAATCTCCACACCAATGAACGTGTGGCAGCAGGGAATTTGGAAATGCGGATTTCACATAGGTTTGGGCGACTCAATGGAGGAGCTTATGAATTGTGGGGATTAGACCAAAGCACCATAAGAATTGGTTTAGATTATGGACTGAGTGATCGTCTAGCTATAGGTTTAGGCCGTAATTCCTATAAAAAAATTTATGATGGATTTGTTAAGTATTCAATAGTCAGTCAAAAAAACAATGGATTTCCATTAAGTATGGTAGGCGTCAGTTCTATTGCAATTAATTCTTTACGTTTTGCAGATGAAACTAGAGAAAATTATTTTCGGTCAAGATTAACGTATGTCCATCAGCTGGTCTTGGCTAGAAAGTTCAGTGATCGTTTATCATTAGAGTTGGTACCCAGTTGGGTGCATTATAATTTAGTGACGACCGCCACAGATCAGTCAGATATACCCGTATTGGCGGCAGGTGGAAGGATCAAGGTTTCAAAAAGAGTATCGATTAATGCTGAGTACAGTTACAGAATCCAGTTCAATGATGACGCTGCCAATATCAATGATTTTTATGATAGCTTTTCGGTAGGTGTGGATATTGAGACTGGCGGACATGTTTTTCAGTTGCAGTTTACCAATTCATTACCAATGGTAGAAATGGGATTCTTAACTGAAACCAATGATCAGTGGTCAGCAGGAGGCATTCATTTTGGTTTTAATATTACTCGGGAATTTGTACTCAAACACTAGATTTAATATGAAAAAAAAAGGGAGCCTTTATCTGCTCATTATAATGTTCATTTTTGCAAGCTACAGTCTTGAAGCCCAGAAAATGGGTATTAAGAGCTCTACCATTAGTTTTTTCTCTGATGGATTGTTAGAAGATATTGCAGCAGTGAACACGGCGAGTCAGGCTATTTTAAATTTGGAAGATGGGGCTTTTTTTTTAAGAATACCTATTACATCCTTTGAGTTCCCAAATCAACTGATGCAGGAGCATTTCAATGAAAATTATTTAGAGTCGGATAAATTCCCTACAGCAATGTTTAAAGGAAAATTAAACCGTAAGTTCGAATTGGGGAAAATAGAAAACACCATTTTTGAGGCGCAGGGAGAACTGATGATTCATGGCATTGCACAGGAGCGAACGATAGTGATTGATATATCAGATGAGAAAAAAGGGATTAAGGTGCAAGGAAAATTTGATGTGGCCTTGGAAGATCATGATATTGAAATACCTTCTTTATTATTTCAAAAAATTGCAGAAATCGTAGCCGTGGATATTGAAATTCATTTAACTGAACTCAAGCTGTAATTATTTTTTATTAAATCTATCCAATGAAGAAACAAGAAGGGATCAATCGGAAGCAGTTTTTATCAAAATTAGGTTTAGGTACCGGAGCGATTATGGCTACCTATTGCTTAGGAGGCTTAACAAGTTGCAACGATGATGATGATTATATAAGTGGGGAAGTAGATTTTACTTTGGATTTAGATGAATCGGCTTATGATGCTTTGAATGCTGTAGGGGGGTATGTGCGTATAAATAAGGTAGTTATTGCTGCTGTTTCCGAAGGGACGTTTGTAGCAGTTACTCAAATTTGTAGTCATGAAGGAAAAGAAAAAGTAACCTATAGATCCTCCAATAATGATTTTTATTGTACCGAGCATGGGGCTATTTTTGATCTAGAGGGAAAAGGATTGAACAGCAACGGATCCAAAGGGATTTTGATTTATAATACCTCTTTATCAGGAACCCTCCTGCGTGTTTATTCTTAGTACACTGGGCCATTAAAAGAGTCATTTCGGATCAGGCATGAGCATGTTCGTGTGAACGGTTACAGCTTCTATTTTGGACCGGTCAAAATAGAGGGGAAAGTACCGGTCTTGGGTCCAAGGTTCAAACAAATTGTTATAAAAGGGGCTCGCTGGATTTCCTGACTGACCGGGACCGTTTGTGGCAATGGCGGCATCCCAATCTCCTGTATTGACGATCATCCTAAATGAGGCGCCACTTCTCTGTTGATAATCAGCGCCTGTGGAACCGGGTGTATAGGCATTTCCACCCCTTGGTAGCGGACCTAAATTAAGAAGTTTTTGAGTTTTCTCATCTACCCATTTACCCAAAGCATGCTCAAGGTAAGTATGCTTTAATTTTGCTTGCCCATATTGCCACTGGGTCATGTCTGAACCTAATTTTTGAGTAAGGCTTTCAACGCCTCGTTGGAATGCCTTGGTAAGTAATGCTGTACGGGTTTTCTCCGGAATTGATCCAAAGATCTCTGAGCTCGGTTCGCTAAGCCAGCCAATAAGCTTGGTTAAATTGATTCTTGTGATAAAGGACTGCACTTCTGTAGGAACCAAATGTTCATATGCGAGCCGTTCAAGTTCCCTTTCAAACGCCGTATATATGGCAGCTTCAATGGAAGGGGCATTCAGTCGATAATCCCAACCCTCTAGCCTAGATTTTGCCTTATTATTACGTCCCTGGAAAGGTATTTTTAATAGCATGGGAGTGAGGGCTCTGGCGGGAAGCGAGAGATAATCAACTTGAAGAGATGTCAGATCTTCTAGGGTCAATGAATCATGGGGGGAAAGAACCTCATCGATGCGATTACCGCGAAAGGGGTCTGACCAGGTATAACCAACAGCATTCCAGTGAGTATAATTTTCTGGAGTCACATTTTGATTGGCGGTAGCGATAAATCCTTTTGCAGGGTTGAAGGTATTGGGCTTTTCGATGATAGGCAGATAGCCATCCCATTCATAGGTTCCATTCCCAGGTACAGGTACTAGGCCACTGAAGTTATTTCTAATAGGTGCAATGCCTACTGCTTGCCATCCAATGTTTCCTGCTTTATCTGCCCAGATCATGTTTTCACCGGGAATATGACTGTAATTGCAGGCGGCTCGAAATTCTTCCCAACTTTTGGACTGATCCATTCTTAAACTGGCTAAATAAGGAGACCCTCCCGGTTCTAGCCAGGCACACTTAACGGCATAAGCTTTCAAACCTAGGGTATCGATTAAGGTTATCGGCCCATGGAGGCTATAATCAAGCTGAACCTCTACATCGGCTTGATTCTTGACCTGGATGGTTTCGGTAATTGAACGCATATCGATCCATTCATTATTATAAAGATATTGCCGATAATTGTCTGGATTGAGGTCATAGATATATAAATCTTCCCCATCGGTGCGGTAAACCGTCAACCCCCAAGCGCCAAAAGTATTATGACCTATTGATATCCCCGGTATTTCAGGTTCGCCACCTCCTATTACCTCCCAACCAGGGGCACTTAAATGAACCATATAACGAAGGGAGGGTACCGCAACTTTACGATGTGGATCGTTGGCCATGTAGGTATTCCCGTCTTTCATTTTACTGCCACTGATTACCCAGTTATTACTACCTATGCTATGTGAATCATCTGGAATAGTTTCGTTTTTTGGTTCCTCTAATAAACTTACTTTACTCGCGTATTTAGGGAGTAGGTCTGCGGCATCAAATTTAATACCTGCTCGATAAGCTTCATAGAGCTCCAAAATATCTAAAGAAAGCACTTCCTCCGTAATACTTGGATCAAGGGTGATATTGGGATCTTTTGGGTGAAACCACATGAGGTTTTTAACAGCGTTAGGTCCTATGGCAGCCACGGCACGACCTATATTTAGTTCTTGAGTTATATTACCTAGTAAACCTTGATGTCGAGAGATAACCACCTCGGGAGTCCATTTTTGTGGGACTAGACCCAGTAATTTAAATTCTATGGGTAGTTCTTCAGGCTGTTTTAAAACCTCATCGATGTAAGCATTTACGCCATGGGTATAAGCTTCGATGATCGCTACACCATCCTCATGATAATGATTCATTTCGTCCTGCATATTACCTCTGTACTTAAACAAACGCGCGCCAATATCTCTTTTTAATGCTCTTGGCCCTAACATTTCAGCAGTAGTACCCGTAGCTTGCCTTCTCCAAATTTCAAATTGAAAGAGCCGGTCTTTAGCTGCAGCATAGCCTTGGGCAAAAAATAAGTCTTCTTGATTTTCTGCATAGATATGATTGATGCCCCATTGATCCCTGAGAATCTCAACGGGGGCCTTCAGTCCAGGAATATTTATTTTTTCTGTATTTTCAGTTGAGGATTTACATGACCATAATAAGCAGCCAAAGAGGAGTAAAGAATAGGGGTGTAATGTTTTCATAGTGTTTTAAGATAAGCTGATCCAAGAATAATTTACTTGAACTGGGTTACTTAAACAGTGTAGAATGAGATGAACGGATGCTAATGGGGACGTTCGGTGAAGTGAAGCCTCATTTACTCAACAATGACCGGGACTTCATCTTGTACCAAGATTTCAGTTATAAGCAGCTCTTCAAAAGCGATTTCATTTTCCATTTGCGGTAAATGCGCCGATTGCTCAATGAAAAATTCTTGTCTATTGGGGAGTAATCTTTGAAGTTTATCTTTAAACTCATCATATAAGACTACCTGATCCGCAACGCCCCATATGGTATAGACTGGAAGATTGAGATCATTGATTTTTTGATGAATGACGTCCATTGTGGTATGATTTTTTCGAGTAGAAATCAACGCTTGTGCAAACCCTTTATATTGTTGTAAAGCAGTATATTTTTCGGGCCAATTTGGGAATTGGGTAGGGTCAAAGAAATCATCTAATTGTCCCAAGGCAATGGCAGGATAGCGCGAAATGAATTCAGCGATTTCATCAGTTGAAACCGAAACATCTTTTGTTACCTCAATATCTTCAAAGCTATTGGAAGAAACATAAATCAGTGATTGAACCAGCTGAGGTTGTAGAACAGCAGCTTGGGAAATGATCCGTCCACCATTCGATAAGCCCACCAAATGGGCTTGGGTAATATGGAGGTGATTGATGAGTTCCAATACTTGATTGGCCATTAAGCGATCTGTATAATCGGTATCTGGATTGTCTGAAAACCCTCTTCCATAAAGATCGAGGACCACCACGTGAAATTCCTTTTCAATCAAAGCCTCATACGTTGTCTCCCATATATATGAGGGGACAGAAAAGCCATGCACAAGTATCACGGTTGATTTTTGTGAATTTTTATTGGCTTCTTGGTAGTAGGTATAGCCTTCGCTCAACTCGACAAAAGAACCTCCCGTGCCGGTGCTAATTTCAGCTCTGAACGCAGCATCCTTGTTCAGTAATTCATATTTATTTTGAGAGGTTGGCTTACAGGCAATCAATAAGGAAACAAACATAAAAGCTAAAATTCTATTCATTCTGGAAATATCTATTGAGTAAGTTCAAAGATAAAGGAACTTTTAGCATTCAAAAAAGGGAATAGATAACACTCATTTTATGTTTAAGGCATACGTAATCAAAGGAACCATGAATACTAGAATCTATCCTTTTCTTCTTGGGCACTATTTTTTCTTTTTTTGCGACTCCTTAACTGACATTTCCAAATTGGTATGATAAGTTGAATTTAGAATGGTTGTTTCAAAATTTATTATTGCTTTGATGTTGAAGTTTTCATTTTTGGACTTCTGTAGGAGACCAAAAAAGCATAGAATAAGTATTATTTACTTCACTTTTCATGATATTTAAAACATCAATTTGTATTGTTAAGATGCACTGCGCATGATTTTTATTTGAGATAATAAATGAACTGAAAAAAAGAAAAATACAAGTATAATACAAATCAATAACGGTTTTTAAGTTGGTAATAGATTTAATAATATGCTAGATAAGGCTGAATATCTCCTGTGGAATGAGTTGGAAATCTGCTAATTTTAGGATGCTATTTGCTAGAAAAAAATAGTCATCTTGATATTCTAAAATTCAATATAGACTCATCTACGAGTAGTGAGTCTACTTAATACGCTAGAATCTGATCTCTTATGGTTCTTGCTACATTTCCAGCCCTGCACGCGCTCCCATGTCATTGATTGAATCCATTGGCAAGGGATTACTCTTTTTAAAGGAGATCAGTTACGGACTTGATGTATATAACCCAGCACAAATACTGCGGGCGCATTCCAATTGAGGCAGACTTCATTAGATGCATAACTGGGCTGCACGTCATGGTATGCCTTTGCTGGAAATATAGAGGTATAAGCCACCTCCTGGTGATCTTGAAGATCGCCATTAGGGCCTCCAACGATAAAACCAGGAATGGGCATTAGTATCTGATCAGCCCCACTAGGCCGGTGATGAGGAAACCTCACTTTTTTCGAGCCAAAACCTGTCAAAAAGCTATAGCCCGTTGCATTTTTTCCAAAAATATAATCTGTTATTTGTTCGGCACCCATCAAATACTTTTCATCAGCCGTAAGCTGATGTGCCAGACATAAAAGTAGGGCTTGATTGAGAACGTCACTGTTTGACCCCCATTCAAAGGTATTCAATGCGATACGATAGGGGTGATGATTGATGGCCTCTAGTAAGCTGTCGCAGAGTAACAAATGCTCATTTTTAAGTGTCTTATAGAGTTTGGGATCTATGAGTTCTTGATGAATTAATAGCGAAGCCCACATTTCTCGTAAAAAACTTCCAGCTATTGGTCAGTTGGTGCTGATAAGTTTCCTTGTTTGATTGGAGGTAGTTTAAATACATTGTTTCTTGGGTAGCAAGATACAATTCTGCTGCCGCCCAATAAAAGTCGTCGGCAAATTGAGCGTCTCCATATTCACCCGTTTTAACATCATCAGGATTGGAAAAGGCCACCTGTGGATTAAATTGAGCCCATTTCCAAGCTTTTTCTGCTGCCTCTAAAGCCTTTTGGGACCAAAACTCATGTGTGGGTACCAACAATCGGGCCGCCTGAGCAAGCACAGCAGCAAAATCTAAGCTAGCCGCGGTCCCTTTGCCAATCACGTAGCGATCCAAGTCATAAGCTTCTGGAGAAACAAAGCCACTAAAATTTTTGGCAGTGAGCTTATGAAAGACCCCACCATCTTCATCTTGCATGGTCAGTAACCAATCTAATTCATATTTAAGTTCATCTAAAAGGTCGCTGATCCCATTTCCACTTTCGGGGATATGGAGGGCCTGGTCGGCAACGGCCTGCGGATAGAGCGTACACAATAGCAGCATTTGACCAGTCGACAAGGCACCGTTGACTACATATTTACCATAGTCGCCAGCATCATACCACCCACCTGGGGAAGCCAAGAATCCACTGGTTTTGCCAGAGCAAGGATGATAGAAACATTGGATGTCTGGATGTCCTGCAGCTCGATGAAAGAGGGAATCAAATTCCTTTTCAATGGGAAGGGATGCCCGCTGAAAATAATAGCTTTTGATAGAGGCATACCAGGCCTCTTGGTAGAGATTGGCCTTGATTTCAAAGGGGTAAGAAGCGCCTTCATTCACGATGATCTGATAGCGGCCGGGGACCTCAAAACTGCTGAAATCACCCATATATACCGCTTCACCAGATGGCGCCCAAGTGCCATTGGACATTATGCGACCCGTGTAAACCGTTTCCTGCTGGTTATTAAGCAATTGAAATTGTGTCGCGGCTGTGTCTGTGAGTATAAATTGCTTATTTGATTTTGGATGATATCCAATCTGATTTAATCGGATGTTTTCATTGACAGATTCCTCGCGTTTCGGTGTGCTTGATTGACAACTAAATAGGTAAAGCATCAAAAAAAGATGAAGGGTATTTCTCATGTTAAATCCTATTTTTACTATGATTCAAAAGATTAAACGCTTACTTCATGACAAAAGGGAGGTTACAATTCACTCATTTTGATGTCTTTAATATTATCATCATAAATTCGATCAATGAGGAGCATCCTAGGGTCAATAGCCGCTCTCATCGGTAATGAGTCCACTTCAAACGTGAAATTCATGTGTTCTTGGTCAATCAATACCCTTTTTTGATAAAGTAATTGTTCCTCCTCTTCATCGGTAAATACCCCAATATCTATCCAATCATGGATGGCTATTTTAGTTTCATTCCCGAGACTATCGGCACGCATTTTATATGACTCAATTTCTAGCGTGACCTCAAACTTTCCATTTTCTAAAGGGGCATAAACGGCTGATGTCATGCGATTGTCATATAAAGTGATTTCTTTAAACCAATCGGTTATCAGATATTGTAAAGAGTCGGGTACTTCTTTCTCTAAATATTTCATGAAGTCCAACGAGGTTGGATAGGGTGGAGGTTGATATTTGTACTCCTCCAAAAACCCTTGCATCGCCCGATTGACTTTTTCCTCACCAATGTAGTCTTGTAAGGCATACAAGATGACAGCGCCTTTTCCGTAATGAATATAGCTCTGATTTTCGACCTTATAAAGGGGTTGTTCGGCTTCAATTTCACCGCCCCGTCCTCTTAAGTATCTATTATGATCATATTTTAAGAATTCGCGCATTTTCATGGGCGTTTTGGAAATACTTTTCATAGTCATCAATGCCGAATATTCCGCAAAACTTTCACTGAACATCGTCGCTCCTTGCATGTTCGCACCTACGATTTGATGTGCCCACCACTGGTGCGCCATTTCGTGTGAAATAACGGCATCTATTACATTATTTTCTGTTTCGTCTTCGAGGTTCACAACAAAGCCAAAAGCCTCAGAATAAGGCATGGTTCCGGGGAAGGCTTGTGCAAAAGTAGCATACCTTGGAAATTCTATAATGCGGCATTGTTTGTGCATATATGGTCCAAAATTTTCAGTGTAGTAAGCCAAAGACCTTTCTACCGCATCCAACATCATTTCAATATTCACATGATGCTTAGCGTCATAATAAATTTCAATGTCTATGCCTTGCCACTTCCTTTTAGCGACTTCATATTTTGCCGAGATGAATGACATAAAATGTTGAGAAGGATGATCCACTTTGTACTGATAATAATTACGCCCCTTTTCTTCCCAGTATTTGGTCAGCGATCCGGGTGCTATGGCAATCTGATCACTAGCTGTAGATATGGTGGTTTCAAAATTGATATAATCCGAGGCGCCTTGAGACAAGTAGTTACGCATGCAGTTGGCACCACAATTTGCTTCGAGTTTAGGCATTCTGATTTTAGGTTTTAAATCATATTTTTTGCGCGTATTTTTTTCCGAAAGTTCTTGCCCCTCATCATAGCCCAATGAGGGAAGTATTTCAAAATTATTTAAAAAAGTACCATTATTGATAATACTGGTACTACCTCTGCCATTTTTAAAGCCCTTAGAAATATATTGACTGGTTACGATCATTTCGATCGTATCTCCGGGAAGCATCGGTTCATCAAAACCCAATATTAGATAGCCCATTTCCTTATCCTCAAAAACGATCTCAGCATTTGGGAGATCAAAAGCAGGAGACCAATCTTTATCAATATTGAAGTGGATCGAATCAATTTGTACCTGAGTTTCGTTGACGATTTTAAAGACGGCTTTCACATCGACATTACGTTCATAGGGGAATAAGTCAATGCTATATTTGGCATCTACAATTTTGGGGAGCGGCACATTTTGGTATTTTTTATATTGCTTTTCATAGTCAGCAGCCATCTGCTCATATTCATCGCTAGTTTTATAAGGGTTTAATATTTGAGTGTTATAGAAAACAAAACCAGTGACTACAAGCCAGACAAAGGCGGTACCAAAAATGAGCGGTTTGTAATTTCTAGGCACTTGTTTTTTTGCAATATTTAATCGGTCTTTTAAGGAACTGCGCAGCCCTCTATTCCATAAGGCTCCTGCAATCAATAAGCACAAAATTGAAAATAAAATCCAATAGAGATTAAACATCATGGCACCATAGAGGCCGGGTCCAAAGGCGTTCATGTCAGAGTATAAAGTTGAGGGTCCTGCTGCGATCGTAAGCATGAAACTGGAGACATCAAATATTTCTAAGACAATGCTCCAAATGAAGATCACGGAAATGGAGACAAAATAGCCAATATATTTATTGTTGACCAAGACTTGGATGGTGATCATGACTCCACTCCAAATGGCATAGGCCAAGAAATTGGCATAAAAGAAATCTAGGAAATAGACTTCCAATTCGATCCGAAAATAGCCATTGACCAACTGATATACAACGCCACAAAAAATGAAAAAGAGCTGCAGTAAGACGGTAAGGCTGATCAAGGATAAAGTTTTGGCTGCTAGGCTGATTAAGGAGGTATGTGGGGTTGCGTCAATGACTTCATGAATTTTACTATTTCGGTCCCGCCAAATCAGTTCACCACTAAAGAAGACCAAGATAATGATCACAAAAAGACTGGCATTCCCATCAATGTCATCAATTAATTTATAGGTTAAGGGATAGGATTGAAGGCCATAATACTCGAAACCTCCAATAAGACCAGTAATGAGAAGTATGGCACTGAAAAGAAAGAGAATTCTGAAGGTGACATTTTTTACTATACTTAAGAAGTTCATCAGGAAAAAACTCTTAAACTGCAACCACACGCTGGATCGTCCAAAGTCAATTTCTAGGACTGGGAGGATGAATTTTTCTGTTGATTTTTCTGTTGATTTCTCCTGCTTTTTGATCCGTTTGTTTTTTTCTTGGAAGGAGAAATTGAGATAAGAAGCCAACAGTATGATGCCCCCGAAAGAAATCCATATCAGACGATTCCACAAAAGGAGACCACTAAAACCAGGACTCAAGGTGTTTTTTTCAATAGGGGTATAATATTTTGAATAAATAGAATAAGCGCGAATACCAAAGGTGTCCGAAAGGGCACCTAATGTTTCGTTGTCAATGTCAGAAATTAAATTACCAGAGATAATGTAGCCCATGATGATGGCCAAAGCACCGACAAAAGAAATCACCGTACTTTTCCAGATATTGGCCAAAGCGAAGATGACAGATCCTGCGATGAACATATTGGGCAGGATAAAAAGAAAATAATTGTTGGTAAAGGTTTCCAGATAAAAGCTGCCAAAACGATCGGCATCAATCCAACCAAACAGTGGGGCCGCTATAGAACCCAGCGCAGCGCCAAGAAAAACACCCAGCAAGGGAATCGTGGACAGTAGGAGGGCCCCACAAAATCTCCCGAAGAAATAACTTGATTTCTTTAGAGGAGTACTGAACAAAATTTCATTGAATTCATTACTAAAATCCCTCAAGGCCGCATTATTGTAAAAAGCGGCAGCCATCAATAAGCCAAAAATGGTCATTACGGTAGTATATACCGTGATCACATGGGGCGCATTTCTAAGCACATTTCCCACAGAACCTCCGATTTGGATATTATCACTTGCGGTGGCTCCAAAGGTCAGGAGCGCCAGCAGACCTAAAAAGATATAGATCATCGGCTGCTTTAATGCATTTTTTATTTCAAATAAAAAGAAATGCTTGAACATAAAAGTGAGGTTTTAATGATTAAACAAGTTGATGAGATGTATTGATTTTCGAAAAGAAAACATCCTCAAGATTGGGTTTGACTTGTTCAAAATCATTTTGCGGATCGGTATCACTATAGACATGTATGAGTGGTTTTCCACCCACCATTTTATTGGATATAATTTGGTATTGCTCGGCGTAAGTATCTAAGGTCTCTCTGCTTACTATTTTTTGGTACACTTTTCCTTGTAAGGCATTCATGGCGTCATCAGGGGAGCCATGATAAACGATACGCCCTTCATTCATGATGGCCATTTTGGTACAAAGTTCACGTACATCATCCACAATATGGGTGGAAAGAATCACAATGACTTCTTTACCCACATCCGCCAATAAATTATAAAATCGATTTCTTTCTCCTGGATCTAAACCTGCGGTAGGTTCATCGACGATAATGAGTTTGGGATTACCCAATAAAGTTTGGGCAATGCCCACGCGCTGTTTCATACCTCCTGAAAATCCTTTGACACTTTTTTTCCTTTGATCATAAAGATTGACTTTATTCAATAAATATTTTACCACTTCTTTCCGTTCTGAAGTCTTGGTGATACCTTTTAGAATTGCCAAATGGTTGAGCAATTGTTCTGCACTGATGCGCGGATAAACACCAAATTCTTGAGGCAAATACCCCAGTACTTGTCGGAGTTCATGGGGTTGTTTAAAAATATCAATGTCATTGAGTTTTGCGGAGCCACTGTCAGCTTCCTGAAGTGTAGCAAGGGTGCGCATGAGGGAGGATTTTCCAGCACCGTTGGGCCCTAAGAGGCCAAATAAACCATTTTCTATTTCAATAGATACGCCGTCTAGGGCTTTGACTCCATTGGCATAAGTTTTGGAAAGGTCTTTGATAATTAATTTATGCATAAGCTAGATTTGATAGATCAGTAAATTTATTTTTTGCCGTTTTTTTCATCTCATTTATTATTTTGAAATACTGTGCTTGACAAAGATGTCAGAAATACATTAAAATGTAGGGTTGAATTTACATTCATTGATTTTTTTGAGAAGTAAGGCATCATCTTTTGGATGACTAGACAAACATATGAAAAGTCTTTTTTACTCAAAAGAGGTCATTACAATTTCCAATTAAAATTTTTTAAAATAAAATTAAGTGTCATCAATCTAGTATTATTAGCACTGAAATCGTTTTTTTTAAAGATAAATTTCAAAAGGGCCTAATTTAAATACATTCTTTTTGTTATAGTCTTTAATTAATGTCATTTTTGCCGCCTTAAAATATAAAAAAGTAAGAATGAAAACTTATTTTCTATTTGAATTCCGGAATTAAGGTTGATCTTTTTATTTTTTCATTACTCATCCGATTCTTACCCCATCTTTTTAATTCCATTTAAAAAATTAGGCTGAACGCATATAAGTTCATCTGACTGTTACATATGAAAAAATATTTGAATTTGTTCGACTTCACTCAAAAAGTGAATTACCAAACAGAAGTATTGTCTGGTTTGACGGTTGCCTTGGCGTTGGTTCCTGAAGCCGTCGCGTTTGCTTTAATTGCGGGCTTGTCCCCTTTGACGGGTTTATATTCCGCATTTGTGATGGGGATCGTTGCTGCCGTCTTTGGAGGCAGGCCAGGTATGATTTCCGGTGCAACGGGCGCCGTAGCGGTGGTTATCGTTTCCTTGGCCATTTCTCATGGCAAGGAATATGTATTTGCCGCCGTCATCTTGGCAGGCATTATTCAAGCCTTAGCAGGTTTTTTTAAATTGGGTAAATTGATGCGCTTGGTCCCCCATCCGGTTATTTTTGGATTTGTCAATGGCCTGGCCATCATTATTTTCATGTCCCAACTAGAACAATTCAAGGATGTCTCAGGTGCGTGGCTCACCGGAACCTCTTTATATATTTTATTAGGTCTAGTGGCTCTGACGATGTTGATCATTTGGGGCTTACCCAAGTTGACCAAAGTGATTCCAGCTTCATTGACGGCCATATTGGTTATTTTTGGGATCGTATGGGGTTTTGGCATTGACACCAAAACAGTGGGTGATATGGCTTCCATACAGGGTGGTTTTCCACCCTTTCATATTCCCAATATTCCATTGAATATGGCAACGTTTATGCTGATTTTACCTTATTCAGTAATCGTTGCAGGCGTAGGACTGATTGAAAGCTTATTGACCCTCAACATCATTGATGAAATTACAGAAACACGAGGCCGTGGAAATAAGGAAGCCATTGCACAAGGGATGGCCAACATGTTATCGGGTGTCTTCTCAGGAATGGGAGGTTGTGCCATGCTGGGACAAAGCCTAATCAATATTTCCTCGGGTGCCCGGGCCAGATTGTCAGGAATCGTAGCGGCGATAGGGCTTTTGGTCATTGTTATGTTTGGCGCAGCACTTATCGAGCAGTTGCCCATGGCAGCATTGACCGGCTTGATGATTATGGTAGCCATTGGTACCTTCGAATGGGCAAGTTTGCGGACCTTTAATAAAATGCCTAAATCTGATATTTTTGTCATGGTTACGGTTACTTTGGTCACTATTTTTCTTCACAATCTAGCTTTGGCTGTTGTGGTGGGTGTGATCATTGCCGCTTTGGTCTTTGCTTGGGACAATGCCAAGCGTATTCGTGCCAGAAAGTTCATCGATGAAAATGGAGTGAAGCATTATGAAATTTTTGGACCCCTATTTTTTGGTTCAGTGACGGCATTCAATGAGAAGTTTGAAATATTCGACGACCCTGATGAAGTGATCATTGATTTTAAGGAAAGTCGCATTGTGGATATGTCTGCCATAGAAGCATTGAATAAAATTACGGAACGTTACCTGAAGGTGGGCAAAAAAGTACATTTGAAATTCTTGAGCAATGACTGCCAAAAATTACTTAAAAATGCGGACAAGTTGATAGAAGTTAATGTCCTGGAAGATCCTAAATATAAAGTGGTTGTTGATAATATCTAGGCATTTGTCTCGGTGAGGAGTGATCCCTTACACTCAATACCGCAGGTTGAATCAATGCGGGTTTACATGTCTTTTTTTAAAATCACTGGGGCTTTCTTTGGTGATTTTTTTAAACACACGGTGGTAATAGGATAAGCTCTCAAATCCAGAAGCATAACAGGCATTACCAATACTTTTTCCAGCGATTAAATGGCGTTTAGATTGACTGATTCGGTAACTATTGAGGAACTGGGTGAACGTTTGATGCGTCGTTTTTTTGAAGTATCTGCAAAAAGCTTCAATACTCATGTTGCTAATTTCAGCTATTTCACTCAGGGATATTTTGCGCTCATAATATTGATCAACAAAAGCATAAATTGACCTCAATCTATCTTGTTCTTTATGGCTGTATTTATGAAGAACAGGTTGGTCATGTAACCACTCAATCTGAGGATATTTTGTGAGGTCATTCAGGATTTCCATGAGACTCAAATATTGATTGAGGGGATTGAGATTTTGTAAAAGGAATAATTTTTGACCTAGCTCTTTAATGAGGTTGCCTTGGAAGGACAATCCATGCTGAGATTTTTCGAATAGGTTTTTAATATCTATGAGTTCTGTGAGCTCATTAATATGATCCTCAATAAATCTTTTTTGGAAATGAACGACGACCTTGCGATAGGAAGTTTTTATACCGTAATCGAAATTTAGGTGTGGAATATTGGAGCCGATCAAGACCAAATCATGGTTTTTAAATGTGGATATATGATCCCCAACATGGCGAGAACCAGATTCTGCCTCGATATACACCAGTTCGTATTCGGGATGAAAATGCCAAAAGAATACATCACTTAACTTAGGATCAAACATCAAGGTAAACGATCGCTTGTTCTGGCTGTGTATGTTTTCAAGTTGAACTTTCATTTAATACAATATAAACAAATTATTCCAACATTAATTACAAAAATATCAATATTGTTCAATAATAAGTCAAATACGGTCCGTTTTTTAATAAATTAATGGGTCAGATTTGTATACGAGATCATTAAAATTTGTCCATTTATGAAAAAGGAACAACAAACAATGAGGCCTACCATGGATGCAAACAATGCACATAAAGACATACCTGGAAATCCATCTACTGCCAAAAGCAGTAATGTAAAATTGCGCACACAAGCCCACCCAAAAGAGCTCAGAGTGCTGTCCATGGATCAGTGGAAATTCTGGAAAGAAAACGGTTATGTAGTCATTAAAAATGCTGTTCATCGTGAGCAAGTTCAAAGTACAGCTGCTTTTCTTTGGGAATTTGAAGAAAAAGATCCTCAGGACCAAACTTCTTGGTATACGCCGCCTCGTGCCGAAATGCAAATGAAAGAATTGGCGGGAACGGGTATGGTGGAAGCCTATAACCACCAAACACTTTGGGATAATCGCCAAACTCAAAAGGTTTATGATGCCTTTGTTGATATTTGGGGCACGGAAAAATTATGGAGCACCATAGATAGAGCCAATTTAAATGTTCCCATGCGTCCCGGACATGAATATAAGGGGTTTATTCATTGGGATTATGACCCAGAAACTAAGCCACAAAATGTCCAAGGGGTCTTAGCGCTGGCAGATCAGTTAGATGAAAATATGGGTGGATTTCAATGCATTCCTTGGTTGTACAAAAATTACGATCGTTGGAAGTTAAGTCAGCCGTCAGACCGAGATCATTTTAAACCCGATATTACTGAGCTTGAAGATAAACTAGTAAAAGTGTTGTTGGAAGCAGGGGATTTACTTATTTTTAATAGTACACAGCCCCATGGTATTCGCCCGAACAAATCGGAGAGGAGTGTAAGAATGGCTCAGTATATTTCAATGATGCCTGCCCAAGAGTCCAATGAAAGTTTAAAAGCATGGCGCATTGATTCTTGGAAAAACCGTAGGGCTCCTGAAGGGTATGCTTTTCCTGGAGACCCAAGAAAGTGGGAGCAGACCAAATATGAGACGGCAAGATTGTCAACTTTGGGACAAAAATTATTAGGGTTAAAAGAATGGTAAATCTCTAAATCCAGATTTAAAAAGGAATGAACTTAAAACTACAAGGAAAAACGGCTTTCATCACGGGGTCGACCTCCGGCATTGGGTGGGCGACAGCCCGGGCCTTGGCTCAAGAGGGGGTGCATGTGATTCTCAATGGTAGAGGAGCGGTTGGGGTGTCAACGGCCGTGGAGAAACTCCGAAAAGAATTTAATGAAGTCGAAGTCAAAGGGGTTGCTGCGGATTTTTTATATCCTGATCAAATTAAAGCCTTACTCGGGCAACTTTCCGAGGTTGATATACTCATCAATAATGTGGGTATTTATTCATCAGCCTCATTTACTAAAACGAGTGATGAGGATTGGTATCGTCAGATTGAAGTGAATTTGATGAGTGGTGTCCGTTTGTCTAAGTATGTTCTTCCGAAAATGTTGCATCGAGATTGGGGACGCATATTATTTATCTCAAGCGAATGTGCCACGTTGGTCCCAGAAGATTTGATCGCTTACAGTACGACCAAAGCGGCTTTGCTCAGCCTTTCAAGAGGTATCTCACAGCTCACCTCAGGTTCTGGGGTTACTGTGAATACCATTGTGCCGGGATCAACTTTGACAAAAGGGGCCGAAGAATTTTTGGCAACTGTTGCCGCCAAAGAAAATAAAACAAAGGCAACGGTATCCAAAGCTTTTTTTAATGACGCTCGAAAGAGTTCCTTATTACAGCGGTTTGCTGAGGTAAAAGAAATTGCCGATACGATTACCTATTTTTCAAGTCCACTTTCCTCGGCTACCAACGGTGCGGTGATCAAGGTTGACGGTGGGAGTATGGGAGGTATATTATGAAAGATAAATTTAACCATCACTAGATAAGAAATTTTAATATGAAATACAGAATCTATACTTTGTCTTTTTTTTTATTCTTAATTGGGACCTTGAACCACGCTTGTTCTGGGCCTAGCAAATCAGATACAATGGATCAACAAGAAAAGCCGTCCCCTAAGGTATTGCGCCATATGGTTTTATTTAAATTTAAGGATACCGCACCTGAGAAGGAGGTTCAAAAATTAAATAAGGCTTTTAACGCACTTCAATCGACTATTTCTGTAATAAAAGATTTTGAATGGGGGATCAATGACAGTCCTGAAGATTTTCATCAGGGCTTTACACATTGCTACCTGGTTTCTTTTGAATCTGAGGAAGATCGAGATCTCGTCTATACGCCGCACCCCGATCATCAGGCCTTCGTAGCGAGCCTTCAACCTTTTTTGGAAAAAGTCTTTGTGGTTGACTACTGGGCCCTTCCTTAAAACATTAAAAAAATAATTTGCGTAATAGAAAAAATAATAAATTTTTTCTATTACAAAAAACTAAAAAAATGGAGGTCTTAGATTATTCAATTATCGCATGTTATTTCGCCATTATTCTTTGGATCGCTCGATGGGCATCAAAAGGGAAGGAGGATAAAGAATTTTCTTCTGTCGATTATTTTTTGGCTGGCAAAGATCAGTCTTGGGTAGTTATAGGGGCTTCTTTATTTGCATCAAACATAGGGTCAGAGATTATTTTAGGTGTCAGTGGAGCAGGCGCACGTGCCAACATGCCCATGGCCAATTTTGAAATATTAGCAGCGTTGGTTTTGATACTTTTTGGATGGGTTTTTGTGCCTTTTTACATGCGCACCGGAGTTTATACCATGCCTGAGTTTTTGGAGAAGCGATATTCTCAAGCGTGTAGAAATTACTTGTCAATAGTTTCTATATTGGCGTATATCATTACTAAAATTTCGCTCATTATTTTTGCAGGGGCACTGGTTTTTGAGGTGCTGAATATTCCATTTTGGACGGGGGCCATCATTACCGTAGTGGCCACGGGGCTTTATACGGTCCTGGGTGGTTTGAAGGCGGTCATCTATACCGACATGGTCCAAGCATTTGTATTGTTGGTGGGGACCGCAGTAGTGACTATTTTTGGATTGCATCAGATCGGAGGATGGGATGAGCTCATCAATACCCTTTCTATAGCCTCTCAATCAGGAACAAATCCTCCGGTCGATAGGTTTTTTAATCTTTGGCGACCGATGAGTGATACCCAATATCCTTGGACAGGCATGCTATTTGGAGCACCGATTTTGGGGATTTGGTATTGGTGTACGGATCAGTACATAGTCCAACGAGCCTTATCAGCGAAAGACATCAGTAATGCACGTAAAGGGGCTTTATTTGCAGGATATTTAAAGTTATTACCTGTTTTCATATTCTTTTTACCAGGTGTGGTGGCTTACGCCTTATTGCAAAAAGGGATCATTGTTTTTTCAATGGGTAATGCGGATCAAGCACTACCTGCAATGATTACCCAATTATTACCCCAGGGATTGAAAGGGTTGGCAATTGCGGGATTATTGGCCGCATTGATGAGTTCATTGTCTTCGGCATTTAATTCGAGTTCGACGCTATTGACTATTGATTTTTATCAAAAATTCAAGCCGACAGCCACAGAGAAACAGTTGGTTCGTTTTGGGCGTAGCTCCACGATCATTTTGGTGATTCTAAGTTTAGGTTGGATTCCTTTTATGAAAGCATTGATGGGGGGTGGGATTTTCCATTATTTACAAAGTATTCAAGCGTACATTTCCCCGCCCATAGCGGCGGTATTCTTGTTAGGGCTTATCTATCCTTGGATCAATGCGCGTGGTGCCATTGTGACTTTGTGGGTAGGTTTTGGCATTGGAGTGACTCGGTTAATAATGGAATTTATGTCAGGTAACGGTAGTTTAGTAACCCTACCCGGAAGCTGGGCTGCCTATTTTTTAGAAATCAATTTCTTACACTTCGCTTTGTTTTTATTTCTTTTTTGTTCGGGGGTACTGATGGCTGTAAGTAAGGCCACCAAGCCTCAATCTGCTGCTGATCTTATTTTGGTGACGTTTCAAAAGCGTAGTTCAAATTTTTCTTTTAAATGGACGTCTGATGTAGGGTTATCTATTGTATTAATTATGGCTGTGCTGTGCCTTTGGGTGTTGTTCAGTCCCTTTGGGATAGGGTAAAATCTCAGCTTTCATGAAGTAATGGTGAATAAAGTTTACATTTTGAATCACTCTTATTCGGAATTTAATTTATCCACCCATTGAGAATAGGTTACTTTTCTTATTGTTATCGAAGACACAGAGTCATGAAATACAGTTTGATTAGTATCTTCTCCCTCATTTAATTCAAGATGGCATCCTGTAATACCTGAATATATAATTGTAAGCTTTGCTTTTAAACGCTGCTTCCATTGCATTTATTTAGCTTTCAATACGATCATAATTCTTCAAAATCTTTAACGTCCATAATGTTTGTATTCCTGCCCACTCTAATTTTGTTCCTTCACTTATTCCATACCAAGTATCCCATCTCCCATCATTTTTTTGCCTATTAATGAGCTCTTTTATATCAGATTCAATGGTCTCTTTGGTAAACAAAGAATAAAGCATACTCTTTGAAGAGGGGGCATAATTTAAACTATGAGGTTTTCCATAAAGTCCCCAACCATCATCAGATGTATCTTTACAAATCACTCCATCAGTCAAGATCCAATTTTTTAAATCCTTGATAGCGCGTGTTGCTTTATTTCTATTTTTAGTATGTTGTAAAAAGCTTAGTCTTCTCGGTACACACAAATAGCAGAAAATATGTTTTTCCTTTATCCGGTGGATCTCATCCCAAACAAATTGTTCTGCTTTCTTCATCCAAGGGGTATCGATTTTATATTTTTCTAAAATCCCCAGCAGCGGGGCAGTAGTGCTCAAAGCAGCCCATTCTTTAACTGTATTAAAATGGTTGCCGCATGGATATTCTGTTTTAGGCTTTAACATCCAGGGTATTCCTCCTTTTTCGGTGGTGATACTTTCAAAATAGGGCATAAAGTCTTTGCATATCAATTCTGCACTTAGAAAACCCACTTCATCTAAAGTTTCTAGGGCCATTACACTAAACAGGGGTTGACTTTCAGGGGATGCCGTATCAGGTTCCATGCCATGCCCAAAGCCACCATCACAATTTCGATAGGCATAAACGGCATGAAAAACACCTTCTTTATTTCCATTTTCAAAATAGAATTCAAATAAACGCCTTTCTATCATTCTGGCATTCGTCAATATGAAATCTCTAGCTTTTAAATAATTATTTTTTGAAAGTTTCATTTCAGCGGGATTCTAATAGATCACTAATGTAAGAGATTTCGAATTTTAAGCAAAGTTGCATGGGCAACCGGGACTTTAATATTAGATTTCTATTTCTAAATCAAAAACCCAAAAAAGTGATCCATTGACTGCAGGGTTCATTTATCTAATTTAGCTATAAATTTTGAATACATGAATCCTCAAGAGTAGTGTCAAATCAGGGTACCACATTATTTCTACTTGTCCATTGAATGTTACCGGATGATAAGGGCATTAAAAGGGATAACTATTGCGTGAGAGACACGACTTCGGTGAAACCAATTCTTTTCATGAAGATTGATTTTGGCTGGTTGAAGGCATGTCTTGTCTTCTTTGATAATATAAAAAGTGATCCCGGCAAGAATCGAACTTGCATCTAGAGTTTAGGAAACTCCTATTCTATCCGTTGAACTACGGGACCAAAAATATCAGCTGCGCAAAAATAGACATCTTCGTGTAATCTAAAAGGATTGTGGTTGTATATAGTTGGGATATATCTTAAGATGCTCTATCAAGGCCTCTTCATAAATCAGGTTTTTTAAATCGGGTAAGTTTTGCCGGGTTTTGGCAGAGATCATGATAGACTTTTGTTTTTTATCATTTCCTGGATGGGGCGTGTCTTCAGTTAATTCATCAATTTTATTGTAAATATTGATTCTCTTGATCTGATTTCCACCAAGTTCCACCAGCGTTTGTTCTACCACCTTAATATGGTCTTCGTACGCAGGGCTAGAAACATCTATAATGTGTAATAATAAGTCTGCTTCCCTGACCTCGGCCAGAGTAGATCTAAAGGAAGCGATCAGGTCATGTGGGAGTTTTCGAATAAAACCTACGGTATCAGAAAGTAAAAAAGGCAGATTATTAATGACAACTTTTCTTACCGTAGAATCAACAGTGGCAAAGAGTTCATCCTTGGCATATACAGATTCTTTCCCCAGTAAATTCATCAAGGAGGATTTGCCCGCATTGGTATATCCAACCAAAGCAATTCGGACAATCCCGGTTCTGGATTTTCTTCGGGTACTTGCTTGAAGTTCTACTTTGGTTAATTGTTTTTTCAGAAGGGTAATGCGATCGCGCACCATTCTTTTATCTGTTTCAATTTCTTTTTCTCCGGCGCCCCCTCGCGTGCCTCTACCCCCTCTTTGTCTTTCCAAATGCGTCCACATTCGCGTCAAGCGAGGCAATAGATATTGAAATCGAGCCAACTCCACTTGAATTTTTGCCTGAGCCGTTTGCGCCCTTCGAAGGAAAATATCTAAAATCAACAAACTCCGATCATAAACCTTAATTTTCACCTCATTTTCGATATTTCTGAGCTGAGAAGGCGATAGCTCATCATCAAAAATAATGAGGTCTATTTTTTCCATTTTGATAAAAGACTGTATTTCTTCGAGTTTACCACTTCCTACGTACGTCCTTTTGTCGGGTCGTTCAATTTTTTGAACAAATGTTTGGCGTATTTTAATATCTAGGGTTTTTGCGAGAAAAGCCAGTTCATCTAAATGCTCTTTGACGAGTTTATCGGGGGTTTGTTTTTCAACTACCGCAATCAATACACCTAGTTCTGTTTCTTTTTTAGTTTGGTAGTAATCACCCATATTTTCTTCAAAATACGAAATTCTTCAATTATCTTCTAATTCCGCAGGATTGAGTCATATATTTCTAAATTCGGTGTTATTACTTCGGAACCCATCATATTTTGGGAGCTCGAAGCGGAAAGGTCATGAATATCCGTTTGAAAAGTATTTTAAACGATCTGATCAGACTTTAAGCTCATACAGGCCTGTTATAGCTTAAAAAAATCTGCCATTGTGTCCATTAATTTACCGAAGGGGAGGCTCATATGTTAGTAAATAAAGTTTCTTCCTACCTAATTAGTGGATAACTTTTATTGGCATCATTTTAGTAGTGAATGAATTTAAGTTAATTTTAGACATCATTCATTCTGAGACAAGCATGATGGAACATCACAGAAAAAAAGAAGAAAAAGAATTAGTCAAGAGATTTGAAGCGCATTTAAAAACGGGTGATAATCAATATTTTGATGAGGATGATTTCTTGGCCATCACCAATTTTTATCTAGAATCAGATAAAATGAAGTGGGCATTGAAGGCTTGTGACTTGGGACTAAAACAATATGCGTATTCTACTGATTTAATTGCAGATAAGGCTGAAATTTTAACCAGAATGGGTAGGTTGACTGATGCCATATCTTGCATAGACCATGCCTTAATCTATGCACCCAATGATGTGGATCTATTGATGCAGAAAGGCTCATTGCATACCATATCAGGAGAATACTTATCCTCAGTAGCCTGTTTTAGAAAAATTCTTCCGATGTCAGAGGATCGGGATGAGATTTTGTATCACATAGGTTTGGCTTATCAAGGGTTAGAAGATTTCGAAAAGGCCACAGAAGCTTATAAAGAGGCCATGGAATTTAATCTAAACAATGAGAGCGTGCTCTATGAATTGACCTATTGTCTAGAAATTATGGGTGCGTTGCAAAAAAGCATCCCCTACTATCAAAAGTTTATCGATACAGACCCTTATTCTGAATACGCTTGGTATAATATGGGCATTGTTTATAATAAGCTGAAACAATTTGATAAAGCCATTGACGCGTATGAGTTTGCTGTGGCCATTGACGAGACTTTCAGTAGTGCCCATTTTAATATGGGAAACACCTATATGAACCTCGAAAAATATGATAAAGCCATAGCCTCCTATTTGTTGACCTTGGAATACGAAGGACCTGGACCTGAGCTTTATTGCCATATGGGGGCCTGCTATGAGAAAATGGGCCAGTATGAGATAGGCATCCGTTATTACACAAAAGCATCCAAAATTGATCAGCTGTATCACCAGGCATGGTTTGGAGTAGGGACTTGTTTGGCGTTCAAAGAAAATTGGCTGGAGGCTACTCATTTTTTTAAAAAAGCCATAAAAATAGATCCGCTCAATGAAGCTTATTTAAATTCATTGGCGGCATCAGAATATAGTTTAGGAAACAGTGTGTCAGCACTTGAGACTTATGAACAATTAAGTCAATTGGAATCCGTAAAGCCTGCTGTTTGGCTGGATTGGTCTCGTATTTATTATGATCAAGGAGATTACAATAGGGCATTGAGCGTCATAGATAGGGGCTTATCGGAAATGCCTGATGAGTCTACCTATTTATATCGAAAGGCAGTCTATTTACTAGCCTATGGAAGGTACAAAGATGCCATGATCTTTTTAGAGCAGGCGCTCATTTTGAACTACGATGGGCATGCGGAAGTTTATGCTTTTTTTGAAGACTTAACGACGCAAAAAGCACTTTTTAAAATCATAGATCAGTATAGAAAAGACGACCATTAAGTGGATTAAATTTTAAAATAAAGTATTTTTGCATTTAATTTTATTTTCAAAAATGAACTACTTTTTAAAGAACATCCCTGATCGTACAGAAAAGCCACGTGAATCAGGATATACCATGGTGATGGACAAGGGACTTTCGTTACGTGAAGCAGAAGATATGATTGATTCTTCGGGTGATTTCATAGACATTGTAAAGTTGGGTTGGGCCACTTCTTATGTCACCTCCCAACTTGATCAGAAAATTAAGTTATATCAAAATGCCGGGATACCCTGTTATCTTGGAGGCACCCTTTTTGAAGCCTTTGTGATCAGAGACCAATTTGATGATTACATGAGAGTTGTAGATAAATATAATTTGGAACATGTGGAGGTAAGTGATGGTTCGATCACCATGGCCCATGACGAAAAATGTGATTATATTCAGAGGATATCAAAAAATTACACCGTGCTCAGTGAAGTAGGTTCCAAAGATGCGGCCAAAATCATTCCACCATACAAGTGGATCGATCAGATGCGAACAGAGTTGGATTCCGGTGCATGGAAGGTCATCGGAGAAGCGAGAGAAAGTGGAAATGTCGGGCTTTTCAGAGATTCCGGTGAGGTAAGACAAGGTTTGGTTGAAGAAATTTTAACTCAAATACCCAAAGATAAAATTTTATGGGAAGCACCTCAAAAAGCCCAGCAAGTTTGGTTTATTAAGTTGTGTGGAACCAATGTTAATCTCGGAAACATTGCGACCAATGAAATCATCCCACTAGAAACGATACGACTGGGTTTACGGGGCGATACGTTTCACGATCATTTAACTTCCTAAGATTTGTGAAAAATGCAGCAGGGCTTTTTCTGAAAGGAGTCGCTATGGGTGCCGCAAATGTAATTCCGGGAGTTTCTGGGGGAACAATAGCCTTCATTACGGGCATTTATGAAAGGTTAATAAAGGCCTTAAAATCTTTTGATCTGTCCCTATTGAGCTCATTAATGCAAGGGCAGTTTCGTCAAGTGACTGAAAAAACAGATCTCAAGTTTTTGTCCATACTTTTTTCAGGAATTGCTGTAAGTGTTTTTAGTTTGGCGTACCTATTAGAGTACGCATTACAATTTTATGAAGTATTTACTTTAGCCTTTTTCTTTGGATTGATTGTGGCTTCTACTTTGGGTGTAGGGAGACAAATAAGTAAATTTTCTTTGGGTGTTTTAACCACTTTTGTGATTGGGTTTATTATGGCTATTTCCATTGCATTTCTAACGCCAGCTGCTGCCAATGATCATTGGCTCTATGTGATTTTATGTGGATTGGTTGCCATTTCTAGCATGATTTTGCCAGGGCTATCGGGTTCTTATATTTTATTGCTGATGGGTAATTACGTTTTGATGCTCCAATCTATCAGTCATTTCCATTTTAAATTTTTGATTCCTTTTGCTTTGGGATGTTTGTTGGGTTTGGTGATTTTTTCAAGATTATTAAACTATTTATTTGATCATTTTAAAGAAGTAACCATTAGCTTATTGACAGGATTCGTAGCGGGGTCTCTTTTAATTATTTGGCCTTGGAAAACGACCAATTACATTACGATTGAAGCACGACAAAAAGCAATAGGCTATGACTGGTATTTTCCAAGTTTCGATGCCGATTTCCTCATTGGAACGGTGCTGATGTTGTTAGGATTTGCTGCGGTTTTTGGAATCGAACGACTGGGAGCAAAAGGCTAATTACATTAGAACTCTATTTATGAGTTCAAGGAATTTTACCTTAGTACAGTACTTTAGATAATTTGATATGAAGCGTTACGGACTTATAGGTTATCCTTTGGGCCATTCTTTTTCGCAGAAGTATTTTTCGGAAAAGTTTGAAGGTCTCAATATTTCTCACTCCCATACATACCATGTTTTTGAATTAGAAAGCCTCAGTGGTTTTCCTGATATTTGGGATCGCCATCCAGATTTGGAAGGGGTCAATATTACCATTCCTTATAAAATTGAGATTATGCCATTTTTAGATGAAATAGATGACTCAGCAGCGGGAGTGAAAGCAGTCAACGTGATCAAAAAAAAGGGGAATAAACTTGTAGGATATAATTCTGATGTTTTTGGTTTCAAACAATCTTTAGATGCTTGGTTGATGGGGGTAGAAGTGGAGGCTTTGATTTTCGGCTCGGGGGGCTCTAGTCTGGCAGTTCAGGCAGGCTTGCAGGCACTCAATATTCCTTTTAAAATTGTATCTCGTGAGGTCACAAAAGGGGACCTGACTTACCCGCAATTGCATCATGAGCCATCGATTATCGATCAGCATCATTTGCTCATCAATACCACGCCAAAAGGAATGTCTCCTAATAATGAGGAGGGGCCGCCGATTCCTTATGATAGGATCGATCAAAATCATTACTGTTTTGATTTAATATATAATCCTGAAGAGACCTTTTTCATGAGACAAGGCAGACAGAACAAAGCGCGAACCAAAAACGGATTAGAAATGTTGAAATTACAAGCTGAAAAATCATGGGAAATTTGGAGTAATAAATAATGAAATTTAAATTAATCTCCAATTTTGAACCCAAAGGAGACCAACCTCTGGCCATAAAAAAACTGGTAAAAGGCGTGGAGTCTCAAGAATCAAATCAAACACTTTTGGGAGTAACGGGGTCAGGTAAAACCTTTACGATGGCCAATGTGATTGCGCAGACAGGACGACCCAGTTTGATACTCTGCCACAATAAAACTTTAGCGGCTCAGTTATTTGGTGAGTTTAAGAGTTTTTTTCCAGAAAACGCGGTAGAGTATTTTATTTCTTATTACGACTACTACCAACCGGAGGCTTACATACCCACTACAAATGTGTACATAGAAAAAGATTTATCTATCAATGATGAGATAGAAAAATTAAGGTTGAGTGCCTCTTCAGCTTTATTGTCAGGTCGGAGAGATGTCATTGTAATTGCCTCTGTTTCATGTATTTATGGGATTGGTAATCCTGAAGAATTTAGCAAACACGTCATGCATATCCAACAAGGGGATGAAATTCCGCGAAATGTCTTTTTGCTGAAATTGGTCGACATACTTTACAGCAGAACAGAAACGGAATTTAAGCGAGGTACTTTCAGAGTGAAAGGAGATACCGTAGATGTATTTGTGGCGTATGCTGACTTTGCTTATCGATTCATTTTTTGGGGAGAAGAGGTGGAATCGATTCAAAGAATTGATCCCCTGTCTGGGACCAAAATTTCAGATGAAAAATCGATTGCTATATTTCCAGCAAATCTTTTTGTAACGGGTAAGGACCATCTCAAACAGGCCATCAAGGAAATACAAGATGACATGGTTGAGCAGGTAAAGTTCTTTGAAGATGACCGGAGTTTTTTAGAGGCCAAAAGAATCAAGGAGCGGACGGAATTTGATCTTGAGATGATCAGAGAGATTGGCTATTGTTCTGGGGTAGAAAATTATTCGAGGTATTTTGATCGAAGAAAGCCAGGATCAAGACCTTTTTGTTTAATTGATTATTTTCCTGATGATTTTTTAATGTTCATCGATGAGAGTCACGTATCCATCCCTCAAGTACGTGCCATGTGGGGGGGTGACAGAAGTCGCAAAGCCAACTTAGTAGATTATGGGTTTAGGCTACCTTCCGCACTAGATAATAGGCCTTTGACCTTTGCTGAATTCGAAGGCCTGATAGGTCAAACTATTTATGTCAGTGCTACACCCTCTGACTACGAGTTACTTGCATCTGATGGGGTAGTAGTGGAGCAATTAATCAGGCCTACGGGATTATTGGATCCCATGATTGAGGTAAGACCTAGCCAACATCAAGTGGACGATTTGATGGAAGAAATTACAAAGCGTATACAAATGGGAGATCGCGTTTTAGTGACCACTATTACTAAGCGTATGGCGGAGGAACTCTCCAAATACTTATCTCAAATGGGAGTAAAGACTAAATACATTCACAGTGAGGTGGCCACCTTAGATCGTGTTGAAATACTGCGAGAATTGCGCCTAGGAATTTTTGATGTTTTGGTGGGGGTGAATTTACTCAGAGAAGGATTGGATCTCCCCGAAGTTTCTTTGGTAGCCATTATGGATGCTGATAAAGAAGGTTTTCTAAGAAATGAAAGATCATTGATTCAAACGATTGGTCGTGCCGCGCGAAACGACCATGGACTGGTCATCATGTACGGCGATAAGATAACAGGATCTATGCAACGAGCGATAAATGAAACTGCACGACGTAGGGTCATTCAGAAAGCATTTAATGACAAGCACAATATCACACCTCAAACGATATTAAAAGATCGCGAGGCTATCATGAGTCAGACTTCGGCTGCAGACAGTAAGAAAGGGCCTAAATCTTATCAAAATGAGATCGTATCTTCCCTAGCGGCTGATCCTGTTGTGGCCTATATGGATTTGAATCAGCTTAAGAAATTTGGCCTTGAGACCCGAAAGAAAATGGAGAAAGCTGCCCAGGACTTGGATTTTGTGGAAGCCGCCAGATTGAGGGACGAAATGCTTGAGATAAACCGTATGGTCAAAGAGGAAAAAGTATGATCAGTTTTTGAAGTAAGCGCTGATCAATGCTTTGAGATTTTCAGGTATCTTCACAGGCCTTCCATTGGACATGTTAATAAAGGCCAACGTCGTTTCCCCAGTATTAAGTAGTTGTGCTTCTTCATTATAAATTTCATATTCATAACGAATGCGCGCTCGGGGCATTTCAGGAATGCTAATGATGATTTTTAGTAAGTCATCATATCTGGCGGGCATATGATATGAGGATTGCATATGCAGTACAGGCATACCTACACCACTGCTTTCCAAATTTTTATAAGAAAAGCCTAAGTTTCTGAAAGATTCTACCCGTGCAACTTCGTAGAAAGCGGCATAATTGCCATAATAAACAAAACCCATTTGGTCTGTATCGGCGTATCTTACTCTGAGCTTGACTTCTTGTTGAAACATTATTTATAAATTTTTTTCTTATTCAGTGCTAGATGCAGTAATCGGGCATTTTTATTATGTTGTGATAAGGTTCGGGCAAATATATGATTTCCTGTAAAGTCTGGATTTGCGCAAAAGTATAAATAGTCACTCTTTTCATAATTTAATACGGCTTCAATGGCTGCAATCGAAGGGATGTTTATGGGCCCAGGAGGTAATCCTGCATATTTGTAGGTATTGTAGGGAGAATCTACCTGCATGTGTTTATAAAGCACCCTTTTGATAGTATAGTCCCCTAAGGCAAAAATCAAGGTTGGATCTGCCTGCAATTTAATATTTTTAGTGAGTCGATTGATATAAACTCCGGCTACCGTCGGGGCTTCATCCATTTGATTGGTTTCCGCATCAACAATTGAGGCCAAGACAATGACTTCTTCTGGAGTTAGATTTAGCGTCGCGGCCTTAGCCAAGCGCTCTGGATTCCAAAATAATTTGTAGGCTGAATAAATCCGGTCGAGAACCACAACCGGTCGGTCAGTAATGTATACCTCATACGTATTGGGCAGAAACATACACATAAAAGTTTCTTTGGTGAATCCATAAGACGATGCCACATTACTGTTTGAAAGGTTTGAAATCATGGTTGCCGAATCAAATTCTAAGTAAGATGCGATTTTTGATGCGAGAACCTCTAGACTTCGGGCATTTGAATAGGTTAATTTGATCGGAACTTGATCCCCGGATCGGAGCATATTTATTGCATCTTTATTGGACATATCCGCTTGAAGCAGATAAGATCCAGGTTTGATAGATTGATCGTAACGCTTCAATTTTGACAAAAAACTAAAAGATACCAAGTCATTGACAATACCTAGATCATACAATGAGTTTTGGACATATTTAAAATTAGCTCCCGTAGGAATATTGAAAACAAGGTCCTCTTTATTTATCAAAATATTTGGGGTATAAACAACTTGCCAAAAATAAAAACTGAAAGAGGAAACAAGCATACTTCCAATGATCAACCCAACGGCAAGGAAATTTTTATTTTTCATAGTTGGCAAAAGTAGTGATAGAAAACATTTTCGTACATTTTTAAATTGAAACGGTTATAATTACAGCTAAATGGCTGCATCATTTATTCGTCTTTATGAAGAAAACCCTGATCCCCGAAAGATTACTCAGATTGTAAATGTACTCCGCAGCGGGGGATTAATCATATATCCTTCGGATACTATTTACGGTTTAGGATGTGATATTTTTAATCAAAAAGCAGTTGATAGGGTCAGAAGAATCAAAAACATAAATGATAAAAAGATGGATTTGGCTTTTGTTTGTTATGATTTAAGTCATTTATCTGTTTATGCAAAAAATGTTTCCACTCCTGTGTTCAAATTGATGAAAAGAATATTGCCAGGTCCCTACACCTTCATTTTAAATGCATCGAGTAAAGTGCCCAAAATTTTGAAAGTAAAAAAGAAAAAAGTGGGAATAAGAATTCCTAATAATCGTATTCCGAGAGAGATAGTTCAAGAGCTAGGGAATCCCATCGTCACTACTTCATTGCATGACGATGATAAAATATTAGAATATGCCACAGATCCTGAATTGATTTATGAGCAATATAAAAATCATGTGGACTTAATTATTAATGGGGGATATGGTGACAATCAAGCCAGTACTATCATAGATTATTCAGGAGAGGAGCTAGAAATAATTAGGGAGGGGAAGGGTGAGATAAATAAATTTCTCTGAGCATGAGAAGATCAGCTTTATGTATTGAACTGCATTATCTGGCAAACTTAGAATTCTTCACCAGATTGATTAATTCAAAAAGAGTTATTCTTGAAGTTAGCGATTCTTTTATTAAGCAGACCTATCGCAATCGATGTTATATTATGGGACCAAATGGGATTCAAATGTTAACGGTTCCTGTACATTATCATAAGGAAACAATTTTCCGTGATGTCACCATTGATTATCATCAAAATTGGGTAAAAGATCATCGAAAGGCAGTTCAGGCGGCCTATGGGAAGGCTCCTTTTTTTGATTATTTCTATGATTTATTTGATCAAATTTGGGTCTCAAAGCCTGAGTATCTTTTGGACTTGTCAATGTCAATGATGACAGTTTGTCTTGATATCTTACAAATTGACAGGTCATTTAATTTCACTTTTCTTTATGAGCAGGAGATTCAAAAAGATGTTTTGGACCTTAGAAATATAATTTCTGCTAAAAAGTCTACGAAATCAAGGAGCTTTTACAGGCCTATATCCTATATTCAAAACTTTGGCAGTAATTTTGTAAACAATCTGTCTATTATAGATTTATTAATGTGTGAGGGCCCCAACGGCTTAAATATTTTACAACAGTCCACTAATGACTAAAAGTTGGAATTATACTCATAAATATTTGTTTAAAAATAGAATATGCTCGTTTTAAAGCAAATTTGAGTTTATTTTTACAATCATAGAGATTCGCAAAAAAAGCCGATTATGGAAGCTAAGTTTTCAAATAGAGTAAAAGAAGTTATTTCATTGAGTAGAGAAGAGGCCCTTAGACTGGGTCATGATTACATTGGGACAGAGCATCTATTGCTGGGTATGATTCGCGAGGGAGAAGGAGTCGCCATAGGTTTACTCAAGAAATTAGGTGTTTCTTTAGACGAGTTAAGAAATTCGGTTGAGCAAGCAACCAAAGGGACGACCACAAGTAATGTCAAGAACTTGGCAAATATTCCATTGACACGTCAATCAGAGAAGGTGTTAAAAATCACTTATTTAGAGGCTAAAATTTTTAAAAGTCATCTGATTGGAACGGAACATTTATTACTCTCAATTCTTAGAGATGAGGACAATCTAGCTACACAAATTCTTGATAAGTTTGAGGTAGGCTATGATGTGGTTAAAGAAATGCTAGAATATCAAACCGAAAATCCCTTGGCTGAATCGGATATCAATGATCCCGACGATGATGGAGGGAAAATATTCGGGGCGGGTGCTACTCCAGGAAGCGGAAGAGGAGAATCTTCGGCTAAGGGGGGTGAAAAAACCAAGACTCCCGTGTTAGACAATTTTGGAAGAGATTTAACAAAATTGGCTGAAGAAGACAAAATGGATCCCATAGTAGGTCGAGAGAAAGAAATCGAACGCGTGGCTCAAATTCTCAGTCGTAGAAAAAAAAATAATCCCATATTAATAGGGGAGCCGGGTGTTGGTAAAACTGCGATAGCTGAGGGCCTGGCCTTGAGGATCGTTCAGAAAAAAGTATCTCGAGTATTATTTGGAAAACGAGTGGTTACTTTGGATCTGGCCTCATTGGTTGCTGGCACAAAGTATAGAGGGCAGTTCGAGGAAAGAATGAAAGCAGTCATGACTGAAATAGAGAAATCTCCAGACGTGATCATATTCATTGATGAGTTACATACGATTGTAGGAGCGGGAGGGGCTTCGGGATCATTAGATGCCTCCAATATGTTCAAACCGGCCCTAGCACGTGGAGAGATTCAATGTGTAGGCGCCACTACTCTCGACGAATATCGGCAACATATCGAAAAAGATGGAGCTTTAGCAAGAAGATTCCAAATGGTAATGGTGGATGCGACGACGCCTGATGAAACCATACAAATTTTAGAAAATATTAAAAATAAATACGAGGAGCATCATAATGTCACCTACAGCAAAGAGGCAGTTAAGGCCTGTGTGACCTTGTCAGATCGATACATAAGCGATCGTTTTTTACCGGATAAAGCGATTGATGTGCTTGATGAAACAGGTGCACGTGTACATATAAACAATATCAATGTTCCTGAAGCCATCGTTTCCTTAGAGACGCAAATAGAAGCGGTTAAGGCAGACAAAAATAACGTAGTCAAAAGCCAAAAATATGAAGAGGCAGCTCAGTTAAGAGATAAAGAGAAAAAGTTATTGGCTGAGCTCAAGATTGAAAAAGATCAATGGGAAAAAGAATCTAAAAGCAAACGTTACCAGGTAGATGAGGAAAGTGTGGCTGAAGTCATCGGTATGATGACGGGAATTCCGACGAATAGAGTAGCCCAAAAAGAAGGAGAAAAGCTTCGAAATATGAACGAAGAACTTAGTCAAAATGTGATTGGTCAGGACGAAGCAGTTACCAAACTGACCAAAGCTATTCAAAGAACACGGGTGGGTCTTAAAGATCCAAAAAAACCGATTGGTTCTTTTGTCTTTCTTGGACCCACTGGAGTAGGTAAGACTGAAATGGCTAAAGTCTTGTCTAAGTATCTTTTTGATAAAGAGGATTCATTGGTACGGATCGACATGAGTGAATACATGGAGAAATTTTCTGTAAGCAGGTTAGTTGGAGCACCTCCGGGATACGTTGGATACGAAGAAGGAGGACAATTGACTGAAAAAGTACGGCGAAAACCTTATTCAGTTGTTCTTTTGGATGAAATAGAAAAAGCACACCCGGATGTATTTAATATTCTGCTGCAGGTATTAGATGATGGTGTGCTTACCGATGGACTGGGTAGAAAGGTAGATTTCCGCAATACGATTGTGATCATGACTTCTAATATTGGAGTCAGAGATCTTAAAGATTTTGGTGCAGGAATAGGTTTTGCGACGCAATCTAGAAAAGACAATAAAGCTGAAGTGATCAAGTCCACTATTCAAAATGCCTTGAAAAAGACTTTCAGTCCTGAATTTTTAAATAGGCTCGATGATGTCATTATTTTTAACTCACTTGAAAAGGAGCACATTCATAAAATAATAGATATTTCTTTGGGTAAGTTATTTAAAAGAATAAGTGATCTGGGTTATCAAGTTACGTTAACCGAAAGTGCAAAGGATTTCTTATCTGAAAAAGGTTATGATCCTCAATTTGGTGCGCGTCCGCTCAATAGAGCGATTCAAAAATACCTTGAGGATCCAGTAGCCGAAGAGATCTTAAAAGGAGATATTAGCGAGGGAGATGTCATTCAGGCCAGTTGGGATAAAAAGTCTGAGGAACTTTCTTTCAAGCTTAAGAAAAAGAAAACTAAAGAAAATAAAGAGCAATAGAAAAGTGCTGAATATAGGAAGTTCAATAACTGCCTAGATATTTTCTAAAAAACCATTCAAGGCTGAAAAGGATTATAATTACGAATAAAATCCACTTGAGATCAATCAGTTTAGTGAAGTCTTGAATGCTGTGAAGTATGCTTTTTGCCTGTGAATCCCGAAGATCTCTGATCAGTGAATCAAGCTCATTTTTATGATAAAATCGTCCCCCTGTATGGTCAGATAGATCTTTGAGAAGGTCATGATTAGCTGTAAACGTAGCGCGTTCCAATTGGGCATCTTTAATAATGAATTGTCCTTTTGAGGATAAATTTTGACCATTAGAAACCGAGAGGGCTTCATAAAAATAGATTCCTTTGCCAAGTGTACCAATACTCAAGGTTTTATTAGCATCGCTACCTATAAAATTAAAGATACTTTCCGATCTATCTTTTTCCTGAAACACCTTCAGCGTTATGCGATTGCCTGCTATAGGTTCATAGATGTCGTTGTAGGACTCCGAGGTAAATTGAATAAGATCACCACTTTGAAAAAAGGGCGTAATAGGTTCAAATATGAATTTGCGTTTATCTGATTGTACACTGAGGTATTGAATGGATTTAAGGATGATTTGATCAAAAAGTGAAGCATTATTTGACATGGCGAGTTCTTGTAATCGCCAATTCCAGATGCCCGTTCCATAAAAAACACCATATTTTGAGCTGCCATTATCAAAAAAAGATAAAACAGGCTTGTCTATGTTGAGATTACCCACCCTTTGCTGAAGCAAAATTTCATGAGTACCCAAGTTATAAGATCCATAAGGCACCTTCAGGGTTGGATAATCATTAAACTTATCCAAATAGGATCGATTGAGTTCAAATTTTGTGAAGTTAGGGTTGTAAACGGGCTTAATAATATCTTGTTGATTTCCTGATTGTTCAATAGCGATATTGGTTTTGGAATAGAGCCGATTTAGGTTTGATTTTTTACTGAGGATATATAAAAAGGTCGGACTACCAGAATAGTTAAGTGTAGGAAAATTATCAGAAAAAGCTTGATGATGAATGATGACATCGAAGGTATCACGGGGCATTATTTTTGTTAATCCTGGGATATATATTTGAGTTTGGTAGTTTTCACTCTCGGCTAGAGCCATCCGAATGGCCCTGATATCGGGATGGGGAGCGGGTGCTACCAATAGTATTTTCTCTTTTCCTTCTACGATCTCAATGAAAAGATCTTTTTCATTATTTATCGTATTTATTTCGCCGGCTTCTGGAGGTATTTTTATGCGTAAATGCTGAAGGCCAAATTTATCGGCATCCATTTCAAAAGTAACCTTCATTTGCGAAGATAGAACTAGATTTTGTTTACTGATGATTCCATCCTCATCAGATAAAATGATGGTCTTTTTCGTGCCAGTGTAACCTGTGGCGTCGATATATACTTCGATGGGAAATCGATTCCCTTGGTAGACGACTTGATTACTGCGTACCTCTTTGATCGCAATGTCTTTTCTGGTTGTGGTATCGCCCAGTCCGAGGCTATGAATAGGAATCAAAGATTGTCTGTAAGAAGGAGAGAGTCCCTGATTGTACAAACCATCTGAGATCAACAATACGGCCGCGAGGTTTCGTGTCTCTAAGCTTTCAAAACTTACATTAAGTGCTTGGGTTAAATTAGTAGACGACGCATCAAAGCGTATGGGGATCTCGGTACGCGCCTCTAAATTAAATACCCATGGCTCAAAATTAAGGCCACTTATTTTTTCATCTATTTCCACAAGTAATTGATTCATATTTATGGAGTCTTCATGCTGCATCATAGATAGTGAATGATCCATAACCAAGGCGATGATGGGTTTTTCGATGACCTGGGTCAGGTGGTTGATCAAAGGATTTAATAAAATTAAAAAAATTATTACTGTGGCTATAATGCGCAGCGCCCCGAGGAGTCTAGAGACATAAGTTACCCATGGGTTTTTTTTTGCATACATCAAATAAGTAATGCCCGCAATGAATATTGTTGCGGGTAAGAGCCACCATGCATTGGTTAAAAATACAAACGAAGGATCTTTCATAAACTTAAAACCTGCTGATAAGGAAGTAGGGTGGATATAATAAAAGGGAATTACTCAAGTAAGTAATCCACCATTTACTTGCAATACTTGTCCCGTAATATAAGTTGAGGAATTCGAGGCGAGAAAGACACAAGCATTTGCGACATCCTCTGGACTTCCTCCACGTTTTAATGGAATGGCATCACGCCAAGTTTGGACTACTTTTTCATCTAATCCTGCGGTCATTTCTGTCTCAATAAACCCTGGAGCAACTACATTACAGCGAATGCCTCGAGAACCCAATTCAAGGGCGACAGATTTTGAAAAACCTATGATACCCGCCTTTGAAGCTGCATAATTTGCCTGACCCATATTTCCTTTAATACCGACGATTGAAGACATATTGATGATTGATCCACTTCTTTGTTTCATGAGGGGCCTAAAGGCTGCTTTTACAGTATTAAAACAGGATTTTAAATTAATTTCCATGATTTCATCCCACTGTGATTCGGACATTCTCATCAATAGGTTGTCTCGGGTGATTCCTGCATTATTGATCAAGATATCTAACTTTCCAAAATCGCGGACCACATCAGCAATTAATTCTTGGGCAGCCTCATAGTTGGAGGCATCTGATCTATAGCCTTTGGCATCTACACCTTTGGCTTTTAATTCTGCAACTAAGCTTTCCCCTTGCTCCACACTGGACAAGTAGGTAAAAGCTACATGTGCCCCTTGTGCAGCAAATGTATGGGCAATGGCCCTTCCTATTCCTTTTGAAGCACCGGTAATCAATGCTATTTTTCCTTCTAATGCTTTCATGTAAAATTTATAATTTATGCTAAATTAAATAACAGAATTAATATACGACTATCATCGCTCATCTTAGTCATTTTAATTGTTAACACTTAGATTTGTAAACGAAACGAATTAAAGCATTTA
>Ga0233444_10000299_pt1 | contig 68795 bp, 67 predicted proteins | sample SI_124_October20_6_FD_182792 | JGI IMG/M metagenome (GOLD analysis project Ga0233444, IMG submission 182792) | Seawater microbial communities from Saanich Inlet, British Columbia, Canada - SI_124_October2016_10_MG | ecosystem: Environmental > Aquatic > Marine > Inlet | place: Canada: British... | reverse complement strand
GGCGGTAAAGGACTCGAACCTATGACCCTCTCGGTGTAAACGAGATGCTCTACCAACTGAGCTAACCGCCCTATTAAATAAAATCGAGATATACAATAAAAACTTTATAAAGTAAAAAAGTATTTAAATTGTAGTGTTTTTTAGATAAATAGCTGTAATATTGATTTATTATGATTTTAAGGTGTAATGCTTGTGAAAAAAAATTTGTTGTTCCTGATCAAGCTATTGTAGAATCTGGAAGAATTGTTCAATGTGGATCATGTGGCAATAAATGGAAGCAATACCCTATAAAGAGCGATTCAAACATCGTCAAATTAAGTAAAAAGAAAAATATAAAAAAAAACCCAAATTTTACTAAATCACCAAATATCAAGAAAAAGAAAGTTAAAAAGTCTAGAGAAATTAGCTTGTATTCACCAGAATACCTAGCAAAAAAACATGGAATTAGTCTAAATGATGTAAATAATAATAATAAAAAACCTAGTCAAAAAGTTTCTTTTGGTTTTTATAACTCATTAATTTTATTTATTTTTATTTTAGTTACTTTGTCAAGAGTACTATATTTTTTTCAAGACTTCATTGCTCAAAAATTACCATTCACAGAATTTTATTTAAATTACTTTTTTGAAAATATTAGAAATATTTTTGAAATATTTAAAAGTCTCATTTCAAATTATTAGTCTCTAGTTCTTTTATATTAATAAAATTATTTGATAATTCAGAATTATTCTTCTTTATATCATTAAAAAAATTCCAAGCCAAAACTAGAAGGACATTATTTTTATTTTTAATTTTTAATTTACTTTTAATTGGTATTTTGACACCAGGTATAAATTTACCCTGCTTTAACTGATTATCTTCAACTACAAAATCAATTTCCTTAGAAATGCCAAAGAAATTTAAAGCAGTAGTCGCTTTTGCTGGAGCTCCAAAACCTAATATTGTTTTATTATTTTCTTTTAATTTTTTTATATTTTTCAGTACATTGTCACGAATTTGGTAAACTTTTTCTCCAAATTTTTGATATGTTTTAAATTTTTTTATTCCAAACACTTCTTCGTCTTTAAGCATTACTTTTACACTAGTTTCAATTTTTACTTTTTTGTCTTTTTTAACATATATTCTTAAAGAACCTCCGTGTGTGTTGACTTTTTCAGACCTATATATTGTAGCATTAAATTGTTTAAAAAAATTAACTAATGATGTTAAAGACCAATAATTGTAATGTTCGTGATATATATTATCAAATGTTAAGTCTTTTAAAGTATTCATTAAATATTGGACCTCAATAATTATAGTTCCCTTCTTTCCAAGTAAGCTTAGCATGCACTCTGTCATTTCTTTTAATTTATCTGAATGTGCAAATACGTTTGAGGCTAAAATCAAATCAGCATTTTTTTTAATCTTTTTAAGGTTTTTTTTCTCTAAAAAACCATTAAAAGTTTTAATCTTATTTTTATTGGCTAGTTTAGCTAGGTTTTTCGCTGGCTCGACTCCTAAAACTTTTCTAAAACCTAAATTTAAAAATGGCTTAAGTGCAACTCCGTCGTTACTTCCTATATCAATAACATAAGATTTTTTTTTATTTAATTTTAATTCTTTTGTATATTTTTTTGCAGCTTCGACAAAGTGATCTCTAAATGTTTTAGATGTAGAAGAAGTATAAAGATAATTTGAAAACATTTTTTTAGGATCAACTGAAACAGACAATTGACAATTATGACATTTATCACAATAATTTACTTCTAAAGGAAATAACTCACATTTTTCATTTTCTTTATTCAGCAGATTATTTGCAAGTGGTTGATAACCTAAAGAAACTACTCTTTTCAAATCAGAATTACCGCACGATCTGCAATCAAACTTATAACACTCCATCAATAAATTTTTTTCTTTTTCGTCAACAAATACATGTCGTACGGTATGAGTTATTCCATAATTTTCATGATCTCTTTCCCCTCTAACAAGGTTTAAAAATGTTGTATCTTTTGTAAAAACCATAGTATGAGCCACATTTGGTTTTATTATTGAAAGTTGACCTGCGTTTACCACCTGAGTAATCTTTGGTGCTTTTGGATTAATTATATCCTGAAATACTTCTATAATTTGACCTTTAGTAAATAAACATTTTTGCTCTTGTTGAGGATGATAATGGTTGGCTCTAATAGTTCCTTTTTTTGAATCAATTAGCCCTATTAAATTAATTGGTTCTGTTAACTCATGATTACTAATTGTGCCCCTCTTATCGATAAATAAATTGTTTCCATTTCTAACATGTTCTAAGTCTTTAATTAAATTTTGTTTAGACCATTTTTCGATCATCTCTTTAATATTTTGATCCAAGTTGTAAAGAAAATCAAAACCTGTATTCAATAGTTTTTTGTTGGATAAAGAAAAGCCTAGATTTGGCACTTCATCATTTGTTTCTTTTAATGTAATTTTTGGATTATGCTTTTTGCAAATTTCCGCAACTTGTTTTACTGTAAGGGTTTCTTTTGTTAAATTAAATGTTTCAGATTTAATATTATTTTTTTCTTCCATGAATTTAAAACATCTAGCAACGTCAATTAGTGGTACTAAACTTTTAATTTGTCTACCGCCTGCAAATAATTTTAGAGTCCCGTCTTGTGAGGCAATTTTTGAGAATAAATTTGGCATTATATCAATTCTCATTGAATCAGTAGAGTAACCATAAACGGATCCAAGTCTTAAAATCACATAATTTTTTCCTGATTTTTTTAATTGATCTTCGTTAACAGCTTTTGATGAGGAGTATGATAAAATAGGACTTGTTTTTTCATCTTCTTTTATATCTGTTTTAACTAAATCTATTCCCTCATAAACTACGTGGGTAGAAGGAAAAACAATCTTACATTTATTGCTAATAACATCTAAAATATTTTGAGTTCCTTTTTCTCCTATTTCTTTTATGCTTTCATCTTTAGATGTAGAAGCTTCACTTTTTGTTCGAGGAACATCAGTTACTCCAGCTAAATGATGAACTACATCAGCATCTTCACAATATCTTTTTATAAGATTCTTATCTAAGATATCACCTTGGATAAATTCCATATTCCAATTACGTATTTGATTCACTCTCTCTGAAATAAATCTATTGTCAATTACAATGATATTGTGATGCCAACTTACGCCTGAATATAATTTACATAGTTCTGTGCCTATATAGCCTAATCCACCTGTAATAACGATTTTTTTTTTCATAGATATTTTAATTAATATTTACTTATATTATTTTTTATTATAACTCAATCAAGATGAATATATACGACTGTTTCATGTATTTTGATGAAGACTTGCTTCTAGATTTAAGATTAAATTCACTAAATAAGTTTGTGAAAAAATTTGTAATAACAGAGGCTACCTATACTCATAATGGAACTAAAAAAAAATTAAACTTTGATATTAATAAATTCAAAAAATTTAAAGACAAAATAGAATATCTTGTTGTCGATAATCAACCTGAAAACATAATGAATTTATCTGATAGCGATACTAAAGAAAAAAGAGGTGAAAAATTGATACTCAATGGTATGGCGAGAGACTACTATCAAAGAGAAAAACTATTAAAAGGAATAAAGGATGCTGTAGATGATGATTTAATTTTAATCAGTGACCTTGATGAAATCCCAAATTTAACAAATATAGATTTCAAAAAAATTGGAAATAATATCGTTATTTTTGAACAAAAAATGTTTTATTATAAATTAAATCTTTATTATGAGGATTTTATCTGGCAAGGAACAAAAGCGGTTAAGCGAAAAAACTTTATTTCTCCTCAATGGTTAAGAAATATTAAAGGAAAAAAATATCCAAAATGGAGATTGGATACCTTATTCTCAAAGAAAAAATACTCTAATTTAATTTTTATTAAAGATGGTGGTTGGCATTTCACTTGTTTAAGAACTCCTGAACAATTGGAAAAAAAATTACTTAATTTTGCTCATCACTATGAGTTTGAAGAAAGTGGATTACAATTAGATGATATTAAAAAATTAATTTTAGAAAAAAGAGTGATGTATGATCATACTATTGATCAAAAAGGTTACAAATGGTCTGGAACATCAATATTAAAAAAGTTAAATATAGATTTTTTACCAAAATATATTTCATCCAATTCACATAAATATTCAGACTGGCTAGATTAACTTAAAAGTTAGTGAGTACTTAATTCTTTTTTTAATTTTTCCTTATTAGAAGGTGGGTCAACTTCTACCCATTCAACTCTTTTTAATGGTTTAAGGAGCGCTACTTTTAAAACTTCATCAACATTTTTTACTGGAATTATTTCTACCGAGTCTAAAACAGTTTTTGGAACTTCTATTAAGTCTTTTTTATTCTCGATGGGAATTAACACTTTTTTAATTCCAGCCCTATGAGCTGCTAGTAATTTTTCTTTGAGACCTCCTATTGGAAGAACTAGTCCTCTCAAAGTTATCTCTCCAGTCATAGCGACATTTTTATTTACGGGTATTTCTGTAATTGCTGAAATAATTGACGTTACCATTCCTACTCCTGCCGATGGACCGTCTTTTGGTGTTGCGCCTTCTGGAACATGAATATGAAAATCTTTTTTATCAAAAATTGGAGGAATAATTCCGTAATCTAAGCTTTTTGATCTAATATATGATTTTGCGGCTTTCACAGACTCTTGCATAACATCGCCTAATTTTCCTGTAATTTGCATTTTTCCTTTACCAGGCATTACTGCTGACTCTATTTTCAAAATTTCACCTCCAACTTCTGTCCAAGCTAAACCGGTAACCACACCAACTCTGTTTTCCTCTTCTATCTCTCCATAGTTAAATTTTTGAACACCAAGTAAATCTTTCAAATCTTTTTCATTAATTGGATTATTTACTATTTCTTTATTATCTATTTTTTTCACTATTTTTCTAGCGACTTTAGAAATTTCTCTCTCTAGATTTCTTACGCCCGATTCCCTTGTGTAATGTCTTATAATTTTTCTATTTATGTTTTCGTCTATATTCCACTCTTCTTTTTTTAAACCATTATTTTTACTTTGATTAGGTATTAGATATTTTTGAGATATATTTACTTTTTCATCTTCTGTATAACCAGAAAGCCTAATAACTTCCATTCTATCCAATAAAGGAGGAAGAATATTCAGAGTATTTGCTGTAGTTACAAACATTACATCCGACAAATCATAATCGACTTCTAAATAGTGATCATTAAACTCTTTATTTTGTTCAGGATCTAGTGCTTCTAATAAAGCTGATGAAGGATCTCCCCTGTAATCGTTCCCAACTTTATCAATCTCATCTAGTAAAAAAAGAGGGTTTTTAGTTCCAGCTTTTTTCATCATTTGAATTATTTTTCCTGGTAAAGATCCTATATAGGTTCTTCTATGACCTCTAATTTCAGCCTCATCTCTTATACCTCCTAATGAAATTCTGATAAATTTTCTATTAGTTGCTTTTGCAATTGATTTTCCTAGAGAAGTTTTACCTACACCTGGGGGACCAACCAAACAAAGTATAGGTCCTTTCACTTGTTGTATTCTTTTTTGTACTGCTAAAAATTCAATAATTCGCTCTTTAACTTTTTCTAATCCATAGTGATCTTCATCAAGAATTTTTTGAGCATTTTTAAGATCAGTATTAATTTTAGATTTATTTGACCATGGCAGATCTGTCATCCAGTCTAGATAATTTCTAACAACTGTTGCTTCAGCTGACATCGGGCTCATAGATTTTAATTTTTTTAACTCAGACAAGCATTTTTCTTTGGCAAGTTTAGGCATTTTTGCATCAGTAATTGCCTTAGATAATGAAGATAGCTCGTCCTTACCTTCGTCTATTTCACCTAATTCTTTTTGTATAGCTTTTAATTGTTCATTTAAATAATACTCTCTTTGAGTTTTTTCCATTTGATTTTTTACTCTTCCACGGATTTTCTTTTCTACTGAGAGAACACTCGTTTCTTTCTCTATTAATTGATGAATTTTTTCTAACCTTTTTTTAAGATCAAGGATTTCAAGTAATTCCTGTTTCTCAAATATTTGAATGCTTAAGTTTGAAGATATGTTATTAGCTATTTGAGAAGGATCTTTTAAATTTTTTAAATCGCTTGATCCATCATTTAAATCTTTTTTGCTTAAAACTTGCAATCTATCAAATTTTTTAACTAATCCTAAAGCTAACTGTTCATCATTTTTTGAAATATTTTGATCTTCAGCAATTTCTACTTCGCAAGTTAAATAATTATTGCTATTATCATTATATTTTAAAATTTTTATTCTTTTTTCACCTTCAACCAAAACTTTAACTGTTCCGTCTGGAAGTTTTAAGAGTTGTAAAACTTTACTTAAACAGCCGTATTGGTACAGATCTTTACTACTTGGATCGTCAATTTCAGAATTCTTTTGTGTTACTAAAACAATTGATTTGTCGGATTTCATTACTTCTTGAAGAGCTTTTATTGATTTTTCTCTTCCAACAAAAAGAGGAACTACCATTGATGGAAAAATCACTATGTCTCTTAGTGGTAAAAGAGGTTTTAAATAAGAAGTTTTCATTATCTATTTATATGGCGATTAATATACTAATTTCAAGAAACAAATAAGGTTTAAGCTACTGATGTTGATGACTTTTTACCATATGTGACAATGGGTTCTGATTTCCCTCTTACCGTAGCACCATCAACTGTCACTTTAATTACATTTTCCATATCAGGTAGTTCAAACATTGTTTTTAGTAAAATATTTTCAAGTATCGATCTTAGACCTCTTGCTCCCGTTTTTTTAAAAATAGCTTTTTTCGCTATTTCTAAAATAGCTTCATTGTTAAAGTCCAATTTTACATCCTCGAATTCAAATAATCTTTGATATTGTTTTATCAAAGAATTTTTAGGTTCGTTTAAAATTTTAACTAAAGATTCTTCATCCAAATCATCTAGAGTAGCTATTATTGGCATTCTTCCGATGAACTCTGGAATGAGTCCATATTTAATTAAATCTTCGGGTTCTAGCATTTTCATAATTTCGGAAAGTGGTTGTTCTTTATAATTTTTAACTTTTGCTCCAAACCCAATTGAGCTTCCTTTACCTCTGCTATCAATCAATTTATCTAATCCTGCAAAAGCGCCACCACATATAAATAAAATATTAGTTGTGTCTACTTGTAAAAACTCTTGTTGAGGATGTTTTCTTCCGCCTTGTGGAGGAACACTGGCAACTGTACCTTCCATTATTTTAAGTAATGCTTGTTGTACTCCTTCTCCAGAGACATCTCTTGTTATGGATGGATTTTCAGATTTTCTACTAATTTTATCTACTTCATCAATGTAAACTATTCCTCTTTGAGCTTTTTCAACATTATAATCTGCTGCTTGTAATAATTTTAAAATAATATTTTCAACATCTTCACCTACATACCCTGCTTCGGTTAAAGTAGTAGCATCGGCCATTGTAAATGGAACATCCAAAATTCTTGCTAAGGTTTGAGCTAATAAAGTTTTTCCACAACCAGTGGGTCCAACTAAAAGGATATTTGATTTAGATAATTCTATATCTTTGTTGTTTTTTGTTTCATGGTTTAATCTTTTATAATGATTGTGGACTGCAACAGATAAAATTTCTTTTGCAAATTTTTGGCCAATTACATATTCATCTAATACATTGCAAATTTCTTTTGGAGAAGGAACTCCATCTTGATGTTTTACAAGAGAGCTTTTGTTCTCTTCTTTTATAATATCCATGCAAAGCTCAACACACTCATCACAAATAAAAACCGTCGGGCCTGCAATAAGTTTTCTTACTTCATGTTGGCTTTTGCCACAAAAGGAGCAATATAAAATATTTTTGTTATTTTTTTCTGTCATAACGAATCAATATTACTAATATAGATATCTAGTATTCTCTTATCAAGTTGAAGTTGTGTTAATTGCTATATCTTGTGCTTTATTTTCTTTTTTCCACAACAGAGTCTATAAGTCCAAATTTTTTAGCCTCATCAGCTGTCATAAAATTATCTCTTTCTAGAGCATCTGATATTTCGATAACAGACTTGCCTGTGTGTTTAGAATAAATCTTATTTAGTCGTTCTTTTAAAGATATAATTTCTTTTGCATGGATTTCTATATCGGTGGCTTGTCCTTGAAAACCTGCTGATGGCTGGTGAACCATAATTCTAGAATTAGGAAGGGAATATCTTTTTCCTTTTTCTCCGGCAGCTAATAAAAATGATCCCATCGATGAAGCTTGACCGATACATAATGTTGAAACAGGAGAATTAATGTATTGCATTGTATCATAAATACCAAGACCAGCTGTAACTAATCCCCCTGGACTATTAATGTAAAAATTAATTTCTTTTTTTGGATTTTCTGACTCTAAAAATAATAATTGTGCTGTTACTAAAGAAGCAACACTATCATTAACTGGGCCTACGAGAAAAACTATTCTTTCTTTTAATAATCTTGAATAAATATCATAAGCTCTTTCACCTTTACTTGTTTGTTCAACAACCATAGGAATTAAACTATTCATTTTTTCTTCAAGCTCACGACTCATTAATCAATTTATACAACTATTGGTTACTTTTTACTAATTTTTTTTGATTTAGATTTATTTTTATCTGAAGATTTAGTTTTAGAGGTCTCGACATCATCTAAATTAGGTTTGTTAAACTCCGATATAATTTTCTCAGCTTCTTTTGAGGAAATTTCTTTAGTAGTTAGTTTAATTTTAGATTTTATCAATTCAATTATTTTTTCTTCATAAATAGAACCTTTTAAATTTTGAGAGGCGCTTGGATTTTTTTGATAATATTCCAGAACCATTTTTTCTTGTCCAGGCATACCTTTTATTTGTTTTTGTATTTCAGTTTTTACTTCATCATCGGATACTTTAAGATTATTTTTTTCACCGTATTCATTTAATAATAATCCTAGTTTAATTCTAGATTTTGCTAATTTTTCATTATTTGGTTTATGTTTTTCTTTTTCATCTGGTTTAAGATTTTTAGTCATCATTGAAATTTCTTGGTCGATCAAATTTTGAGGTAATTCAACTTGATGATTTTTTTCAATTTGGTTTAATATTTCTTTTTTTGTAATTGCATTTAATGCTTGTGAATATTGACTGGAAATTTGTTTTTCTATTAGAGATTTTAAATCTTTAATATCTTTAGCTCCCATCATTTTTGCAAAATTGTCATCAATTTTATTTTCTTTTGATTTTTTTACATTTAAAATTTTACATTCAAATTTCGTTTTTTTATTTGCTAATTCTTTTTTTGGGTGATTTGCTGGTAACACGGCATCAATTAACTTTGTCTCTCCTTTTTTCACTCCAATTAATTGTTGGTCAAAGCCTTTTAAAAAAAGATCTTTACCTAATTCAAGTTGAACACCTTTACCTTCGCTGCCTTCAAATTTATTACCGTCAACTGTAGCCGAATAATCAAATACAACCTGATTACCCATAGTAGCTTTTTCACTCTCATTCCTATCTTCAAATTGTTTATTTTGTTCTGATATTTCTTTTAATTTTTCATCAATAATTTTGTCTTCAATTTTTACTTTAAAATCTATTGCTTTAAATTTTTCAAAACTTTTTAATGTTACGCTCGGCAAACAATCTATTTGTAGTTCATAATTTAAATCTTTACCTTCGCCAAATTGTTTAAGATCTATTTTTGGTTGGCCTGCTACTTTTAATTTTTGCTCATCAATAGCTTTTGATGAACTGTCTCTTAAAATTTTATCAACAACTTCGCCGTAAATAGATTTTCCAAATTGACTCTTAATCACGGCGGGAGGAACTTTTCCCGGTCTAAATCCTTTTAAAGCTACTTCCTTTTGTAGTTCATTTAATTTCTGGTCCATTTTTTCTTGAATATTTTTTTTATCAATAACTACAGATAAAATTATTCTCAGACCTTTTTTAGATTTAACTTCTGTTTTCATAATTTTTTGGTGGGCAAGAAGAGACTCGAACTCTTAAGCCTTGCGGCACTGGTTTCTAAGACCAGCGCGTATACCAATTCCGCCACTTGCCCACTTAATAATTGTTGTTTTATATATCAATTTAATTTTTTGTTAAACGATAAAGTCTTATGTAAATTAAAAGATAAATTACTATTAAAGAAAAAAACCAATATCTACTGATCATTGGGTCTTTTGCAAAATATATAGCAGGTAAAACAAGTGTAAAATATACAAAATTAATAACGATAGAATTTATATGGTTACTTTTGTCTTTTCCAAAAATTAAAGATATTTTTTTGTAAAGAAGCATGTGAAGATGTTTATTATCAGGATGAATCGGTGATTTTTTTTGAGCAACTTTTCTTAAAAAAGAGAAGAAAACTTCGAAAAAAAGATAAAACAAAAGAGTGCAGAAAAAAAATGATGAATAATTTGGATTTAGATTATTAGTAATTATTGAATTAAATGCAACTAGAGAACCCATTAAGTATGATCCACTATCACCTAGAAATATTTTTGCATTAGGAAAATTGAATAAAAGAAAGGATAACAAAACTATTAATTGTGCAATTAAAAATATTGAAAATTCATTATTTCCATTAAAAATATTTATATAAAGTAAGATCAAATTAATAATTACTAAATTGATTGTTAGAAGACCATTAAATCCATCAATTAAATTTGCACCATTAATTATAAACAAAAAACATATCAAAACAAAAATAGATGAAAAAATATCAACTTGTAAAAAATTCAGAAGAAACGGTATATCAATATTTAAAATTTTTATAGGAGTAAGGTGAATTAAGAAAAATAAAGATAAAATCATTAATAATAGTCTTTTCGAAGGGCTTACTGAAATTTTGATATCATCTAAAAAACCAATTAAAAACATTAGATTACATACAAAAATATATTCATATAAAATATTCGAATAGAGTAAAAAATTAACTAAGAAAAAAATATTCATCGAAATTATTCCGGCCACACCTCCACTTCTTGAGACTGCTTGTTTATGGAAGGCTTGAGGTTTAGAAAAATCTTTATCTAAAAGGATTCCATTTTTAATTTTATAGGAATATTTACTTATCGTTAAAAATATAAAAAATGTTATGAGTGTAAAAAATGATAAAAAACTAAATTCTATTGACTCTAATTGCATGTAATTAATTTTAACTTTTATTATTTCTTTTAAATATATAAATTCCAACAAGTATTACAACAAGTGAAAGCAATACTCTCCAAGTTATAACCTCATCCATTAAAAAATATCCGAAAATAATTCCAAAAATGGGAATTAAATAAGCTACTTGAGTCTGAAACACTAGACCATTGACTGTTAAAATTCTAAAACGAATTAACCAGGCTAATCCTGTTGCAACAACACCTAAATATAATAGCGATAATGTGGACTGTAGTGTTGGGTTAGAATTCCAAGGTGCCTCGAACATAAATGAAAAAGGTAGTAAGAAAATTACTGACCATAAAGTAGTTGAGGTTGTAACATTTTCATTTACTTTATTTTTTAATTTGAGGGTTAAAAGACCTCCAATACAATAAAAAGTTGACCCTAGAATTGTAATAAGTGCATAAATATAATTATCACTATTTATGATCACTTTATCAAAAAATAATAAAATAATTCCACTAAAGCCAATTAGAACACCTAATGACTTTAAATAAGATAGCTTTTCATTTTTTGTAAATAAATGCGCTAGTATTGATCCGCTCAAAGGTGTTGTGCTCATTAAAATAGCTGCCAAATAACTATTTATTTTTGCTGTTCCAATAGCTATTAACACAAATGGAATGGCTATATTGCAGAGTCCAATCAAGGCGTACCATTTCCAATTTTTACCAAAAGCCTCAATCTTAATTTTCTTAATTTTACATAATAAAAATAATGGTATACATGCGAATAACACTCTTACCAGAGCTAATGTAAAAGGTTCGTAAGAATAGGTCGCAATTTTAATATTAAAAAAAGCCGATCCCCATATTATTGAGAGTAGCAACAAAAGAGATAGGTCTTTAGTATTAGCTTCCTTCATTTCAAGTGGTAATTGTATTTATGTATTTTATGCATAGCTGGTATTTATATTTAAATATACTTAAAGAAAACTTCATTATATATGTTCCTAACAGGTTTATATTAAAAAAAGAATTTTAGGAGACTTCAAAATGAGTTCTAAGGATGTGTTAAAGCTGATAAAAGAAAAACAAATTGAATTTGTTGATTTAAGGTTTACTGATCCAAAGGGTAAACTTCAACATCTTACTATGGATTCTACTATTGTTGATGAGGAAATGCTTAACAAGGGTGTTTTCTTTGATGGATCCTCTATAGCGGGCTGGAAAGCTATTAATGAGTCTGACATGATTTTAAAGCCAGATTTAGAAAGACCGATTATTGATCCATTTAATTCCCATGCAACACTAAATATTTTTTGTGATATTTTAGATGCAGTAAAAAAAGATCCTTATGAAAGAGATCCAAGAGGTACGGCAAAAAAAGCTGAAGCTTATTTAAAAAAAACAGGAATTGGCGACAAATCTTATTTTGGACCAGAGCCTGAATTTTTTGTTTTCGACGATGTTAGATTTAAAAATGATATGAACGAAACAAGTTTTATGATTGATAGTTCTGAAGGTCCTTACAATACTGGAAAAAAATATGAAAATGGTAACATGGGTCACAGACCTGGTGTTAAAGGTGGTTATTTTCCTGTTCCTCCAATAGATAGTGCTCAAGATATGAGAGGGGAATATTTAAAAGCTCTTAAAGATATGGGCGTTAAAGTTGAAAAACATCATCACGAGGTTGCACCAAGTCAACATGAGCTTGGAATGTACTTTGGAACACTAACTAACATGGCTGATAATGTTCAGTTATACAAATACGCTGTTCAAATGGTTACCCACTCTTTTGGTAAAACCGCTACTTTCATGCCAAAACCTGTCAAAGGTGACAACGGATCAGGAATGCACTGTCACCAATCTATTTGGAAAGGCAATAACCCGGTATTTATGGGTAAAGAATATGCAGGTTTATCGAAAGAAGCCCTTTACTATATTGGTGGTATTTTGAAACATGCAAAAGCGATCAATGCATTCGCTAATGCAACAACTAATAGTTACAAAAGATTAATACCTGGATTTGAAGCACCAGTAATTTTAGCTTACTCAGCTAGAAACAGATCTGCATCTTGCAGAATACCCGTTATAATGAATCCAAAAGGAGCTAGATGCGAAATAAGATTTCCTGACGCTGCTGGAAATCCTTACCTAACTTTCGCTTCTATGCTAATGGCTGGAATTGATGGTATTAAAAATAAAATTGATCCAGGAAAATCTTTTGATGATGATTTATACTCTTTATCAGAAGATCAAGTTGAAAAACTCCCTACAGTTTGTGGCTCGCTTAGAGAGGCTATGCAAAGTTTAGATAAAGATAGAAAATTTCTTACTGAAGGCGGTGTATTTACTGACGATCAAATCGATGCCTACATTGAATTAAAGTTTCAAGAGATTTATAAATTTGAGCATACACCTCACCCAATAGAGTTTGAGATGTACTATAGTGATTAAATCTTAAAAGATTCTCCGCACCCACAACGTTCAGTTTCATTGGGATTTTTAAATACAAATTGAGAAGAAAATTTTTCTTTTTTGTAATCCATTTCCGTTCCTAGTAAATACATTATTGCTTTTGGATCAATTAGAACTTTAACGCCTTTGTCCTCAATAACTTCTTCATTAGGTTTGACATCTTTTGCATACTCCATAATATAAGACATTCCAGCACAACCTCCAGATTTAACGCCCACTCTTACTCCAATAGTTGCTTCTTCTGCCTTAGACATAATATCTTTAATTCTCTTTGCAGCATTTTGGCTTAATTTTATTACTTGTTCGCTCATAAATTCAATTCTAATTTAGCTGCTTCTGACATTTTATCTTTACTCCATGGAGGATCCCAAACTAGATTAAGATCAACATCATCAACTTCAGCAAGTTTTAATATATTATCTTTGACCATTTTTGGCAAACTTTCTGCTACTGGGCAATTTGGTGATGTTAAAGTCATGTCTATATTTACTTTTTTTTCCTCTTTAATTTCAATTTTATAAATTAACCCTAATTCATAAATATTGACAGGTATTTCTGGATCATAAATTTTTTTAATTTCAGCTACTATTTGTTCTTTTAATCCGCTCATTTTTTTTCCACTGCTGATAACAAAGTATGCCAAGCCATTGTTGCGCATTTAACTCGCATTGGAAACTCTTGCACACCTGATAGTGATGTAATTGTAGTAACTTGATCTTTAGTGAGACTGTTAAGTGTAATTTTTGATTTATTTTTAATCATACTTAAAAAATCTTCACTAACTTTTTTAATAAATGATAGATCTTTACCTTTTGTTAATTCAGTTAAAATAGATGCGGAAGCTAATGATATTGCACAGCCTTCTCCCTCGAAACTTAAATCTTCAACTAATGTTTCATTATTTAGTTTTAGGAAAATATGTACTTTATCACCACATAAAGGATTGTGTGCTTTTGCATCATTAGTATATCCCTCACACTTACCTTTATTTCTTGGATTTTTACCATGATCTAAAATTATTTCTTGATATAGTTCTTTAAGTTCCATCTAACCCTGAAATACTTTCTGACATTTTTTAATTGCTTCGGATAATTTGTCTATATCCTCTTTGTCATTATAAACCCCGATAGACGCTCTTGCTGTTGCCGATAAACCTAATTTTTCATGCAAAATTTGACAGCAATGATGTCCAGCTCTTATTGCTACACCGTCATCATCTAAAATTGTTGCTATATCGTGGGGATGAATATCTTTTAATGTAAAACATAATACCGAACCTCTATTTCTAGGGTTTCCAATGATGTTAATTGAATTATTTTTTCTTAATGTTTCTAAGCCATACTCCAGAACTTTGTTTTCATGTGAGGCAATATTTTTTATGCCTAATTTTTCAATAAAATTTATAGACTCAGCAAATGAAACCACCTCGGCAGTTTGTGTTGTTCCAGCTTCAAATTTCGTCGGCGATTCTGCAAAAGTTATATCATCTTTTTTTACTTCATTAATCATTCCTCCTCCACCTTGATAAGGAGGTAAATCATCTAGCCATTTTTTTTTAGCATAAAGAACTCCCAACCCATTCGGCCCATACATTTTGTGACAAGATACGGCATAAAAATCACACCCTATATTTTGCATATCAATATATGAATGTGGAGCCCCTTGAGTTCCATCTATTAATACTGGAATATTTTTATCTTTTGCTAAATCCACAATTTGTTTAATTGGTAGCACAGCTCCAGTCACATTTGAGATATGTGTAATAGCAATAATTTTAGTTTTATTAGAAATAAGTTTTTTTATTACATCAATCTCAACATCACCATTCTCATTAACTGGTGCAAATTTAATTACTGCACCTTTTTCTGATCTCAGAAAATGCCATGGAACATAATTCGAATGATGTTCCAATTCAGTAATTAGTATTTCGTCACCTTTGTTAATATGTTTTTTTCCATATGATGAAGCTACTAAATTAATTGATTCAGTTGCACCTTTTGTAAAAATTATTTCTTCACGATGAGCAGCGTTCATATACTTTTTTACTAAATCTCGTGTAGACTCAAACCTATTCGTAGCTTTAACAGCAAGTGAATGAACGCTTCTTCCAACATTCGAATACTCGGTTTCATAAAAATTAGAAATTCTATCAATCACTGCCTTTGGTTTTTGTGAGGAGTTAGCACTATCTAAATAAACTAAAGATTTTCCATTAATCTTTTGAGTAAATATTGGAAACTCTTTTTTTATATTTTTAATTTCCATTAATTTGGCTTTCTAATTTTTCTATTAAAAAAAATTTAAGTTTTTTGTCGCTCAATGTTTCTAGAACTTCATTTAAAAAACCGTTAATTAACATTTTTAAAGCCTCATTTTCTGGTATTCCTCTTGATTTCAAATAATGAAGGGAGTCGAAATCTATACTTCCAGAGGTAGAACCATGCGAGCATTTTACATCATCTGCATATATTTCTAATTCGGGTTTCGCATCAAATTCCGATTCATCATTTAAAATCAAAGCTTTACTTAATTGATAAGCATCAGTTTTTTGTGCAATATTTTTAACGAAAATTTTTCCCTGATAAACACCTTTGCTTTTATCACTTAATACATTTTTAATTTTTTGATAGCTTTGACAGCTTGGAGCATTGTGATTAATGCGAGTTTTAATTTCTTGATGCTCTAAACCTAATAAATTTAAAGCTGAAAAAATACTACTTCTGCTATTTTCTTCGTTATGGTCGATTTCCATATCTAACTTATTAAATTTTAAACCAGTAGAAAGAAGATAATTATCACAACTAGCTCCTTTTTTTAATACAGTTTTAATAAACCTATAAAAATATCCATTACATCTAGATTTATTAATAAAAATATTTTTTAAAGAAGCGTTCTTCTTAATTATAATATTATCTATTGTATTTGTCATGAAGTTTTCATTTGAGTCGTCATCAATATAATTAATTAAAGTTAAATCGGATTCATCGTTTAGAATAAGTGAGTTTTTGTTATTTATTATAGATTCTTTTAAATTTTTTGAAAAATAATTATAAATTACTAAAGGTTTAATAAATTTATAATTTTTAGAAACTTCTAATGTAAATCCACCAGTTGCTAGTGCACTATTGAGTAAAGTTAATGAACTTTGTCTTTCTAATTTTATTTTATCTTTATAATTATAATCTTTTAAAAAAATACTATCTTTATCTTCATAATCAAAACTATTAGAGATAAGTTTGCCGTCAACTAAAAATATAAAATTATGTTCAAATTCATATATTTTCCTTAATTTTTTTTCTTCTGAAATATCATCTTTGTTTACAATATTATTAAAATTTTTTTCTAAAATAGTATTCAAATCTGTAAATTTCCAATCTTCATTTTTTTTATTTGGAAATCCTTTTTGAATAAAAAGATCTAGATTTTTTTTTCTTAAATTTTTTTCTTCCGAAGAAAGATCTTTAATATTTTCAACTCTAAAATCGTAAAAATTTTTCATTTAAGCTAAATTTGAGTAACCTGTTTTTTCTAATTCAGTTCCTAGTTCTGCGTTACCTGTCTTAACGATTTTACCTTTAGACAATACGTGAATGAAATCTGGCTTGATGTAATCTAAAAGTCTTTGATAATGTGTTATAATTAAAAAAGCGTTATCTTTATTTTTATAAGAATTAACTCCATCGGCAACAATTCTTAATGCATCAATATCTAAACCTGAGTCTGTTTCATCTAAAATTGATAGTTTGGGTTGAAGTAATTTCATTTGTAAAATTTCATTTTTTTTTTTTTCACCTCCCGAAAAACCAACATTTAGCTGACGAGATAAAAACTTTTCATCTATTCCAAGTTCTGAGGCTTTATCTTTTATTAATTTTAAAAAAGTTAATGTATCTAGTTCTTTTTCACCTTTTGCTTTTCTAACTGCGTTTAAGGAAGTTTTTAAAAAAATATTTGTGTTAACACCAGGTATCTCTAAGGGATATTGAAATGCTAAAAATATTCCCTTTTGTGCTCTTTCTTCCGTAGAAAGTTCATGAAGATTCTTACCATTAAAACTAATATCTCCTTTAGTTTCGTACCCATTTTTTCCTGACAAAACATTCGCTAAAGTGCTTTTACCTGAACCGTTTGGTCCCATTATTGCGTGAATTTCACCTGGCTTTATATAAAGATTAAGACCTCTTAAAATATGCTTATTATCAATTGTAGCCTCTAGATTTTTAATATTTAACATTAGTTATCCAACGCTTCCTTCCAAACTGATCGCTACAAGTTTTTGAGCTTCGACTGCAAATTCCATTGGCAATTGTTGTAACACCTCTTTACAGAATCCATTTACAATTAAACTTACTGCCTCTTCTTGATCCAAACCTCTTTGATTGCAATAATAAAGCTGTTCTTCATTTATTTTGGTAGTTGTAGCCTCATGTTCTATAGTTGATGTAGCATTATTATTTTTAATGTAAGGAACTGTATGTGCTCCACATTTATTACCCATTAATAATGAATCACATTGAGTATAATTTCTTGAATTACTTGCTTTATGATTAATATCGACTAGACCTCGATACATATTATCTGCATTGCCTGCTGATATTCCTTTTGAAATTATTTTACTTTTTGTATTTTTACCAAGATGAATCATCTTTGTTCCAGTATCAGCTTTTTGAAAATTATTTGTAATTGCAATAGAATAAAATTCTCCAACTGAATTGTCTCCCTGTAGAATGCAGCTTGGGTACTTCCATGTGATTGCCGATCCAGTTTCTACTTGTGTCCATGAAATTTTTGAATTTTTGCCTCTACAAGCCCCTCTTTTAGTAACAAAATTATAAATACCACCTACACCTTTCTCATCTCCTGGGTACCAATTTTGAACTGTAGAATATTTTATTTCAGCATCATCTAAAGCAATTAATTCAACATTGGCAGCGTGTAATTGATTTTCATCTCTCATAGGAGCTGTGCAACCCTCTAAATAACTTACATAGCTACCTTTGTCCGCAATGATTAAAGTTCTTTCAAATTGACCGGTTTCTGAAGCATTAATTCTAAAATATGTAGAGAGTTCCATTGGACATTTTGTGTTTGGTGGTATGTAAACAAATGATCCGTCTGTAAAGACAGCCGAATTTAAAGTTGCAAAATAATGGTCACTCAAGGGAATAACAGATCCGAGATATTTTTTAACTAAATCAGGATGTTTTTGAATAGCTTCTGATATAGAGCAAAATATAATTCCTTTTTTTGTTAGTTCATCTTTAAATGTTGTTGCAACAGAAACAGAGTCAAATACAGCATCGACAGCAATTCCATTTAGTCTCTTTTGTTCAACTAAAGGGATACCTAATTTCTTGTAGGTTTCTAGTATCTTTGGGTCAATCTCCTCTAGACTTTTAGGTTTATCTGATGCACTTTTTGGTGCAGAATAATAATATAGATCTTGGTAATTTATTTTAGGATATTTTGGTTTTTGCCAATCTGGTTCTTTTAAAACTTTTAACCTATTATAAGCCTTAAGCCTCCAGTCTAACATCCACTTCGGTTCTTTTTTAATTTTTGAGATAAATTTAATCGTATCTTCATTAAGGCCTTTAGGGGATCTAATGTTCTCAACATCAGTAGTAAACCCATATTTATATTCTTGGATATTTTTAAGATCTTCTGTTTTCATTATTTAAATTTTTAATTTCTTTTTACCAAATCTTGTAATTTAACTTTTTCAAAAAAATTATTAATGTGCTGATCAAGTTGGTCCCACAAATTGTGAGTAATACATTTTGTTGATTTGTTGTTACATCCTTTTTTAGATTCTTTTTTGCAATTCAACATTTTAACTTCCTCATCAACGGCAGAAATTATATTAGAAATTTTAATTTCATAAGGTGTTTTTTCTAGCACATAACCTCCCTTTGCTCCTCTAATACTTTTTACTAGATTTTTTTCTTTTAATTTAATAAATATTTGTTCCAGATAAGGTAATGAGATGTTCTGCCTTAAAGAAATATCTGACAAACTTGTAGGTCCGTTATCCCTATATAAAGCTAAATCTGCCATAGCCATTACTGCGTATCTTCCTTTAGTAGTTAATTTCATTAATCTTTGTTGTATTATAATATATTCTGGCTAATTCCTACTAAATTAGTCGGATTTAAAAAAAAATCATTGTCGCATTAAAACATGTTATAAAGCATTACTTTTTTTTAAAAATAATAATCATTATCAATTATGAAACCAAAAAGTTTAGAGATTTTCATTCCAGGTCCAGCAGGAAGGCTGGAAGCGAAATATTATAAAAATCCAAAATTTGGATCTCCAGTTGCGATAGTTCTTCATCCACATCCTCAGTATGGTGGTACGATGAATAATCGAATAGTTCAGTTAATGTACAATATATTTTTAGAAAATGGATTTTCAGTAATTAAAGTTAATTTCAGAGGAGTTGGTAAAAGTGACGGAGTTTTTGATAACGGTCAAGGAGAGTTATCTGATGCTGCTGCCGCCTTAGATTGGATTGAAAGACAAAATTTAGATTATAGCCAGTGTTGGGTTTCAGGGTTTTCTTTCGGTTCTTTGATTTGCATGCAACTTATTATGAGAAGACCTGAGGTAAACAACTTTGTAGCAGTGTCACCACAACCAAATGTGTATGATTTTTCTTTTTTAGCGCCTTGCCCTACTTCAGGACAGGTTATTTACAGCGAAAATGATGAATTGGTAACTAAAGAAAGTATTAACGAATTAGATGAGAGAATTAAAAGTCAAAAAGGTGTTGAGGTTCTTTTTTCACAAATTAAAAATTCAAATCATTTTTTCAAAGATAAAGAAAAAGAGTTAACAGCAGAAATAGAAAAATATTTAAAAGAAAAAACTGCTTTAATTTAATTTTTAATAACCTCACCACCTGAGGAAGGTTTTGTACAACCAGTAGTACCAGGAAATGAAATTGGAAGTTTTAATAATGATCTTATTGCTAAAAAAGCAAAAGCTTGAGACTCTATAAAGTCTCCGTCAACTTTATAATCATCAATTAGTTTTAAATTAATATTTGGAGGTAAATTTTCTTTAATTTTTTTTATTAAAAATTTATTTTTTCTACCACCTCCACATAACAATATATCTTTAATTTTTTCTTTAGAATTTTTTAAAGATAAAGTTAATTCTTCACCGATTATACTTGCTGTAAAATCTGTAAGAGTTGTAACACCATCTTCAAAATTTAATCCTCTTGCAAAAGATATATCAAAATCATTTGTATCAAATGACATTTTTTTTTTATAATTTCTATTCATATATAGTTCTTGAGCTTGTTCAAAAATAATTTCGTTTCTCGTGCCAATAAAAGCTAAGCAACCATCTCGATCAAATTTTTTATTTGAGTTTTTTCTTACCCATGAATCAATAAGACAATTACCTGGTCCGATATCTTTGCTTATCAACTTAGAAAGATTATCTTTAGCTTTAATAATAGTAATATTAGAAATTCCACCTAAATTAATAAAACAAACTGGTAATTTAATTTTATTTTGGACACTTACTAAATGATGAAAAACAGGAGTTAAAGGCGCTCCTTGTCCTCCATTAAGAATATCATTGCTTCTGAAATTAAAAACTACATTTTTATTTGTCAACTGGTTTAATAGTTTTCCATTTCCTAATTGTTTTGATATTTTTTCTTTGGGATTATGATAGATAGTTTGACCATGAAAACCTATTACAGCATCATCACCTATATTAAGTTTTTTTATTACTTCAGCGTGAAAGATTGTTATTTTTCTCTCTAAATTATTTATTTCACTATTGTATGTTGTTAGATGTTCAAATTTATGAATTTTTTCTTTCAGATTGTGAATATCTTTAAAAATATCCAAGTCGTATTTAAAATACCTATCTTTAATTGTCTCATAATGATTTATTCCATTAGTTTTGATAATTGATGCATCAACTCCATCCCCAGAAGTGCCACTCATTAAACCTATAGATACCCATTTTTTTTGCATATTTTTATTTATTTATAACAATTTTTGTATAATAGTTGCTTAAGTAAATAGCACTATGAAAAGTAATTTTTTAAAGGAAATGCAAGACAGAGGCTACCTAAATCAATGTACTGATCTAGATAATCTCGATGAAATTTTTAACAAAAAGTCTATTTCTGGCTACATTGGCTTTGATTGTACAGCTAGCAGTTTGCATGTTGGTAGTTTATTGCAAATAATGATTTTAAAATTAATGCAAAAGTATGGCCATCGGCCAATAATACTGTTGGGTGGAGGAACAACACTAATTGGTGATCCTTCTGGAAAAGACTCTACGAGAAAAATATTAGAACAAAAAGAAATTAAAAATAACATTAAGGGTATCAAAAAGGTATTTGAAAAAATTTTAGACACATCAAATAAAAAAACAACCCCTGTGTTTGTAGATAATGCTAATTGGTTAGTAAAACTTAATTATATTCAATTTCTTCGGGATATTGGTAGACATTTTACAATTAATAAAATGCTTACTTTTGACAGTGTGAAATTAAGATTAAATCGAGAGCAATCTTTAAGTTATATGGAATTTAATTATATGATTTTGCAAGCCTACGACTTTTACCAATTATATAAAGACAATAATTGCATTTTGCAAATAGGAGGATCTGATCAGTGGGGAAATATTGTTAACGGAGTAGATTTAATTAGAAGAAAATTAAAAAAGGAGGCATATGGTTTAACATCTCCATTAATTACTTTAGCATCTGGAATTAAAATGGGTAAAACCGAGAAAGGAGCAATTTGGTTGAATGAAGATCAATTATCTTCGTATGATTATTGGCAGTTTTGGAGAAACACAGACGATCAAGATGTAAAAAGATTTCTGAATTTTTTTACAGAAATTGAACCAAAGGAAGTAGATAATATTTGTAAAAAAGAAAAAAATATTAATAATTTAAAAGTTTTGCTTGCTAATGAAGCTACTAAAATACTTCATGGTGAATCCGCTTCAAAGAAAGCAGAACAAACGGCTAAGGATACATTTGAAGGGGGTGGGCTAGGTTCAGATTTACCTGAAATTAAAATTAAATCTAATGAAATAGAAAAAGGGATAAATATCTTAGATTTTATTGCGGATAATAAAATTTTATTTTCAAAGAGCGAAGCGCGAAGAACAATTGCAAATAAAGGTTTTAAAATAAACAATGTCGTTATTGATGATGAAAAAAAAATGCTTAAATTAAAAGATTTTAAAGAAAACACTCTTAAACTATCTTATGGGAAGAAAAAACACTACCTTGTTAAGATTATTTAGTTTCTTTATCTCTATCTATAATCTTTTGTAAAAATCTTGGTGTCAATGTTCTTATCGGATTAATACTTGTTTTAATTTTACCCTTTGGACCTTTCATTTTAAAACTAATACCAAACAAGCCTTCGCCAACTTCTTTTGGTATTACAATGCTTCCAATCACAGGTATTTTTGAAATTATATTATTTAAAGTTTTTGCAGGAACTAAACTACCTCTTAAACTTGTAAAACCATTTTCATCTTGATAACCTTCCATTAAAACCGACATGCTTGTGCCTAAAGCAAGTATTTCATTAATTTTTAAAAGCCTTTCATTTTTTTCCATATTAATTTCTAATTTATCAAAAGACAAACCATCACCTTCTGCCAAATCTGCCAAACCTCCTAAATCTGCTAAAGACAATAATTTTATTACTCCAGGTGCATTGACTACTTTAAATTTTTCAATTTTGAGTTTTGAACTAGAAGTTGACCCATCTATTATAGATGTAAAAAATAATTTTCCACCTGAAAGACCTTTAAAAAAACTATATTCAGTTAGTAACGGCCTTGTTAAATCCGAATATATCTCTAAATATTTTTTATTAGAACCTTTATCTTTTTTCATAGAGATATCTAAGTAATTATTACCTCCGTAATCTCCTTTGGATATAATTTTTACAAATTGACCCTTTTTAATTTCTCCTATTAATTTAAAATTTTGAAGTTTTTCAGACATCGGCACTTTTATATTTTTAAAGTCAATTTCAATATTGTTATTTAAGTTTTGAAATTGATTTTCACCTCTTTGTTTATTAAGAAATTTTACTAAATTAGTTGCATCAAATTTATTTCCTTTGATAATAATTTTTTTATCGTTATGAATTGAAAAATCATTATTACTTGTTGTAACTTCTATCTTTTTGAAAGATAAAAATTTATTGTCTTTAAATCTAAGGTTGTTAGCTTTGAATGAATTTTTTCCTTCAACAAATTTGATTTTGTTTATCTTAATATTATCTTTATTTTTTTCTAAATCAAAAGATAAAGTAGATAAAGAATTTTTAGCTTTTTTATAATTTATAATGGCGAGTTCAAGACCATTTTTATAGTCAAAATCTAATTTTAAATTCATTAAGTCATTATTAAAATTATTTTCTAACTTTATTTTTAAAAAATCTAATTCATTAAATGAATATTTTCCTTCACTTTTAAAATCGATATTCTTAGGAACAAAATTCATTTTAATTTGTAAATCTGATAAATAAATCCGTTTTATATCATCAGTAAGAAAATTATTTTGTACGGGATTTGAGAGCTCGATCTCCCCTTTTTTAAGATTGCCAGAAATACTATAATTATAATCTTTTATTTTATAAGTATTATCTAATTCAACTGATAAGTTGTTACTTAAGTCGGCTTTAAGGTTTTTGATATTTTTTAAAAATTTATATTTTTTAAAATTTTTAGAAAATTTATTTAAAATTTTTTCATCAAAATTAAATTTTGAATTAAAGTTTGAATTTAATTTTATTCCATTTTCTAAGTTTAATTTTATATCGCCATTATTGATCTTGATTTCCTCTAAATTTCCAAAAATATTTTGAATTAAAATATCATTTTTATCAGCAAAAAATTTTAAATTTGTTTCAGTAAAACTTAAGCCACTTAATAATTCAGCTTTTAGGTCTTTTACTGTTCCTCTTACTATAAAATTTTTCATTAAACCTTCCTCTGTTAAAAAAATATCAATCTCAGAAAACAATTTTCCCTCTTTAATTTTATTATTTAATAAACTTTTAAAATTTGAAGGCTTCATCATTATTGACAATTTATTTAATCGGGTGATATCTAATTCTTCCAATGATAGGCTGGTTTTTTTAATTTTTGGATTTGATTTTAGCAAGGAAAAAAAATCAATATAAACTTTTATATTTTTGACGGGTATCGATATGTCTCTGTATTTTATCTTCGGATTTTGTGTCTCTAAAAATAAACTTGGTTCTGTAGGGTTTATTTTAAATTTTATTGTGTCTAATTCTAGTTTAATTTTTTTTGTTTGAGAAGCTTTATCTGATATTAAATTATTAAATTTGCTTGTTTCGATGCCTACTGTTGAAATGACTATGATAAAACCAATTATAAAAATAATAATAAATAAAATTAAATTAATTAATAATTTTTTCATTTTTTATGTTTAATGCCCTCTTCAATAAATTGATCTATATTGCCATCCAAAATACTTGCAGGATTCGTGCTTTCAGTTTTATTTCTTAAATCTTTCACTAGCTGATAAGGTTGTAATACATATGATCTAATTTGGTGACCCCACCCTATGTCAGTTTTTGAAGTTAATTCCTTTTGATTTTCTTCTTCTTTTTTTTGCATTTCGTGCTCATATAATCTTGCTTTTAACATTTTAAAACAAGTTTCTTTATTTTTGTGTTGTGATCTCTCATTCTGACACTGTACTACAATTTTAGTTGGCGTATGAGTTATCCTTACCGCGCTATCAGTTGTGTTAACATGCTGTCCACCAGCTCCACTAGATCTATAAGTGTCAATTCTTAAATCTTTCTCATCTATTTTGATATTTATATCGTCTTCTACCGCCGGGTAGACCCATACACTAGCAAAACTAGTGTGTCTTCTAGCCCCGCTGTCGAATGGTGAAATTCTAACAAGTCTATGAACACCGGACTCTGATTTCATAAGCCCGTATAGATAATTGCCGTCGACTTTAATGGTTGAAGACTTAATCCCCGCCTCTTCTCCTTTATGCTCACTTATAAGTTCGTACTTAAAATTTTTTTTATCAAACCACTTCATGTACATTCTACGAAGCATATCAGCCCAGTCTTGACTTTCTGTACCACCTGCCCCAGCATGAATTTCTAGATAAATATTATAATCATCGTTTTCACCAGATAAAAAACAATCAATTTCACTTTTTTGGATATCAAATAAAATTTGTTCGATTTTCTTTTCACAGTCTAGGATGGTTTCTTCATCTTCTTCCTGAGATGCTAAGGTGTATAAATCTTTTAAATTGTTTAAATCTTTTAAAGACTGATTGTAAGAATTTAAAATATTTTCAAAAATTTTTTTTTTTTTTACGGTTTTTTTAACTAAATTTTTATCCTTCCAAAAATTTTCTTGTGAAGAGATTTCTTCTAATTCTTTGATTTTGGTTTCGACATTTTCTTTATCAAAGATACCCCCTGATATTACTTAAGGACTTTTCAACAGTTGTTAATTTTGAATCAAAATTTTCCATTAATAAAATTGTCTAAACTTTACTACAATATCACGACCATTTGATGAAATTAACTTATTATTATCAATATTGTTAATATCTCTTAATTTTAAAGCTTCGATAATTGAATTTTTATCTCCAGGTGCTGACTTAGCTCCAGTATCATAATTTAACGAAGTTAAATAAATATTTTCAGGTATTTCAAAATCATTAAAATCATCTTTGTAAAGGGCGTTTTCAACAAAATCTTTAAATATAGGTAAAGCTGCTTTGGAGCCGGTTTCATATTTTCCTAATGTTTTTGGATTATCAAAACCAACATAAACACCGATTACTAAATTAGCTGAAAATCCTATAAACCATGCATCATAGTTATCATTTGTAGTGCCTGTTTTTCCACCTAAAGGAACTTTTAAAGACCTTAATTTTTTTGCAGTTCCTCTTTGTACTGCTCCTTGTAAAATTGATGTCATTTGATAAGCGGTTTCTGAACTTATAACTTTTTCATTGTTGTCTTCTATTTTTGGAAGTTCAATTTTTTCATTTATAAATTTATCACAACCAATACATGTTCTATTTTTTTCTTGAAAAATTGTTTTCCCTCGTCTGTTTTGTATTCTTGAAATTAGTTTTGGTTTAATTTTTTTTCCTCCGTTAACAAATGGTGCATATGCTGATGTTAAATTAATTAGCGTAGTTTCTGCGGCTCCTAATGATACTGATAGTAATTCTGGTATATCCTCATAAATATTTAGTTTTTTTGATAAATTTAAAATTTCTTGTAAGCCGAGAATTTTAGCTATTCTCACTGTCATTAGATTTCTTGAATATTCAATACCTTTTCTAAATGTTGTAGGACCATAAAATTTTTTTCCATAATTTTCTGGTTTCCAGTTTTTTAGACCAACACCTTGTTTTTCTACAAAAGGTGCATCTAATATTATAGAATTTGGCGAAAATCCTTTTTCTAATGCAGCGGCATATACGATAGGTTTAAACGCAGAACCTGGTTGTCTTTTGGCTTGCGTAACTCTATTAAATTCACTTTTTTTAAAATTAAATCCTCCAGCCAAAGCAAGTACATCTCCAGTAAAAGGATCTAAAATTACAATTCCTCCATTAACTTTTGGGTATTGTTTTAATAGCCATAAATTATTCTCTTTTTTTATAAAAATAATATCGCCTATTTTATGTATATCTTTTGTTAATTTATTTTTTGGAATGCTCCACTTTAAATTTTTTGTAATTATAATACCTTCGCTATCTTTTTTTTTATCAATTATTTTGAACCCTATATGATTGTCTTTCAGAGAAGTAATTTCTGCTAAGTGCCAATTTAAAGTTGGATCAAGCTTGTATTGATTAATTATCTTTTCCCATTGTTTGTTTTTTAATTTATTAGTAATTGCGCCTCTCCAACCATGTCTCTTGTCATAATCTTCAATTCCTTTACGTAAAGACTTTAGAGCTTGAATTTGATAATTTATGTTAAGTGGTGTGTTAATACTTAAGCCTTGCGAGTACAATTTTTCAAAACCATAGATATCTTTTACAGTTTTTCTTACCTCCTCTGTATAAGAGTTAGCTTCGTTAACAATCTCAATCTTTCTTTTTTTAAGTATTAATTTAGATTCTTTAAGTAATAAAAATTGTTTTTTTGATATAAAATTATTTTCCTCTAAATTTTTAAGAACCAAATTTCTTCTAAATTTTGCTACCTCAGGGTATTTATAAGGATTATATTTACTTGGGGCTTTGGGCAAAGCTGCTAACATAGCTGTCTCAGAATATTTTAACTCTTTAATTGGTTTATCAAAATACTCTTGGCTTGCCGCGGCTATCCCATAAGTACCTTGACCTAAATAAATTTGATTTAAATAAAGTTCTAAAATTCTCTCTTTTGTATAAGCTCTTTCAATTCGAAAAGCTAAAATTGCCTCTTTTACTTTTCTTTTCATTGAAACTTCATTCGTAAGTAAAAAATTTTTTGCAACTTGTTGAGTGATAGTTGATGCGCCTTCTAGCCTTTTATTTTGTGAAAAATTTTTTATATTCTTTACTACTGCTCTTAAAATGCCTTTTGCATCAACCCCGGGATGATTAAAAAAATTTTTGTCTTCAGCTGAAAGAAATGAATTTACTACTTTATCAGGGATAGACTCGTAAGGTATAAATAGTCTTTTTTCCAAAGAATATTCAGCTATTAGTTTGCTGTCCTCTGAATACACTCTGCTTGAAATTGGAGGTTGATAATCTGCTAATTTTTTGTAATCCGGTAGATCTATTGAAAAATACCATAAGGTTGAAAAAACGAAAAATACAATAACTGCAGAGAAAATAATTACAAATTTTAGTGAAAAATTGATAAATTTTAACATTGATTTTATTTAAAGTAATAATTCTGACTATCTTGAGGCATACGATGATTAAAGTCGTGTATTTATACACAAAATTGTATAAAATAAATACGTGATTACATTAAAAAATTCAAATTATATAAATTTAAAAGGATTTCTCAAAAAATGGAAAAAAACTTATACATTGATGCTTCGCATCCAAATGAAACTCGTATTGTTCTTAAATCAGATCATTCTATTGAAGAATATGAATATGAAGATAAAAATAATTTAAACTTTAAAAACAATATTTATCTTGCAACAATTAGTAGGGTTGAACCATCTCTACAAGCTGCCTTTGTGAATTTCGGAAGGGAAAGACACGGTTTTTTAGCCTTTAATGACATTCAGTCTGATTATTATCAGTTGCACTCTGAAGATAAGGAAAGAATTAGAATAGCGGAGGAAAAAATAAGAGAAGAATTAAAAGATAAAACGGCTGAAGGCAACCAAGAAAGTTTACTAACTGAGGTTGACACTGATAATAAAGTTGAGAAATCTGACAATGATAATAATGAAAATCAAATTGAAAAAGAAAATAAAAAACAAGAATATCGTGACAAGATTAAATCTTCTTTTGGGATTAAAAGATATAGAATACAGGAAGTTATTAAACCAGGTCAGGTAATTTTAATTCAGGTAATAAAAGAGGAGCGTGGTCAAAAGGGAGCTGCCCTTACCACATTTATCTCTTTAGCAGGAAAATATATAGTTTTAATGCCAAATACTCCAAAAGGTGGTGGAATATCCAGAAAAATTTTTAATTCTTCTGATCGTCAAAAAATTAGAGGTATCCTTAATAATATTGAGATACCAAAAAATATGGGTGTTATTGTAAGAACAGCGGGTGCAAACAAAACAAAAAACGAGATTGAGAAAGATTTTCAAAATACTCTAAAAACTTGGGAAGATATTAAAGAAAAGGCATTAGATTCTAATGCTCCATCTCTTGTATATGAAGAAGGAGATATCATCAAAAGAACCTTAAGAGACACATACGATAACGATACTAAAAATGTTTATATTGAAGGTAATGAAGCATATCAAAAGGCAAAAAAATTTATGAAAGAGTTAATGCCAAAAAATGTAAAAAATATTAAAAAATATAGAGGTAAAATACCTATTTTTCATGACGCTAATATCGAAAAAGATCTAAATAACATTTACGAACCAACCGTAAAATTAAAATCCGGTGGGTACTTAGTTATAAATCCAACTGAAGCACTAGTCTCAATCGATATTAACTCCGGTCAATCCACTAAACAAATAAATATTGAAAAAACTGCTTTAAACACAAATTTAGAAGCAGCTGAAGAGATAACTCGTCAAATCAAATTAAGAGATCTATCTGGTTTAATTGTTATTGATTTTATCGATATGATGAATTTTTATAATAGAAGAATAGTCGAAAAAAAAATGCGAGAAAGTATTAGAAAAGATAGAGCAAGAATACAAATTGGAAGAATAAGTAATTTTGGTCTTCTTGAAATGACTAGACAAAGATTGCGTGAGGGATCAATTAAGTGGGAAACACAATTATCACTTTCTTCTTTTTCTCAAAAAATTTTAAAAAAGACTCAGCTTTTAGCTTTTACTGAAAAAGTTAAAATCATACAGACATACGTCCCAGAAAAAGTAAAGAACTACATAGAAAAAAATTTATTAGATGAATTAAAATATTTTCAAAAAAAATATTCTTTTGAAATTAAAATATTGTCTAACGACAAATTTATTATTCCTGAGTATCAAATTGAGTTATTAAATAAATCAAAAAAAAAAATTAATTCTATTGAGCATATAGACTCAATATTAGATACAAAAAAAACAAAAAATACCAAAAAAAAAGGAAAAAAGGAAAAAAATAAAGAGGCAATTAAACCTAAAGATAAAGTTAAAAAAACTAAGTCTAAAAAAAAAATACGTACTCTTTGGGTTAGAAGAAAAAGAAATTAAATTAATCCTTTAGTTGGAGAACTTGGTGATGCAAAATAATTCTTATTCATTCTTCCTGCTAAATAAGAATTTCTTCCAGAAATTACTGCGTCCTTAAAAGCTTTAGCCATCAAAATTGGGTTTTTTGCATTAGCTATAGCACTATTAATCAAAACTCCATCACAACCTAACTCCATAGCAATTGTTGCGTCTGATGCTGTTCCTATTCCAGCGTCAACTATAACAGGAACTTTAGATTGTTTTATAATTAAAGAAATATTAATTTTATTTTGTAAGCCTAAACCTGAGCCGATGGGAGATGCTAACGGCATAATTGCAGAAGCTCCGTCATCTTCTAGTTTTTTGGCAAGTATAGGATCGTCAGTGCAATAAACCATTACTTTAAAACCTTCTTTAACTAATATTTTATTAGCCTTAATTGTTTCCATCATATTTGGATAAAGAGTTTTTTTATCACCCAAAACTTCTAGTTTTATTAATTTCCAACCTCCCATTTCACGGGCTAACCTTAAAGTTCTTAAAGCTTCAATGGAGTTGAAACAGCCAGCGGTATTGGGCAAAAAAATTATCTTTTTAGGATTAAGATAATCTGTCAATATAGGTTTATTCTTATCTAAAATATTAATCCTTCTAATTGCTACGGTTACCATATCAGCATCTGAAGCTTTAACTGCTTTTGCCGTTTCAATAAAGTCTTTATACTTTCCTGTCCCTACTATGAGTCTCGACTTAAGGGATTTGCCTGCAACTTTTAAAATATCTTTTTTCAATTCATCCACCTCCAATAAAATGTACTATTTCTACTTTATCATTATCTTTTAAAAAATTTTTATTATATTTTATTTTTGGAATTATTATTCCATTAAGTTCAATAGCAACTTTTTTATTAGATAATTTATATTTCTTTAAGAGATCTAATATTGAGTAATTAGATTTAATAGTTATTTTTTTTCCATTTATTTGTATTTTTGCCATAATTAAGTTATTCAATATTGAGAAATTTATGAATAAAATTATAATTCTTAATGGCCCAAACCTCAACCTTTTAGGTGAGAGAGAGGAGAAACAATATGGAAGCTTTACATTAAAAGATATTGAGACGAAATGTAAAGAATTTGCTAATAAGAATAATATAGCTCTTTCTATGTTCCAATCTAATATTGAGGGTGAACTTGTTGAAAAAATTCAAAACTCTAGAAAAGAACAAAATGGTTTGATAATAAATGCCGGAGGATACACTCACACTTCTGTTGCCATACATGATGCTTTGAAAATTCTTAAGATACCTATTATTGAATTGCATATAAGCAATATTTATAATAGAGAGGAATTTAGACATAAATCCTTAATAAGCAAAGTTGCAAAAAGTATTATTTGTGGTTTTGGTGCTGATGGATATATAATGAGTTTAAAAGCAATGAATAAATACATTAAAAATGAAAATTGATAAAAAATTAATTAAAGAACTTGTAGATAATTTAAAAGAATTTGGTTTAGCCGAGTTAGAATATCAAGAAGGGCAAACTAGAATTAAAGTTTCAAAAGCATCTAAAATGATTGAACAAGCTAAAACAAGTTCGGTTGTGTCTCCAAATAAAGCAGTTTTAAAATCTTCAGATGATACAGATGGAATAAGAGTTAAATCTCCAATTATAGGAACTGCTTATCTGGCAGCAGAACCAGGTGCTAAAAAATTTGCTGAAGTAGGAGATAAAATTAAAAAAGGTCAAACAATTATGATTGTTGAAGCGATGAAAACAATGAATCATGTCCCTTCCACAGCTGACGGTGAAGTAAAAAAAGTTTTAGTTGAGGATGGTCAACCCGTTGAATTTGGTCAAACGTTAATTCTTCTTAAATAAATTAATAATGTTCAAAAAAGTCTTAATAGCTAATAGAGGTGAAATAGCTGTAAGAGTAATTAGAGCTTGTAAAGAATGGGGTATAGGAACTGTAGCAGTTCATTCAAATGTTGATGCCGAGTCCATGCATGTGAGACTTGCTGATGAAAGTGTTTGTATAGGTTCACATCAGCCACAAAACAGTTACTTGAATATTTCTGCAATCATGTCAGCTGTAGACTTAACTGGTGCAGAAGCTATTCACCCTGGTTATGGTTTTTTATCTGAGAATGCAAAATTTTCTGAAATAGTAAATAAACACGGAATTAAATTCATAGGTCCTAGCGCAGATTTAATTTCTAAAATGGGTGATAAAATTGAGGCGAAAAGAATAGCAAAGAAATATGGTTTACCTGTTATTGAGGGATCTGAAGGAGGTGTAAAATCTGTATCCGAAGCAAAGTCGCTATGCAAAGAAATTGGTTACCCTGTGCTTATAAAAGCTGCTGGGGGTGGTGGTGGAAAAGGAATGAAAATTGTTAATGAAGAAAGCGAACTAGAAAACTTGTTTTTAACAGCAAAAAGTGAAGCTAAGAAATTTTTTAATAACGATGAATTATACATTGAAAAATATTTTAAAAATCCGAGACATATTGAGGTTCAAATAATGTCAGGTAAAAATAAAACTGTTCATCTTGGTGAACGCGACTGCTCAGTTCAAAGAAGACACCAAAAATTAATAGAAGAAACACCCAGTCCAGTTCTAACTGACGAACAGAGAAAAGATTTATTAGAAAAGACAGTTAAAATGGTGGAGCAGCTTAATTATGAAGGCGCTGGAACAGTGGAATTTATTTATGAAGATGGAAAATTCTATTTTCTTGAGATGAATACAAGGGTTCAAGTAGAACACCCTGTTACAGAAGTTCAAACGGGAATTGATATTGTCAAAGAACAATTATGGATAGCATTTACAGGTGATACTGCACTTAAACAATCAGATATTGATCCTAGAGGGCATTCAATTGAATGTAGAATTAATGCTGAAAATCCTGCTTTAGACTTTCAGCCAAGCCCAGGTATAATTAATGTATGTCACCAACCTTCAGGATTTAGAACAAGAGTTGATGGTGCTATTTTTCAAGGCTGTAAAATAACGCCATATTACGACAGCTTGATTGCAAAAGTAATTTGTAAGGGCAGAAATAGAACTGAAGCTATACAAAGAACTTTAAGATCATTAGATGAATTTGTGCTTGAGGGGATTACTACAACAATAGATTTACATAAGAAAATACTAAAACATAAAAAATTTATTGATTCAGATTTTGACACAAACTGGCTTGGTAAGGAAAAATTTTTCTAAGCCTTGCTACAATTTAATAATTTCAAATCATAGATCGCATGGTCAAATGGAGTTAAGCTTGGGTCAGATGCAAACGTCCAACCGTTAAATATAAAAACCTTTTCGTTTTCATTCTTATTTAAATCTTTCACTTGAATATAAGCAACACTATCAATTCTATTATTTACTTTTACTTTTCCACATTTTAAAATTTTAATTTCTAATGGTCCAAATTTTTTACTTTCATTTAAATTAATAACTAACTCAGAAGATTTAGCTGTAATTTTATCGAGTCCTATCAGAATTGCTTGAGATGATTTTAAATTTGAATAATTTTTTTTTTCTTTCAAATTTTGAGTGGAAGTAATGCTTTCATTAGCTGCCTCTGATTCCTCAAAACTTGGTTTTATTTTTTCTAAATTGATTAAAGGTGTAGTTGTAATTTTTTGCTCAGCGAAAGAAAAAGAGTTAAAGGAAATTAAAAAAAAAAATGTAATTGTATAAATTTTATTTCCAGGTCTCATATTTTTTTTTAATATCATTTTTCCTTATTTTAATTGGCTTAAAGCTTTTATTTGTACCTGTTTTATTCTCTAAATGTTTTTTTTGCCATAAATATTTAGTTTCTTTACTATCTGGAATTTTATCAACTGTATGATGCATCCAAAGATACCATTCGGATGTTATTTTACTCGCTTCTATATAATCTGAGTAAACAACCCAGCGTTCATTTTTTTTACTCTTATAATACTTATTGCCGTAATCATCAACGCCAACATATTTTCCAAAAAACAAAGTTTTTAAAAAAGTTCCAAAAGTTTGTTTATTCCACCAGGTAAAAATTATTTTAAAGCTCATAATAGAATTTTTAAATCCACACAATTATTAATTGAATTATTATTAAGTAATAGACACTTTATACAATTAATATATACCTAAATAAAGAGATTCCATTAATATTATGAAAAAATACGTTGTTGAAACTTTCTACACTTGCACGTTTAAAACGATTCATACTTTAAACAATTTAGACGATAAAGAGCTTTCAAAAGTTGATCAAAGAACTGATGGTGATGTAGAGGTGATTGATGTTAAACTTAATAATCGAAAAACTAAAAAAATCGGTAGTAAAAAGGACAGTAAAACTGCTATTAGTAAACAGGATAAGGGTTTGCCTGATAATATTGTAAATCAAATAAAAAATTCCAAAAACGATCAAATTGACAATCCAACCAACTTAAAATTTAAAAGCAATAATAGATTTAAAATGCCAGACAGAAGAAAGGGATATATTCAAAAAGCGCAAATAGGAGATCATAAAGTTTATCTCCATACCGGAGAATACGATGATGGCAAAATAGGAGAAATTTTTATTGATACAAATAAAGAAGGCGAACTCGTCAAAGCAATGATGAATAATTTTGCAATAGCAATTTCTTTAGGATTGCAATATGGAGTGCCCCTTGAAGAGTATGTGGATGCATTCATTGATACAAAATTTGAACCTTCGGGCAACGTAATTGGTAATGACAGGATATTGAGCGCTTCATCTATTCTAGACTATGTTTTTAGAGAACTTGCTATTTCTTATCTAGGTAAAGAGGAGCTAGCCCATACTCCATCAATTATAAGTGCAAAACATGTAGATGCAGAAAATGGAGATGACAAATTTCTTAAAATTGTAAAAAACATAACATCTAAAGGCTTTGTTAGAAGCAATTATGAAGAAAAATTAGTAGATTTATCTGACGTTAGAATTAATCTTAAAACTAAAAACTAATTTTTCTTAATATCTTTTTTTATACTCAATTCTTTTAACTGACGCTCATCAATTTCTGATGGTGCTTGCATCATTAAGTCTTGAGCATTTTGGTTCATTGGGAAGAGTGTTACCTCTCTGATATTTTCTTTTCCAGCAAGTAACATTACAATTCTATCTATTCCAGGTGCAATACCACCATGTGGTGGTGCACCGTAACTTAATGCATTAATCATTCCGCTGAATTTTTCATTAACTTCTTGTTCGTTATATCCAGCTACAGAAAATAGTTTATACATTAATTCTGGTATATGATTTCTTATAGCACCAGAAGATAACTCAATACCATTACAAACAATATCGTATTGATAAGCTTTAATATCTAAAGGTTTGTCAAAATTTAATTTTTTTATATCTCCTTGTGGCATAGAAAAAGGATTGTGGCTAAATGCAATTTTTTTTGTACTTTCATCAAACTCATACATTGGGTAATCAATAATCCAGCAAAATGCATACTGATTTTCATTGATAATATTTAATTCTCGTGCGATCTTGTCTCTTGCTAAAGAAAGAATTTTTTCTACCTCTTTTTCTTTTCCACACGCAAAAAACACGCTATCACCTACCGTAGCATTATATTTTTTAATTATATCTTTTAAAGAGTCTTCGCTAAAAAATTTTCCAACAGGCCCTTTGCCTTTAATTTCTTTATCTTTCTCAATAGTAAAATATGCTAAACCTGAAGCGCCTTGTTCTTTTGCCCATTTATCTAAATTGTCGAAAAAACTTCTTGGTTTATCTTTTGTATTTTTTGTTATTATTGCTCTTACAATTGAACCTTCTTTAACTAGCTTTTTAAAAATTTCAAATTTTACATCATCTCGCTTAAATATCTCGGTGAAGTCTTGAATAATTAAAGGATTTCTTAAATCTGGTTTGTCAGTTCCGTATTTTTTCATTGCTTCATTGTAAGGAATTCTTTCAAATTTATTATTCAATATTTTTTTTGATGAAAATTTTTTAAATAAATTTACCATTAACTTTTCTAATACATTAAAAATATCTTCTTGTTCAACAAAAGACATTTCCAAATCTAATTGATAAAATTCTCCTGGACTTCTGTCTGCTCTTGCATCTTCATCTCTAAAGCATGGAGCTATCTGAAAATACTTATCAAAGCCTGAAACCATAATTAATTGTTTAAATTGTTGAGGTGCTTGAGGAAGTGCATAAAATTTTCCAGGATTTAATCTACTTGGAACTAAAAAATCCCTCGCTCCCTCCGGGCTCGAAGAAGTTAAAATTGGAGTTTGGTATTCAAGAAAATCAAGTTTTAACATTTCAGACCTTATAAAAGAAATTACTTTTGATCTTAAAATGATATTTTTATGCATTTCTTCTCTTCTTAAATCTAGAAATCTATATTTTAATCTTATATCTTCAGGGTAATCTTGTTCGCCAAAAACGGGCATTGGTAATTCTTTTGCACTAGATAAAATTTCTACAGATTGTATTGAAATTTCAATTTTTCCTGTCTTTAAATCTAGATTTTCAGTCCCACTTGATCTTTTTACTACCTTACCAACAATTTTAATTACCGACTCTGGTTTTGATGTTTCCAAAATTGGAAAAAAATCATTATTATTTTCAATTACGCATTGTGTCATTCCGTAATGATCTCTTAAATCTATAAATAATAAGTTTCCGTGATCTCTTTTTCTATGAACCCATCCACTAAGGTGAACTATTTTATTTACATCTTTATCGCTTAGTTCTGAGCAATTATGTGTTCTGTATTTATTCATTGATTTAATACTTTTTTTATTAGATTAATATTAATTGCTTTTCCAGTAGATAAAGACAATTCATCAACTTCTTTTAAAAATTTAAACATTTTTTCATAGGATCTTTCTACATTATTAATGATGAAATCCAATATTTTAGGATTTATGCTTATTTGCTTGTCTGATAATGTTTTCGATATAATAACTTTTAATAGATCATCAGTTGGTAACTCAATCCCAATATTAACAAAACTATTTATTCTTGATTGAAGGTCCTCTAGATTAAATTTAATATTTTTTATTGAATGAACTGAATTAATTAATATAAAATTTTCTAATTGCTTAGACTGATTTAAAATCGTATAAAATAACTTTTCGTTAATATTATTATTAAAATTATCAATAATTAAACAATCAGAACTACTAAGATATTTAATTATATCATCAGTTATATTCTCAGCATTAATTAATTTTGTTTTAATTATTTTTTTTTCTATTATTTTTGCTAAATGGGTTTTTCCAGATCCAGAGGCTCCATATATATTTAACCATTTGCCAGGCCAAGTTGGCCAACTTTCAATTAGTTTATAGGCAAAAAAATTGTTACTGGATACAAAAAAATCTTGTTCGTAATATTTTTTTGAAAAAGGAAATTTAAAAATAAGTTGATCCATTTTTATAATTTTTGGATAATCCATTGGTTGTTTATTAATTGTAAATTAATATTTTTATCTTTTAATTTATTTATAATTTTATCAAGTTTTCCTAAATATTTAATTCTTAAGCTCATGTAATTTTTGGTAAACTCTTGCACATATACATTTTCTATTAAATCGATATTCTTTATTCTTGAGTGTAACTCAACCAAATTTGATTGTTTATTCAAATTTAGTTTTATATTTAAAAAAGATGGTGTTCTTATATCAATTAAATTTTCTGATTTTACTAAATTAATTATCTCTTTTTTTGATTCCGTGATAATTTTTTTATAAAAATCGTCAAATTTCAGATTCTCTTTTTTCAAATTTATACTTTTTGAAATATTTTTTCCTTCTATCCTTGTTTTAAGATATATTTTTTCATTATTTTTCTTTCCATCCTCTATTAAAATTAAAGCTAAATTTTTGCTTGAATATTCTTTGAAAAGATCGTCAATTTTTAAATTGATTAAATTGTTTTTATTTTTATTAATATTTTGAATAATTTCAATATTTTCCAAAGGAAGAATAAATTCGATTAAATCAACATTATAAAAGTTATTCCAATTTCTATAAAAGAAATTATTATTAAAAATAAAGATTTCATTATCTTTAATAAATATAGGTAAAATATATATTTCTTTATCTGGAATCTCGGAATATAAAATTCCTTTTTTATAAAACAGGTTATGTATTTTTTGTTTGTCAAATGTAACGCTAAAATTTACGAATTCTTGATTTTTTTTCTCATCTTCAATTTTTGATATTTGATAATATGTTACTAATTGTTTAATTGAAGGAAGGTTTAGATCAGTCAACTTATTTCTATCCTCTTTTAGAAGAATTTTTTCAATTAATTGATCGAATCCTTTTTTAATAGCTATATTTGCTAAAACATTGTTTGTATTTTTGTCTTTTTTTTCTAAAAGAATATTATTAACATTAAATAAGTTATTCTCAGATAAAACAGTTCCAGTTTTAAAAAAAACAATTAAAATGAATATTATTTGTTTATACAATTTCATAAATACTAATTAACGACTTATAAATGAAAAAAACTGAAAATAGTTATAAAAAAAGTGGTGTTAACATTTTGTTAGCTAATAAGTTAGTTAAACATATATCTAATATATCTAAAAAAGATGTCAAAAATACGGGAGGTTCTTTTAATAAAGATATAATTGGAGGGTTTGGATCATTGTTTGACATAAGTAATCTTAAAATTAAAGACCCAGTAATAGTTTCTTGCACAGATGGTGTTGGAACCAAAATTGCCTTAGCAAATAAGTTTAAAAAATTCGATACAATAGGGATAGATTTAGTTGCAATGTGTGTAAATGATTTAATTGTCCAAGGAGCTAAACCTTTATTTTTTTTAGATTACATTGCTGTTGGTAAATTAAATTTGAACAAAACCAAAAAAATTTTAGATGGAATTTTTAAAGGATGTAAAATATCTGAATGTAAATTAATTGGTGGTGAAACAGCTGAAATGCCAGGTATTTATGCTAAGGATAAATTCGATTTGGCTGGTTTTAGTGTAGGCATTGTTTCAAAAAAAAAAATTTTAGATAAAAAAAATGTTAAAGATGAAGATATAGTTTTAGCAATACCATCTAGTGGAATACATTCAAATGGATATTCGCTAGTAAGATCATTGATAAAAAAATCTAAGCTAACAAAAATTTTAAAAAAAGAAATTTTAAAACCCACTAAAATATATACCAAAGAAATTTTAAGATTAACTGATAAGAACCTTATTAATGCCGCTGCTCATATTACAGGAGGCGGCTTAATAGAAAATTTATTAAGATCCGTCCCAAATAACTTAACTTTAAATATAAATCTCTCTAAAATAAAAACTACTAAAATCTTTAAATGGCTTAAAAGTCAGAATATTTCTGATGAGGAAATGCTGAAAACTTTTAATTGTGGAATTGGATTTTGTATCATTGTATCAAAAAAAAATATTTCAAAGATTAACAAATTTTTTTCAAAACAATTTATGCCTTATCAAATAGGCTTTATTTCAAAAAATAAAAGTAAGCTAAACTTGTCAAATTCCTTAAGATGGTAAAAAAAAATGCTTGTGTTTTTATATCTGGAACAGGATCAAACTTAAAAAACTTAATACTGCGCTCAAGAGATAACAATTTTCCAATTAAAATAAAATTAATCATTACAAATAATAAAGATGCAAATGGTATTACTCATGCTAAAAAAAATTCAATTTCATATGCAGTAATTAATACAAAACATAGACATCATGAAAGTCAAATTCTTGAAATTTTAAAAAAAAATAAAATATCCTTTATATGCTTAGCTGGATATATGAGAATAATTTCCAAAAACTTTATAAAAAAATTTGGTAAAAAAATTATTAATATTCATCCGTCTCTACTTCCAAAATTTAAAGGTCTTGATACGTTTAAAAGAGCTTTAATTAATAAAGAAAAAAGAACTGGGTGCACAGTTCATTACGTAAATGAGAAACTAGATAGTGGTCATATTATAGCTCAGAGAAGTTTTTATATTGATCCCAAAGATAATGAAAGCACCCTTAAACAAAAAACTCAAATATTAGAATATAAGCTTTTCCCAGAGGCAATAATTAAGATATTTAGAAGTAATTAATTTTTAAAAAAGAATTGTATTTCTTTTTTAGCATTTTCAATTGAGTCTGATCCATGAACAGAGTTTTTGTCTATAGAAATTCCGTACAATTTTCTTATCGTATTTTCATCAGCATCTTTAGGGTTTGTTGCTCCCATTAATTTTCTATTACTTAATACAGCATCTTCACCCTCTAAGATCATTACAACTATAGGACCGGATGCTAAGTATGCACATAAATCATTATAAAAAGGCTTTGATTGATGAACTTTATAAAACTCTGCTGCTTCATCTTTACTTAAATGAATTTTTTTATTTTCTTTGATCTTTAAATTATTTTTTATAAAAATTTTTTTTATTTCTTCTGTTAAATTTCTCTCGACTGCGTCTGGCTTAATTATTGAAAGCGTTTGTTCATTACTCATAATTTTCCTCTATTAGTTGATTTAATAATCTTACACCAAATCCAGTTGCTCCCCCCGAATTCAACGCTCCTCCATACTTTGAAAAAGCCATACCTGCAATATCCAAATGAGCCCACGGTGTTTTATTTAAAATAAATCTTTGTAAAAATTGAGCTGCCGTTGTAGATCCTGCTCCACCAACATAATTTATATTTTGCATATCAGCATTTTTGGAATTCATAAGCTTATCATAATTTTCATGAAGAGGCATTCTCCATAACTTTTCCTCAACTTTTGCCCCAGCGTTTAAAATTTGATTTGATAATTTATCATCATTTGAAAAAAGTCCAGCGTATTCAGATCCTAAAGAAACTATGATTGCTCCTGTTAAAGTTGCTAAATCAATCATGAATCTTGGTTTGAATTTTTTTTCTGTAAAAGTAAGAGCATCAGCTAATACTAAACGACCTTCTGCATCAGTATTTAATACTTCTATGGTTTTGCCACTATAAGATTTAACAATATCTCCAGGTCTTTGAGCTTCGCCACTAACCATATTTTCTACAAGACCTACAACACCGACTGCATTAATCTTTGCCTTTCTTAATGCCAAGTTCTTCATTAAACCAACTACAGCAGCGGAGCCTGCCATGTCATAAGTCATATCTTCCATAAATCTTGCTGGTTTTAGTGAATAACCACCAGTATCAAATGTAACTCCTTTTCCAACAAATGCTAAAGGTTTAGATTTATTTTTTGCTCCATTCCATTCCATTGTTACTAGAAAAGATCCTCTGATACTTCCTTTTCCTACACCAAGTAGAGCGTTCATGCCCATTTTCTTTAATTTTTTTTCATCGTATATATTTACTTTTAAACCGTCTTTCTTTAAGGAATTTAGCCTTTTTGCATATTCATCTGGATGCAGAATGTTGCCTGGCTCGGAAACTAAATCTCTTGCATAAAAAGTCCCTTCTTCTAAAGCTTTAAATTTTAATTGATTTTGAGTCGATGTTTTATTTTTATTTCCAAAAACATTAATTGAAATAACTCTTGTTTCTTTTTTTGTTTTATACTTACTGAACTCATAAGATTTTAATTTAATTCCATGTAGAAAATGACCTAATAAATTTTCTTGTTTACCGATTATGCTATCAGAATTTAAAAAGTATTCACTATTCTTTCCGTAATTAATTGTTTTATAAAATTCAGCACCTAAATTTTCTATATCAAAGCTTTTCAAATCTTTTTTGAGTGAAATTATAACTATCTTTTTTTTTGAGTTGACTTCAAAAACAAGGAGTTTTTTTTTTAAATCACTAATTTTTAGTAAGTCACTAATGTAAGAAAATTCTGAATTAGAAAGATGTTTTTTTAGGTTATTAATATTAAACTTTTCATCTGAAAATAAAGCTAAATTTCCAGAATATTTACCAATATTTTTTTTTATGTAGTTAATTTTGATAGACATTAATTTTTAAGCCCTTTTAAGTAGAGTTGGCTGGTATATATGATCAAATATGTAATATTTCAATAAAAAATTTGTCATAGTTAAACCATTAGTTGAATTTTAACAATGGATGCATTATTTATATACATTAAATTCAAATGCTTCAAAATAAAATTTATCAAAACTTTTTAAAGGAAATCTTGACGACTTTTTTAACAATAGTCGTTAGTTTAGCTTTAATTGCCTTAACCGTGAGAGCTGTTAATTTTTTGGATTTAATAGTAGATAGCGGATATCCAATATTAGTGTATTTTAAATATTCTTTTCTTAATCTTTTTGGCTTAGCTCCAAAATTTATACCATTAGCATTTATTGTATCGTTAATAATATTTATTTTAAAACACATCCAAGACAGAGAATTTATAATTTTATGGGTGTCTGGGGTTAAAAAAATAAAAATAGTAAATTTGTTTTTATTTACCTCAACTATTATAGTGTTCCTATATTTATTATTTTCGATTTATTTAACTCCACTAGCATTAAATAAATCTAGACAAATATTGAGTAACGATAACTTTAATTCCTTTTTACCAACTGTAAGATCAGATAAGTTTGGTGACTCTTTTAAGGGTTTTACTTACATAGTGGAAAGGAAAGTTAACAACGAATTAGAAAATATATTTTTACATGATACCGGGAATAATTTAAAAAACTTATCATCAAGTAACTCGGACTCATCTGATATTTCTATTTTTGCAAAAAAAGGATTTGTTAAAGATAGAGATATATTTCTCATCAACGGCCAAATTATATCGTCTAAAAAGGATAGACTGGAAAATGAATTAATTGAATTTCAGAAATTAAAAATTAATTTAGGAAACTTTATAACAACAACCATCAAACAACCAAAACTTCAGGAAATTTCAACTATAAAACTTATAAGCTGCTTTTTAAATTTAAATATGAATTTAAAAATTTGCACAAATGATTCTAAGAAAGAAATTTTACCTATACTTATTAGAAGAGTAATATTACCTTTTTATATACCAGTCATAACATTAATTTGTTCTTTCCTTTTGCTAAAAACTCCAAGAATTTTATCAAATAAAGTTACAATTTTTATTTATAGTTTTGCAGTTTTAATCTTAACTGAATTGGTTATAAGGTATACCGGATTAAATCCTTTTTTAAGAATTACTTATATCATTGCACCCATTATAATGATGTTGCTTCTTTACTTATTGTTAATTTATAAATTTAATATGGAAACCAAAATCAAATGAATAGTGTTCTATTAAATTATATACTTAAAAACTTCTCAAAGTCATTGCTTATGGTAATTTTAATTGTTTTTTGTTTTGGAATAATTCTTAATCTTTTTGAAGAAATTGAATTTTTTAAAAATTCAAATGCAGGAGCGCTTAAACCATTCTTTTTAACAATTTTGCTTGTACCAAGTTTAATAATTAAACTTTTACCTTTCATCATTTTTATTTCAAGCATGTGGTTTATGATAAAAATTAGAAATAACAACGATCTTTTAATTTTAAAAATTTACGGTTATTCAAATTTAAAAATATTTTCAATACTTGCAGTTACGTCATTTTTGTTTGGTTGGATTGTTTTATCTTTAGTAAGCCCTGTAACTTCAACAATGGTTCAATACTATGAAAAAACCAAATCTACCTTTGCGCGTGATATCGATCATTTAGTAACATTTAACAAAAATGGTTTATGGATGAAAGAGTCTTTGGAGAGTGGTGGTAGAATTATTTCAGCTGAAAATATCAACGGAACCATTCTATCTAAATTAACAATTTTTGAATTTAATACAGAGTTTATTCTTAAGAAAAAAATTTTTTCTGAAAAAGCAGACATTAAAACAAATAAATGGCTCTTAAGTGAAGTGACAGTTTTCAACTCAGCAAATAATATTTTTAAAAAAAAAACTTATGATAGTTTAATATTAACATCAGTTTATGATTATCAAAAAATTACTAATCTATTTAGTAATTCTGACACTATCTCATTTGTAGATTTGATAATAAATTATCGAGATTTAGTTAGTAAAGGTTATAATAAGCAATATTTAGATCAAACTTATCAAACAATGCTCACATTGCCATTTTTTCTATTTTTAATGACTGCGATAGCAGCGATACTTACTTTATATACATTAAAAAAAGAGAATAACTTAAAATTTATTTTTTTAGGATTAATTATTTGTGTGTTTGTATATTATTTCAAAGATCTCTCAATTGCACTGGGAAAAACAGATAGAATACCTTTGATACTTTCTATTTGGTCACCTGTAATTGCGTTGAGCTTTTTTACATTTATAGGAGTTTTACAAATTAATGAAAATTAAAATACAAATACTTTTTTTTTCAGTTTTATTTTCAATAAACTTATTGGCGGATGATATCTTTATACAAGCGAAGATCGTTTCTTTGGATAAAGATGGTCAATCGTCAGTTTTTAAAAACGAAGTTGTGGTAAAAACTAAAGGAAAAATTATTAAGAGTGATTATGTAAAATATAATAAATCTGAAGGTTATTTAGTAATTAAAGATAACGTTATAGCTACAGATGAGGAACTAAATACTATAAAGACAAATTTTGCTGAATATTATGAAAAAAATAAAATTTTTAAAAGCAAAGGTCCGACGACAATAATTACTTCAGAACAATATAAGTTAGAAGGAAGTGATATTTTAATAGATGATGTTAAAAAAGTAATTAGTTCTTCAAACAATGCTTATCTAATAGATGCAGATAAAAATGAAGTTTTTTTAGAAAATTTTGAATACTTGGTTTCAGATTACATTTTAAAATCTATAGGAGAAGCAAAAATAGTAGATAATCAAAATAATAATTTTCAATTTTCCCAAATATATATCGATACAAAAAAGAAAGAAATTCTTGGAACAGATATTAAATCATTTATTAATCAAAATAGTTTAAAAGTTAATGAGAAAAATAAACCACGTATTTTTGCTAATAGTTTTCAAATAAATAATAATAAAAACACTTTTAACAAAAGTATATTTACTTTATGCGATTACCGAGATGGAGACAAATGTCCTCCATGGTCTATTCAATCAACAAAAATGCTACATGATAATAAAAAAAAAACAATTTATTACGATAATGCAATAATTAAAGTTTACAATATTCCAATTTTTTATGTACCAAGATTATCACATCCTGACCCATCAGTAGATAGAAGGTCAGGTTTTTTACCTCCTTCCTTTAGCAACACAAAAAATTTAGGGGAAGGTATTTCAGTTCCTTATTTTTTTGATATAGCAAAAAACAAAAATTTTACTTTAACAAATAGAATATACGCTTCTGAAAATCCTTTATTTTTCGGAGAATATCATCAAGTATTAAAAGATTCATTTTTGATTGCGGATTTTGGTTTTACAGAAGGATATAAAAAAACTAATTCATCTAAAGCGCCAGGAGATAAATCTCATTTTTTTGCAAAATACGTAAAAAAATTTTCTAACAAAAAAAATTCTGAGAATAATTTAAACATCTCTTTTCAAGATGTTTCTAATGATAAATACTTAAAGTTGTATAAAATCAAGTCAAACTTGGTTGATTATAATATAGATACACTGGAAAGTTCTATAAATTTTTCACACCAGAATGATGACATGTTCTTAGGTATTGATGCAATCGTTTATGAAACGATGAAAGAAAATTATGAAGATAAGTATGAATATATATTTCCTGAAATTACATTAGATAAAAATTTATTTAATGACGAAAAATTTGGTTCTTTAGAATTGCTCTCTAACTTAAAAGTTCGAAGTTATGACACCAATAAATTTGAAAATTTTTTTGTAAATGATTTTAACTGGGAGTCAAAAAACAAGATTTTTAAATCTGGTTTTGACTCTAGAATTTTAGGAAATTTAAAAAATATAAATTATGAAACTAAAAACATAGATATATTTAAAGAAGAAACAACAAGTGAACTATATGGTGCATTAGGAATTTTGACAGATTTAAAATTACAAAAAAACAAAGAAAGTTCTCAACATTATTTTACACCTAAAGCGTTATTAAGATTTTCACCTGGTAGTATGAGAAAACAAAAAAGTGGTAGCAGATTAAACTCTACAAACGCATTTAATATTAATAGGATCGAAAATATTAATAATTATGAAACAGGTGCTAGCGCAGCCATCGGTTTTGATTATAAAATAAAGAAAGATACTAAGGATTTTGATTTTTCTATCGCTCAAATTATTAAAAATAAAGAAAACAATAAAATGGCTGATATAACAAGCATGAATGAAAAACTTTCAGATTTAGTTGGAACAGCAAAACACAATCTTAGTGACAACATGTCTATAAAGTATGATTTTGCACTTGATCAAAATTATAAAGATTTTAACTACAATGAAATTGGTTTGAGTTCAAATTTAGGATCACTTAATATCGATTTTAATTATCTGCAGGAAAATAAACATATTGGGAATCAAGATTATTTGAAATCAAAAATAGAGTATAATTTTAAAGAAGATGGATTAATATCTTTTGAGACTAAACGTAACTTAATAACAAATTCGTCAGAATTTTATAACTTAAGTTATGAGTATTTAAATGACTGCTTAAGAGCCGGTTTAGTGTATAGAAGAGAATTCTACAAAGACTCGGAATTAGAACCTGAGAATTCTCTAATGTTTAAAATTACACTTGTTCCATTCGGAAATATAAACTCTCCAGCTTTTTATAAATGAAGAAATTAATTATATTTTTTTTCTTGTTTATTCATTTCAACTTTAAGACTATTTTGTTGGCTCAAATTGACAATAAAATAGTTATAAAAGTTGAAAATGAAATTATAACAAATTTCGATGTTAAAAATAAAATACTTAGTTCTTTAATTATATCCAATCAAGATATTAATCAGGAAAATATTGACAAATATAAAAAGATTATTTTAAATCTTTTGATTGATTTTAAATTAAAAAAAATTGAAGTTAGTAAATATAATGTAAAAATTGATAATAATAAAGTTACCACATATCTTAAAACAATCTCACCAAATATTCAATTACTCAAACAAAAGTTTCTAGAAAATAACTTAGACTATAAATTATTTATCGATGAAATTACAACAGAGCTTCAATGGCAGGAATTGATCTTTCAAATCTATTCAAAAAAAATAAAAATTGATGAAAAAAGTGTTAAAGCAGAAATTGATGAACTTCTCAAAAAAAAATCTTCGATTGAAGAATATAAAATTTCTAAAATAGAGATACAAAGTAACAGTAATGATCCGGAAGACCAAAAGAAGATTGCAGAAATCAAAAAAGAAATTAATGATGATGGGTTTGAAAATGTCTTGTTAAAATATGATGAAACACTATCTACAGCAAATCGAGGAGATTTAGGATGGATAAACTCTGAATCTTTATCAAGTGATATTTATAAAATAGTGACTAATATGAAAAAAGGACAAGTTTCAATTCCAATAAGAAAACAAAATAGTATTATTTTTTTAAAATTAGAAGATAAAAGAATGTCAAAAACAGATAAAATAAATATAGATAAATTAAAAAAAAAAATTGTTAATCAAAAAAAAAATGAACTGTTCGATTTGTACTCAAGAAGTTATGTTTCAAAACTTAGAAATACAAGTGTTATTGAATATAAATGAAGAAAAAAATTATTATCATAAGTGGTGATCCAAATAGTATTAATTCTGAGTTAATATTTAAAAGTTGGAAAAGATTAAATACTTCTGTAAAAAAAAAAATTTATTTAATATCTAATTTTGAATTAATTAAAAAACAATTTAAGATACTAAAATATTCAATTCATATTAAAAAAGTAAAAAATATAGAAACACATGTAAATGACGATCAATTAAAAATAATTAATATTGATCTCAAATTCACTAATCCTTTTAAAGTGCCTGCTAATAAAGCCTCTAAGTTTGTTCAAAACTCGCTGGATACGGCTCACAGTCTTGCTTTGAATAAAAATGTTTCTGGCATTATCAATTGCGCTATCGATAAAAGTCTTCTTGGTAAAAATAAAATTGGCGTAACAGAATATCTTGCGACCAAATGCAATTTAAAAAATAATTCTGAGGTTATGTTAATTCGAAATAAAAAATTTTCAGTGTCTCCCCTCACAACACATATTGATGTTAAAAATATATCCAAAAAAATAACAAAAAAATCCATTATTAATAAAGTTAAAACAATAAATAATTGGTATAAAAAATATTTAAAAATAAAACCAAGGATTGGAGTGTTAGGCCTTAATCCACATAATGCTGAATTAAGAAAGAATTCTGAGGAAAATACTATAATAATTCCTGCTATATCTAAATTAAAAAAATTAAATATAAATATAAAAGGTCCGCTATCTGCAGACACTATTTTTATTAATGAGTTTAGAAACTACGATATAGTTTTAGGCATGTTTCATGATCAAGTATTGGCACCTTTTAAGTCTATTTTTAAATTTGATGCAATAAATACCACTCTGGGTCTTAAATATTTAAGAGCATCACCTGATCATGGAACAGCTGTGGAATTAATTGGAAAAAATAAAGCCAACATTGATAGCTTTCTTAATTGCATTAGTTTTATAAATAAATTTGGTAAATGAAGTTTGCAAAAAAATCATTAGGACAAAATTACTTAATAGACAAAAATATTATTAGAAAGATAATTAATTTAGTAAAAATTAAAGATAGAAATATAATTGAAATTGGACCTGGCACAGGCGCACTTACAGATGAAATTTTAAAAAGAAAACCAAGATCATTAAGTATTATTGAAAAAGACAAAAATCTATTTAAGAATTTAAAGATAAAATATATAAATAACGATCATGTCAATGTCTATAACGCAGATATATTAAAGTTTAATATTGAAAATATAGTAAAAGATGACACTTCTGTATTTGGTAATTTACCATACAACATTTCCTCACAAATACTTGTAAATATGATTAAATTTAAAAAATGGCCACCTAAATATAAAGATTTGATATTTATGTTTCAGAAAGAATTAGGTGAAAAAATAATAGGTAGATTTAATACTTCTAATTATGGCAGGCTATCAATTATAGCTAATCTTAAATTAAATATAATTAAAAAGTTTCATGTTTCTGCAAATTGTTTTTTTCCAAAACCAAAAATAACATCATTAATTTTACATGCTCAACCAAAAAAAAATAATTTATTTAAAATTAAAAATTTAGATAACTTGGAAAAGGTAACTAATATATTATTTTCAAATAAAAGAAAAATGATTAATAAAAATATTACAAAATTGCTTAATAAAAATATGATAAATAGTATAAATGGTATTAACCTCAAATTTAGGCCTTCTGAAATTAAACCTGAGATTTTTTATAGAATTACTGAATTATTTGAGGCAAAATAAGTTCTTTTATTTGTCTGTATAATATTTTCTAATTGTTTAAAGCAAACATCAAGATTTTTATTTATAATAATATAGTCATAATCACTCCAATGTTTTACATCTTCATCGAATGACTTAAACCTTTTCTCAACTTCTTCATCAGTATTTTGATTTCTTTTAACAAGTCTTTTTTTTAGCTCTTCTTTGTTATCAGTAATTAAATAAATTTTTATTAATTTAAGGTTCTTAAACTTTGAAAGTTGTTTTGTTCCTTGCCAATCTATATCAAAAATAATATCATTTTTAAGAATAGCTTCATCAACACTTTTTTTTAATGTTCCGTAGTAATTTTCAAAAATTTTAGCATATTCGTAAAATTTTTTTTGATCAATTAACTCTTCAAATTTTTTATGAGAAACGAAGTGATAATCCACGCCATCTACTTCGTTAGATCTAGATGCTCTAGTTGTATGAGAAACAGATATTTTAAATGATTGATACTTTTGTTGAATTTTTTTTGTAAGTGTCGTTTTACCTACCCCAGATGGAGAAGATAATATAACCATGATATTTTCTCCATCATAAACCATTAGTAAACAAAATTGTATTAACTAGATTTGCTCTCAATAAATTTAATCGCATCGCCAACAGTTAAAATTTTTTCAGCTTCACTATCAGATATTTCAGAGCCAAATTCTTCTTCAAAAGCCATAACTAGTTCAACTGTATCTAGGCTATCTGCTCCAAGATCGTCAATAAAACTTGCTTCTTCTGTAACTTTTTCTTCTTCGATTCCTAGATGATCTGCAACAATTTTTTTTATTTTATCTTTTACATCGTTTGACATGAATTCCTTTCGTAAATGTATAATTTCTTAATAGATTAATAATCAGAATTGTCAAGCCATATACATTCCGCCATTAACATGTATCGTTTCTCCATTTATATATTTTGCCATATCAGAAGCTAGAAAAGCTACGCAGTTTGAAACATCTTCTGGTGTCCCTAGATCTCCAGAAGGTATTTTGCTAATTAATATTTTCCTGAAATCTTCGTTAATTTTGTCTGTCATGTCAGTTTTGATAAAGCCAGGTGAAACACAATTTACATTTATATTTTTTTTTGCGTATTCAATAGCTAAAGTTTTTGAAAAAGCTACTATCCCAGCTTTAGATGCTGCATAATTTGCCTGACCTAGATTGCCAGTGTGACCAACTATCGAAGTAATGTTAATTATTTTACCGTATTTTTTTTTTAACATTTTTTTTATAGAATATTTACTCAGTAAAAAACACGCTGTTAAATTTATATCTAATACTTTTTTCCAATTTTCTTCCGTTAGCCTTATAGATAGATTATCTAAATTTATACCCGCATTGTTAATAAGAATATCTAGACCTTCTAATTCTTTATCTATTTTTTCAATAAATTTTTCAATTTTGCTGTGTTCATTTAAGCTAAATTTTTCTACAAAAACATTAGGAAATTTTTTTTTTAAATCGCTAAGTTTTTCTTCATTAGTTCCAGACACAGCAACTATAGCACCCAAATCGTAAAACTTTTTTACGAGAGAGTATCCTATGCCGCCTGTAGCTCCTGTGACTAAAACTTTTTTATTTTTTAAATTCATTTATTAGTTTTTTAATATCAGCTATTGAGTTAATTGAAAAGCAATTAGCATTTGAAATTGTTCTTTTAACCATTCCTGATAAAGATTTTCCAGGTCCTATTTCAATAAAATTTTTTACATTATTTTTTGACATTTCAATAATACTTTCCCGCCATCTTACTGGTGAATAAATTTGATCGATTAGTAATTTTTTAATATTATCAGAGTTATTTTCAGATTTTGCATTTACGTTGGTTATAATATTTATTAATGGATCTTTAAAATTTATTTTACCTATTTTACCTTGCATTATTTTTGCCGCGGGTTTCATGAGCGAACAATGAAATGGTGCACTCACTTTTAGAGGTATTGATTTTATTTTTTTTTCTTTTAAAACTGTCTGAAATAAATCTATTTCTTCTTTATCACCACTAATTATTATTTGTCCTTGAGCATTGTCATTGGCAATTTCGCATACACCTTTCTTATTTTTTAAATCTTGTAATAAATCTTTAATTTCATCTACGTTCAATCCAAGAACTGCAAGCATGCTTCCCTTCCCTACTGGAACGGCTTCTTGCATTGCTTTACCTCTTTCGTGTAACAAATATAGAGCATCCTCAAAATCTAACGCACCAGAACAAACCAATGCAGAATATTCTCCTAGAGAATGACCTGCAAAATATTTTATTAAATTTAAGTCAAAATTAAACTCCGTTTTCAAAACTCTAAAAATTGAACAACTTACTGTTAATATTGCTGGCTGTGTATTCTTCGTTAATTGTAATTCATCAGATGGCCCTTCGAGGATCATTTTTGAAATTGAAAAATTCAATTTTTGATCAGCCTGTTTAAAAATGTTTTTAACCAGGTCAAAATTATTGTGAAATTCAGACCCCATTCCTACTAATTGGGAACCTTGCCCAGGAAATAATAATGCACTCATTTTTAAAGTTTACCTAATAATAATTAGTATTGCTATAATTATACATTGTAGTATAAACCAATTTTTTATAAATAATTATACTAATATGGCTTTTTACGAAAATACTATTATAGCAAAACAAGACGTTGTTGGAAACGACCTTCAAATAATCAAAAATAAATATAACGATATTATCAACAACACTTCTGGGAAGGTTTTGAAGATTGAGGAATGGGGATTATTGAGTATGAAAAATAAAATAAAAAATTCAAAAAAAGGTTTTTATATTCATTATAAATTTGAGGGTAATGCTAAAACACTTAATGAAATTAAAAAAAAAATAAAAGTAGATAATTCAATCATTAGACATTTAACTGTGAAATACAAAAAGCTAGACGTAGATAAAGAATATTTTAAAAAAGATAACTAAAATGAAAAGAAAAAATAAAAAATTTCAAAATAGAAAACCAAATGCACTTAATAAATTAAGTATATTTCAAAAAAATGATGGTAAATTTTCTAAAAAATGTCCCTTGTCAGTAAAAGATGCTCCAATAGTTGATTATAAAAATATTAGTCTGTTAAGAAAGTATGTTTCCGATAATGGCAAAATCTTATCTTCCAAAATTACATCTGTGTCATTTAGTAAACAAAAAAAATTGACCAAAGAAATTAAAAAAGCAAAAATTTTAGGTTTAATTTAAATGGAATTAATACTTTTAGAAAACATTCTTAAGCTAGGAAAAATTGGTGATAAGGTAGTTGTGAAAGATGGTTATGGAAGAAATTTTCTTTTAAAATTTGGAAAAGCACTTAGATCAAGCAGTGAAAATGAAGAATTGGTAAAAAAGACTAAAGATGAATTAAATAAAAAAAATTTAGAAATTAAAAACAAATTTTTAGAAATATGTAAAAAAATTAATAACCAAACTTTTATCTTCACTAAAGAGAGTAAAGAAAATGGCGACTTATTTGGCTCTGTCAAACCTAAAGAAATAACAAACTTAATAAAAGATAAAGCTAAAATAGATGTTAGTCCATCTCAGCTAATCTTAAAAAATGAGATTAACAAAATTGGCATTTATAATGCTGAAATCAACTTTCATTCTGAAGTTAAAGCTATTATTTCAATTAAAATAGACAAAATTAAATCTAAATAACTTTTCCACAATATTAAAAATAAAGTGTGTAACTTTATTCTTTAACAAAAGTATCTTTGACCTATTATAGATTTATGGAAGAAGTTAATCTATTGCATAAAAATTTAAAGAATAAACAACCTTCTAATTTAGAGGCAGAGCAAGCTTTACTGGGTTCAATATTGGTTAATAATGATATTCTTGATGAAATTTCTACTATTGTAAACGCTTCAATATTTTATGATCCGGCGCATATTAAAATTTATGAAGTGATAGAAAATTTAAATAACAAGGGAATGATTGCTAATCCAATTACCTTAAAAAATTTTTTTGAAAAAGACAATATGCTTAACGATGTTGGTGGAACTGAATACTTAGTTAAATTGACTAGATTTTCGAGTTCTGTAAAACAGGCGATTGACTATGCGAAAATTATTCACGAAATGTATTTGAGAAGAGAGCTAGTTTTGGTATCCGATAGATTGTCTACAGATACATTAAACGCTAATTCGCAAGAAAAAAATGCAGAAAAAATAATTGAGGATACAGAAAAATCTCTTTATGATTTAGCGGAAAGAGGAACCTTTTCCCAATCTTATCTAAAATTTAATAAAGCATTAGATGAAACAATCAAGATGGCAACTTTAGCAATGCAAAACGAAGGAGGTATCGTTGGCGTGCCTACTGGTTTATCTGATTTAGATGAAAAATTAGGTGGTTTACATAAATCAGATTTGGTTATTTTAGCTGGTAGACCTTCAATGGGTAAAACGGCATTAGCAACAAATATTGCTTTCAACGCTTCACAGCACATTTTAAGTCGTCAGGAAAAATCTTCCGTTGCTTTTTTTTCACTTGAGATGTCTTCTGAACAACTTTCAACTAGAATTTTATCTGAGCAAGCAAGAATTAAATCAGATGATATTAGACGAGGTAAAGTTTCAGAAGAAGAAATCAATAGATATATAGAAACTTCTAGAAATATTTATAATTTACCTTTATTCATAGATGAAACTCCAGCAATAACTATTGCTGCTTTGTGCAATAGAGCAAGAAGAATTAAAAGATTATTTGGTTTGAGTTTGATAGTTGTTGATTATATTCAACTTATGAGATCAAGTTCAAATAAAAATGATGGAAGAGTTCAAGAAATCTCTGAGATTACTCAAGGTTTAAAAGCTTTAGCTAAAGAATTATCTGTTCCTGTGCTGGCTTTATCACAATTATCAAGAGCTGTTGAGCAAAGAGACGATAAACAACCTCAGTTAGCAGATTTAAGGGAGTCTGGTTCAATTGAACAAGATGCTGATGTTGTAATGTTTGTTTATAGAGAAGCTTACTATCTAGAGAGAAAGCAACCTAAATTAGGTTCAATAGAACATGCTGAATGGCAATCTAAAATGAATGATGTTAATGGTCTTGCTGATATTATTCTTGGTAAACAAAGACATGGGCCTACGGGAACAGTCAAAGTTGAGTTTGAAGGAATTTATACAAAATTTAAAGATTTAAGCAGGAATCAAACTTGATTTTTTCTTTTGTTATAAAAAAATTAGGATAGGATATATCTGAAATATTCGTATGCTTGCCAATATTTATAAAAAAATAGTTACAGACTATTCGAAAATTACACTTATTTGTTTAGTAATTTTAATATTTTTTTCATTATATCAATCAAAAAATTTCAATTTAGATGCTTCGTCTGATGCTCTTTTGCTAGAGGGAGATCCAGATTTAAAATATTTAAGAGAAGTAAATCAAACTTATGGGTCAAAAGATTTTTTGGTTTTAACCTACACGCCTATTTCAAGTTTTATTGAAAAAGAAACTATTCTAAATTTACAACTACTAAAATCTAAAATTGAAAAGTTGACATGGGTTGACAGTGTTATCACCGTTATTGATGTTCCTCTTCTTAAGAGTACCGATGAGGGTTTAATGCAAAGGCTTAAAAATTATAAAACTTTAGCCTACCCTGAAATAGATAAAAAAAGAGGTTTTGATGAAATTATTAATAGTCCCATATATAAAAATTATGTCATTAGTGAAGATGGAAAAACATCAGGGATTGTTGTTTACTTAAAAAAAGATGAACGGCTTGCAGAGTATATAAAGATTAAAGATAAATACTTTAATCAAAATATTGACTTGGGCTTATCAAAAAAAGAAAGGCTAGATTATAAAAAATTTCTTAAAGAGTACGAAGAATATAAAAATTTATACAATATTAGAAATCATCAAAATATATCTGAAATAAGAGATGTTATTAACAAATACGGTGAAAATGCTAAAATTCATTTAGGAGGGATTCCCATGATTGCTGATGACATGATGAGCTATATTAAAAGTGACATTATCGTTTTTGGAATTGGAGTTTTTATTTTTATAATTTTGACACTTTGGTTTATTTTTAGAAATTTAAAATGGGTAGCAATGCCTTTACTGGGATGTGCAACTTCAGTAATTATTATGATTGGTTTATTGGGCTTGCTCGGTTGGAAGGTTACAGTAATTTCATCAAATTTTATTGCCTTAATGCTAATATTAAATATGGCGATGAACATCCATATAACAGTTAGATTTTTGCAATTGAAAAAAGAGTTTCCCAATTTAACAAAGGATGAAGTTGTTTTTGAATCAAGTAAAAAAATGATGCTACCAATTCTCTATACAGTTCTCACAACAATTTGTGCATTTCTATCTTTAGTTTTAAGCGGAATTAAACCGATAATAGATTTTGGTTGGATGATGACTCTAGGGTTAATAATCTCATTTTTTGTAACATTTTTGTTATTACCTTCTTTAATAACCCTTATTTCATCAGATAATGAAATAAATATTAAAGACACAGAAAAATCCTTTATCACTTCTGCTTTAGGTTCTTTTACAAAAAAAAATGAAATTCTTATTTTTGGATCTTCTTTTTTAATAATCATATTAAGTATTGTTGGAATATTTAAGCTTGAAGTTGAAAATAGTTTTATAAACTACTTTGATAAAGAAACTGAGATTTATAAAGGAATGAAAAAGATTGATGATCAATTAGGTGGGACTACGCCATTGAATATAATTCTAAACTTTCCTGTTAAAAAAATTAACAACCAAGAAGACGATGAATTTAATGAATGGGAAGAAGAAAATAACTCCGATGAAGATAAAGCAAAATATTGGTTTACTAGGGATAAGATGGATAAAATTATAAAAGTTCATGATTATTTAGACTCATTGCCGGAAATTGGAAAAGTTCTCTCGTTTGGCTCTATTCTAAGGGTAGCCGAAGATTTAAATAATAAGCAATTGCAAAGCTTAGAAATAGCAATTTTATATAACAAAATACCGAGTACAATTAAAAATGAAGTTGTTTCACCCTACATATCTGTTGAAAAAGATCAGGCTAGAATTAGTGTCAGAATTAAAGATTCATCAGAGAATTTAAGAAGAAATGATTTAATTAATAAGATTAATTTAGATTTAAATTCTAAATTAGGTTTAGAAAAAAATGAGTATAAGTTAACGGGAGTACTAATTCTTTTTAACAATTTACTGCAAAGTTTATTTAAATCACAAATACTTACCCTTGGCATAGTGATGCTAGGGATTTTTTTAATGTTTTTTGTTTTATTTAGAAATATTACACTTTCGTTTATTGGAGTTGTTCCAAATTTTATCGCAGCTTTTTTTATACTTGGAATAATCGGCTTACTTAGAATTCCATTAGATATGATGACTATAACTATAGCTGCGATAACTATTGGTATAGCAGTAGATAATAGCATTCACTATATTTATAGATTTAAAGAAGAATTTAAAAAAATTAATAATTATAATAAAACACTTGATAGATGTCATAGTACTGTTGGTATAGCTATCTTAAATACTTCTATTACTGTTGTATTTGGATTTTCTATATTAGTTCTATCCAATTTTATTCCTACTATCTATTTTGGTGTTTTTACTGGAATAGCAATGATGTTGGCTATGATATCAGTTCTTACTTTGCTTCCTAAGTTGATATTGGTTCTTGAGCCATTTGGAAAAGAAGTTGATGATTTTAAATAATGCTTAACTTTTTAGAAAACTTAGTAACAGACATAAATTTATTAGATATTATTTTTTTAATCATATTGGTTTACAGTATAATTCAATGTTTTCTAAAAGGTTTTTCTTTAAGTTTAATTTCATTTATGAAGTGGGTTTTATCAGCGTTAATAACCATTATATTAACTCCAAAATTTAAACCTATTGTAAGTGACTATATTCAGTCAGAATTCATTAACAATGTTGGCTTGGGTTTAGCAATATTCATTTTTACTCTTTTTATTATCATACTCGCAGGAAAATCATTAAGCAGAGTAGTAACCTGGACTGGTGTTGGTTCAATAGATAAAGGATTCGGTTTTTTATTTGGTTTTTTTAAAGGCTATGTAGTATCAGTATGTTTGTTCACTATTTTTAATTGGTTTTATCCTTATCAAAATTGGGGTATATCAGCAGATAAGGCATATTCATTTAATTTAATAATTAAAGGAAGTGAAATATTAATAGAAGAATTCCCTTCAGGAGAAGATATAATAAATACCAAAGAAAAAATTGAAAAAATTTAATTCAGATAAATTAAGAGAAGAGTGTGGAATTTTTGGTGTTACTGATCATGATGATGCTTCAGCATTAGTAGCTTTAGGATTACACGCTTTACAACACAGAGGTCAAGAAGGTTGTGGTATTGTTTCTTTTGATGGTAAAAATTATCACTCTGAAAAAAGACAAGGGCTGGTTGGTGATCATTTCACAAATTCAGAGACACTAAAGAAATTACCTGGGAAGTTTGCAATTGGACATAATAGATATTCAACAACCGGTGAAACATCTTTAAGAAATATCCAGCCTTTTTTTGCAGACCTCCATATGGGCGGGTTAAGTATTGCACACAATGGTAATTTAACTAATGCATTATTGCTCCGTGAGACATTAGTAAAAGATGGCGCTATTTTTAGAACAACAAGTGATACTGAAACTATTGTTCAGCTTATAGCAAAATCAAAAAGGGATAAATTTTTAGATAAACTTATAGAAGCCCTATTTCAAATACAAGGAGGTTATTCTTTAGTTTTGATGACCAATAAAAAACTAGTTGGTGTAAGAGATCCTCATGGTATTAGACCATTAGTTATAGGTAAGCTTAATAATTCATATATATTTGCATCTGAAACATGTGCTTTAGATATAGTTGGAGCAACTTTCATTAGAGAAGTTGAAAATGGTGAGATTGTAGTAGTAGAAAATAAAAAAATTAATTCGTTAAAACCTTTTCCCAAACAAAAACCACGACCTTGCGTATTTGAATATGTTTATTTTGCTAGGCCAGATAGTTTAATAAATGATAAGTGCGCTTATGAATATAGAAAGAATTTAGGTATCGAATTAGCTAAAGAAACTGATTTAAAAGCAGATTTAGTGGTCCCTGTGCCTGACTCTGGTGTTCCTGCAGCATTAGGTTTTGCGGAACAATCAAAAAAACATTTTGAATTGGGTTTAATTAGAAACCATTATGTTGGAAGGACTTTTATAGAACCTACACAAAACATTAGAAGCTTTGGGGTTAAATTAAAATTAAGTGCCACCAAAACAATTGTTAAAGATAAATCTATTATACTTATAGATGACTCTTTGGTTCGAGGGACGACATGTCTAAAAATTGTTAAAATGCTATATGAGAGTGGAGCTAGAGAAGTTCATGTTAGAATTGCTTGCCCTGAAATTATTTATCCTGACTTTTATGGTGTAGATATGCCTACCAGAGAGGAGCTTTTAGCATATAAAAAAAATAATAATGAAATGTGTAAATATATTAAAGCCAAAAGCTTAAAGTTCCTAAGTTTAGAAGGCTTATATAAAGCTTTAATTAATGAAAAAAGAAATAATAGTTACCCTCAATTTAGTGACCATTATTTTACGGGAGATTATCCTGTAAAACCTCAAGATATATTAAGTGGAATTAAAATAAAACAATTATCTCTTTTAAGTGGAAAATCTAATAGCTAATTAATTACTGATAATCTATTTTTAAAATCTAAATATAAAATAGAGCCTCTAATAAAAATTGGATAAGAGTTAATTTTTGAAGGTAATTTTTTGATGTTCAATAATTTACCATCTAAATTGTACTGTAAATAATATGAATTTTTTAAAAATATATAAATTTTATTATTTAAAATATTGATATTTTTTATGTCAATTTTATATTTTTTTACTTTTAAAAAGTTCGAGATATTTTGATTTATATCAGTTGAAAATATAATATTATTGTTATCTAAATCCACTGTTATTAATAAGCCCATTTTAGAAATTAAAAAAAGATATTTTTCAATAATTAATGGTTTAACTAAAGAGGAAAAATTAAATTTATTAATTATAGAGCCAGTATTAGAATCAATTATATATGTAAATTGATTAGACGATATTATAATTTTATTATTTGAATTTACAATTTTACTTCCATTAAATAAATTGTTTGTATTTGAGTTTTTATAATCATTTAAATTTATAAACCATTTAACATTAAGATTTTCTAAATTAATAGAATAAAGAGATCCAAAAGTATTTAAAAAAAATAAACTATTTTTATTTAAAGATAAATTATTTTTAAATTTGTTTTTTATTATTGTTTCTTCAGTCGGAATTAATTTTAAAATTTTACCACTATATTTATTAAAAAAATAAAGATTATTATTTTGATTTGCAGCTATGAGTTTGTCATTAAATATTTTTATATTTCCTCTAAATGGAATTTTATAATTTTGTGCCCAAAGTATTTCATTTGTTATTAAGTTATATGCGTATAAATACCCAAGGTTATCAGAAACATATACTGTGTTGTTATTAACAAATAAATTTAAATATTTGTCTATTTTTTTATATTTTTTTTTATAAAAATTAAATTTTGCAATTAATTTATTATTCTTAGAAGAATAAATAACTATATTACCCCTGATGTCACTAGTTATAAGATTCTCTTTATCAAATAAAATATAATCATTAATTTTATATTTAGTAATTTTTTTACTTTTAAAAGTAATTTTATTTAATTCATTATATTTGAAATTCTTTGTATTGTTGGATTGATCGAAATAAATATCATTCCAAGCGTTGGCGATATAAGGGTTTGTTAGTTTAAATTTAAACTTTTGTGTTATAGGTATGATTTTAGTAAACGCTTTTTGAGATAATGAAAAATTTTCAAACTCATTGAATAAATCATTTTTTTTATTTTTTGTGTAACTTGAGGTCTCATTTTTCCAAATACCTGTTTTATCATCAAAAGAACAGCTTTGAAAAAGAATTGAAATTAAAACAATATAAAATAATCTCATTGTAAAATTATTCTATGACTAATTTTTCTGCCAATGACTTAAATTCTGAATTTTTTTTTATTAGATTATTTAATATTTTAATTCCTTCTTTATCTTGTTTATATTTTAAAAAATATAATGCCTTTTTAAAAGATAATAAATCTTTTTGATCATCAGATAAATTTATTCCCTCGACTAAATCAAAATATGATAGTAATTTTTGTTTTTCAGATATTAAATCTTTTTCTAAAATAGTATTCAGTGCCAAGATAGAATAAAATTTATTTTTACTATTAATAATTTCTTCATATATAATCTTTGATTTTTGTTTATCTCCCGAATTAAGATAAATACCTGCTTTAATATAATTTTCCGCGATTAAATTATTCTTTTTTTCAAGATTTATTTTAAGGAAAATAAAAACAATAAAAATTATTATTAAAATAATAGTGCTGATAAATATTTTTAATTTATTATTATTATAAAAATTCTCTAACTTATCTATAAATTCAGCTTTATCTTTTGTTTCTGGTTCCATATAAAAAATTAGTTTTTGAAGGAAATTTATTTAATTTGACTTCCTTAGTATATTTTTTTGTAGCTTTTGCAATTATGCTATTTAAATTTGCGTACTTTTTTACAAATTTTGGGTAAAATCCGCTAAAACCCAGCATATCGTCGGTAACTAATATCTGGCCGTCACAGTATGAGGATGATCCTATTCCAATAGTAGGTATAGTTATATTGTTTGTTATTAATTTTGCTGCGTAAGGTGAAATACACTCAAGCACAATAGAGAATGCGCCCGCATTTTGAATCGATTTAGCTTCTTTTAAAAGTTTTGCTGCCTCTGTTTTTGTTGTACCTTCTATTTTAAATTTTTTTTTAAATTGAGGTGTATATCCAATATGTCCCATAATTGGAATATTTTTTTTTACTAGCACTTCTATAATTTTATAATTTTTTTTATTACTTTCTAACTTAATTGCATCACATCTCGTTTGTTTTATTATTCGTGTAGCATTTTTTAAAGCGGTGCTACTACTTGTGTAAGTACCTTTTGGCATATCAACTACTAGTAATGATTTTTTAATACCCATTTTTACACTAATCGTGTGTTGAATGATATTTTCTAAATTAATTTTATGTGTAGTTTTATGGCCATATAATACGTTAGCCATTGAGTCCCCAACTAATACAACATCACAATACTTATCTAATATTTTTGCAATATTTTTTGAATATGCAGTTAAACTTACAATCTTTGTTTTGTTTTTTTTGCTTAATAATTTTTTAATCTTTTTGTTCATTATTCTAATTCAATTGTGCTTGGTGGTTTTGATGTTATATCGTAAACAACTCTGTTAATGCCTTTTACGTTGTTAATTATTTTATTAGAAATTTGATCTAAAAATTTCTTAGGAAAATTAAAATAATCAGCAGACATGCCGTCTTCAGAAGTAACAGCTCTTAATAGACATATATTTTCATATGTTCTAGAATCTCCCATAACACCTACAGTTTTTATTGGTAAGATAGCTGCATAGGCTTGCCAAATTTTATCGTAAAGATTATTGTTAATTAACTCATTAATATAAATATAATCTGCCTGTTGTAGAATTTTTATTTTTTCGGGTGTAATGTTTCCAATTATTCTAATGCCTAAACCAGGTCCCGGAAAAGGATGTTTAAAATTGATGCTATTAATTAATCCTAATGAACTTCCTAAAACTCTTACTTCGTCCTTGAAAAATTCTTTTAATGGCTCGACAAGTTTTAAATTCATTTTTTTTGGCAATCCTCCAACATTATGATGAGATTTTATTTTAGATGACTTGCTTCCAGATGCAGATCGACTTTCAATAATATCAGGATAAAGTGTTCCCTGCGCTAAAAATTTTAAATTTTTATATTTTTTTGATTCTTTTTCAAAAATTTTAATAAATAGGTTTCCAATTATTTTTCTTTTCTTTTCTGGATTTGATATATTTTTTAGTTTTGTTAAGAAAATCTTTGAAGCATTAATTAATTTAACATTTAATTTATATTTTTTTTTAAAAATTTTATATGTATATTTAAATTCATCTTTTCTCATCAATCCAGTATCAACCATTATGCATATAAGTTTTTTATTAATTGCTTTATTTATTAACAATGCAACAACGCTACTATCAACACCTCCCGACAAAGCACAGATTACTCTATTATTTTTTACGGTTTCTTTAATCTCTTTAATTAATCTAATTTTTTGTAAAGCGACATTCCATTTTTTTTTTATTCTACAAATCTTAAACAAAAAATTTTTAAATATCTGAATACCATTATCGGTATGAGTAATCTCTGGATGAAACTGAACTCCATATATTTTATCTTTAATATTTTCTATTATAGTAAATTTTGAGTCCTTTGTAGAAGCAACAATGCTAAAATTTTTTGGTATCTTTACAACAGCATCTTCATGGCTCATCCATACCTTATTTGAAAATTTATGAAAATTATTTGTTAACAAGGATGTTTTCTTTTTTAATAAAATAGCTCTACCAAATTCTCTTTTTTTTTTAGATGACTTAATTTTTCCACCAAACAATTTTGCAATAAGCTGTAGTCCATAACAAATACCTAAAATCGGAATTTTACTTTTAAATATTTCTTTAGAAACACTTGGAAAATTATTACCTGTTACTGTAGCTGGTCCTCCAGAAAATATTATACCTTTAATTTTGTCATAATTTTTTAATTTCAAGGTATCTGTAGGTGAAATAATTTCTGAATAGACTCCTAAATCTCTTATCCTCCTTGCTATTAACTTTGTTACTTGAGATCCAAAATCAATTATTATTATTTTTTCTTGTACACTTTGAAATTGCATTTATTTTGATGATAAATTTTTAATTTCAATTTTAAGTTTATTATTTTTCTCGCAAAAATTTTTACAGATAGAACTTAATCTTTCGTTTAATTCTTTACTTTTTTGATAATCCGAAGCGTCTAATTTAAGTTTTGCTAAATTAAATATTGCCTCCTCATTCTTAGGATTTAATAGTATGACGGTATTTAAATTTTGCTCCTGCAAATCTTTTTTTTCTAAGTTTTTAAAAATTTTTGAAAGGTATAAGTACGATAATTCGCTTTTAGGATTAAAGACTATTTCTTTTTCAAATTTAAATTTAGCTTCTAGGAATTTTTTATTTTGATAGAGATTTATTCCCTCCTGTAAATATTGACTTTTTGCATATAAAGGTTTTGATACAAAAAAGATGAGTAGTAAATATTTAAATATTTTTATCATTACAATTTATAGTTTATAGTTTTTTGTGTCATTTCAACACTATGCACCATACTTTCATAAAATCCAGCTTTTGTAATTTTAATAAACTTTGCTTTCTTTTTTATATCTTTTAAATCTTTTGCACCAATATACCCCATTGAAGATCTCAATCCGCCTTGCAATTGATAAATAATTTGTGAAACATTGCCTTTATATTCTACCCTGCCTTCTACGCCCTCTGGTACAAATTTTGACTTATCTTTATAATTTTTTTGAAAATACCTGTTAGCTGACCCTGAAGACATGGCTCCTATAGAACCCATGCCACGATATTGTTTATAGATTTTACCATTTATTTTAAATTTTTTTCCTGGACTTTCGTTAGTGCCTGCAAATATTGAACCCATCATTATTGCGTCTGCTCCTGCGGCTAAAGCTTTTGCTATATCTCCTGAAAATTTAATTCCTCCATCAGAAATTATTTTTATTTTTTTTTTATTAAGAGCTTTCTTTACTTCCATGATTGCGGATATTTGGGGCACACCAATTCCTGCAACCATTCTAGTCGTGCAAATTGACCCTGGTCCAATTCCGACTTTTATTATATCTGCTCCAAAATTATATAATTTTTTTGCAGCTTCTCCGGTTGCAATATTTCCAACACAAATAGTGGCTTTACTATTTTTTTTTTTCAATTTAGATAAAATTTTTAAAACTTTTTCACTATGTCCGTGAGCGGTATCTATTACAATCAAATCTACTCCATTGTCTAATAATGATCTAGCTCTATCCAAATCTTCTTGATTAGTTCCGATAGCTGCACCCACTAACAAATTATTTTTTTTTACTTTCTTAATTTCATCTGTTTGTTTTTTTATTTTTAAATTTCGATGAATTATTCCTATGCCTCCCGCCTTAGCCATCGCTATTGCCATATTAGATTCTGTCACAGTATCCATAGCTGACGAAAAAAAAGGAACTTTTAAGGTAATATTTTTTGTTAAATTGAGAGATATATTTGTGTTTGTTGGAAGCACATTAGAATACCTTGGTAACATTAAAACGTCATCAAAGGTTAAAGCTTCTTTAATTGTAACCATATAAACTTATATACAATTATTTTAATTTATAAAGACTTTAAAATCTCACAATGTAAATAAGTTTCTTTAGACTCTTTTCGGCTAGACTCTGGTTTGAAAAAATTTACTTTTTTAAATATTGATTTAGCTAGGTTTTTGACTTCAATAAAGTCCTCGCCCATGAATAATTTTGAAACTAATACACCTCTAGGTTTAAGTATATTTTTTGAAAAATTAATTACATTAGCACAAAGTAAATTTGTTCTTATTGAGTCTAAAGATTTGTTTCCAGTTGTATCAGCTGCCATATCAGATATTATAATATCTATTTTTCCATTAAAGTATCTTACAACCTTATCTTTAGTATTATCCTCTAAAATATCACTTTTAATAAACTCTATGTTATTTACGGGCTCCATATTCTTTATATCGATGGACAGTATTTTGCCATTAGTGATGATATCATTTGCAACTTGTGTCCAACTACCTGGAGATGATCCTAAGTCTAATAAATAACTATTTCTTTTAATAAATTTAAATTTTTTATTGAGTTCTATCAGTTTAAATGAGGCTCTAGAGCGGTATCCAAGTGTCTTTGATTTTTTAAAAAACTGATCTCTATGTTGTTTAATTTTCCAAGAATTACTTTTTTTAACTCTCTTCGATTTTTTCATTATAAAATATCTTCATGATCTTCTTCTGATATTTTTTTTAAAACTTTTTTATTTTGAGTATTATAAATAAAAAAGCTTACTGGTATTGACAAAAAATAAATAACTCCAAATACTAAAAGAGTTTCTAAAGTATAAAATAACAACGCAATAAATATTACTCCAAAGGTCAGTAATAAAAAAACTGTTGCTTTTGAAGAAATTGAAATTTTTTTTAATGCTAAGGTTGGAATTTTGCTTACTAATAATATTGCTACAATTGTAGTAAGATAAGGTGTTATACTTTTTATATCTAAGTCAAAATTAAGGTTTGTTAATTCATATATTAACGGCATCAAAATTAATAATCCACCTGCTGGTGAGGGTATGCCTTCAAAAAAATTATTTTTCCATTCTTGAGTTTCTTCTATCTTAGTTACATTAAATCTAGCTAATCTTAAAACACAGCATACAGAATAAATTAAAGTGATTGCCCATCCTAATTTTCCATATTTGTTTAATTCCCAAAAATATAAAACAAATACAGGTGCAATTCCAAAACTTACAAAATCTGTTAACGAGTCTAACTCTTTTCCAAATTCAGATGTACCTTTAATTAATCTTGCAATTCTGCCATCTAAAGCATCAAGGATAGCTGCAAATAAAATTAATGTAACTGCTAGGCTATAATTTCCCTCTATAGAAAATTTTATGGAGCTTATTCCTAGGCAAACTCCACCTATAGTTAATATATTTGGTAGTAAATATCTTGTTCTTTTTGATGAAACTAATTTAAATTTTTTATTCTCTTGCATTAATTAGAAGCTAATAGGCTTTCACCTGCTACAACATTTTGTCCTAGTTTTGCTAGCACTTTTTTATTTTTAAAATATATATCAACTCTACTTCCAAAACGTATCATGCCTATTCTCTCACCCTGTTTCAAATCTTGTGCTTGCTCTACCTCGCAAACAATTCTTCTTGCTATTAGCCCAGCAATTTGAACTAGTATTATTTCTTCTCCATCTTTTAATTTAATCTTAAAATAGTTTCTTTCGTTTTCTTCACTAGCTTTGTCCAGTGAAGCATTTAAAAATTTTCCTGGTTTGTAATAAATCTCCTCTACTTTTCCAGAGGAAGGTACTCTATTTACATGACAATTAAATACGTTCATAAAAACACTTATTCGCGTATAGGAAGTGTTTTCCAACCTTAGTTCTTCCGGCCCAGATTTTTCTGAAATATCTGTAATCAGGCCATCTGCCGGACTTACTAGGTAATTGTCATCATCAATTGAGTATCTTTCTGGGTCTCTAAAAAAATAATAAACCCATATTGTTATTAATATTAATAAAAATCCCAAAAATTTAGAAAATAGCAAAAATATAAATGTTGCTAATATTGAGATGGCTAAAAATTTATAACCTTCTTTATGAATCTTTGGAAAAATTGTGTTAAACATAATTAATAGTTTGATAATTTTTTCTTAATATGTATAAAAATCTCATTTAATCAATCTATATTTTATGGCGAAAATTGAAGTAAAGAACCCTGTTGTTGAGCTAGATGGTGATGAAATGACTAGAATTATATGGTCGTTCATAAAAGACAAGCTTATTAGACCTTATCTCCAGATAGATCTCAAGTATTACGATCTGGGCATGCAAAATAGAGATGAAACTGATGACCAGATAACAATTGATGCTGCAAATGCTATTAAAAAACATAATGTGGGAGTGAAATGTGCAACTATAACTCCTGACGAAGCTAGAGTGGAGGAATTTAAATTAAAAAAAATGTGGAGATCACCTAATGGAACAATTAGGAATATATTAGGTGGAACAGTTTTTAGAGAACCGATTATCTGTAACAATGTACCTAAATTAGTTCCAGGATGGACTAAACCAATTGTGATAGGTAGACACGCGTTTGGTGACCAATATCGTGCAACTGATTTTTTAATTCCAGGTGAAGGGAAGATGGAAGTTAAATGGACCTCAAAAGATGGAAAAGATAAAAAAGAATTTGAAATTTTCAATTTTACTGGACCTGGCATAGCTCTGTCTATGTATAATTTAGATGACTCTATTAAAAATTTTGCAAGAGCTTGTATGAATTACGGTTTAGAGAGAAAGTGGCCTGTTTATTTATCAACAAAAAATACTATCTTAAAAGCCTACGATGGAAGATTTAAAGATTTGTTCCAAGATATTTTTGAAAGAGAGTTCAAAAAAAAATTTGAGACAGCCTCAATTACATATGAACATAGACTGATTGATGACATGGTTGCTTGTGCAATGAAATGGAATGGTGGTTACGTTTGGGCTTGTAAAAACTATGATGGAGATGTTCAATCAGATACAGTAGCCCAAGGTTTTGGTTCTTTAGGTTTAATGACAAGTGTTTTAATGACTCCAGATGGTAAAACAGTGGAGTCAGAAGCTGCTCATGGAACTGTTACTAGACATTATAGAATGCATCAACAAGGCAAAGAAACTTCGACGAACCCTATTGCTTCAATCTTTGCTTGGACCCGAGGGCTTGCTCATAGAGGTAAATTAGACAATAATGATGAATTAATTAAGTTTGCTTCAACTTTAGAAAAAGTTTGTGTTGAAACTGTAGAAAGTGGTTATATGACAAAGGATCTAGCAATACTAATTGATAAATCAACGAAATATTTAACCACAAATCAATTTTTAGAAGCAATAGATAGAAATCTTAAAAAAAAACTTAACTAATCTTTTTTAATACAGCTTGAGACGCTTCTTCAATTTTATTTTCATTATCACCCCCTGCTTGAGCAAAATCTTTTCTTCCACCACCACCTTTACCGCCCAAAATAGAAGCTGCCAATTTAACTAACTCTACAGCGTCAAATTTTTTAATTAAATCTTTTGTTACACCAACTGAAACACCTACTTTGCCATCAAGTGTAGAAAAAACAATCAGAACCCCTTTTTTAATATCTTTTTTCCCTACATCAACAATTGTTCTTAACTCTTTTGAAGGTAAGTTTTTTATCG
>Ga0233444_10000298_pt1 | contig 68869 bp, 77 predicted proteins | sample SI_124_October20_6_FD_182792 | JGI IMG/M metagenome (GOLD analysis project Ga0233444, IMG submission 182792) | Seawater microbial communities from Saanich Inlet, British Columbia, Canada - SI_124_October2016_10_MG | ecosystem: Environmental > Aquatic > Marine > Inlet | place: Canada: British... | reverse complement strand
CGCTTAAAAAATTTAAAATTAGGATAATTAGTTCTGGAGGTACATATTCTTCTATAAAAAAGTTAGGCTACGAATGCGTTGAACTCTCTAAATACACTGGTTTTAAAGAAATGCTAGATGGAAGATTAAAAACACTTCATCCCAAGATTCACGCAGGTATTTTGCATGATAGGAAAAATAAAAATCATCAAAACGAGATGGAAAAACAAAAATTTCCTGCAATTGACTTAATTATAGTAAATTTTTATCCCTTTCAAAAAATAGTAATGAACGACAATGATTCAAAAAATATAATAGAAAATATTGACATCGGAGGGCCAACAATGGTTAGAGCGGCTGCGAAAAACTTCAAAAATGTAACTATCATTACAAATAAAAATGACTATTCAAAGCTAATTAATGAAATTGAAAAAAATAAGGGTAGCACAACTTTAAAATTTAGAGAATTGATGTCATCTAAAGCTTTTAGCCTCACGGCTTATTACGACTCAATGATAGCAAATTGGTTTAATAAAAAATTAAAAATCGAGTTTCCAGAAAGAAAAACTATTTTTGGAAGGAAATTACATGAGCTTAGATATGGAGAAAATCCCCACCAAAAAAGCTCTATATATGTAAACGATTATAATGATAAAGAGCTTGGATTTGTTCAATTACATGGAAAAGAATTAAGTTACAACAATTATAACGATATGTTCGCGTCCTTAGAGATTTTAAACTCGATACAAAAGAATGGAACTGTTATTATAAAGCATGCAAACCCTTGCGGGGTATCTGAAAACTCAAATCAATTAGACTCATTCAAAAATGCTTTAACCTCAGACCCGGTGAGTGCTTTTGGCGGAGTTGTAGCTTGTAATTATAGGATAACAAAAAAGACAGCTTTAGAAATAAATAAAAATTTTTTAGAAATCATCTTAGCAAAAGGGTTTGAAAAAGAAGCATTAATTTTGTTAAAAAAAAAAAGAAACCTCAGAATAATAGATTTAACGGGATTTAGATTAAAAAATGTGACCTCTCTCAAAATTTTAGATGGCTCTTTCTTGGTTCAAAGCAAAGATAAAATAATTTTTAATAGAAAAAAATTAAAATTTGTAACCAAATTAAAACCAAGCAAAAAAGAGCTGGGTGAAATAGAATTTGCCTTTAATGTTTGCAAATATGTCAAATCAAACGCAATAGTATTATGTAATAATTTTTCAACTATTGGCATAGGCGCTGGGCAACCTAGTCGTTTGGATAGCTGTAAGATAGCCACTCAAAAAGCCAAAAAATTTCAAGCTTCAAAAATCAAAAACTCTGTAGCTGCTTCAGATGCTTTTTTTCCTTTTGCTGATGGTATTACAACATTAATTAAAGCTGGTGTTAAAACTATAATACAGCCAGGAGGTTCAATTCGTGATCAAGAAGTTATTAATGCCGCCGATAAAGCGAAAGTTAAAATGATTTTCACGGGTGTAAGACACTTTAATCATTGATTATATTTTATCTATTTTAGCGGCTAAAATAAAATCACTTTCAGCCAACCCTTTAATTGCATGTGTAAAAATTTTTACATTACAATAGCCCCAGCCGAAAGAAATATCTGGGTGATGATTTTCTTTTTCAGCTATATTCCCAATAGAATTAACAAAAGTTTGGCTTTCTTGAAAATTTTTAAATTTAAAATCTTTAATTAGATAAAAACTTTTATCTTCATTACTTTTAACGTCCCAGCCATCGACTTTTTTTAAATATTTGTGAATTTCAGCTTTATCAAAAGCAGGAATATTTCCTTCACAAGCAATACATTTTTTTTCTGCTAAATCACTCATAGTTTCTATTTGGAGCGGGCAAAGGGGTTCGAACCCTCGACCTTCTCGTTGGCAACGAGACGCTCTACCACTGAGCTATGCCCGCAAAAAATTTAATGTAGTATACAAGCTTATAAGCGGTCAATCTATATAAAATGCCGCTATCGATAAATAAATTTTTTTTGTATACTAATTATAAATGCAAAATTATCCTGATATAATCCCAGTGTTTCCGCTAAGTGGAGTTATTTATTTTCCGAAGACTAATCTGCCTTTAAATGTTTTCGAAGAAAGATACCTTAGTTTAGTCAATGATGCATATGATAAAAATAAACTAATGGGTATGGTCCAATCTAAAAATGAAGATATGAACGTTTATAAAATTGGCTGTCTTGGAAAAATAAGTGATTACCAAAAAAGTAAAGACGGTAGAATTTTAATCAATCTAACGGGGGTTACTAGATTTGAAATTGTAGATGAGGTGAAGAATAATAAATTATACCGAGAATTTAAGGTAAAATATAATTCATTTAAGGAAGATTTGTCTGAAAAAAAAAGTGTAATAAATTCTTTGCAACTAATGGAGAAGGCTAAAGTATTTTTTAAAAGAAGTGGTCTATTACTAAATTGGAGAGAGTTTGAAAAACTTGATCAAACTCAAAAAATTGATACTTTAGCTATGATTTCTCCTGTTACTAGTGAAGAAAAACAAAAACTTCTTGAATCAATTACACTCAATGAGAAGGTCAAAACTCTTGAGGATATAATTAATTTTTACCTCCATGAGGTTAATTTTAATAATCAAACAATACAGTAAAGAACTTAGTTTGCAGACTTGTTCATTGAGTCAAAAAAATCAGCATTATTTTTAGTATTCTTCAATTTAGAAATTAAAAATTCAATTCCGTCCATTGTACCCATAGGACTTATAATTCTTCTAAGAACATTCATTTTAGATAGATCATCTTTTTCAAATAATAATTCCTCTCTCCTAGTTCCTGATCTAGTTATATCAAGAGCTGGATATATTCTTTTATCCGCAACTTTTCTATCAAGAATTAATTCTGAATTACCTGTTCCTTTGAACTCTTCAAAAATTACTTCATCCATCCTACTTCCTGTGTCTACTAATGCAGTTGAAATAATTGTTAAAGAACCACCTTCTTCTATATTACGGGCTGCACCAAAAAATCTTTTCGGGCGTTGTAGTGCGTTAGCATCTACCCCTCCAGTTAAAACTTTTCCTGAACTTGGTATAACGGCGTTGTAAGCTCTTCCTAATCTAGTTATAGAATCTAGTAAAATTACAACATCTTTTTTATGCTCCACTAAACGTTTAGCTTTTTCTATAACCATCTCAGCAACTGCAACGTGTCTCGAAGCAGGTTCATCGAAAGTTGAAGCCACTACTTCTCCTTTAACTGATCTTTGCATGTCAGTTACTTCTTCTGGCCTCTCATCTATTAATAAAACCATTAAAAAACATTCGGGATGATTAGCGGTTATAGATTGAGCAATATTTTGAAGAATAATTGTTTTACCAGCTCGCGGTGGAGATACAATTAATGATCTTTGACCTTTACCAATAGGACTAACTAAATCAATTAATCTTGCAGTATTGTCGGGTTTTTTTTCAATTTTAGTTGTTTCAACTTCTAGCTTAATTCTTTCATTTGGATAAAGGGGAGTTAAATTATCAAATGCGATTTTATTTTTACCTTTTTCTGGTTCATCAAAATTGATTTTATTTACCTTTAAAAGAGCGAAATATCTTTCTGCATCTTTTGGGCCTCTTATTTCTCCCTCCACTGAGTCGCCTGTTCTCAATCCAAACCTTCTAATTTGACTTGGGCTAACATATATATCGTCAGGACCAGGTAAATAGTTTGACTCGATCGCTCTTAAAAATCCAAATCCATCTTGTAATACTTCTAAAACACCTGTCGCAGTTATTTGTTCATTTTTCTCGGCTAATTTTTTTAGTATCGCAAAAAGTATCTCTTGTTTTCTTAAAGTGCTTGGATTTTCAATACCGAGCTTTTCAGCTTCTATAATAAGATCTGCAGGTTTTTTTAGCTTTAGTTCTTGTAAGTTCATGGAATTGTTTAATTAAAGGAAAGTTTTAAAAATATATGTCTTTTTAGAAAAAAAACAACCCCATTATTGAGGTTTAAATATAACGACAAATATTACTACAATTAAGATAATTGTAGGTATTTCGTTGTAAATTCTAAAGAATTTTGAAGTTTTTTGGTTTTTATCAGTCGCAAAATCTCTCAGATATTTCCCCAAAGTAAAATGATAATGAGTCAAAATTAAAACTGATACAATCTTTATTTGCATCCACAGTTCTGTAAAAACTGAAAAGCCAAGACTGTGTATTAGTGCAACTCCAAACAACCACGATAAAAGCATCGCAGGCATCATTATATAGTTATAAAGTTTTTTTTCCATTATTTTAAAGACATTTTTTTGAGAATCATGATTAGCTTCAGAATGGTAAACAAAGATACGAGGTAAATATAAAAGTCCAGCCATCCAAGAGATTACAGCTATTAAATGAAGTGATTTAAAAAATAAATAAAAGTTCATTATTGCAAATATTTTTTTACCAAATTTTCGAATAACAAAATATGTTCGGAGTTATCGTTTAAACAAGGTATAAGGTCAAATTTTTCTCCCCCGCTCCCTAGGAAGCTTTCTTTGCCTTGAATATTAATTTCTTCTAAAGTTTCAACACAATCTGAAGAAAAGCCAGGACAAATTACCAGCAATTTTTTTACGCCTTCGGCTGGTAGGGCTTCAAGAGTTTTGTCTGTATAGGGCGTTAACCATTCTTGTGGCCCGAATCGAGATTGAAAAGAAGTTTGTATTTCAATATTAGTATATTTTTCTTTAACTAACCTAGTTGTTTTCTGACAATAACATTGATACGGATCACCTTTATCAAAATATTTTTTTGGTATGCCGTGGTAAGATGCAAGAATTAAATCTGGTTTCCAGCTAATACTTTGAATTTTCCTCTCTATACTTTTTACAAGAGCATCTATATACAAAGGTTCGCTCTCGTAATGAGGAATAATTTGTAAACTTGGTTGCCACCTCATCCCCATTAATGTTCGGTAAACTTCATCACAGACTGTTGCAGTTGTTGCGGCTGCATACTGAGGATAGAGGGGAAGAATAATTATATTTTCACATCCAGAGCTTTGAAGTTTGTTTAACTTAGATTTAATGCTAGGGTTTCCATATCGCATTGCAAAATCAACTATAATATTTTCGTTTCCAATTTTTTTTCCTAATTCTTTAGCTTGATTTTTTGTAAAATAACGTAATGGAGACTCGTTTGTTTCCTTAAACCAAATTTTTTTATATGCATGAGCCGTTTTAGAAGGTCTAAAAGTTAAAATAAATAAATTAAGAATTATTTGCCAAATAACAGGGTTAACTTCTATAACTCTTCTATCTGATAGAAATTCTTTAAGATATTTTCTTATATCCCACCAGCTTGTAGAGTCGGGAGTGCCAAGATTAACTAACAAAACTCCTGTTTTACCAAATTTAACTTCTGGGTGATTTTGTTTCATGATTTGTATTCCCTATAAAATTTTATTAACATGCTTACTTTATCAGGGTCAGTCTCTGGAAGTAAACCGTGTCCTAAATTAAAGATATACGGAATGTCTTTGAAAATATTAAAATATTTAGTCGCATTATTCTTAATTTCATCTTTTGGTAACAGCAAAGTTTCGGGGCTTAATCCCCCTTGTAAAATAACATTTTTCAAGTTTTGCTTTGCCCACATTGGATCAATCTTTGAATCAAGATTTATTCCGTCTGGTTTGACTAAATTGTTAAATCGCTTGTAGTTTTCCCCTATTCCTTTTGGGAAACAAATTGTTGGTATGCTCCTATCTTTGCAAAATTCTATAATCCTGTAATTTGGCATGTAACAATAATTAGACAAATCCTCAGCTGGCAACAAGCCAGCCCAGGAGTCAAAAATTTGTACAACGTCAGCACCTGCTTGAATCTGATTATCAATATGTAGGCATAAATATTCATTTAATTTATCTAATATTATCTTTATTTTATGCTCTTGTGACTTTACCTTTTTATATTTTAACTCATTTTTATTTTTTTTAAGTTCCAACATGTAAATTATTAATGTCCAAGGGGCTCCTATAAAAGATATTAAAGATTTTTTTTTATCCAATTTTTTTCTAGCTATTTCTATTGCTTTGTATACGGGTTCGAGTTTTTTTGTGAACAAACTTTTATTATTATCCAAAAAATTTTCTAAATTAAAATTACTTAAAATAGGTCCCTCTTTTTTTATAAATTTAACATTTTGTCCTAAAGCAAAAGGAACCATTAGTATGTCAGAAAATATTATTGCCGAGTCTAAATTAAATCTTTTTATTGGTTGTAATGTTATTTGTGAGCTTAAATCACTATTTAGGCAAAGTTTAATAAAATTTGGATTGTTTGCTCTTATTTCTCTAAATTCAGGTAAATATCTACCTGCTTGTCTCATAAACCATACTGATTTACAATTTTTCTTATTAACTAGAATTTTTTTAAGATTGCTCATCAAATTAAATAAGGTTTATAAGTATAGTTAACGCTATAGGTACTGTTAATTTGTTATATAACTAATTATACAATTTTTATACATGGTGAAGTTAATAACTTCTTTATTTTCTTTGTAATTTCTGGGCTTTATTCATTTTATAAACACCTATAAAACCATATTATTAACATAGAACAAGTTGTTTAACTTATGTTGATTATTGTTAATTATTTTTTGAAACAATAATTAAACTTGTAAAAAAACGGCTTATTATAGATTTATTAACAAATTTATGAACGAAAAATACAATGTATATCTTGTGTCTGACTCTACCGGTGAAACTCTAGATAGAATATTTTTATCTCTTAAATCGCAGTTTGCGAATTTTCAATATGAGAAAAAAGAGTTTGCTTTCATTAGAACGGAGCAACAGATAGATAAAATTATTAAAGAATGTAATAAATTAGGCAATTCTTTAATACTTTATACGATTGTAGAAACAAAGCTGGCAAAATATATATCAAATAAAAGTGATGAAAATAATGTGCCTTGTTTTGGTATACTTGGGAATTTAATACTAAGTTTCTCTAAATTGCTTAATCAAAAAGCCATTCATAAACCAAGCGCGCAGCACGTTCTTGATGAAGATTATTATAAAAGAATAGAAGCTATTCAGTTTACAATGTCACACGATGACGGAAAAAAAGTTGACGATATAAATAGCGCAGATGTTGTCTTGCTGGGCGTAAGCAGGACAAGTAAAACACCAACGTCTATTTATCTTGCAAATAGGGGATACAAGACTGTTAATGTTCCTCTAGTGTTAGACCAAAAGATTCCTGAGGGGTTAGTTAGCAATGAGAATTCATGTATAATAGGTCTAGTAGCAGATCCTGAAAGACTCGCAGATATAAGAAGAAATAGAGTAGCAATAATGAAAGATCATAAACTTAAAGAATATACTGATCTAGAAGCTATTAAAAATGAAGTTGAAAATTCAAAAATACTTTTTAAGAAAAATAATTGGCCTGTTATTGATGTAACAAGAAGATCAGTAGAAGAAACAGCTGCTTCAATTTTAAAAATTATAGAAATTAAAAAAAATAAATGAAAATTATATTGGCTTCAAAAAGTGGTGTTCGAAAAAATATTCTAGATAAATATAAAATAGAAAATGAAGTTATAGTATCTCACATTGATGAGAATGAAATTAAAGATTCTCTTTTAGCGGAAGGAGCAAATCCTCTCGAAGTTTCAAAAAATTTAGCTGAGATTAAATCTATAAAAATAAGCAATAAAAACCCTGATAAATTAGTTCTCGGCGCTGACAGTGTTATTTCGTTTAATAATGAACTAATTAATAAGCCTAATTCAAGAGAGGAGGCTTTTGAGATTTTAAAAAAATTAAATAATTCTAAACATTATTTGATAAGTTCAGTTTGTATTTCTAAGAATGGATCTATGATTTGGAATCATACTGACTCATCTGAACTTAAAATGAAAAATTTAACAGATTCAGAACTTACAGATTATCTTGCTAAAATTAAAACGCAGACTTTATTAGCGTATGGAGTTTATCAAATTGAGGCTGATGGGTTAGAATTATTTGAATATATAAAGGGTGATCGAGACTCAATTATGGGTTTGCCAGTCAAAGACATTATAAACTATATTAGACAATATAAAAAATGACAAAATTATTTGGAATTATCGGGAATCCTATAAAACATTCCTTGTCTCCCTTGCTTCACAATTATTGGTTTGATAAATATAAGATTGACGCAAACTATTCTTTAATTGAAGCATCAGAAAAAAATTTGCAAGAAATTGTTGGAAAAATAAAAGATAAATCTCTAAATGGGATCAATGTTACTTTGCCTTTTAAACAAAAAATTATAAGCAACCTTGATAAAATTATAAATGATGCTGAACTAACTGGTTCAGTAAATACTTTGCTTTTAGACAATGATGGTTCAGTTGTTGGAGAAAATACAGATGTGTTCGGAATTCAAGCAGCTTACTTAAAAGAACTAGATAATATTTCTAACAAAAAAGCTTTAGTTATAGGAGCTGGAGGAGTTTCACCATCGGTAGTTCTTTCTTTGCAAAAGTCAGGAGTTAAAAATATTTCCATAATAAATAGAACTAAAGAAAAATGTTTATTTCTAAAAAAAAAATTTAATTTTTTAAACGTCCTATCTTGGAACAATTTACAATTTGAGATTAATAATTTTGATATAATTGTAAATGCAACTAGCCTTGGGCTTAAGGACGGGCAGGATTTTAATATTGATTTTAGCAAATGCAAAGAAAACGTAGCCTATATAGACACAATTTATAATCCCTTAAAAACTAACACACTTAAGTTTCTTGAGAAAAGAGGTGTAAATGTTTTTAATGGCCTTGATATGTTTATTTACCAAGGTCAAAAGTCTTTTTATTTGTGGAATAAAATCAATCCTGAAATCGATAACGATTTAGTTAATTTATTGTTATCTAAATTAAAATGATAAAAATTGGCATTACAGGTTCAATTTCCTCTGGAAAAACTACTGCTAGTAAAATTTTGTCTTTAAAGAGAGGCCCTTTATTTAGTGCTGACAAAGTTGTGAGAAGAATGTACAAAAAAAGTTATTATAAACAGCTCTTGATTAAAAAGTTTAATATTAAAACAAAGTTAAATCTAAAATCTTCAATTAAAAAAAAGATCTTAAAAAAAAACAGCAATTTTAAAATATTAGAAAAAATTGCTCATCCCTTTGTTAGAAAGGAAATGGTTAAATTTTCTAAACAAAATTTAAATAAAAAAATGCTATTTTATGAGATCCCACTATTAATTGAGAGTAAGCTAATGAATCATTTTAATGTAATCATTTTTATAAAAGCAAACAAAGATATTAGACTAAAAAGATTTAAGTTAAGGGGTGGAGACGAAAAGCTGTTTAATCTGTTAGACAAAAAGCAACTGTCAGATTATAAAAAAAGTAAATTTTGTGATCACATTGTAGATAATGCGAAAAATTTAAAGATTTTAAAAAAAAACTTAATAAGTATAATAAAATTGTATGAGTGAAATATTTCTAGACACAGAAACAACAGGTCTATCATTTACAGACGGACACAAAATAGTTGAAATAGCTTGTATTGAAACAAAAGACTTAATTCCTACCGGAAATGTTTTTCATAAATTAATTAATCCAAAAAGAAGTGTACCAGAAGAAGCTTTTAAAATTCACGGTTTTTCAGAAATATTTTTAAAAGAAAAAGAAACATTTGATGTAATTGCTGATGAATTTTTAAATTTCGTTGAGGGAAAAAAAATTATTATTCATAATGCGTCTTTTGATTTAGGATTTTTAGATGGAGAACTCGGTTCAATCCAAAAGGAAAAGATTAATAAAAATATGGTTATTGACTCTCTAGAATTTGCTAGAAATAAATTTCCCGGGACATCAAATTCTTTAGATGCATTATGCAGAAAATTTAACATCGATTTATCAAAAAGAATTAAACATAATGCTTTACTTGACTGTGAATTACTTAGAGAAGTTTATATTAATTTGTTAGACGCTAAAGAACCTAAATTTAATCTTTCTAATAACAATCTAAATGAAAATATGTTCGTAAATAGCGATTATAATAAAAAGATTGTTAAAATCTCAGAAGTTGAGGAAAAAAAACACAAACAATTCCTTAAAACAGAACTAAAAAAAAATTTCTATTGAGCCTTTTTAAGTTTGTACAGTTTTTCAAAATCGACATTCTCGTTTATTTTTACGTCCTTAAATCCTGAATTTTCAAACAAGAAAATGAATATTTGTCTTAACTCAGGGTATATCTTGCTAGGAACATCTATAAGAATTATCTTTTTCATATCTTCCTTTTCAACTCTCTTTTCATCTAATTCTACAATTGCAGAAAAAATAATTCTCGCATCAATTTTTTCAAAATCTTCTTTTATTGGTTTTAAAGATAAAGAAGTTAATACTTCAATAATATTTTGTTTTACTTGTATACTCTTAATATCAATATTAATTTTATAGTTAATAATATTTTTTGAAAGCAAAAAAAAGGTTTTTGGATTAGGAATATTGAAATTTAATTCTTTGATATATTTTCCTAAAATTTTATAGCTCATCTTTTTTCTTGTCTACTATTTCTCCATCAATTGTTTTATCTTTGTGATTGATATCATCTTTATGTTTATTCTTGAAAGCAATGTTAAATATAATCTTTCTTGTAAAAGGTATTAAAAATAAAAATCCTATAAGATCTGTAAAAAAGCCAGGTGTAATTAATAATAATGCAGCTAATGCGATTGAAGCCCCTGACAAAAGTATATAAATAGGCATTTTATTTTGGTACAAATTAACCATGCCTGATTTTAAAGTTTGTATTCCCTGTAATTTTGCAAAATAAATCCCAATTATTGCGGTTAAAAAAATTAGGGCGACAGTGTTCAAAGCTCCAATTTTGCCTCCTACTTTTATCATTAAAAATATCTCTAATGCCGGTAAGCCTATAAAAAGTATAAAAAATGGGTTCATTTGTCTGGTTTAAAAATATATGATTAATGTATAATTATCAAATTATGAGTAATAGTTTTGGGTATATAGATATCATTTTATTAGGCATGATCGCAGGATTTATAATTCTGCGTTTACGAAGTATTTTGGGAAAAAAAACTGGTCATGAGTCAAAAATTTATCCAAACTTTGTGGACAAGAAATTTAATATTCCAAAAAATGTCACGAAACCAATACTCCAAAATCATAACGTATTAGAAGGTAAAGATAAAAAAGATTTTTTAGGTGGAGCCGAAATAGCTTATGAGACAATACTTACATCTTTTGCAAATGGAGATTTAAAAAAACTAAAATCCCTTCTTACACCTTTAATGAATAATAATTTTTCAGCCGCTATCGAAGCACGAAATAATGATAAAATTAAATCTGAATTCACATTTATAGGCATGAAAGAATCATCAGTTGAAAAATATGAGAAAGTAAAAGATGATTTATTTGCTACGGTTAAATTTGTAGCAGAGGTTATTTCTGTAAAAAAAGATGAAAACAATAAAATTATAGAGGGCAATCCAGATAAAATTAAATTTGTTACTGATGTATGGAAATTTACACGAAATATTAAAAATAAAAGTCCAAATTGGTATCTAGCTGAAATTATAAGTCAGTGAAAAAAAAAAAAGATCTCTCAGAAGAAGATAAAAAAACATGGGAAGATTATTTAAAGAGCCCTTCAGATATCTTCGATAAAGAAGAAAAAAATACAAATGAGATTCTGAGGAAAGAGAGATTTAACTTCGATTTGCATGGATTTACACTGGATGAAGCTAATCAAAAAGCAAAAGAAATAATACTTTCTTGTGTAAAAAAAAAAATTAAAGAAATACTTTTAATAACTGGTAAAGGTCTTCACTCCTCTACAAATAACGATGTATATGTTTCAAAAAATCTAAGTAAATTAAAATTCTCTGTTCCTGAGTTTATCAATAACAATAATGAACTAAAAAAATTTATTAATTCAATTTCTGACGCAAGTCAAAATGATGGTGGAACGGGTGCAATTTTAATTAAACTAAAAAATCTATAAAATAAACTTAGATAGATCTGTATCTTTGACTAAATTACCTAAATTATCCTGCACATAATTTTGATCTATTGTTATTGTTTCACCAGCTTTATCAGTTGCATTAAAACTTATATCATCTAGAACTTTTTCTATAATTGTATGAAGTCTCCTCGCACCTATATTTTCTACTGAAGCATTAACTTCTGCAGAAATCTTAGCTAGCATATCGATTCCATCATCTGTAAATTTAAGATTAACGTTTTCAGTTTTTAACAATTCTTTATATTGTTTAATTAAACTATTATCAGGTTCTTTTAGTATTCTTATGAAATCTTCTTCTTTAAGGGCATTTAATTCTACTCTTATCGGCAATCTTCCTTGAAGTTCTGGTAATAAGTCTGAGGGCTTTGCTAATTGGAAAGCTCCTGAAGCAATAAATAGAATGTGATCAGTTTTGATAGGACCATGCTTAGTGCTAACTGTTGTTCCTTCAATAAGTGGTAATAAATCCCTTTGAACGCCTTCTCTTGATACATCGCCACCAACTCTGTCGCTTCTTGCCGAAACTTTATCTATCTCGTCTAAGAAAACTATTCCATTTTCTTCAGTAGCTTTCTTAGCTTCCTTAATAATTTTGTCTTCTTCAATCATTTTATCTGATTCTTGAGCCACCAAAATTTCGTGTGACTCTTTTACAGTCATTTTTTTCTTTTGACCTTTTTTGTTTCCTATTGATTTACCTAAAATATCACCAAGATTCACCATTCCAACATTTCCACCGGGCATCCCAGGTATTTCAAAGCTTTGCATGCTAGAAGAAGTATTTTGCACCTCTATTTCAATATCATTTCCATCAAGGTCACCATTTCTTAATCTTTTTCTAAAACTCTCTCTTGTAGCTACACTAGCTTTATTTCCAACTAGAGCATCTAATACTTTTTCCTCTGCTTTTAATTCTGCTTTTGCTTTTACTTCTTTTCTTTTTTTCTCTCTCTCCATTGCAATAGCTATTTCTATTAAGTCTCTTATGATCTGTTCAACGTCTCTACCTACATAGCCAACTTCTGTGAATCTTGTTGCCTCAACCTTAATGAACGGCGCTTCTGCTAATTTAGATAGTCTTCTTGATATTTCCGTCTTACCAACACCAGTTGGGCCAATCATCAGAATATTTTTTGGGAGTACTTCGTCTCTCATTTCATCTGATAAAGCTTGTCTTCTCCATCTATTTCTTAAAGCTACAGCCACAGCTTTCTTTGCCTCTTTTTGACCAATTACATATCTATCTAATTCTGAAACAATTTCTCTAGGAGATAAAGCACTTACTTTTGAATTTTCTTTTGCTTTATTTTTCGCTATGTTTAAGTTTGTTACTTTGTTCGTCTTTACCATTTTAGACTTTCTCTACCGTAATATTATTATTTGTAAAAACGCAGATATCTGATGCAACCTTAATTGATTTTCTTGCTATCTCTTCTGCTTTCATATCTGTTTCAATTAATACTTTAGCTGCCGCTAAAGCGTAATTTCCTCCAGAACCTATTCCTATAATTCCATCTTCAGGCTCTAAAACATCCCCAGTTCCAGAAATAATAAAACTGTGTTTTTTGTCTGCGACGGCCATCAATGCTTCTAACCTTCTTAAAAATTTGTCACTCCTCCAATCTTTTGCTAGTTCAACCGCGGCTCTTTGTAAATTGCCAGCGTGTTTTTCAAGTTTTGCTTCAAGCCTCTCAAATAAAGTAAGGGCGTCTGCTGTTGATCCAGCAAATCCTGCAATTACCCCTCTACTCTCAATTTTCCTAACTTTTTTTGCTTTGCTTTTAAGCACGGTATTCCCTAGACTTACTTGTCCGTCTCCAGCAACAACTGTTTCATTACCTTTTCTAAGCAAAACAATTGTAGTTCCATGCCATTTTTCAGCTGTATTCATTGCATTATATGTGGAGATTAATTTTATTTCTTCAATAGCAATATCTGATTTATTGATAAAATAGTTAATTATATATATATCAAATATTAATCTTAGGTTTATTATGGCAAGAAAAGCAAAAATTAGTAGAAAAACAAAAGAAACCAGTATTTTAGTTTCAGTTAATTTAGATGGTAAAGGAAAATACAAAATTAAAACTGGAATAGGTTTTCTTGACCACATGCTAGAACAATTATCAAAACACTCTCTGATTGATTTAGAAGTAAAGGCCAAAGGTGATACTCATATTGATTTACATCACACTACAGAAGACACAGGTATAGCAATTGGTGAAGCTGTAAAAAAGGCTGCTGGTAATCGCAAAGGTATAAGAAGATACGCTTCAACAATGATACCAATGGATGAAACTTTAAGTAGAGTATCTATTGATGTATCTAACCGTCCATATTTAATTTGGAAAGTAAATTTAAAAGTAGAAAAATTAGGTGAAATGGATACAGAACTTTTTAAAGAGTGGTTTCAGGCTTTTTCACAATCTGCCGGTGTAACTTTACATGTAGAAAATATTTATGGCGAGAATAGCCACCACAAAATTGAGTCTTGTTATAAAGGGTTAGCTAGATCATTAAAAGATGCTTTAGCAATAGATAAAAGAATTAAAAATTCAATACCTTCTACTAAAGGCTCTATTTAAAATTGATGAACGTCACAATTGTTGACTACCAATCGGGTAATATAAGCTCAGTAATTAACTCTTTTGCAGAGGTAGCTAAAGGTAAAGTTAATTTAGAGGTAACCTCAAATATTAAAAAGATTAAATCTAGCGACAAGATTGTTTTACCTGGCCAAGGTTCATTTAAAAGCTGCGTAGACTCTCTTAATAATGTTAATGGATTAGTGGACACGCTAAAAGATTTTGCAATTATTAATAAAAAACCTCTATTAGGAATTTGTGTAGGCTTGCAAATGTTCGCAGACATTGGTCATGAAGAAGCAGAAACAAAAGGACTAGGCTGGATTCAGGGTAAAGTTTCTAAAATTGATAATCAAAACGGAAAATTTAAACTTCCACACATCGGTTGGAATGAAATTGAAATACAAAAGGAAAGTAACATACTTAAAGATATAAAAAATAAATCTCATATGTACTTTGTACATAGTTACGAGTTTATACCTGAAGATAAATCAGTCATTTCAGCAACAACAGATTATTCATCAAAAATTGTCTGTTCTGTTGAAAGAGATAATTTATTTGGAACACAATTTCACCCTGAAAAAAGTGATAAAACTGGGTTAAAAATAATCGATAACTTTATGAAACTGTGATGAAAATATTTCCTGCCATAGATATAAAAGATAAAAAATGTGTGAGGCTAATTAAAGGAGATTTTGAAAAAAAAACAGAATATGAAATTTCACCTATTGATCAAGCAAGTAAATTTAAAGATTATGGCTTTAAAAATTTACATATTGTTGATTTAGATGGAGCTCTAACTGGCAAGCCAGTTAACTTAAAAGTTATTCAAGAAATAGTTAGTAACTATGATTTAAAAATCGAAATAGGCGGCGGCATAAGATCTCTCGATAATATTGAGCAGTATATTGATGCAGGTGTTGAGAAAGTAATTTTAGGCAGTGGCGCTATTAGAAACAAAGAATTTTTAAAAGTAGCGTGTGAAAAATTTAAAGGTCAAATTGCCTTAGGATTAGACGCGAAGGATGGAAATCTTTCTGTGTCAGGTTGGAAAGAAAATCTAAATATTAAAACCATAGACTTTCTTAAAGAAGTAAACAATTATGGAATGAGCCGAATTATTTACACGGATATTAATAGAGATGGAATGAAAATTAGTCCTAACTTTGATGAGACTGTAAAAATTGCAAAACTTTCTAATTGTCCTGTTATCATTTCAGGAGGCGTGTCCTCAATAAAAGATATTAAGAAAGCTAAAGAATTAAATAACAAAAGAATTGAAGGTATCATTGTTGGTAAAGCTATTTATGATGGTGATATTAAACTTGATGAGTTAGCGAGGGAGATCAGTGCTTAAAAATAGAATTATACCCTGTCTTGATGTTAAGAATGGAAGAGTAGTTAAAGGCATCAATTTTATTGAATTAAAAGATGCTGGAGATCCAGTTGAACAAGCCAAGATCTATAGTGATGGTGGAGCAGATGAAATTTGTTTTTTAGACATTACTGCCTCAAATGAAAATAGAGAGACAATTATCGGTATAGTTAGAAAAACTGCAAAAGAGTGTTTTGTTCCTTTAACTGTTGGTGGCGGTGTTAGAACTATTCAAAATATAACTGATTTATTATTAGCAGGAGCTGATAAGGTTTCTGTAAATACTGCAGCAGTTAAGAATTTTAATTTTGTTAAAGAGGCATCAAAAAAATTTGGCTCTCAATGCATTGTTGTAGCTATAGATGCTAAAAAGGTTTCAGATAATAAATGGGAAGTATTTACTCACGGTGGAAGAAATAAAACAGGCATTGATGCTGTAGATTTTGCTAAACAAGTGGAAGCAAAAGGAGCTGGAGAAATCCTATTAACCTCAATGGACAAAGATGGAACTAAGTCTGGTTATGATGTTGATTTGTTAAAAGCAATAACAGCTAGTACGAATATTCCTGTTATTGCTTCAGGTGGAGTTGGAACTTTAGAGCACCTATATGATGGCATAGTCAAAGGTGGTGCAAGCGCAGTTCTAGCTGCATCTATTTTTCACTACGGTGAATATAAAATTAAAGAAGTCAAAGAATATTTGAATTCCAAGAATGTATCAGTAAGATTATAAAATGTTTGAAAACCTAGAGCAGTTAATGAAAACTATTAGAGAGAGAAAAAATTCTTCTACTGATAAATCCTATACGAATAAACTTCTTAACAATAAAAGTTTATGTGTTGCAAAAGTTAAGGAGGAAATAGGAGAATTAATTGAGGCTGTTGAACAAGATTCTAATAAAACACATGAAGCAGCGGATGTGATTTATCATTTGATGGTTTATCTTGAGGCTAATAATATCAAGGTAGAAGATGTAATGAATGAACTTAAAAAAAGACAAAAATGAGTTACAATAAAAATAATATATTTGCAAAAATTCTTAGAGGAGAGATTTCATGCAAGAAAGTTTATGAAAATGATTACGTCCTCGCTTTTCATGATGTTAACCCTCAAAAGAAAGTTCATGTATTAGTTATTCCAAAAGGTGAATATATAGACCTTGATGATTTTAACAGCAAAGCATCTGACAAAGAGATTATCGAATTAAATAAAGCTGTCACACATGTAGCAAATTTAATGGGTTCTAAAGATAAAGGTTATAGAGCTTTAACAAATATTGGAAGTGATGGAGGACAAGAAGTCCTTCATCTACACTTTCATATTTTTGCAGGTGAGAAGATTGGAAAGATGGTTAACTAATGGTTTCAAGAGTTAAAAGATATTTTTTAGAAATAAAAGATTTTTCAAATACAGTTGATTTAAATCTCCCTGAAAATTACAAAATTATTTTACATGACAAAAATGATTTTCAATTAAATAAATTTTTTTACAAACAAATCGGCCTCGATCATTACTGGCGAGATAGATTACTTTGGTCCGATAAAGAATGGATAAAGTATGTTAGCAATAAAAATTTAGAAACTCATATTCTAAAAAAAGGAGAAGATCTCGTTGGATATTATGAACAAGAATACCATCTAAGTTCAAATGAAGTAGAGCTAATTAATATGGGTGTATTAAAAGGATTTAGAGGTTTAAAACTTGGATCTACACTTGTAAGCCATGCTATTGCAAGCGCATCTAGAAAAAATCCTGAAAGAATGTGGGTTCATACTTGTAGCTTAGACCATAAACATGCTCTGCAAAATTATAAATCAAAAGGTTTTGAAATTTTTAAAAAAGAAGAGATAGATTTTGTAGCTTAATTAATTTCAGGAATTGTAAAAGTCCCTTTTTTAAAGATATCATTTTTAGCAACAATATTTAATGAGAAATTTATATTATTGTTATACTGATCAGTAATTTGCCAACCTTTTAAATCTAAAGTTTCCCTATCGAAGAAAACTGTTATCTCATTTTCACCAAGATAAATGAGCTTAATACCCTGATCAGTTAGTTCTAATTTTCCAGATCTTACAATTTCTAAAAGTTTATCTTTGTATAAAATATTTAGGAATGGTGATTTTGATATAGGGTAATAATAAGTTTTGTTATATCTTTTTTGTGTTATTGCTAATCTTTTTTTATTTATTATCAACTCTTTCTTTTTATCATCGAAATAATCACATTTTAATTTTCCAGGAAATTCTAAAAGACAACTACCTTTTTCAGTTTTGTTATTTATGATTTGATCAAAAATAAATTCTAAAGAATTTAAATTTTTTAACTGATTAACTATTTGATCTTTTTCATTAGCAGAAAGATTTGCTGATAATAGAATAAAAACTATAAATATTTTAAAGAACTTCACGTTTGCCAACATGATTTGCCTTACTTACAATACTTTTTTCTTCCATCATATCAATAATTCTAGCTGCTCTATTGTATCCAATCTGTAACTTTCTTTGTAAGAAACTCGTAGAAGCTTTTCCTTCAGATTTTATAATATCAACTGCTTGAGAGTATAACTCATCCTCATCACCGTCTCCTTCTGTTGTAGAAGAAGTTTCATTGCTTATTTGTGCAGTAATTTCATCCATATAGTCTGGCTCTCCTTGCGCTCTAATGGAATTAACTATTTTTTCTATTTCATTTTCTGAAACGAATGGACCATGAATTCTAACAATTCTGTTTGCTGATGACATAAATAACATATCACCTTTGCCCAATAATTGTTCTGCCCCCTGCTCTCCTAATATAGTTCTACTGTCTATCTTAGAGCTAACTTGAAAAGAAACTCTTGTTGGAAAGTTTGCTTTGATTGTACCTGTGATTACATCAACACTTGGTCTTTGCGTTGCCATGATAATATGAATTCCTGCAGCTCTAGCCATTTGTGATAATTTTTGAATATAGTTTTCTATTTCTTTGCCGGCAACAAGCATTAAATCTGACATCTCGTCAACTACTACAACGATATAAGGCATTTTTAATTTGTGTTTAGCATTATAACCATCAATGTTTCTTACCCCTTCTTTACTCATAAGTTTATATCTGCTGTTCATTTCTTTCACTGTCCAAGCTAAAGCAGATGTTGCTTTTTTTGCATCTGTTATTACTGGAGTTAATAAATGAGGTATTCCTTCGTAAGTTGATAATTCTAACATCTTAGGATCAATTAAAATAAACTTACAAAGATCAGGGCTTAATTTGTAAAGCAACGAGACGATAATAGTATTAATACAAACTGACTTCCCTGAGCCTGTTGTACCAGCAATTAATAAATGGGGCATTGAAGTAAGATCACCCACTATCGGCATACCGGAAATACCTTTTCCAAGGGCGATTGGTAACTTTACATCTTTCTTTTGAAATTTTTCGTACGAGATAATTTCTCTAAGAGATACGCTTTCTCTTGTTTCATTTGGTATTTCAATTCCTACTGTATTCTTTCCAGGGATTACCGAAACACGTGCAGATGTTGAGCTGGTATTACGAGCTAAATCCTCAGATAAACTTATTATTTTTGAAACTTTTACACCTGGAGCAGGTTCAAATTCATACAAACTTACAACAGGACCATTATTGATGGCTTTTATTTTTCCATCAATACCAAAATCTAAAAGAATTTTTTCCATAAATTCTACATCAGGGCGATTTTTGTTCAAATCTGAAGAACTTAATTTAGGAGAATTTTTTTCTAAATAATCTAAAGCTGGTAATTTATATCTAGACCTTGTTTGAGAAGGCTGTTTTTGAATGCCCACCTCATTATCGAAAGAGAAAGTTTGCTGAGGTCTTTGGATTATTTCTGCCTCATTTTTTTCTTCTATAGACGTTGTATCAAAGTTTACCTCTGATATTTTACTCTCTTTTCTTCCAAATAAAGAAATAACGAAAGAGAAAGTCCCAGTTAATATTTGCTTTAAATTTAAATCTGAAGAAAAAATAAAAAAAGTCAGTGTTAGTAGTAATAATCCATAAACTGAATAACTATTATCAATCCAAGGAAACCAACTACTTATAAAATTATACCCTATTTTTCCAACAAAACCTGAATTGCCGTTATCTATAAGCCAGAATGAATTATTATAGGTTATGTAAATAAAAATCGTTCCTAAGACTAGGTATGAAACAACTAAAAATAACTTCAGAATTAGCTTCTTGATTTCTTTCTTAACAATAAGATTGATGCCCCAAATCAGAAAATTAGCTAAAAGTAAAAACGATGCCAAACCAAAGCTTTGTAAAAGAAAGTCAGCAATACTACTTCCATATAATCCAAAAAAGTTTTTAATTTCAAAATTTCGATCCCCGTAAACTAATGACGGATCCTCAGGTGAATATGTCGTAAAAGCTATGGCAAGACAAATACTTGTAAATATTAAGATTAAACCAAGAAATTCAAAGGTTCGTTTTTTTATAAAATTTGTTACACTGTTTAAAAAGTTTGTATTCATATCGAATCGTTTTACATACTTTTTACCATTTTTATGAAAGTGAGAAAAATTTTATAACATGAAAAAACAGAGAATTTGTATAGTTGGAGACGGTCTTGCCGGTTTAATGAGTGCTTTAGCATTAAACAAATTAGAAGGCTTAGAAGTCCACTTAATATCTAGAAAAAATAAGCATTCTAAGGATAGAAGAACAACAGCTATTTCACCCTCTAACTATGATTTTTTTAACGAAGTCATAGCGAAACCCAACAAAAAGTTATTTTGGCCTTCTAAAAAGATAGATCTTTTCTACGAAACAAAAGATCAGAAAATGAATTTCTTAAACTTTAATGAAGATAGCAAAAATCTTATGTACGTTTTTGAGAATGACATAATCAAAGAAATTCTAATTAAAGAAATTAAAAAGAAAAAGATAAAAATTCTTCAAAAAAATATTAATGAATTAAAGGATTTAGAAGGTTATGATGTGAAAATATTATGCCTAGGTAGATCTTCAAAAATTTATCAAAGTATAGTTGATAAAAGATCGTTAAATAAAGATTACAAAGAAATCGCTATCACAGGAAATGTTAAACACAATTTGAAAAGTTTGAATACCGCTCAATACTTTTTAAAAAACGGTCCATTAGCAATACTTCCTTTTTCAAAAAATAATTTTTCATTTGTGTGGAGCGTAGATAAAGAGTTTCCAAAAAAAGACATTAATTCAGTTGTTAAATCTAAAATTTGTGAGGTTTTAAAAACAAAAAAAATACAGATTTCAAATCAACAATCTTACCCTTTGACGCTTAATTTAAAACGAACATATTATAAAAATGATATTCTAATTTTAGGTGAAGGACTGCACACAGTTCATCCCGTAGCAGGTCAAGGTTTTAATCTTATATTAAGAGATATTAATAAATTACAAAAGATTTTTAAATATTATACTGAATTAGGTATGTCTTTAAAAAGCACTCCTGCTCTTGAAGAATTTACTAATAATAGAAAATCTGAAAATATTATTACCGGTATAGGAATAGATCTAACTCATAATTTCTTTAAACAAAATAAGTTATTAGATCCTTTTAAAGAATTAATTTTGAAAAATATTTCAAAAAATAATACTCTTAAAAAAATAAGCAAATTTATTTCTAATCAAGGTTTGTCAATTTAATTCAATGAATATTTATGCGCTTTCATCAGGCAGAGGTCCGTCAGGAATAGCCATTGTTAGAATCTCAGGTAAAGACTCTCTTAAAGTTTGTAAGAATCTTACTAAATTAAAAGAAATTAATTCTAACGAGGTAAATTATTGCAAATTTTATGATCCTAAAAACGATAAAGTCATAGATCCAGAGGCTCTATTATTGTGGTTTCCAGCGCCTAATAGCTATACTGGCGATGATTTAGCTGAGTTTCAGGTCCATGGAAGCAATGCTGTTATCAACGCGTTATTAAAGGCACTATCAGAACAAGAGGATTGTAGGCTGGCCGAACCGGGAGAGTTCACAAAAGTTGCCTTCCAAAATGATAAAATAGACCTTTTAAAAGCAGAAAGTATAGGAGACCTAATCCATGCCGAAACAGAACTTCAAAGAGAGCAGGCTGTTAAATTAGTTCAAGGTAATGCTTCTAAATATTATGATGATTTAAGAGAAAAATTAATAAAATCCCTTTCATATGTAGAAGCTAAAATAGATTTTGCTGAGGATGATTTACCAGAAAAAGTTTTAAAAGAAGTACAAAACTCTATTAAAGAAATCCATAAAGATATTCATAAGATAATCGAGGATAATAAAATTGGAGAAAAAATAAGAGATGGATTTAGAGTCTCTATAACAGGTGAAGTGAATGCAGGTAAATCTTCTCTTTTAAATTTGATAGCAAAAAGAGATGTTGCTATTGTTTCTGATGAAGCAGGAACTACAAGAGATGTAATCGAGTCATATTTAAATATAGATGGTTATCCTGTAATCTTAGCTGATACTGCGGGTATCAGAGATGCTAAAAGTGAAGTTGAAAAAAAAGGTATATCTTTAGCGTTAGGAAAATCAAAAGAAGCTGATTTGAATATTGTTGTTATAGATAATTCTTCAAAAAGTATAAACAATAAAATTAAAAAAATGATAAACAAAGACACAATAGTTTTGTTAAATAAGTCAGATGTACATAATAAACAAAATCATGAATTTGATGCAGATACAGTGTTAGCGTCTGTTAAAGAAAATAAAAACATCGATAGTTTAATTAAAAAGATAAAAGAAAAATTAAGTAACAAATTTACGTCTGATAATACTGCTTTAATCACAAGAGAAAGGCATAGAATTAAACTTAATGAATGCTTAAAAGAAATAGATAACTTTCTTAAAAAAGATCAAAACAAAGATTTAGAATTAGCTGCCGAAGATCTAAGAATGGCTACACGACATCTTGGAAGCATTATTGGTAAAGTTGATGTAGAGGAAATCCTTGGATCTATATTTAAAGACTTTTGTATAGGTAAATAAAATACCTCTTGTATTCCCTATATACCGCGTTACATTCATCTTATGAATAAACAAAGCTATGATGTAGTAGTAATAGGGGGTGGACATGCTGGATGTGAAGCAGCAGCAGCGTCCGCTAGAATGGGCGTTAATACTGCCCTTTTTACACATAAAATAGAGACAATTGGTGAAATGTCTTGCAATCCTGCTATTGGAGGACTTGGAAAAGGACACCTTGTAAGAGAAATAGATGCTTTAGATGGTGTAATGGGAGTTGTAGCTGACAAATCAGGAATTCAATTTAGATTATTAAACAGAAGTAGAGGACCAGCTGTGCAGGGACCACGTACTCAGTCTGATAGAGCTCTTTACAAAGAACATATGCAAAAGATTTTACTAAATTACAAAAATTTAAAGGTAATTGCAGACCCTGTCATTAAATTTTTATTTGAAGAAAACAAAATTATAGGCTTTGTATGTCAAAGTGGAAAAGAGATAAGAACTCAACAACTAATCTTAACTACTGGTACATTTCTTAATGGATTAATACACATTGGTGAAACTCAAATACCAGCAGGTAGGTACGATGAGAAACCATCTACAGGTTTAAGCGAACAATTAGCAAAATTTAAAATGCGAATAGGAAGACTGAAGACAGGTACTCCACCTAGACTAGATGGTAGCACAATTAACTACGATGACTTAGAAATGCAGCCAGCTGATGATGAACACTATTATTTTTCTTTTCTTACAAATAAAATAGACAACGAACAAATTAAGTGTGGAATGACTTATACTAATATTGAAGTCCATAAAATTATTAGTGACAATATTTCTCGTAGTGCAATGTATTCGGGAAACATTAAAGGTGTAGGACCACGTTATTGTCCATCTATTGAAGACAAAATTGTTAAATTTAAAGAGAAGCAACAGCATCAAATATTTCTAGAACCCGAAGGATTAAAGGACAATACTATTTACCCAAATGGTATATCTACCTCCCTCCCAGAAGAGATTCAGCTCAAAATATTATCTAAAATAAAGGGTTTAGAGCAGGTTAAGATGAAAAGAGCTGGGTATGCCATAGAGTACGATTATGTAGACCCAAGGGAACTTAATGCTAGTTTAGAAACCAAAAAAATTAAGTCTTTATTTTTAGCAGGACAAATTAATGGTACTACCGGTTATGAAGAAGCAGCAGCCCAAGGTTTGGTAGCTGGAATTAATGCTGCTTTAAAAATCAAAAATAAATCTGAGTTTGTTTTAGATAGATCAACTTCTTACATTGGTGTGATGATTGATGACTTAATAACTAAAGGTGTTACGGAACCTTATCGCATGTTTACCTCTAGAGCAGAATATAGATTAACACTAAGAGCTGACAATGCTGATCAAAGATTAACAGAGTTGGGAATTAATTTAAATTTAATAAAAGAAAATAGAAAAAAAATATTTTTAGAAAAAAGGAAAAATATTTTAGCTTTAACGAATTCATTACAATCTCATTATCTTACTCCTAATGAAGCTAAAAAATATGATATCAAAATTGCTATGGATGGCGTTAAAAGATCCTGTTTAGAAATTATTGGTCAACGAAATGTAAACATGGCAAAATTAAGGCAAGTATTTCCCAGCATACCTGCTTATAATGTACCGATAGATAATCAAGTTGTAATTGATGCCCATTACATGGGTTATCTAAGTAGACAGTCTCAAGATATCAAATCTTTTAAAAAAGATGAAGAGGTAACTATACCTTTGAATTTAAATTATGAATTACTCAGTGGATTGTCGAATGAAATTAAAAGTAAACTGATAAAAGTTAAGCCTAAAACTCTTGGTCAAGCCATTAGGATAGATGGTGTCACTCCAGCAGCTATTATAATACTTCTTTCTCACATAAAGAAACTCAGATACAAAGCTACTGCCTGATGCAGGAGCAAGAAGTTATAAAAATTCTTCAAGAAGAGCTAAAATTTACGGATCAATCAATTGATAAACTTCAAATGTTCAAAATTGAGCTGTTAAAGGCAAATAAAAAGCATAATTTTATTTCTAAAAGTACTGAAAGCCATATTTGGTCTAGGCACATTTTAGATTCAGCTCAATTAGTTAAATATATTAAATTTAACAAAGGATCGTTATCGGATTTAGGTTCAGGAGCTGGTTTTCCGGGTTTGGTTTTAGCTATATTCAATCAAAACTTCAATTTTCACGTGAAATTGTATGAAAAATCATCAGTTAAAAGAGATTTTTTAGAGAAAATGACTAGCAAATTAAAAATTAAAGCTAAAACATTCTCAAACATATTTGAAGGAAAAATAGAATCTGATTACATAGTGAGTAGGGCTTTTAAAAAATTAGATAAAATTATACAAGTTTCACGTGAAATAGCAAAAAAACCACATAAATTAATTGTTTTAAAGGGTCAAAATGCACAGGAAGAGGCAAATAAAGCTTTCAAAAACGATAAATACACTTATAAATTAGAAGCAAGCATGACCAATGAAAAATCAAAAATACTTATAGCAGAAATTATTTAATGACTAATATAATTTCAGTGATAAATCAAAAAGGTGGAGTAGGTAAGACTACGACAGTTATAAACCTTGCAGCTTCACTGTCCATAATGGGTCAAAATAACCTTGTTATAGATTTAGATCCTCAAGGTAACGCCACTACAGGATTTGGTAAGAGTAACAACGACGAGGACAATAACGTTTACAATCTCTTAATAAAAAAAATAAATTTAGATAAAGCGATTCAAGAAACTAATATTAAAAATTTAAACATCATAGGATCACATGTAAATTTATCTGGCTTAGAAGTAGAGACAGCTAGTGATGCAAAAAGAGCTTTTGTTTTAAAAGAAATATTGTCAGAGGAAAAACACAATGTGCTTAAAAAATACGATAATGTATTTATAGATTGTCCTCCCTCTTTAAGCCTATTAACGATAATGTCTTTAGTGGCCTCTAATGAACTACTAGTACCTCTGCAAACAGAATTTTTTGCATTAGAGGGGATAACTCAACTAGTGAAGACAATTGATCGAATTAAAGAAAACTTAAATCCAAGTCTTTCCATAAGAGGGATACTTTTAACCATGTTTGATAAAAGAAATAAACTTTCTTCTGAAGTAGATAACGAAGCAAGAAAATATTTTAAAGAAAAAGTTTATCAAACAGTAATCCAAAGAAATGTAAGATTATCAGAAGCACCATCACACGGTCTTCCTTGTGTAATTTACGACAAAAATTGCGTAGGGAGTAAATCGTATTTCAAGTTAGCAGAAGAATTTTTAAAAAAAAATAATATTGAAAGTGCCGCATGAATCCAGGTAAAAAAAAGGGGTTAGGAAGGGGACTTTCAGCTTTATTCGGAGATCAGTCTTCAGATGAAAAAATCATTGAAAAAAAAAACACAAATGCAGTTTCGATTAGTGACTTAACTAGAAATCCTTACCAACCTCGACTAATGTTTAATGAGAATAAACTAGAAGAATTGTCTAAATCTATAAAGAAAAATGGAATAATCCAACCAATTGCCGTAAGACCTAAAAAACACGAGCCTGGTAAGTATGAAATAGTGGCAGGAGAAAGAAGATGGATAGCTGCTCAGAGAGCAGGACTACATGAGATACCAGTAAATATTTTAAATTTAAGTGACGTTGAATCTTTGGAAGTAGCCATAGTGGAAAATATTCAAAGAGACGATCTAAACCCAATCGAAGAAGCAAAAGGTTACAAAAGACTTTCAAACGAATTCAAGTACGATCATGAAAGCATTTCTAAGCTTATGTCTAAAAGTAGAAGCCACATAAGTAATACGCTAAGACTATTAACTTTGCCAGAAGATATTATATCTATGTTAGAGGAAGGAACGCTCTCATCAGGGCAAGCACGACCATTAATTGGATTATCTAATGCCTCAAGTATTGCAGAAGAAATTGTTGCAAAAAATTATAGTGCTAGAAAAGTTGAGTATTTAGTAAAAAATAAAAAAAAGTCCAAGTCTAACAAACCCACTTACGATGCAAATATTTTAAAAGCTCAGGAACGTATCGAAAAAATATTAGGTTTAAAAGTGAATATTATTAATAAAAAAGATAATTCAGGCAAAATTGTAATCGAGTATAAAGATTTAGAACAATTTGAATTTGTTTCTGACTTGCTTGTTAAGCGTTAGCAAGAGTACAAATATCAATAAGTAATTTTTTTAGTAAAACGTTTTTGTTAAGCATAGCATTAGATTTAATTTCTATTTCCAATTTATAGGTTTCATTTAAAATGTTTTTAATTTTATCTGATTTCCATTTTTTTGCTTGATTCATAAATACATCCTTATCTTTCCAAAAGATTGGGGGCTTAAGCATATTTATTGCATTTTCTAGCTTTGTGTCTTTATTTAAATTAGATATCTCTAAAAGTTTGTTTAATCTTTGATTTATTAGATTTAAATATAAAATATTTTTTTCAGAGTCTATGAATGTATCACTAAGTAGCTTATTTGTTTTGATTTTATTTCCGTTAAAAGCTTCATCTTTAAGAGTATTAAAATTGTCATTTGTTTTAGTATTTAAAAGAACTTCAAGTTTTTCATTTTGAATTATTTTGTTAGAGAAGAAAATAGTAATCTTATCTAATTCATTATTAAGTTTATCTCTATCAAGATTTACATTATCAATTATCATGCCTATATTTTGAGATGAAAGGCCTGTAAAATCTCTTAGTCTATCTAGAATTATTTTTTTTAAACTAATTTCATTGTCAGCATAGCAAGGTATTACTCCACAATTTTCATTTTTTTCAAAAAAATTTCTTAATTTCGATCGTTTATCTAATATCTCTGAAAATATAAATATTTTTTGTGTGTCAATTTTCTTCTCAATTTCTTGTATTAAATTTAATATCGCGTCAGTTGCTTGGTTAATAAAATAAATTTTTTTTTGATCAAATAGAGAAATATTTAAAATTTCGTTAAATAATAAATTTTCATTCTTGATAACCTCATCTTGAAAAAAATTAATTATTTCAGCGTCTTTATTTTTAAAAAGAATTTTTTTTTTTAAATCATTTTTAAGGCCAAGATTTTCTCCATAAAATAAAATTAGTTTTTCTTTTAATTTTTCTATATTTTGTTCTATAAGATAACTTTTATAAATCATTTACTCTTAAAACTAATTCTTTAAAAATTATATCCGCCAAATCATCAGCCAACAAGTTGTTTAATTTTTTTTCATTATTTAAAGTTTGCGTATATTTTTCACTCACAGCATAATCGCCGTTTTTTTTAACTGTGAATGATCGAGAAATTGAGTTATTTATTTCACTAAATTCAACTTTTATAAGAATATCCAAGGCATACTTAGTTATTTCATTTTTTATATTTTTTTCTTTAATAGATTTATCTCTCTCGGTCTCTATTTTAATTAAAATTAATTTATCACTACCTTTATTTGAATTCTGCAGAAGCTTATTTTTAACTCTATAATTAATTTTTCTTTCACCTGATGTAGTAATTTCAGCAATTTCAAAATTACTTAAACTTGAGTAATTTACTATTTTAAAGCCACAAGATGTAAGTATTAGAATTGAAACTGTAATTATAAAATATCTAAATTTAAGCATTAATTTGAAATAATATAGTTTATGATTTTATTTTTAATAAAGATAGTTTTAATAACTTTTTTATTCTCTAAGTACTTTTTTGTCTTCAAGTTTTTTTGTATCAATTGATTTAAAGTTTTTTCATCAGAGTCCTTTTTAACTTTAATAATATCTCTGGTTTTACCATTAATTTGAACCGCAAAAGTTATTTCTTCAAGCAAAGTTTGTTTGTTTATTTCTGGCCATTTGCTTGCTGATTTACAGCCTAATAACTCCAAACATTCATTAGCAAGATGGGGCGTAAAAGGTATCATCAATTTCATTATTTTAATCATGTTTTCAAATATTATTTTATTACTTATTTCTTTTTTAATTTGTTGACTCAGAAATTTATATAATTCATAAAAATGAGCAATACAAACATTGAACCTGAAATTTTCGATAGAGTTATCAATCTTACCTACATAGTTATTTATCTTTATTATTAAGATCTTCTCTTCCTTAATATCAATTTTTTTATCTTTACGTATTGAAATTAAATAATTCAAGTTCCAAATTTTTTGTAGAAATTTATTAGCAGAAGCCACACCTATGTCAGACCATTGTACGTCTTTTTCAGGTGGGCTATCTGACAAAATAAACCATCTAACTGCATCAGCGCCATATTGATTTATCATCATCTCAGGATCAACTGTATTTTTTTTTGATTTTGACATCGACTCCGAAGCACCTACGATCACTTTACTTTTATCTTGTTTCTTAACAATATTATTTGAATTAATTTTTTCAACTTCGTCTGGATATAACCAATTTCCTTTTTGATCTTTGTAAGATTCATGGCAAACCATGCCTTGAGTAAAAAGATTTTTAAAAGGTTCAGAGAGATTTAATTTCTTGTTAAACTTATTTATACCTTTGGTAAAAAAACGAGAATAAAGTAAATGCAGTATAGCGTGTTCTATGCCCCCAATATACTGGTCCACAGGCATCCAGTAATTAATTTGCTTTTCATCAAATGGAGAAGTTTTGTGGTTGGGCGAACAAAATCTTAAAAAATACCAAGAAGAGTCTACAAAAGTATCTAATGTGTCCGTTTCTCTTATAGCCTTTGCACCGGTAGCTTTTTGAATTGTTTCCTTCCAACTGGGATGAAAGTCCAAGGGATTGCCAGGTGCGTCTAAATCTATGTCTTCTGGCAGTTCTATTGGCAACTCACTTTTATCTACAGGCACGATGCTACCATCTTCTAAGTATAACATAGGTATAGGGCACCCCCAATATCGTTGCCTTGAAACACCCCAATCCTTTAAACGAAACAAAATTTTTCTCTTTCCAATATTTTTTTTTTCTATTTCATTAATAATTTTTTCTTTAGCCTTGTTGATATCAAGGTCGTTTAAAAAACTTGAATTAATTAATTTTCCACTTCCAACAAATGCTTCTTCCAGTTTTTGATTTTTATTGCCGTTAGATACAACTTGAATAATTTCTAGATTATATTTAGTTGCAAATTCAAAATCCCTTTGATCGTGGGCAGGGCATCCGAATATTGCACCACTACCATAATCCATTAATACAAAATTTGAAAAATAAACTGGTAATTTTTTTCCTTCTATAAAAGGGTGATTAACTAATAAATCAGTTTTATAGCCAAGTTTGTCAGCATTAGCCAAAGCTTCCTCTGTTGTGCCGGTTTTGCTACATGCTTCCCTAAATTTTTTAAAACTTTTTTCACTTGTATACTTTTTATTTAATGGATGATCGATTGATAAAGCTATAAAACTAGCACCAAAGATAGTATCTGGTCTTGTTGTAAAAATATTTATTTTATTTTTACTCCCACTTATTTCAAAGTTTATTTCACAACCATAAGATTTTCCGATCCAATTTTTTTGCATTAACTTTACCTTTTCTGGCCATCCACTTAAGGTTTCTAGATCATCTAGAAGTTGATTAGAAAAATTTGTAATATTAAAAAACCATTGAGATAATTTTTTTCTCTCCACCAAAGCATTGGATCTCCACCCTCGTCCGTTAACCACTTGTTCATTAGCTAAAACTGTTTTTTCTTCAGGATCCCAATTTACATATGTTTCTTTTCTAGACACTAATCCTTGATTGTAAAAATCAATGAATAATTCTTGCTGGTGCTTATAATAGTCCTTATTACAAGTAGAAATTTCTAAATCCCAATCAATTGAAAGACCCAACATTTGTAGTTGTTTCTTCATTATTTTGATATTTTTATTTGTCCATTCCTTTGGATGAAGTTTATTTTGTTTTGAAGCATTTTCCGCAGGTAAACCAAATGAGTCCCAACCCATAGGGTGTAATACATTGTAACCCTTTAGAAATTTAAAGCGGGCAATAACATCACCTATAGTATAATTTCTCACGTGGCCCATATGTATTTTACCAGATGGATAAGGGAACATTTCTAGGCAATAGTATTTTTTACCTGACGGATTCTCAAGTTTTTGTTTTAAAAAAAAATTACGCCATTTGTCTTCAACAAATTGAAAATTGTAACGCTCCATACACTTTACTTTTTCTTTTTTGACTCTTTTTCAAACATTGATGCTTTATTTAATATAACGGAACGAAGTTCATTGTTAATTTTTGAGCTTGGTGACAATAAAGTAGTCTTACAATTAGAAGAGCTTTTACAAGTTTTTTTATGAATGATTATTTTCAAACTATCAGACCTTATTTCATTCGATAGGAATCTAATTGTAATCTTCAAAGCATCATTGTTAGAAGAATTTTCCGAATACCAATCAGAAACAATCGCTCCACCAGAATAATCAACGGTATTAAGAGGCAAAAAATCTAAAGTCTCAAGTGACGCTCTCCATAAAGGGTTAGAAGTACTAAATTCATAGTTAGTGCTTCTTCTTTTTCCGAGCGCGCCTAATCCAACGCCCCTTCCTTGTTCAACAGCTTCACGCCTTCTATCATCTGGAAGAGTTGCTCTCTCTCTTTGATTAACTTTTTTGTACCCACAAGAAGTTAAAAGAGGTAAAGAAATGATTATTAAAAAAAGGATTTTAAAAACTTTATTCATTAATAAAAATTAATTTATACATAGTAATTGAAAAATTGTAATTTTAATATTTTCATCAATAAAAACACCGATTTCTAGATGTATATTCACAAAAACTAGTAAATATGTTGCAAATATGCCACAGTTGATTAAAAAAACCAATAAATATGTACTTTCTGGCATTTGAAGAACCCTTATGTGGTAATTATCTTCTGTTTAATAAACAATAACAAAGGAAATAAAATGAACAAAATAAATAAATTATTCGTTGTAGTTTTATCTTCATTAATCGTATCAATGAATGCATTCGCTGGTGAATTAGCCGTAACAGGTGATGCTAAAGCTTCATACTCTATAACTGGAGGAGACAACAGAAGTGTTGGTCTTGGTGTATCTAATGAGTTAAATTTTACAGCGTCAGGTGAGCTAGACAATGGTTTCACTTGGAAGTATCACACAGAAATCGATTCTGCAGCAGGTGGTGGATCAGAAAATGATGACTCAGCAATCATAATCGGTATGGGTGGATTAGGTACATTTGGTATCTGTGACTCAGAGTGTGGTTTATCTACAGAAACAAGCATGGGTATTGGTGCATTAGGTGTAGGTGATGATTTCGCTAACACAGGAGCTTTCGTTGGTAATGATATCGACATTTCTTCTGATGCTAACGTACAATATCACACGCCAGCAGACGCCCTACCTTTCGGTATAGCAGGTAAAATTGCTTACGCTCCGAACTTGGCTTCTACAGATGCTAACAGTTATAAAGCAATCGGTGGTGTAAATGCTCAAGGACTAACAGGTGATTCTGCGATGCATTACCAATTAACAGCAGCTCCAATCGATGGATTAACAATAGGTGCTGACTATTACAAAGGTCAAAATACATCAACTACTCCAGTAAACCAAAAACCAGAATCTGGTGGTTACTATGCAAGTTATGCAATTGGTAATTTCAAGATTGGTTATCATGAAAGATACCACGCGCCAGGATTAGAAACTTCGGCTAACACTACAGCAGCTGATCATTCTTACGTGTTAGATGGAATTGGTATTGAGTTTGCAGTAAACGATGCTTTATCAGTATCATACATGGAAGAAACATCTCAAAAGAAAACTAAGGGTGCAGCAATAGCAGTTGTAGCCGCAGGTGGTTCTCCTATAACAAGGGTAACTGTAGATGCAGAGTCTAAGTATTTACAAGCTGCTTATGATATTGGTGGTGCAACAATCGGAATAGCGAATGTTGATTCTACTAACTCAGGTTATACAGCAGGTGCAGACAGAAAGCTTACTTTATTAAGTTTAGCTCTAGCATTCTAATTATAACTTAAGTAATAATTTAAAAAAGCCGGCTGATTATATTAGCCGGCTTTTTTTTTATCTCAGATAAAATAGCAAAACTATCAGAGTTCACCATTTTTAATTTATTAATATTTCTTAATTTAATTCCACCTAGTGGAACAAGTATTTTTGAATCATTAATTGCATGATTATTAAATTTATTAAGACCCATATAATCTTGAGTGTTTTTATAGTCTACTAAAAATAATCTGGACATTAAAATCTGACTACATCCTTGTTTTTTTTTAGTGTAGATTTCTTTTGAATTATGGGCAGAGCCAATAATACTATATTTATTGCTTTTTAAGTTAAGTGATTTATAAGATTTATTATAAGCTGACAGGTAAATCCCATCAGATTTAAGCAAAACACTTAAATTTATATTATTTGCTACAAAAAACTTTATTGACTTTAGTTTACACTTTTTCCTAAAATTTAATAAATCGACTATATTTTCTTTTTTACCTTGGTTTCGGTAAATTATTATAAATTTGTTGTGTTTTTTTATTTTTCTTAAATCAATATCTTTGATAGTTTCAATAATTAAGAAATATTTTTTTTTAAAAGCAAACATATGGAAACAATAATTGAAAGATTCAATAAAATAAATTCAAATATTTTTTCACAAAAACCAAAAAAACCTGTAAATATCGTTGCTATAAGCAAAACATTCCCGCTAAATCATATTCTGCCATTAGTAGATTATGGGCATAAACATTTTGGAGAAAATAAAGTTCAAGAGGCTACATCTAAATGGCGTGAAGTAAAAAATAAAGTAGATTTGAAATTACATATGGTTGGAAAGTTACAAAGCAATAAAGCAAAAAATGCTGTTGATATTTTTGACTATATACATTCTCTAGATAATCAAAAACTTGTTGATAGTTTGTACAAGGCGCAAATAAACCAAAACAAATTTTTAAAATATTTTATTCAAGTGAACATTGGTAATGAACTCCAAAAGTCAGGAATACCAGTTAATGAATTAGAAAGTTTTTATAATTATTGCACTAAGGAACGTCATTTAAATATACTTGGACTTATGGTTTTACCTCCAAATGAAAATGACACAAAAAAGTATTTTAAAGTTTTAGAGGAATTAAACACATCTCTTGCGTTAAAAGATCTTAGTATGGGTATGTCCAATGATTATATAGATGCGGTAAATAACGGTTCTACATTTGTTAGGATTGGCAGCTCCATTTTTGGATCGCGTAGTTAAATTATTTTTACTCTTGTATTCTTCTTAATCATTTTAAGTATTTTTAGCATATATTTTTTATTTATTGCTACACATCCTTCAGTTTTACGATAATCTTTTTTTGCAATATGAATAAAGATTGCACTTCCTTTATTTTTCTGAATAGGATTTATATTGTAGTCAAGAACTAAAATAACATCGTAAATATTATCTGGTCTAAAAAGTTTTTCATAACCGTATCTGAATGGAAAGGTGATAAGTTTATTGTAGTTTTTGGATCTAGAGTCATTGCACCATCCCATATTTTTCTTAATCACTAATTTTTTAATTTTTGTTTTAAGATTTTTTAGTCTTTCTTTTCTAAATAAAATAAATTTTATTTTATACAAGCCTTTGGGAGTAATAAGATCACCCTCTTTCTTTTTAATCCCAATTCCTCTTTTACCTACAGCACATTTTATTCTATACTCGTTGAAAAAAAGATATTTATTATTTATTAGAATATGCATAAATTAAAAGTCTTAGTTTTAGGCCCTAGTAGTTTCACAACCACTTTAATAGAACTTCAACAATTTTTAAAGTTCAATATATGTGATAAAATTCTTGGAGAAAGTAATTTTAATGATAATTATGATATGTTGATCTTTCATAAAGATGTTTTAAGCAATGTGCAAAAAAAGAAATTTATAGATAATTACAGTTCTATAAAAATATTAGCTTCCAACAATGTTGAAAAAAATACTAATTATGATTTAGTTTTACCACTTCCTACAACAATAAAAGAAATTAATTCTGTAGTAGAAAAATTAACAGTTAAAAAAATTTTCAATGAAAATTCTTCAATTAAAATTAAACAATATTTATTAGATAAAAATGAAAAAAAGCTAATTAAAAAAGATAATTTTGTAGTGTTAACAGAAAAAGAAATTCAATTATTAGAATTATTTTTAAATCGTAAAGAGCCTTTGTCAAAAAACATAATACTATCATTAGTTTGGCACTATTCATCAGATGCTGATACACATACAGTTGAGACACACATTTACAGATTAAGAAAAAAAATTAACGATAAATTTATGGATGAAAAATTTATCCTTAACAATAAAGAAGGTTATTATTTGTGAAAAAAAGAAATAAAATAGCCAAGGATCTATTTACTACTAAGTATCGAAAAAGAATAGTAAAACCAAAAAAAGGTAAAGGAAGCTTTAAAAGAAAGAAAACTTAGTTTAAGCTGCCTTTAAAAAAAACTATTATATATTTAATCAATTAAGTCTTGCTCCAATTATTTGAATTACTTTTGAAGACATTTCTGTACCTATTTTTAAACTTTCTTGAACAGATTTATTGTTAATCAAACCGTGTAAAAAACCACCTGCAAATAAGTCCCCTGCACCTGTTAAATCTATTATTTTAAGGTTATTTTTTGCAGAGCATTCTGTGACTTCATTTTTATTTATTGCAATTGCCCCTTTGTCTCCACGAGTAACAACAATTAACTTGTTTATTTCTTTAGCAAAATTAATAACCTCATCAAATTTCTTAACATTTATTAATGACATGATTTCTTGCTCGTTTGCAAAAGTAATATCAAGTTTGTTTTTAACTAATTCTAAAAAATTTTTTTTGTGTCGATCAACGCAGAATTTATCTGACAATGACATCGCTGTTTTATTGGAACAGTTGATAGCTTCGTTAAATGCTTCTTTAGGATCACCTTCGTCCCATAAGTAGCCTTCAAGAAAAGTTATTTCACTATTTTTAACAGCTTGTGTATTTATGTCTTTTTTATTTATTTTTCCAGCAGTTCCAAGAAAAGTGCACATTGTTCGTTCTGAGTCCGGAGTTATAAGAATGAGACATGTCCCGGTAGGTGAATTTTCTTTTTTCTTAGTGTATAAATATTCTACTTTTTCTTTTTTTAAGCCTTGTTCATATTTTTGACCTAGGTCATCGTCATTTACTTTTCCGATAAAACCCACGCTGTCACCAAGCTGTGATAAACCAACAATTGAGTTAGCTACGGAACCACCTGAAACAGTCTCCTCAATTTTAAGATTACTAAGTAATTTTTTAAACTCAGGTTCATCTATTAATTTCATGTTGCTTTTAGTTAAATTATTTTTTGTGAGAAATTCTTCATCTACTTTACAAATGACATCAACTATTGCGTTACCTATGCCTAAAATATTCATTAATTATGCTTTATTAGTTTTAATTGGCTTTTTTCTATTTGGATAACAGCTTTTACAGATTTTACAAGTAATTCCATAGCAATCCCTGGCTTTACAGTATTCTCTTCCATACCAAATAATTTGAAGATGCAATTTGTTCCAATTTTTTTTCGGGAAAATATTCTTTAAATCCTTTTCAGTTTTGACGACATTTTTTCCACTAGTTAACCCCCATCTTTGAGCCAACCTATGAATGTGTGTATCCACCGGAAAAGCCGGATAACCAAAACCTTGAGACATTACAACGCTTGCAGTTTTATGACCCACTCCTGGAAGATTTTCAAGCTCCTCATATGTTTTAGGAACTTTGCTTTTATATTTTTCAACAAGTGTCTTTGAAAGATAATAAATACTTTTAGCTTTAACTCTAAATATTCCTATCTTATTGATTAATCTCTCAATTTTTTTTCTTCCTAATTTTATAAAGTGTTTTGGTTGATTATATTTTGGATAAATGTTTTTTGTAACATTGTTAACATTGACATCTGTGCATTGAGCGGAAAGTAGAACAGAAATTAATAGAGTGAAAGTATTTTTATAATTTAAAGGAACAGGTACTTTGGGATAAGTTTTATTTAGTATTCTTAAAATTATTTTGGACTTTTCTTTATTATTCACTTAAAATTTAAAAGATCACGCATTGAGTAAAGACCTGATTTTTTGCTCATAAGCCATTTGGCAGCAGTTAAAGCACCCTCCGAATAAAGAGCTCTATCAAAGGATTCATGATTAAGTTTAATGATTTCTTTTCCATTCGAAAATTCAACCTCGTGTTCACCGATAACTTCACCTTTTCTAATAGAATTGAAATTAATTTTTTTTGAAAAAGGAAAAGATTTTTTATTTAAATATTTTCTTCCAATTAAATTATATAGATTTCCCCCTTTTCCTTCTGCTATTCCATTACCTAGCATTAAAGCTGTACCGGATGGATAGTCAATTTTATTTTTATGATGAACTTCATAAACTTTACTAAGGAAACTATTTCCTAATGATTTAGATGTAATTTCTGTTAAATACATTAATAGATTAACGCCAAGACTCATATTTCCGGCTTTTAAAATTGGAATTTTTTTAGCGAATTTTTTAATTAAGTTTTCATCTTTTCTAGAGAAGCCTGTTGTTCCGATAACTACTTTTTTTTTTAGCTTAGCGGCAATTTTTAAAATTTCCATAGTACATTTTGGAATAGTAAAATCGATAATTACATTTGTGTTTTTAAACGAATTAATATTGTTTAATCCAGGTTTAATACCTGCAATTTTTTTATTAATTAATTTATTTTCTGTAAGTGAAATTAGTTTAAAATTTCTATTTTTCTTTGAAGACTTTATTAGTTGTTGGCCCATTCTGCCCATACAGCCTGTAATAGATAAATTAATTTTTCTCATTATTTTATAAAATAAATTAGTACAATAATAACCAATGTAATTATAGCCCAAATAGATAAATTTCTTAAAAATTCTTTTAATTTATTATTCGTAGATAAAAAGCCTGGTAAGATTAGAATTAATACTGCAATTAAAAAAATTGCAGACATTAATTGATCAGTTTGCATTTAAATTATGAATTTTTCCAAAACTTTTTTGCTTTTTCAAAAAAACTTTTTATTATTGGATCAGGTTTGCTACTTTCAATTTCATTAAATTCTTCTAGAATTTCTTTTTGTTTTTTTGAAAGAGATGTAGGTACTTGAGTAATAATCCTAATATATAAATCTCCAAAAATATTTCTTCTTAGAACAGGCATACCTTTTTCTTTGAGTCTAAATTGTTTACCATGTTGTGTTCCTGCTGGTATTTTAATTTTTGATTTACCTCCGTCTATAGAAGGTACCTCTACTGAAGTTCCAAGAGCTGCGTCTGTAAATGAAATGGGCAATTCATAATATAAATTTTCTTCGGATCTTTTAAATATATCGTGATTATCAATTCCGATGAATAAATAAAGATCTCCGCTAGAACCACCTTTTGATCCCGCTTCACCTTTTCCAGAAACTCTTATTCTTGTACCATCATCAACACCTTTTGGAATTTTAACAGTTACATTTTCATTAGTTTGTACTTTGCCGTTACCACTACAGGTATTACACGGTTTGCCAATTTTTTCGCCGTAACCACTGCACTGAGGACATGTTTGCTGAACTGTAAAAAATCCTTGATTACTTCTTACTTTTCCTCTCCCAGAACAGTAATCACATCTAATTGGTTTAGAACCTTTTGCTGCACCACTACCAGAACATAATGAGCATGACTTATAAGTTGTGTATTTAACATTTTTTTCTATACCTTTATAAGCATCTTCTAGGTTGATGTTAACGTCATACCTTAAATCATTTCCACGATTATTTGATCTTCTAGAAGAACCTCCTCCCCCAAAATCACTGAAAAAATCTTCAAAAATATCTGAAAAAGATGAAGCATCAAATCCTCCGAAACCTTGACCTCCTCCACTAGACCCTTCAAATGCAGCATGGCCAAACTGATCATAGTTTGTTTTTCTCTTCTCATCTGAAAGAATATGATATGCTTCACTAGCTTCTTTAAACTTTTCTTCAGAAGCTTTATCACCTTTAGTTTTGTCGGGATGATACTTTAAAGCAAGTTTTCGGTAAGCTTTTTTTATTTCATCTTTGGATGATGATCTAGCAATACCTAAGACATCATAACAATCTCTTTTAGCCACAGGACGTCTCCTTAATTATTTGCTTAGGCGCTTTTTTCTTTATCTTCTTCTTTTACATCTTCAAAATCAGCATCAACCACATTTTCTTTTTCATCAGGCTTTGTGTCTTTTGAACCATCTGCTTTACCCGCTTCAGGTTTTTGCTGGCTCTTATAAACAGCTTCACCTAACTTCATAGAAACTTGAATTAAATTTTGAGTTTTCTTTTTAATATCCTCAATGTCACTTCCTTCTAAAGATTTCTTAAGATCAGCTATGCCACTCTCTATAGCTTTTTTTTCCTCTACTGAGATTTTATCGCCATGATCTTTTAAACTTTTTTCTGTAGAAAAAATTAAACTGTCTGCTTGATTTCTAGCATCAACAGACTCTCTTTTCTTTTTATCTGCCTCTTTATTAGCGTCAGCTTCTTTAACCATTTTTTGAATTTCTTCTTCAGACAATCCACCAGAGGCTTGAATTTGAATCTTTTGTTCTTTGCCAGTTCCTTTGTCTTTCGCAGATACATTTACAATACCGTTAGCATCAATATCAAATGTTACTTCAATTTGGGGAGTTCCTCTCGTAGCCGGAGGGATGCCTACTAGTTCAAAGTTTCCTAAAATTTTATTATCGGAAGCCATCTCTCTTTCACCTTGCAAAACTCTGATCGATACTGCTGGTTGATTGTCTTCTGCAGTTGAGAAAACTTGACTTTTTTTAGTAGGAATAGTTGTATTTTTTTCAATTAGTTTTGTTGATACTCCTCCTAAAGTCTCAATACCTAGCGACAATGGAGTTACATCTAACAATAAAACATCTTTAACATCTCCTTGAAGTACACCAGCTTGTATTGCGGCACCCATAGCTACTACTTCATCGGGGTTAACACTTTTGTTAGGTTCTTTACCAAAGAAATTTTTTACAGTTTCAATAATTTTTGGCATTCTAGTCATCCCACCTACTAAAACTACTTCATTAATTTCTGCTGCAGTAAAACCGGAGTCTTTTAAAGCAATTTTACATGGTTCTAAAGTTTTCTCAATAAGATCAGCAACCAAAGCCTCCAATTTGGCTCTAGTAAATTTTAAGTTAACGTGTTTTGGGCCGGTCTTGTCGGCTGTTATAAATGGAAGATTAATTTCAGTTTGAGCTGCAGAGGAAAGTTCAATTTTTGCTTTTTCTGCTGCTTCTTTTAACCTCTGAAGTGCAAGCTTATCATTTCTTAAATCTATACCATTATCTTTTTTAAATTCATCAATTAAATAATTTACTATCGCATCATCAAAATCTTCACCACCTAAAAAAGTATCACCATTTGTAGATTTTACTTCAAAAACACCATCACCTATTTCAAGAATTGAAACGTCAAACGTTCCACCTCCCAAATCATAAACAGCAATTTTTTGACCGTTTTTTTTATCAAGACCATAAGCAAGAGCTGCAGCAGTAGGTTCGTTAATAATTCTCAAAACTTCTAATCCAGCAATTTTTCCAGCATCTTTGGTCGCTTGTCTTTGAGCATCGTTAAAGTACGCCGGCACTGTTATAACTGCTTTAGTAACTGCTTGGCCCAAATATTTTTCAGCAGTCTCTTTCATTTTTTGTAGAACAAAAGCTGAGATTTGAGAAGGAGAATATTTTTTACCTTTTCCTTCTACCCAAGCTTCATTGTTATCAGATTTAACAATTTTAAAAGGTACCTTACTAACGTCTTTTTTAACGCTTTCATCTTCAAACGATCTACCGATTAATCTTTTAGCAGCAAAGATTGTGTCTTGCGCATTAGTAACTGCTTGCCTTTTTGCTGGTTGACCAATTAATTTCTCGTCTTTTTCTAAAAATGCAACAACGGAAGGAGTTGTTCTTGCGCCTTCAGCATTTTCCAAAACTTTTGCTTGCGTACCATCCATAATGGCAACGCACGAATTTGTTGTTCCTAAATCTATTCCAATTACTTTACTCATTAAATAAAATCCTTTTGTTTGAGACTTTTATATGGGTGCTTTTTTTTCATCTACAAGGTTAATTTTCCTCTTTTTTACCTTTATTTTGCTCGTTTTTTTTAGCGACACCTACTAATGCTGGTCTTAACAGTCTTTCTCCCAACATATAGCCTGCTTGTATTTCTTGAAGAATGGTTCCAGCTTCAGCTTTTTCATCTTCGATTTCTGACATAGCTTGGTGAAAGTTAGGGTCAAATTTTTTACCCTTTGTTTCAATTTTTCTAATTTTATTTTTTTCAAATATTGAAATTAAGTCTTTTTCAATTATTACTATATTTTCTAGAAATTTATCTAAATCTTGATTAGTTTTAAGTTTTTCATCATTTTTAATAGCTAATTTTGCTCTTTCAAGATTATCAAGAATTGCTAAACTTTCTTTAGCAAAATTATAGGATCCAAATTCAAAAGCATCCTTAATTTCTTTTTCAAACCTTCTTCTTTGATTCTCTATTTCAGCAAGAGATCTAAGTAGTTTTTCTTCTGTGTCTTTGAGCTGATCTTCTAAAGGTTTTTCTTTTACTTCCTCTTTTGGGCTAATATTAGGATCATTATCCTCTTTTTTTTTAATTTTTTCTTGGTCTTCTAGAGGTGTGTTTTCTTTTATTTTATTATTTTCAGGCATCTGATTGCTATATAGTAGGAAAATAAAAAATTACTAGACTAGAATGAAAAAAATTTTAATTGGTACACATAATCAAGGAAAATTCAAAGAAATTGCGTATCTGATTTCTAAAAATTACAAAAAAATATCTCCAATAAGCTTAAAGATTAAAAGCCCTCGAGAAACAGGGAAAACTTTTGTGTCAAATTCAAAACTTAAAGCAAAATTTTTTTCTAAATTTGTTAATTATCCAGTTATATCTGATGACTCTGGGTTATGTGTTAAAATGTTAAATAATAAACCGGGAGTTCACTCTGCTAGACTAGCTCAAAGAAAAGGAAGCTTTCTTCAGGCAATGAAATTTATTTTAAAAAAATTAGAAAAGAAAAAAAATAGATCAGCTTATTTTATCTGCAGTCTTTCTTTTTGTGACACTAATGGAAAAATAACTTCTATAGTAGGAAAAATAAATGGAAAAATTTCGCATAAAATTTTAGGAAAAAAAGGTTTTGGATATGACCCAATCTTTATTCCAAAAAATAAAAATATTACATTTGGCCAAATGTCCAAATCACAAAAAATTAAAATAGATCATAGGTTTATTGCATTCAAAAAATTGAAAAAGAAGATTAAAATTTTATAAATTTGTTTTTTCCTGTTTTATAAATATCTAATTCTTGAAGTACTTTTTTGTCTTTAAAACTAAAAGTGCCTATTTTACCTTGAATTTTATTTTTAAAGTAAAAATCATTAATGGATTTGATTTCTCCTTTTGTTTTCCAAGCATAATAAATCAATCCCAAAGCATCATAAGTTAAAATAGTGATTTCATTCGGATAAGTATCAAATTTTTTAAAATAGTTTTTATTGTATTTTTTGAACTCTTTATAATTAATAGAGGGGTAGTATAAATTTCTTATCGTGTTTTCATAAAATATACTTTCGTCAAACCATTGATTAATTGTCGTGAATAAAACTTTATCTTGATCTACATCAGTATAAATTAAAGAAGTTAAGACACTTTTTAGATTACTTCCAAAGTCAATAATTATCACCGAGTCGAAATTTACATTGCCTAAAGTATATAACTGCTCCAACCTCTCCATCTCTTTAATAGATTGTTCGTCATCTTTATCTTCAAACATTTTCTTTCTTAGTTCCAAACTCCTTTTTCTTTGAGAATAATTAGTTAAAATTTCTATTTCGCCTGTAAGCACTTCCGGGTTTGAGCTATACATAAATTTTCTCATATTATTAAGATTGAGTTTTTTAATTTTTTCTTCAATTAATTCAGAGTATTGATTTTTAGGATACATTATAACAGTCTTACTTTTTTTTTGTTTCTTTATAAAATTTATTAATGCTATCAGCTGAGACTCTAAGCTCACACCCACACTAATAATGTTACTAGTAAATTCTGGCTCTATGTTGGATGGCGAAATGAAAATTAAATCACTATATTTTTTCGCATCATTAAATTCTTTATAAGTAATTGGCCCAATTATAATTTTAATTCCTTGAGATTTTATATCTTGAATGGCAGCATTTAACTTGTCATTATCATTGAAGCCAGAGTCTCTTGGTACAATTAGTACTTTTTCATCATCAATTTCATCTAGTGCTAGCTGTAAAGAATATAATAAAGAGTTACCTAATTCACTATATTTCCCACTCAGTGGAGCGAGAAGACCTACTTTTAAAATTTTATTTTTTTCATCACTTAAAAGATTAGAATTAAAAAAAATTATTATATAAAATAATGATAAAAAAAGTTTATTTTTCATAAAATGCGATTATCTTTAAACAGCTTATATATTGTTTCTACTCCTATTGGAAATCTTGATGATATTACTTTCAGGGCTATAGATGTACTTAAAAATTCTGATATTATTTTATGCGAAGATACAAGACGTTCGCTTAAATTACTAAACCATTTTAAAATCAAAAAAAAATTAATCTCCTATCATAAGTTTAACGAAAAAAAACAAGTTTCAAAAATCATAGAATATATTAATGGAGGCAAAATTTTGTCCTTAATATCCGATGCTGGAACACCCTTATTATCTGACCCAGGTCGTTTATTGGTCAATCAATGTATTGATAATAATATTAATGTAGTACCAGTTCCTGGAGCATCTTCAATTACTACTGCAATGAGTGTTTCTGGTTTTAAAGATCAATTTTTATTCTACGGTTTTTTACCAAAAAAAGAAAATGAAATAGAAAAAGTATTATTATTACTTTCAAAAAATTTATTTCCTCAAATTTTTTTTATACCTTCAATTAAAATTAACTTTTACCTAAAAAAACTTAAAAAATATTTTTTAGGCAGAAAAATACTAATAGCTAAAGAAATGACGAAAATACATGAAATTTTTATAAGAAAAAATTTAAATGAATTAGAGTTATTAGATAGCCCGATGAAAGGTGAACTTACGGTAATAATTTCAGAAAAAAGTATTGAGACCAAGTTAGTAGATAAGGAAAAAATTGTTAACAAAGCAAAAAAATATTTAAAAAAATACAGTCTTAAGGATACAGTGGAACTAATTTTTGAGTCTGAAAAAGTTAATAAAAAAGAAATTTATAGATTGTGTCTTGAGGTAAAAAATGAAAAAAATTATTAGTATATTATTAATTTCAATTCTAGCATCCTGCTCATCAGTAAGCCAATTTGGGGCTGGCGTAGATATTACTTTCGACCCAAGAACAATAGGTATGCAAATAGATGATACAATAATGCAAAAGAATTTATCAGCCAGATTAGCGTTAACAGAGAAAAAATATTTTATTTCTATTCAATCTGAAGTTTTAGACGGAAGGATATTTTTATCTGGTAAAGTTGATGAACCAGAAGAAAAAATAAAAATTACAAAAATGGCCTGGGAGACAAAGGGAGTAAGATCGGTTAAAAATGCAATTACCATTAAAGGTCAAAGTAGCTTTAAAAGTACGGCAAAAGATATTTTAATTACAGGACAATTAAGGTCAGCTTTAATTTTTAATAAAAAAACAAAAGCTAGAAATTATACTTTAGAAACAATTAATAAAAAAATTTATATTTTTGGTATAGCGATGGATAAAGGTGAGAGAAAAGAAGTGATCGATGAGGCAAATAAAATTTACGATGTTGAGGAAATATTTCCTTCAATTTATTTAGCTACAGAATTAAGTCGAAATAAACTTTAATTAGAATAATCAATTATATCGGAAGAGTAAGCCGCAATTGATGCTAAATTTAAAATTTCAGATGTACTAGCTCTTAGAGGAGCAACTTCAATTGGTAGACCTAAACCAATTAGTAAAGGTCCAATTAATTTACCACCACCAAATACTTTCATAAGTTTTGTTGAGATGGCTGCACTATGTAATGCAGGCATTATTAAAATATTTGCATTTCCAACAATCTTTGAAAATGGATAAACGTCTTGATAGATCGGATTTAATGCAACATCTGGCTGCATTTCGCCATCGAAATCAAAATCTACCTTTTCTTTTTTTAGTATTTCAATAGCGTCTCTCACATGTTTTGTATTTTTTGAAATAGGTTTTCCAAAAGTAGAGTGGGATAAAAAAGCTACTTTAGGATCAAAACCAAATAATCTAGCTACTCGAACACATGATTTAGAAACATTAACTAATCTCTCCGAAGAAGGAAAATCTTTAACATTTGTATCTGCTACTAGGATAGTCTTACCTTTTGAAACGATCATAGTCATACCGAATATTTCTTCCCCTGATCTTGCTTCAACTACTTTTTTAAGTTTTTCAATTGAAGCTGCGTAGTGCCTAATATTTCCGGTCACCATTGCGTCAGCATCTTTACACGCAATCATGGAAGAACCCCATGCGATACGGTCATTTCTAACTAGTCGGTCAACATCCCTTTCTAATTGGCCCTCTCTCTGTAATCTTTTATATAAATGTTTTACGTATTTTTCTCTTTTTTCTTTATCCGTAGAGTTTACAATTTCAATTTTATAATTTTCATCCAATCCTATCTTTTTTAATTGTTCTTTAATTCTTTTTTCAGCACCTATTAGTATTGGTTTACCTAATTTATTTTTTCCAAATTCTATTGCAGCCTTAAGCATATTTTCATCTTCTCCTTCTGCAAAAATTACCCTTTTGGGATTTTTTCTAATTTTTGCATTTATACCTTGCATCAATGACATCGAAGGATCTAAACGATTTGAAAGTTGGTCTTTATATAAATCAAAATCTTCAATTTTTTTACGAGCTACTCCACTTTTCATAGCGGCTTCAGCTACCGCTGCCGGTATTACACTAATTAATCTAGGATCAAATGTTGAGGGAATTATATAATTTTTTCCATATCTAGGTCTGTCCCCTCCATAAGCTGAAACTACTTCATCCGGTACATTTTCTCTTGCTAGAAGGGCTATAGCTTTAGCTGCCGCTACTTTCATTTCCTCATTAATCGCTTTTGATCTAACGTCAAGGGCACCTCTAAAAATATATGGAAATCCAATTAAATTGTTTACTTGATTAGGATAGTCTGATCTGCCTGTAGCTATAATTGCATCATCTCTAACCTCTTGGATAAGCTCAGGTTTTATTTCTGGATCTGGGTTAGCACAAGCAAAAATTATAGGATTTTTTGCCATTGATTTAACCATTTCCTTACTAACCACATCTTTAGCAGATAATCCTAAGAAAACATCAGATCCTTTAATTGCTTCCTCTAAAGTTCTCAATTTAGTTTCAATAGCGTGTGCAGATTTGAATTGATCAATATTTTTTCTACCTTTGTAAATAACACCTTTACTATCACACATAATTATATGTCCACTTTTAACACCTGAACTTTTAAATAAATTTGCACATGCTTGTGCCGATGCACCTGCTCCATTAATAACAATTTTTACATCAGCAATTTTCTTTTTTGAAATATCTAAAGCATTCATTAATGCTGCTGTAGTGATAATAGCTGTTCCATGCTGATCATCATGAAAAACAGGAATATCTAAAATTTCTTTAAGTTTTTGCTCAATAATAAAACAATCTGGTGCAGCAATATCTTCAAGGTTAATACCTCCAAATGTACCGCTTATATTTTTTATAGTTTCAATAATTGACACAGAATTATTATTATTAATTTCAATATCTATAGAATCAATGTCAGCAAATCTTTTAAATAAAACTGATTTTCCCTCCATAACAGGTTTGGAAGCAAGGGAGCCCAAATTTCCAAGGCCTAAAATTGCAGATCCGTTACTAATAACTGCAACTAAATTTCCTTTACTCGTGTAATCGTAAGCAAGGTCAGGATTTTTAGCTATTTCTTTTACTGGAGCAGCCACGCCCGGAGAATAAGCTAAAGAGAGATCTCTTTTTGTTGTTAATGGTTTTGAAGAATTAATCTCAATTTTGCCTGACTTACCCTTTACATGAAAATCAAGAGCCTCTTTATCTGTATAATGGTCAATTTCTGTTTTTTTTGGCATTTAGTTAAATGAGTATGTAATATAAAAAATAATAATTCACTAAATATTTATGGCTTAATTAAGATTATATATGAACCTTCTTTCCTCAACTTCTATATTTAGTTTTTTTACTTTAATTAGTAGAATCTTAGGTTATCTCAGAGATATTTTAATAGCATTCTTTCTAGGAGCGTCGATATTTGCCGATGCTTTTTTTGTGGCTTTTAGATTACCCAATACATTTAGAAGATTATTTGCAGAGGGAACATTTAATGCAGCATTTATTCCAAGCTATACATCGGCAAAAATAGATAATAAAAAAAAAGAAAAAAGTTTGCTGATGACATTCTAGGTTCATTACTATTAATTTTAATATTAATTGTTACCGTCGTAGAAATCTTTACACCTTATTTAGTTTATATTATCGCTCCAGGATTTGCTGAAAATAATATAAAATTTAATCTTGCGGTGGAACTAACAAGAATTATGTTTCCTTTTTTATTATTTGTAAGTCTTTCATCTTTTTTTTCAGGTATTTTAAATTCAAATAATAAATTTGCCGCTGCCGCTGCCGCCCCAATTATTTTAAATATAATTTTGATTTTAAGTTTGATCTTGTCGTATAAATTAAATCTTAACTTTGCCAAACAATTATCATACGGTGTTACATTAGCTGGATTATTGCAACTCATATTTCTTCTTTTTGTAACTTTAAAATTTTACAAACCAACGTTAACTTTTAAATTAAAACCAGATAGTAAAGTTAAATTCTTTTTTAAAAAATTGTTACCAAGTATTTTTTCATCAGGAGTTACTCAAATTAATATTTTGATTGGAACAATTATTGCTTCTTTTGAAGCAGGAGCCGTTTCCTACCTATATTATGCCGATCGAATTTATCAAATTAATTTAGCAATAGCAGGTATAGCTGTAGGTACAGTTTCTCTTCCTGTGCTTTCAAAAGCATTTAAAGAAAAAAATTTAAAAAAATTATCTAACATTCAGAGCAAGTCTTTTGAACTTTCACTATTATTATCAATACCTGCAAGCTTCGGATTAATCTTTGCCTCTAACGAGATTGTTAATGCCTTGTTTGGGTATGGTTCTTTCTCTACAGAGAATGTTAAACTGACTGCAGATGCCCTAAAATATTTTGGTTATGGCGTTCCTGCATTTGCTTTAGTTAAAATACTATCAAATTTCTTCTTTGCTCGCGATAACACTAAAACCCCTTTTTATATTTCAATCGGAATAGTTATAGCAAACATTTCTATAAGCATTAGCTTTTTTTCAAGTCTAGGTTTTATAATTATTCCGATAGCCACTTCAATTTCTACTTGGCTTGGTGTTCTTATTTATATTTATTTATTAAATCGAAGAAAATCTTTAATGTTAAGAGTAGAATTAATACCTAATTTTTTAAAAATACTACTTTCCTCTATAATCATGTCGTCAATTTTAGTCATGACTTTGAAAAAGTATGCTAGTTATTTGGATTACTCTTATAGTTATAAAGCAATTTATTTAATATCAATTGTAGGTTTCGCTGGTATTATTTATTTGTTATCTTGTTACTTGTTAGGAGTATTAAAAATAAAAAATTATAAAACAAATTAAATGAGTGAAAAAAAACTAGTATTTTCTGGGGTTCAACCTACCGGCAATCTACACTTAGGTAACTATCTAGGAGCACTTAAAAATTTTTCATTACTACAAAAAGAAATGGATTGCATCTACTGCGTAGTTGATTTGCATGCTATTACTGTATTTCAAGATCCAAAAAAACTTTCAAATAATGTTCTTGAGACAATAGCCAGCTTTTTAGCAACAGGATTAGACTCTAATAAAAGTATAATATTTAATCAATCTGCTGTTTCTGGACATGTCGAACTCGCTTGGATTTTAAATTGTGTATCAAGAATAGGCTGGTTGAATAGAATGACTCAATTTAAAGATAAGGCCGGATCAGATAAAGAAAAAGCTAGTGTAGGTTTATATATTTACCCAAATTTAATGGCAGCAGATATTCTTCTTTACAAAGCAACACACGTACCTGTTGGAGCGGACCAAAAACAGCATTTAGAATTATCTAGAGATATTGCTCAAAAATTTAATAATGATTTTAAATGTGAAAATTTTTTTCCTCTTCCAGAGCCTCTCATTTCCAAAAATATTTCAAGGGTTATGAGCCTAAGAGATGGAATAAAAAAGATGAGCAAATCTGAAGAGTCAGATTATTCTAGAATTAATTTAAAAGATAGCGCAGACGAAATAAATAAAAAAATTAAAAAAGCTAAATCTGATTCTGAGCCGATTCCAGATAATGTAAAGTAACTAGAAAAAAAACCCGAAGCATTTAATTTATTAAATATTTATTCAGAAATATCCAAACTAAATTTAGAAGAAGTTCTTAAGCAGATGGCTGGCAAAGAATATTCTTTTTTAAAAAAAAAATTATCCGAAATTTTGATTGAAGAAATAACTCCAGTTGGTAAAGAAATTACAAAGTTATTGAACGATAAATCACATTTAAAAGGAATTTTGAAAAAAGGTGCTGAAAAAGCTAATATAATTGCTGAGGAAAACCTTAGGAATGTTCGTGATATAGTAGGGTTGATATAATATACATTCTACATGATACAAACTGAAACAACACCTAATCCTGACTCTTTAAAATTTATATCTGAAAAAACTATTTCGGCTGTTGGTACTGAGGAATTTCAAAAAAGCAAAATAGACAAAACATCAAATGTGTTTGTTAAAGAGCTTCTAGGGTTTAATGGAGTAGAGCTTATTCTGCTTTCAAAAAATTTTCTATCAGTAAAAAAATCAAAAGACGTTACATGGAACGAGCTTAAACCAATGATTATCTCTCACTTAAATGATTATTTTGAGAAAAATAATGATCCGATTCTAAAGCGAGATGAAATACAACCTAAAGAGGCACAAGGAGGAGATGAAATAATAAACAAAATAATTGAAGTTTTAGATACCAAAATACGCCCAGCTGTGGCAAGAGATGGAGGAGATATAAAATTTAAATCTTTTGAAAATGGAGTCGTAAAGGTTGAACTACAAGGAAGTTGTTCAGGATGCCCTAGTTCATTGATGACTTTAAAACAAGGAGTGCAGAATCTTTTGAAACATTATGTTAAAGAAGTTAATTCAGTAGAGGCTATCTAGTTATGAAAAAAAAATTAAGTTATAGAGATAAATTATTAGAGTTAGCTTACATCTACAGTGTTAGAGAGATACAGGAGTACGTTAAAAATAGAAAAAATTTAACTACTGGTCAATTAGAGTTAATTTTAAAAAAAAATAATATTATTATACCAAAAGATTTTAAAACGAGTTTTTTAAAAGAAAACTTTATTAAACCTTTATCTAAAATAAAAAGTAATATAGCCGAATTTAAAGAAGATAAGATTAAAGCTAAAAATAGATTTATTCGAAAAACTGAAAATTTAAAACACGATACTCAAAGAAAGATCAGCGGAGGAGTAAAAAACCTGTGGGGCAATTTAGGAAAAATAGGTCTAAACTTTTTAAATATTATTCCTACATTAGGAAAAACTTTTTATAAATTTTTTTCTACATTACTAACCGAATTATTTAATGGCATATATGATCAGCAAATTAGACTAAAAAATGCAAAAACTGCAATTATTGGTTTTCTTGTAATTATTGGGGTGACAATGATTATAGTTACTGGAGTTAATAATTTCGATGAAGCAGAACAAATTAAAAAAGTAGAAATTGAGAAGCCTGAGCTTAAAGTTAAAAAAGAAGAGAAGAAACCTGAGCTTAAAGTTAAAAAAGAAGAGAAGAAACCTGAGCTTAAGGTTAAAAAAGAAGAGAAGAAACCTGAGCTTAAGGTTAAAAAAAATAATGTCGCGGAAGTGATTCTTCCTGACCTTAATTTAAAAACTGAAACAGTTTTAAATCTTTTTAAAGATGTAGATTATGATTTAAGTCAAGTACGAAACAAGAAATTAGTAAAACCAATTTACTTTACTCAATTCCCAAAAGATTTAGATGCACTGCAAAATACAAGATTAAAAAAAGAAACATTTATAAAAATTGTCTTACCTTTAATTGTTGCAGAAAATGAAAGAATTTTAGCAGATAGGAAAAAGTTAAAAGAAGTTTCTGTAAAAAAGTTTACAACGGATTTAGAAAAACAATGGTTAAGACAAAAATTGTTAGAATACAAAGTTAAAAAAGCAGACTTTGATGAGTTACTGATAAGAATGGATATCATACCAACATCAATAGCTTTAGCACAAGCGGCTAAAGAAAGTGGTTGGGGAACATCGAGATTTGCTTTAGAGGGAAATGCAATTTTTGGACAGTGGACTTGGAGTGGGCAGGGAATAGCACCTTTAGATAGAGAAAGTAATAAAAATCATAAAATATTAAAGTTTCCAATTTTAAGAGCTTCGGTTAAAGCTTATCAAAATAATCTTAATACACACAAAAGTTATTTAAAATTTAGGGAAAAAAGATCGAGTATGAGAGAAAAAAATAAAGATATTTCCGGTTTAGATCTTACTGAAACATTAAAAAATTATGCTCAAACAGGCTCTGAATATACAAAAATTTTAAATCAAATTATTAAACAGAATAGGCTTACAGATTTTGAGCCTGTAAAATTAGTTAATTCAGTTAAACAAATTGAACTAACTTCTTAATTATTTATCACTTAAAACAAACTGAACTCCTAACCAACGCCACAAACCACTGGAGTCATTTAGTGAGCAATTTATACGCCCTCGTTCTCCAACAAATTTTTCATCTATAAAAATTTGTAAAATATTTTCAGAAATAAATGTTATTTTTGATTGTCTCCATTTGTTACCTTCATTAGAATAACAATTTATCAAATTTAAATTTTTAATATTTTCGTAGAATTCAATCTTAACTGTTGGTGGGTTTTTATTTTTGAGAAGATACTTTTCTTCAGGTATAATTTTTTTATATTTGAAGGGTAAAGTGTTGATTATAGAAGTAAATCTTTTTAACTCTCCATATTTTTCATTGATAGGAAATCTAGGTAATTCATAATAATCTTTGGTTTCATCTATTACACCTGAATGTTGCCCAAAAGCATACTTAAATCCTAAAGATTTAATTATATTTTTAAAATTCAAACTATATTCTCCAAAAGGATAAGAAAAAAATTCTGAATTTTTTCCTAATTTTTCAATAAAAATATTAATTGATTTTTGTATATCGGATTTAATTGTCTCATTGCTTTCGTCAACTAAGTATTCATGAGAATGGCTGTGATTACCTATCTCAACAAAACTTTCTTTGCTGATTTCTCTAATTTGATCCCAACTCATGTAATTAAAGGATCCAACTTCTCTAGTATTTATAAATAATATAAATGGTATTTCTTTCTCTTTAAGAACTGGCCATGCATTTTGGTAAAAAGATAAAAATCCATCATCAATAGTTAAGAGTATTTTTCTTTCTTTTTTATTTGAAATTATTTCATCTTTGAAGTTTTTTGGATTAACAAATTGAATATTATTATTTTGAATTATTTCCAAATGTTTTGAAAAATCATTCAATCTAATGTTAGTGGAGGGGTATTTATTTTCCTCGAATCTGTGGTACATTAAAGATATTATCCCAAAATCTTCAACATTTTCTTTCATTGTTTTTGAATACAAATTGTTTTGGAAACACAATATAGTTATAAATAATAAAATGATTAAAGATTTTTTAATTTTAAATTTCATAGGTACAGACGATAAAATTGGTTTAAAAGTTAATAATAATTTTTTTATACACCGTTTTGATCAAAAAATTAAAAATAATGATCAATTGATCATAAACATATTAAATCTAATAAAAAAACACAAAGTAAATTTCAATAAAAACTTTTCCGTGCTTGTGAATAATGGGCCAGGCAGATTTTCTTCAATAAGAGTCTCTTTAGCTGTTGCAAAAGGAATAAAAATATCCAAAAATATTAAAATATTTGGATTTAAAAATTCTGATTTACCTCAATTTACCCTTGCAAATATTGAGGATCTGATAAATAAAAATTTATTGGAAAAAAATTTGATAAAACCACTATATTCAAGTTAAAATGAAAAAATTATATGAATGTTATTGAGGAAAAGTGTAAAGAAAAAAATGTCAGGTTGACTGATCAAAGAAAAATAATTGCTCAAGTAATGACGGATTCAAAAACTAAATACGGAGCAAAAGATCACCCAGATGTTGACGAGCTACATAAAAGAGTAAGTGAAATAGATAGTAAAATTAGTATTGCAACTGTTTATAGAACTGTGAAACTTTTTGAAGAGGCTGGTATTGTTGAAAAACATGATTTCAAAGGCGGTAAAGCAAGATACGAACAATCTCCTGATGAACATCACGATCATTTGATAGATATTAACAGTGGTGAAATTATAGAATTTGTTGATAAAGAAATCGAAAAGCTTCAAATACAAGTGGCAAAAAAACTTGGCTATAAACTTGTAGATCATAAATTAGAATTATACGGTACTAAAAACAAAAAATAATTTGTCTAAAAAAATATTTATTAAAACACTTGGGTGTCAAATGAATGAATACGACAGTAATCGTATTTTGGATTTAACCAAAAAAATAAACTACATTGCGACAGAAAAAATAAGTGAAGCGGACTGTTATATTTTAAATACTTGTCACATAAGAGAAAAGGCTACTACTAAAGTTTATCACGATATTGGAAGAGTGAAAAAACAATTTAGAAATAAAAAAAAACCTATAGTTTTAATAGCTGGTTGTGTGGCTCAGGCAGAGGGAGATATCTTACTAAAAAAAGAAAACTATATTGATGCAGTTATTGGACCTCAATCATATCATCAAATAAACAATATGATTTTAAATCTAGAAAAAAATGTAAAATCAATTAATACTATTAATGCTACAGAGTTTAATGCGATTGAAAAATTCGATACTCTGAACTGTGTAATAAATTCCGATAACAAAGTTTCTTCATTCTTAACTATTCAAGAGGGTTGCGATAAATTTTGTAAATTCTGTGTTGTCCCTTATACAAGAGGTGCAGAATTTTCAAGATCTTTTAGCGAACTAGTTACAGAGACAAAGCAATTAGTAAATAATGGAGCTAGAGAAATCACACTTTTAGGACAGAATGTAAATGCATATGATTCCAACTCAAAAAAACTTTCAGATCTAATTTTAGAAATTTCACAAATTAACGAATTAAAAAGAATTAGATACACTACCTCACACCCAAATGATTTTACAGATGACTTAATTCAAGCTCATAAAAATTGTGAAAAATTAATGCCGCTAATTCATCTACCTGTTCAAAGCGGATCAAACAAAATTTTGGAAAATATGAACAGAAAGCATACGATTAAAGAGTATTTAGAAATTATTGAAAAATTAAAGAAAAATAAATCAAATATAAAATTTTCTAGTGATTTTATTATAGGTTACCCGGGAGAAACAGAAAAAGATTTTGAAAAAACCTTGCAACTAATGAAAAAAATTGGCTTTATAAATTCTTACTCGTTTATTTACAGTGCAAGACCGGGTACTCCCGCTTTTAATTTAAAAACAATTGATGAAACTTTATCAAAAGAAAGATTGATTATTTTTCAAAATATAGCAAAAAAAATAAAAACTGATTACAGAGAGACACTTCTCTCAAAAACTTTACCTGTTCTGTTTGAAAATAAAACAAAAAATGGAAATAAATACTTTGGCCGAGACGAACATTTCAATTCTGTTATCGTTGAGAGTAATGTAAATTTAACGGGAAAAATAAAGAACATTAAAATTACTAGAGTTAATCAAAACACTCTATTTGGTGAAATTAGTTCAAGATTAATTAAAAAGGACTTTGCGGCTTAAATATATGTCAGAAATAAGTAAACTTGAGCAAAATCTAACTATCAAAAAAATTGATAAAGAGACTACTAATATTCTAGTTACAAATAACGAAATTTTAATTTCGATTGTTGGACAATTTGACCAAAACTTAAAGCATTTATCAAAAATAACCAATACTAGTGTATTTTTTCGAGGTAACTCTATTACTTGCAAAGGGAGTCCTGAGAACATCTCTATTTTTTGTGAAGCAATAAAGTTTTTAATTAATAAATACTTTCTAACGAATATTATTGAAAAAGAAGATATAATATTATCTGTGAAAAAAAATACAGAGCCAAAAGAGTCAAATGTTAAGTCATTTAAACAATTGATAAAAACTCCAAGAAAGTCAGTAATAGCAAGATCTGAGAAACAATCCGATTATATTAAAGCTCTTAAAGAAAATGATATCATAATGTCCTTAGGTCCCGCAGGTACAGGAAAAAGTTTTTTAGCAGTATCCGTAGCAGTAACCTTATTGATGGAAAAAAAAATTGAGAGAGTAATTTTATCACGACCAGCAGTAGAAGCTGGTGAAAAATTGGGTTTTTTGCCTGGAGACATGAAGGAAAAAGTAGACCCATATTTAAGACCTTTGTATGACGCTTTGTATGAGCTTTTCGGAGCTGATAAAATAGATAAAAAAATAGAAACAGGTGAAATTGAAATAGCACCATTAGCTTTTATGAGAGGAAGAACTTTAAAAAATTGTGTAGCCATATTAGATGAGGCACAAAATGCAACCGAAACTCAAATCAAAATGTTTTTAACTAGAATAGGTGAAAATTCTAAGCTTGTAGTTAATGGAGATCCATCACAAATTGATTTGATAAACAAAGGGCATTCAGGATTAATAAAATCACGAAATATATTAAAAGGTTTAAAAGAAATTAAAATAATTGAATTTGACCACAATGATGTCGTTAGACATCCATTAGTATCTAAAATTATTAGCGCTTATCAAACTAAAAGCACTGATGATAAAGATTAATGTTATTACTAATAATCTAAGTTGGTTTAAAATTATAAAAAGTCCAACAGTTTATATTGATAGAAAAGTAAAAAAATTAAATCTCAAGAATAAAAATTTTAAAAAAAAAAATATTTTTTGTACATTATTGCTGTCAAATAATAAAGAAATAAGAGATTTAAATAAAAAATTTAGAAAAAAAAATAAATCAACTGATGTTTTATCTTTTCCATTTCATGGAAAAAAAAATTTAAAAAGAGAATTAAAAAAAGGAAAAGAAATATATTTAGGTGATATAATAATTAATTACAATAAAGTTACCACGACAAAAAATTTAAATTTTTTTAAGTCAGAATTTGATAAATTATGGATACATGGACTTGTTCATTTATTTGGATATGATCATAAAAAAGAAAAAGATTTTAAAAAAATGAAAAAAGTTGAGAATAACTATCTTCGATATATTAAATAATGTTAGATAAATATCTCAATAATCGTTTTTTGGTACTATATTTAACACCATTTTTTATTGGTCTATTGACAGTTTTTTCTTTCCAGCCATTTAACATAACGTTACTAAATTTTCTAATTTTACCAATTTTTTTTTATCTTATAGTTTATATTAATAAAAAATCTAAAAGCATTTTTAGGAAAAAACCTTATAGAAAAAATTTATTTACATTTGGATTTTTATTTGGTTTTGGATTTTATTTGAGTGGAATTTCCTGGATTACTAATTCTTTAACTTTTGATGAAAACTTTAAAATTTTAATTCCTTTTGCTATTATCCTAATACCTTTGTTTCTTGGTTTATTTTTGGGGTTTGTAGTTTTGATTATTGGGCCATTTTTAAATTATAATTTCTCGTCAATTTTGATTTTTTCAGCTTCAATAGCTATTTCAGATTTTTTAAGAGCCAAATTATTTACTGGATTCCCCTGGAATCTATGGGCTTATAGTCTTTCTTGGTCAACAGAGATACTTCAAACATTGAATTTATTTGGCTTGTTTGCTTTTAACCTAATGGTCGTGACAATTTTTACTCTTCCTGCAATTCTATTTTATAAACTAAGTATTTTAAGAAAACTTTTAATTTTATTATTCTCATTAATTATAATTTTAGGTTTATACATCTACGGAAGTTTTGAAATAAATAGAAATAAAAATTACATAAAGACAATCAATAACAAGATAAATGTAAAGATAATCTCCCCTAACTTTGAACTAGAGTATGGCCTAAGCATTGACGATATAGAAAAAAAGCTTAAAAAAATAATTAGATATAGTGAACCAAATAGTAATAGAAAAACTTTATTTATTTGGCCTGAAGGTGTTTTTAGCGGTTATAGTTATAAAGAAATTTTAATTTTTAAAGACTTAATAAAAAAAAGCTTTAATAATGATCATTATATAGTCTTCGGTATAAATAGATTAAATAAAGAAACAGGTTCATTTTATAACAGTATGCTTTTAGTAGATAATCAACTCAATATAATTCAGCAATATAATAAACAAAAACTAGTGCCATTTGGTGAATTTTTACCTTTTGAAAACCTTTTAAATAAATTTGGTTTAAAAAAATTAACGGAAGGGCATGGAGCTTTCCTGAAAGGAAATAAAATAACTAATATTAGGATAGATCAATTAAACATATTACCATTAATTTGTTATGAAGTAATATTTCCAAGTATTATACAACAAGCAAGTATTGACACTAATTTAATTATAAACATTTCCGAGGATGCTTGGTTTGGAAATACTATAGGGCCAGAGCAACATTATGCTAAATCAATATTTAGAGCTATTGAAAAAGGAACTTTTTTTTTAAGATCGGCCAATAAAGGGATAAGCGCCATTATTGACAATAAAGGAATAGCTCAAAAAGAACTTGATCGAAATGAAGCTGGAAATATTGAGTTTGAAGTGCCGTTGATAGAATCTAAAAATAATAAAAATGATTTGATCTTTTTTGTTCTTTTAATTACATATTTGTCAATCTTTCAATTTTATAAAAATAAAAAAATATGAAAAACAATAAATTTTTATTTACTAGTGAGTCCGTATCAGAAGGACATCCGGATAAGGTTTGTGACAGAATATCAGATATGGTTGTTGACTCCTATTTATCTAAAGATCCCGTATCTAGAGTAGCTTGTGAGACTTTAACTACAACTAATAAAGTGGTTCTGGCAGGTGAAACAAGAGGGCCCAAAATTAACAAAGATGAATTAATTGCAAAAGTGAGAGACTGCATAAAAGATATAGGATACGACCAAGACGGTTTTAGTTGGAAAACAGCAAACATAGAAACTTTTTTGCATGAACAATCATCAGATATTGCAATGGGTGTAGACTCTAAAGATAATAAAGATGAAGGAGCAGGTGATCAAGGTATAATGTTTGGATACGCATGTGATGAAACAGAAGAGTTAATGCCAGCCCCAATACACTATTCTCATAAGATTTTAAGATTAATGGCAACAGATAGAAAAAGTGGAAGCTTAAAAGGAATAGAACCAGACTCAAAGAGTCAGGTCACTATGCTTTATGAAAATGATAAGCCTGTTAAGGTTACGTCAGTCGTAATTTCAACCCAGCACTCAAAAGATTTAAATCAAGAAAGTGTAAGAGATTTAATACTTCCGTACATAAAAAAATCAATCCCAGAAAATTTTATAACCGATCTAGATCCTAAAGAAATTTATATAAATCCAACTGGACAATTTATAATTGGAGGACCAGATGGAGATACTGGCTTAACCGGAAGAAAAATTATCGTCGACACTTATGGGGGAGCCGCGCCACATGGCGGTGGAGCATTTTCTGGTAAAGACCCAACAAAAGTGGACAGATCAGCAGCATATGCTTCAAGGTATCTAGCTAAAAATATAGTTGCATCAGGCGCTTCTCATAAGTGTTTGATTCAATTGGCTTACGCGATTGGAGTCTCAAAACCTTTATCAATTTTTATAAAGCTTGCAGATGGTGATGAAGAAAAAGTAGAAAAAATTAAAAGAATTATTGATGAAAATTTTAATCTGAGTCCAAGAGGAATTAGAGAAATGTTGAAATTAAATAAACCCATATATGAAATAACTTCAGCTTATGGTCACTTTGGTAGAAAGCCGTCGAATAAAGGTGAATTTACTTGGGAAATTACAGATAAAACTGATTTATTTAAATTGTGATCTTGAAAAAACCATAATTTTCTTTTAATACTTATTTAAATTATTGAAGTTCAAAATGGGCACTAGCCCATTTTTTTTTAGGAAAGATTAAATGTTAAATAGAGGCTTAGATAAATTAGAACTTTTAAGAATAGTAGAGGCAGTAGCAAACGAAAAGTCTATTGATAAAGAGCTCGTAATAGAGTCAATGGAAAGCGCTATACAAAAAGCTGCTTTAACAAAATTTGGAAATGATAATAATATTGAGGTAAATATAGATAGAGAATCTGGCAATATTAAAATTAAGAAAGTCCTTGATGTTGTTGAAAAAGTTGAAGATACAGCAAGGGAAATAACCCTGGAAGATGCTCAAAAAATTGATACTAAAAATAATGAAATAAAGATTGGTGAAAAAATTTATGAGGAACTTCCTCAAATAGATTTTGGACGTATTGCAGCTCAAAGTGCGAAGCAGGTAATTAGTAGCAGAGTAAGAGAAGCGGAAAAAAATAGGCAATATGAGGATTTTATAGATAAACAAGGACAAATATTAAGCGGAATTATAAAAAGATTAGAATACGGAAATGTAATAATTGATTTAGGAAAAGCTGAAGGTGTTGTTAAAAAAGATGAATTAATTCCTAGAGAAATATTAAAAACGGGAGACAGAGTTAAAGCTTACTGCTACGAAGTAAAAAAAGAATTAAAAGGTCATCAAATATTTTTATCAAGAGCACATCCACAATTTTTGGCAAAATTATTCTTTCAAGAGGTTCCAGAAATTTATGAAGGAACTATAGAAATAAAATCTGTGGCTAGAGATCCAGGAAGTAGAGCGAAAATTTGTGTTCACTCTCAAGATTCTTCTATTGATCCTGTTGGGGCTTGCGTTGGAATGAGGGGAAGTAGAGTTCAGACAATTGTAAATGAATTGCACGGGGAAAAAATAGATATCATTAAATGGACAGAAGATTTACCAACTTTAATCTCAGAGTCATTGTCCCCTGCTGAAATACAGAGAGTACTAATTGATCAAGAAAATAAAAGAATTGATATTATTTTAACTGAAGAAAATTTAAGCAAAGCTATTGGAAGAAGAGGACAAAACGTTAGGTTGGCTTCAAAACTAACTAATTATGAAATAGATATTTTAACTGATAAAGAAGACTCTGACAGAAGACAAGCTGAGTTTAAGGAAAGAACAGATACATTAATTAAAAATTTAGAAGTTGATGAAACATTGGGGCAACTCTTGATATCAGAAGGATTTATTTCAATAGAGGAAATAGCGCAATCTACACCTGAAAATATAGCAAAGATAGATGCTATTGATGAAGACACAGCCAAAGAATTAATTAACAGATCAAAAGAAACTTTAATTAAAGAAAAAGAGGCAGTTTCACTTAAACTTAAAGAACTTGGAGTAGAAGATGAACTTATTAATTTAAAAGGGATGACACAAGGAATGTTAGTTATACTGGGACAAAAGAAAATAAAAAAATTAAATGATTTTGCTGATTTATCGTCAGATGAGCTAATCGGCGGTTTTGATGAAATTAAGGGAAAAAAAATTAGAATTGACGGTTATCTCGAGGAATTCTCATTATCGAGAAAAGAGGCTGATGAATTAATAATGGCAGCTAGAGAGATAGCGTACAAATAATGTTATGGAAAAAGATAAAAAAAAAACACTTACTATTTCATCGAATTTAAAAAAGAAAATTGACACAAGTTCTATTTCATCATCTGGAAAAAAGTCTTTTGCTGTAGAGAAAAAAAAACCTTTTAGACCTAATAAAACCTTTAACAAAACTAATAGCCCACAGAATACAGATATTAATAAAGATAATAAAAAGCATAATTTTGCCCGAAAGTTTGTAGAGCAACAAGCTACTAAAGATTTTATAAATAAAGATAATAAACCAGCTGGGAAAAGTAAGCTGAAACTTAAAGGGCCCGTTGATAAAAGAGATTTCAAATTGACAGTTTCTAGAGCATTAAATGTTGAAGAAATTGAAATAAAACAAAGAAGTTTAGCATCAGTTAAAAGAGCTAGACTCAAAGAAAGAAAAAAACCAGATGGTGAAGAAAAAAAAGAATTTAAAAAAGTTATTAGGGAAGTAAAAATTCCTGAGCAAATTACAATCCAAGAACTTTCAAATCGTATGGCAGAGAAATCAAATGAAATTATAAAATTTCTGTTTAACATGAAAGTTGTGGCCACCATTAACCACAATATTGATAAGGATACAGCTGAATACATTGTCAAAGAATTTGGACACAAACCTATTTTAGAAGACAAGCTCTCTATTGAGACTGGAAAAATCAAGGAAAAATTAGAGGGAGAAGTTGAACCAAGGCCTCCTGTAGTCACGATTATGGGACATGTAGATCATGGTAAAACTTCTTTGTTGGACTCCTTAAGAGACTCTAATGTAGTTGCAGACGAACATGGAGGCATAACCCAACATATTGGTGCTTACCAAGTAAAAACTTCTGATAACAAGTTAATTACGTTTATCGATACTCCAGGGCACGCAGCATTTACTGAAATGAGAGCAAGAGGATCAAAAATAACTGATATCGTCGTTTTAGTAGTAGCAGCAGATGATGGAATCAAGCCGCAAACAGTTGAAGCAATAAAACATGCTAAAGCAGCAAAAGTACCAATTATTGTGGCAATAAATAAATGTGATCTACCTGAAAAAAATATTAGTAAAATAAAAAATGAAATGATGCAATATGAATTAGTTGCTGAGGATTTGAGTGGTGACACACTTTTTGTTGAGGTTTCTGCATTAAAAAAACAAAATTTAGAAAAGCTAAAAGAAAGTATTTTACTTCAGTCCGAGATTTTAGACTTAAGAGCTTCTTATAACAGTAAGGCTAGTGGAGTGGTTATAGAGTCTAAAATTGATAAAGGTAAAGGGCCAGTATCTACAATTTTGATAAGCAATGGAAAACTAAAAAGAGGAGATCATTTTATTTGTGGAGATACATGGGGAAAAATTAGAGCAATGATAAATTATGAGGGAAAAATGATAAATGAAGCTCTGCCATCTATGCCGGTAGAAATATTGGGAATGAATAGCTCAGCATATGCCGGTGCTGAATTCATTGTTACAAAAGATGAGGAAGAAGCTAAGAAATTATCAGAGTTTAAACAAAACACCTCTGCTCAAAATAAAATTTTAGTAAAAGATAAAACAACCTTGTTTGAGGATGCTAAAGAAAAAGATGAACTTAATATAATAATCAAATCAGACGTTCAGGGTTCAAGCGAGGCCTTAAAAATGTCTATTAAGAAAATAGAGCATAAAGAAGTTGAGGCAAAAATTATTTTATCCGATATAGGAATGATTAATGAGACCGATGTCTCTCTAGCAAAAGCTTCTAATGCTATTTTAATCGGTTTTAATGTGAAACCCAATAGAGAAGCAAAAAAATTGGCCGAAGAACAAAAAGTCGATATTAAATATTTTAATATTATTTATGAGGCTATTGATTATGTAGAAAAATCTCTATCCGGTCTGTTAGAGCCAGATATTAAAGAGACCGTTCTAGGTAGTGCAGAAATTCAAAAGATTTTCAAAGTTTCTAATGCTGGAAAAATTGCAGGCTCTAAAGTTATGAATGGTGAAATAAAAAGTAAATCTAAAGCAAGAATTATAAGAGATGGAGTTGTAGTTTATACAGGAGAAATCATGACAATCTTTAGAGAAAAGAATCAAGTAAAAGAAGTAGGAACAGGTTTGGAATGTGGAATAAGTATAAAAGATTTTATAGATTTTAAAGAAAAAGATGTTATCGAGTCATTTTTAGCTGAGGAAGTACAGAGGTCAATTTAATGGCAAATCAAATCTCACAGAAGCCCTTTAGCCAGAGGCAACTAAGAGTTGGAGAGCTAGTTAAACAAAATTTAGGTGAGCTGTTAATCAGAAATGAAGCGAAAATACCGTCTATTAACTCTAAATTTATTACAGTCACAGAAGTGAGAATGACACCAGATCTTAAAACAGCTAGGGTGTATGTTATTCCTTTAGGTGGAACAGATACTAAAGAAACAGTTAGGATCTTGACGGAGTACTCACATCTTGTTAGAAAAGCCCTGTCTAAAAGGTTAGATATTAAGTTTCTTCCTAAACTCACTTTTGTTGAAGATAACTCATTCGAATACGCCGAAAAGATTGAAAGATTAATAAAGAAAAATAAAGAAAATGATAAAGAAAAAAAACGATACAATTAAGTCTTTAGCTATACATAGTAAAGACGTTGGTTCTACAGAAATACAAATAGGATTACTAACTGATAAAATATCAAAATTAGCAGAACACTTTAAAAGCGCAAAAAAAGACAAGCACTCAGCTGTAGGTATGAGTAAATCAGTTAACAAAAGAAAAAAATTACTTTCGTACTTAAAAAAGAAAAAACCTGAATCATATCAAAAAGTTTTAAAACAATTAAATTTAAGGAAATAATGTTCAAAATACAAAAAGAAGAATTAGAAGTTAGTGGAAAAAAATTAACTCTAGAGACAGGTAAAATAGCACGTCAAGCAGACGGAGCAGTTATAGCTACCTGCGGAGAAACAGTTGTAATAGCAACTGTAGTAGGTGCTAAAAAACTTAGAGATGGGCAAGATTTTTTTCCACTTTCAGTAAATTATCAAGAAAAATATTATGCTGCGGGAAAAATTCCTGGCGGATATTTTAAAAGGGAAGCAAGACCAACTGAGTCTGAACAATTAATTTCAAGATTAATTGATAGACCTATTCGACCTTTATTTCCTTCAAGCTTTATGAATGAAGTGCAGTTACTTCCTACCGTATTATCTTATGACGGTGAAAATCAAGCTGATGTACTTTCAATCATAGCATGCTCTGCTTCATTAGCTATCTCAGGATTACCTTTTGGAGGACCGATAGCAGCTAGTAGGGTTGGCTACAAGGATGGTAAATATTTATTAAATCCATCTCCAGAAGAACTAAAAGAGTCGGAATTGGATTTAGTTGTAGCTGGAACAAAGGATGCTGTTTTAATGGTAGAGTCAGAGACCTCAGGACTTTCAGAAAAAATAATGTTAGATGCTGTGAAATTTGGACACGAAAATTTTGTGCCAATAATAGAAGCAATAGAAAAACTAGCTAAAAAATGTGGTAAGCCAAAATGGGAGGTTGAGGAAGTAGATCATTCTGAAATTAAGAAAAAAATTGCTGGAACAGTTGAAACAGATCTTAGAAAAGCTTTTAAAGAAATAGATAAAAAGAAAAGGTCAACTGCTATTTCAGAGATTGAAACTAAATGTAAAGAAATGTTTATTGAAGATGAAAATATAACTGAAAACCAAGTTATGGCTCAGTTAAAATCTCTTGAAAAAGACATAGTTAGAACAGCAATTTTAAAAGATAAAAAAAGAATTGACGGAAGAGGTTTAGCAGATGTTAGACAAATAAAGTGTGAAGTTGGAGTGTTACCAAGAACACATGGGTCTGCTTTATTTACTAGAGGAGAAACACAAGCATTAGTAGTTACTACTTTAGGAATGTCAGATGATGAACAAAGAGTTGAAAGCCTCAATGGGATGCAAAGAAGTAGATTTATGTTGCATTATAATTTTCCTCCATTCTCAGTTGGAGAATGTGGAAGAATTGGAACAGGGAGAAGAGAAGTCGGTCATGGAAAATTAGCTTGGCGAGCAATTAATTCGTCATTGCCAAAAGGAGAGGACTTTCCATATACATTAAGAGTAGTTTCTGAAATAACCGAGTCTAATGGATCGTCATCTATGGCGACAGTTTGTGGAACCTCATTAGCTCTTATGGATGCAGGTGTTCCTATAAAAGAACCAGTTGCAGGAATTGCAATGGGCTTAATTAAAGAGGGAGACGATTTTTCAGTGCTTTCAGATATTTTAGGAGATGAAGACCACTTAGGTGATATGGATTTTAAAGTAGCAGGCACTAAAAACGGTATTACCTCTCTTCAAATGGATATTAAAATTACAGGCATTACTTTTGAGATCATGGAGAAAGCTTTAGACCAAGCAAAAGGAGGCAGAGAACACATTCTAGGAGAAATGAATAAAGCATTAAAAGACTCTAGAAAAGAATTTTCGAAACACACGCCAAAAATGGAAATTGTAAAAGTGGATAAAAAAGATATAGCAACAGTTATAGGTAAAGGTGGAGCAACTATAAGAGAGATCGTTGAAACTTCTGGAGCTAAAGTGGATGTCAAAGATACTGGAGAAGTAACAGTTGCTGCTCCAGATGAAGAGTCTCGAAATAAAGCAATTGAATTTATTAAAAGTTTAGTCGCAAAACCTGAAATGGGAAAAATTTACAAAGGTAAAGTTGTTAAAATTATGGAATTTGGAGCTTTCGTAAACTTTTTAGGAAAACAAGACGGCCTTGTACATATTTCTGAACTTGCAGCCAAAAGAGTAGAAAAAGTTGGAGATGTTGTAAAAGAAGGAGATGAAGTTTCAGTTAAAGTTGTTGGTTTTGATAGAGGTAAAGTTAAATTGTCTATGAAACAAGCTAGCGCTTAAGAAATATTTTTAGGATCTGGCATCCCTACTTTATTGTATCCAGCGTCGACGTAATGAATTTCACCAGTTACACCCGCAGCTAAGTCGCTCAAAAGATATAGAGCTGAATTTCCTACGTCATGAATATCTACATTCCTTTTTAAAAAAGAATGATCTTCATTCCATTTATATAAAAATTTTGCATCACCAATTGCTGAAGCCGCTAAAGTTTTAATAGGACCAGCGCTTATTGCATTAACACGCATTCCTTTTGAACCTAGATCTCTTGCCAGATATTTAACACTAGCTTCTAGAGCAGATTTACATACACCCATAACATTATAATTTGGAATAGCTTTTGTAGACTCGTAAGTTAAGGTAAGTAAACTTCCTCCTTCTTTCATAATTTTAGCTGCTTCTTTAGAGACTTCTGTAAAAGAAAAACACGAAATGAGCATACTTCTTAAAAAGTTATCTCTACTAGTGTCTAAATATTCACCTGATAACTCCGATTTATCTGAAAAAGCAACTGCATGAACAACAAAATCAATTTGACCCCATTTAGATTTAATATCTTCAAAAAGTTTTATTATATCTTCTTTTTTTTCCACATCGCAGCTAAAAGTAACTTTCGAATTTAATTTTTCTGCTAATGGCATTACTCTTTTTTTTAATGCGTCAGATGGATATGTAAAAGCTAGTTCCGCACCAGACTCAGCAAGTTTTTGTGAAATACCCCAAGCAATAGAACGTTCATTGGCTACGCCCATGATGAGTCCTTTTTTACCTTTCATTAAACTCATAATTATACTTTCTCAAAAATTAAAGCTGCGTTAGTTCCACCAAAACCAAAGCTATTTGACATGACAGTTTTAAGATTAACGCCTGTTTCTGTTTTTGTTACAATAGGAAACTTTTTAGCTTCCTCATCCATCTCATTTATGTTCGCTGAACCTGCTATAAAATTATTTTTCATCATTATTAAACTATAAATAGCCTCATGAACAGAGGCGGCCCCTAATGGATGACCGGATAGAGATTTTGTAGAGCTAATTTTGGGTATCTCTTCCCCAAAAACACTTTTAACAGCTTTTAATTCCGTAATATCACCAACTGGTGTTGAGGTTCCATGAGTATTTATATAATCAATTTTATTTTTTGTAGTTGCCATTGCCATTTGCATACATCTGACTGCTCCCTCACCTGATGGCGCAACCATATCGTATCCATCTGAAGTTGCTCCATAGCCAGTTAATTCTGCATATATTTTAGCACCTCTAGCTTTTGCGTGCGCGTATTCTTCAAGTACTAGCACTCCGCCTCCACCAGCAATCACAAATCCATCTCTAGTTTTATCATAAGCTCTTGATGCTGTTTCAGGGTTATCATTATATTTTGATGACAATGCTGTCATAGCGTCAAACATTGCAGTCATTGCCCAATGTAATTCCTCACTACCGCCTGCAAAAACAACGTCCTGTTTTCCCATTTGAATTAACTCCATTGAATTTCCAATACAGTGTCCGCTAGTTGCACATGCAGAGCTCATTGTATAATTAGTTCCTTTAATTTTAAATGGAACTGCAAGAGTAGCAGATGCTGTACTAGCCATAGTTCTTGGAACGATGAATGGCCCCATTAGTTTTGGAGTTTTAGCTCTAGTTTTATCAGCTGCTACGATAACATTTTCAATTGAAGGTCCACCGGACCCCATAACAATACCAGTTTTAAAATTACTTACATCACTTTCTTCTAATCCAGAATCTTCAATTGCCTCTTTCATTGCAATATAATTATAAGCAGATCCTGATCCCATAAATCTTATTGTTTTTCTATCTATATGATCTTCAAGTTTTATTTTTGGCTTACCATGAACATGGCTTCTTAAGTTGTGTTCTTTGTATTCCTCTGAATATGAAATACCTGATTTTGAATTTAATAGTGATTGATGAACTTCTTTTTGATTGTTACCAAGACAAGATACGATGCCTAGACCTGTAATTACTACTCTTCTCATGATTTAAATAAACCTACTTTTAAATTTTCTGCTTTATAAATTATCTTACCATCAGCACTTAAAATACCATTGGCTAATCCTACTACCGTTCCCTCTTTTTTCAATATTCTTTTCATGTTAATTTCATAGGTTGCTATCTTAACATTTTTTAAAACTTCCCCTGTAAATTTTACCGAATTAACTCCTAGAGCTCTTCCTTTTCCAGGTTCTCCTATCCAGCCCAAAAAAAAACCTACTAATTGCCACATCGCATCTAAACCAAGACAACCCGGCATAACCGGATCTTTTTTAAAATGACAATCAAAAAACCATAAATTTTCTTTGATATCAAGTTCAGCTTTTATAAACCCTTTTTTAAATTCTCCAGAATTTTGATTAATTTCTGCAATCCTATCAAACATTAACATTGGAGGTAACGGAAGTTTAGCATTTCCTTCGCCGAACAATTTTCCCTCTCCACACGAAATTAGATCATCATAGTTGTAGTTGTTTTTTTGCATGATTTAGAAACTGTTTTACTTGATTTAGCAAAAGTTTCATATATATTTGTGTTTAGAATTATTATAAACTAGATAAAAACATTAAAAAAATGAAAAAAATAGACATTTATAAGAAACTAAGATCATCTGGTTTAAGACCGACTAAACAAAGAGTGGAAATAGCCAAATTTTTATTTGAAAGAGACAAAACAATACATTTTACAGTTGAAAGCTTAGATAAGCTTTTAGCAAAAAAAACAACATTTAGATTTGCTCTGGCCACAATTTATAATACTGTACACGCTTTTAAGAACGCAGGACATTTAAGTGAAGTAGATGTCAGAGGAAAAAAAACTTATTTTGATACAAACATCACCAATCATCACCATTTTTATGACAATGAAACCTCAGAATTGATTGACATAGATGCTAACGAGGTAATTATCCAAAAAATTCCAAAAGCACCAAACGGAAAGAAAATAAAAAATGTAGAGGTATTTATAAATTTGAAAAATTGACATTTTGTCGCTTGATATTTACTTTAGAATGATTATAAACTAAAAAAATTAAGATGAGTGTAGAACATAAAAAAAATAGCAACGGAAAATGTCCTGTAATGCATGGGGCTGTTACTAAAGCAGGTGAGTCAAACACTTCTAGACTTTGGCCAAATAGTATTAATTTAGATATTTTACATCAGCACGACACAAAGACTAATCCATTACCTG
>Ga0233444_10000297_pt1 | contig 69059 bp, 56 predicted proteins | sample SI_124_October20_6_FD_182792 | JGI IMG/M metagenome (GOLD analysis project Ga0233444, IMG submission 182792) | Seawater microbial communities from Saanich Inlet, British Columbia, Canada - SI_124_October2016_10_MG | ecosystem: Environmental > Aquatic > Marine > Inlet | place: Canada: British... | reverse complement strand
ATATGAAACATTTAATTACACTTTTCTTTTTATCTCTCTCCTTTAATATATCAGCACTAGATTTAAGACTTCCAGTTGATGATACTCCAGTGGAATATAATGAAGATTGGGAACATCCAGATAAAAGATTTTTACAATTTGGACATCCTGATAATCCAGCAACTCCCTTACAGAGAAAAATATTTTGGACTTTAGCAGCTGCTGATGTATGGACTACTCATAGAGGTTTAAAGAAGACTGGGATATATGAGGCAAATCCTTTTATTGGTAAAGACCCATCACTAGAAAAGCTAATACTGGTAAAGTTTCTTTTAGGAAGTTATATGTTAAATAGTTATGAGAGTTGGGAAGTTAATGTTATCAATGTAGCCCATATATATGTTGTTCATAATAACTATTCTATAATTTACGATTAATGAAATATCTAACTTCCATATGGACTACTATAGGTCTAGGAATTCTTTTAATAACTTTAAGAGTTCTGGACCCAGGACTAGTACAGCAGTTTAGATTAAATACATTCGATTCATTCATTGGTTCTATAGAAGAGACCGAATCAAAAGAAATAATATTACTAAACATATCGGAAGAAACTCTGGCTGAATTAGGTCAGTACCCATTCCCTAGGTCAACATATGCACAGATGATTTCTGATTTAAGAAATGCAAATGCAGGTATGATTGGTTTCACAATTATGTTTCCTGAAGTGGATAGATTTGGTGGTGATGAAGTATTTGCCTCATGGATAAAAGACAATGGTATTATACTTGCACAAGATGCAGATAACTCTGGTAAGTCATCGAAAGCACCTTATGTGGGTTCAGCTATATTTGGTACAGGAGACCCGCTAGAGTGGGCTATAAAATATAATGGCCTAATCACTAATCTACCAGAACTAGAACAGGGAGCGTGGGGACACGGACTTGTAAATGGTATGCCAGAAGTTGATGGACTAGTAAGAAGAATCCCATTAATATCACAAATTAATAAAGAGTTATATCCATCATTTGCACTAGAGGCTGTAAGAGTAATAGGCCAAAAACAATCTTATACTATAAAGGTAAATGAAACTGGTATTGAACAAATTATATTAAGACCATTTATATTATCAACTGACTCTAATGGTTCTATATGGATTAATCCTAATTATAAGTTTAAGGAAATAAACTACGGGTCCAATGAGTTACCGAATCTTCAAGGTCGTACTGTTCTGATTGGCCTAACGGCGAAAGGCCTTGCGTCTCAGATACCAACTCCTCAGGGCTTAAAGTCCGCGCATCATCTACAAGCGGCCGCCATGCAAACGATTGTGAACCAGGATTCGATATCTCGTCCGATATGGGCACCATGGTTCGAACTAGTATTAATGGTTCTTGGTTCTCTTGGTCTTGTTCTGGCAGTCTACTATCTATCAATTTATTATGGTGGTGCAATCTTCTCAGTCGTGCTGTTCGGTTATGGAGCCGCCGTTTATTATGCCTGGACTGAATGGTATATTCTCCTAGATGTTAGTTATCCTGCAGTTTTATTTATACTACTCTTTACCTCATCAAGTTTTAATAACTTCTATAAACAGTTTATGTTAAGACAACAAATTAAGAAACAATTTGGAACTTATCTTTCGCCTGATATGGTTTATATGTTACAGAAAGACCCATCACTATTAACTTTAGGGGGTGAGAGAAAAGAGATGAGCTTCCTATTCATGGACATTGTAGGGTTTACTCCTATATCAGAACACTATAAAAACAAGAACGACCCAGAGGGTTTGGTCATCCTTATTAATGAATTCTTAGACGCAATGACTAAAATTATACTAAATAATAATGGAACAATAGATAAGTATATGGGCGATTGTATTATGGCCTTCTGGAACGCCCCATTAGATTGTCCCAATCATGCAGAACTGGCCGTCAAATCAGCAATAGAGATAGAGATAAAAACAGATGAACTCCGAAGACGATATAGCGAGCAGGGTTTACCCACCATCAATGTTGGAACTGGTGTCAATACTGGCGATTGCATTGTTGGTAATATGGGTAGTGAGTCTCGGTTTGATTACTCTGTCATCGGAGACGCAGTCAACCTCGCGGCAAGGCTCGAGGCTAAAGCAGCAAGACACGAGTTGCTTGAATATAAAACCATCATCTCCTCATTCACAAAAGACCAATTGCCAGAAGAGTATAAGTGCAAAGAAATAGGTAGTATTAATGTAAAGGGTAAGGAAGAACTTATAACCATTTATTCTCCTAAGTTATAACTATATAACAAAATATTCTAAATAAACACTTTACAAGCGGTCTTAGGCGTAGTATAATATACACTTATTAACCCATTAGAGAAAGATAAAGTAAATGCCAGTTTTAGTTTTAAAAGGTCAAGTGGCCCAAAAGAAAAAGATTGATATCTACATTAAGAAACTCTGTAAAGAGTTGGGTATCAATAGACTATGGTCCAAGGTTATTATACTTAACTTTGAAACTACCTTAGATGCAGACTCTGAAGGTTTGTGCTGGGGTGATATTAAACAGGGCTATGTTGATATACATATCGCTCGAAAATCATTAGGTGAGAAACTATCATATGAATCAATGATGCAGACAATTGCTCATGAAATGGTTCATGCAAAACAATACCTACGTGGTGAATTATGTGGTTATAGTATGTCATGGAAAGGTAAGAAACCTCGCAACTATCAATATGAAAATGCTCCATGGGAAAAAGAAGCCTATAAACTAGAGGCAGAACTTTACCAGAAGTGTTGGCCATCCGATTAATTGTTACAAATGTGTTACATTTATGTTACAGTTGAGAAAATTCTTTAAAAAAATGAAAAAAACACTTTACATTTGTGCAAAAGCCAGTTATAATATACTAGTAAATTAGAAATTAAACGGAGAAACCTATGAAACTATTAATAAACACACAGTACAAAGAGAACTATGCTTGGCATAATGAAGATTATGTTCATGGGGTTTCAGAGCCGTATTGGAAATATAAAGGTGGTTCTGCTTATGTTCTGGAGAACGTAGGATGTCCAGTCCAAACTGGGGATGCATATGAAATGCTTCACGAGTATTACCCAGAAGTTGTGGATGCAATTTCAATATCAGATTCTGCTCAAATAGAGTATGTCATTGATGTCCAACTCTTGGCAGATTCTGCTCCTCTGGCAATTGAGGAATGGGATAATCCTTATTTCATCAATATAGCTTCGGACGGAAGTATTACTTGCGAAAGAAATATAGCCAATGGAGACTTTGGTTGGATGAGGAAAGAAATTCTTTCCAGGAATGAGAAATGGACAATGGGTCCTAAACAGGCAATGAATGACTATAAAGTCAACTTCATTATGACAGATGGTTCTCAGTTACTTGGTCACAAAGAGCTAGAGGAATACTTAACCTCTAAGGATAACGAGCTTACTGGAGTTGCTGTATAGTGGCTAGAAGTAAAGGTAAAACACTTGACTGGTATGTTAAGTGGGTTGCTTCAGTAATAGTACTAGGTGCAATGTCAGTCCGTGGCATTCCAGAATTTCAATTAATAGACCTTATGCTTTCTATAGTTGGTATCTCATTATGGTTATGGGTATCAATCTTATGGGAAGATAGGGCACTTATTCTACTTAATGGTGCAGGATTAATACTTCTTATTAATAACCTAGCAAAGTATATGTTAGAACACGATTTCATTGTTAAAGTAATTGGGTGGATAATTTAGTGTTACATAAATGTTACACTTTGCAAAAAAATGAAAAAAAATGAAAAAAACACTTTACATTCATTATAAAGCATGATATACTATATTAGTAAACTAAGGAGACAATATGAAAACTAGATTAGAAATGATAAAAGAAGCTCAAGAAAGGCACAACATGAAAAAAACAACTGCTCGAATAGACAAGAGAAAGAAGTCAATTAATACAATGGCCAAATTAAACAAGGCAATTGCAAAGGCTTCACATCAGTCACCTAATAGTTTAGAATGTTTTCACGACAAGAATAGACACTACACTGATAAACAGACACGAGATTATCTCGCAGGTAGTAGTTATATGGAAACATATCAGGCAACAAAGAATGATTGGGACTATTAGGATGGTTTTAAAGTATAAAGAAAGAATGGCTTCACTTAAGAAAGCCGAAAAGAGAGCCAAGAATAGAGATTGTAAAATCATGTGGAGAACTAAACAAAGAGAACTCACCGATAAATATATCTCAAACATTTCTAGGAGTATTGTCTCATAATGGGTGTTACTAATTTCTATGCAGGTTCATTAAAATATGGACCATCGGGAAAGAAACGCAAGACTAAATCAATGTCAACTAGTAAGTCAAAGACTATGAAAGATTTTAATTGGTCGACTCCAGCTCAGAATAAAACTTATGCTAGAGAAACACCAAATTACCCATCCGCACTATTATCTCCACCAGTAATGCCTGAAGATAATAGTTGGAAGAAAGAAGAAAGTAAAAACTTCACAATCGCCCCGGCATATAATAAAGGGGCATATCAAGTAATACCACGCGAAGACGTGAAACACATAGGAAAGTAATTATGGATATTTTAAATGTAATTTTTAGTTTAGTTGGACTAGTAGTTTTTGTTTATTTATGTTCAGGTGCATTTCTACTCGTTAGAGATGCTGACCGAAAACACTATTTAATCAAATCACTTAAGGTTAAATACCCAGACCTAAACAATGAGCAAATAATGCAAATTGCTAAGGTTGAATGGGAAGAAACGTACGGAGAAAAATAATGAAATATATGTTATTAAGCGAATATGCCGGACAAGGTGAATATTCAAATCGTAAAGCAGAAGTTCTAAGAACTGTCGGAGAACATCGTGATTTTGGAATCAAAATGTATGTAGATAATAATCTATTAGGCATTGAATGGTTTAAAGGTCACAACGAATACTTTGCAGAAGATGCGGCAGAGAACTATGTTCAAGGAATAAAGAATTATCAACAGTTACTTGTTGAGTAGCAGTCACGGGGTCAGAGATATTACTCCTTTTAATTTACAATTTATATCTCTGGCCCCTTTACATTATACACAAAGTGTAGTATAATAGTATTATTAATTAGGAGTATTTAAAATTATGGTAAGTAAAAAATTAGAATCAATAAGAAAGAAAGGTCGCAGGAATAGGGTTAGTATTGAAGACCAACACCTAGGTGCAGAACCAGTATATAATCCAGGTGAAACAACACCCGGCAAAGTAGAAGATAAAGTCCGACTAAGACTTTGGACAAAAGGTGCCCATTGGTATAACTACTTTTATAAAACAAAAGATTATGTACCATATGTAATTGATTTTGTAGAAGAAGTATGTGGTCTTACTAAAGAAGAAGCAAAGACTTTTAAGAAGTTAAAAGAACATCTAATAACTTTCCCTCTCGGTAAGTCAGCAAGGTTATTCTATCGTGGCTATGAATACACAGAAGAAGAGATAAAAGGCTTTACTAAGACTGCAAGAGAAAAGTTAGAGGCCGCAAAACTAGTAGAAGAAGTATTAGAAGAAAAGAAAAAAGATGCACCTAAAGTAATATCCATTGCAGAAAGAACTCGCAGGAAAATGATGGATACTATCTATACTGAATGGGATGATACAATTGTTGAAGGTTGGTTAGATAATAACTTCAAGGCTTCAATAGATGTATTCGCACTCTTTAAGAAAAATAATCTTAAGGGTAATGCCATTGCTCCCTTTAAGAAAATAATTGACCAATACTATCAAGAAGTTGGTGATGCGTTACATAAAAGATGTGAACAGGCAGTAGAAGGTTATAGTCATATATCTACAGCCAATAAAAAGAAGATGATGAAACAGATGGATGGTGTTTATTCGGACTTGGATAAACTTCAGATATCATTCAAGGCATCTAAGACACCAAGGGCTAGGAAACCAAAGGCTTCTGATGCTCAAATAAAGAACTTAAAATTTAAATTAGAAGATATGGAATATAAACTGTCTTCTATTAATCCCATTCAAATTCCCGGCCAAGAAACCCTCTGGGTGTTTAATACTAAAAACCGTAACCTATATGAATATGTTACTAATTCAACTAAAGGGTTTGAAGTGGGCGGTACCACAATTAAAAACTTTGATGAGAAATTATCTAAGTGTACTAAGTTGAGAAAACCAGATGTGATACTACCTTTAATATTAACTAAGACTTCCAAACAAATTGCTAAACAAGTTTGGAAAGACCAGATTACAACTAAGGTCAATTCTCCTAACGGCAGGATTAACCAAGATTGTATTTTACTAAGGACATTATGACAGAAGAAAAAATATTTCAACACAAAATTATGACTAAGAAAAGATTTTCATTGGCCGTAGAAAATCTAGTTGCTGACAAACCAGATGTTAGTTACATAGATGCGGCAGTTATGATTATAGAAGAACGAGGTATGCAATACCAAAGTCTTAAAAAGTTATTAACCGATTCACTAAGAGATAAGATAGAACACGAAGCTAATACTTTAAATCTTATCCGAGGTGCAAGAGAAACCAATAAATTACCAATATAATATAGGAGCAGTAAATGAGTAATGTAATAATCCCATCGTCAGATGAAGATAAAAAAAGAATCAAGGGTTGTATTGAAGAGATTTCAAATGCAATGACCATGATGGACGCGCAGAGAACTTTTATTAAAGAGGCAGTAAACTCTTGCGTAGAAGATGTAGAGATTGATAAGAAGCATCTAAGAAAGATGGCGACTATCTATCATAAACAAAATTTAAGCCAAGTCGTGGGTGAAGTAGAAGATTTAGAAGCCCTATATGAAGGCGTAATGGTTTGAGAATGGACCCATTTGACTCTTACAAGATTTACAATGCTTTGAAGTTACATTTTGAAACTGATAGTTATGATGCGATTAAGTATAACTATAAATCAAATGTAACCTCAAACTCTTTTCTGAAAAGGAGAGATAAGTATTTCTTTGCTAAGATTGGTAAGAATTACGAGAAGGATGTTATTGGATATTATGTATCTAATTTCAAACAAGGAGTATCTTACGTTGGTGATATGATGAACCATGAAGGTGAAGATAACTATAATAACTATAAAAGAATAAGAGAAAGTATCCATAGAGTGTTTTCAATCGATATAAATAAACTAAGTGATGTAAACGAGGTTGGTTTTGATGGGTTGTTTCAATCTAAAGAAGGACAGATACCTCTTATTATAGAACTATTGATGCAAGAAGAGATTAGTTTAGAGACTGTTTGTATCTTGGATTCAATGTTGGGGTTTGTTGAAAGAGAATCCAATAAGATTAGTGACACGATTATGTGGCCTGACCTTAAAAGGAGAATCAAGAAGTATACCCCATTCGTAAACTTTGATGGAAATAAATGTAAAAATTTATTAAAAAAAGGGTTTACAACTGCATGAAAGTGTAGTATAATATAACTTATATTATGTACAAAGTGGATAATTCAGTAATATAATGCAATATAACGGAGAAATAAAATATGTCATTTGCTAACTTAAAGAGCTCACGAGGCTCATCTATTGATAAACTCGTACAGGCTGCAGAAGCAGTTTCAACAACTAAGAAAGAATCCAATTCCTACGGGGATGATAGATTCTGGAAACCCACAAGAGATAAAGCTGGTAACGGTTATGCCGTAATTAGATTTTTACCTTGTACAGAAGGTGAAGACCTTCCATGGGTGAGATACTGGGACCATGGCTTTAAAGGCCCAAATGGTTTATGGTATATCGAAAATTCTTTAACTTCTATTGGACAACCAGACCCAGTATCAGAAATGAACTCGGTTCTATGGAACTCTGGTAGAGATGAAGATAAAACTATTGCTAGAGATAGGAAACGTAGACTTCATTATGTAAGTAATGTACTAGTTGTTTCTGACCCTAGTAATCCAGAGAATGAAGGTAAAGTATTCCTTTATAAGTTTGGTAAGAAAATCTTTGATAAGATTATGGAAGCTATGCAACCTGCTTTTGAAGATGAAACACCATGCAATCCTTATGATTTCTGGGAAGGTGCGGACTTTAAAATTAAAATCCGTAAGGTAGAAGGCTGGGTAAACTATGATAAGTCAGAGTTTTCTAAACCAACTGCTCTACATGAAGGTGATGAGAATAGGCTAGAAGATGTTTATGGGAAACTATATGCTCTTCAAGACTTCCTTAAACCTGAAAACTATAAGTCTTATGATGAATTAAAGACTAAGTTGAATAGAGTACTAGGGGTGGATGCTGGACACGTATCAGCGCCAGAACCAGTAGTATCAGATGTCATGGAAGCACCAACTATGCAGACTGCAGAAGCGGCTCCTGCTGTAGAAAGTTCTTCTAGTGGTGATGATGATACACTATCATACTTTGCAAAACTTGCAAATGATTCCTAATAAATGGGAGATAATAAGAGTATGGGCTTGGCGTCTAACCTTGAAACCATACCGCTTATAAGGCCACCCCAGTTCAGTCTGGAGCATATCTGATAAAGTGTGTGGCACTCAAAGGGACCTTCGGGTCCCTTTTTTATTGTCTTAGTTATATACCTGCCGCGGCCAGTGCTGCATTAGTTCTAGTTCCATTAGTATCCATATATATTTGTACATCACTTTTATTTGCAGTCGTTGATGTATTATTAACTGCAACATTTGAATTTCCTTTTGCAGCTGCAGTCTCTTCTGCAAACTTGGCCATCATTGCATCCATTTGTTTCGCACTCATATCTCCAGTATTAGCAACTGAATTCTTATCTGCAAAATCTTTTTGTTTCTTCATTGCGGCAGCTTGTTCAAGTTCTTCTTGTGCCTCTAGTGCAGTTCTTTCTGCAGCTGCTGCTTTGGCATTTTCTCTAGCCTCTTTACCTCTATCGGTTCTAAGACCTTCTCCTACAGAATCAAAGAAAGAAGTATCTACATCATCACCAAATAACCATTTGGCCGCTCTCTTACCCAAGAACTGAAATACTTTTCTTGGTAAAAATGTTAAACCATTTACTATTAGAGAAAGGAAATCTATAAAGTACATAAAGGCCACAGTTAAAGTGTCCATAATAGTTGCACCTGGTCCTAAACTTTTCTTAAGTAGTAAGAAAGCTCCAACGAAAACTCCGATAACAGCAATAATGGCCAATCCTATTCCTATGGCAGGCAGTAATCCAATTTGCATTCCAGAAAATATTGTTCCTATAGAAGTAAATGCTGCAGTTAATGAAGGGAATATTGTTAACTTCATAAACACACTTACTAGTTTTAATACCTTAAGCATTCCCATAAGTGCGCCAATTAATTGTGGGCCGAAGAATAATAATACTCCACCTATAAGGCCAGCAAATAATTTCATATTGTCTTTAAAGATGTTTCCTGCTTCAGTAAAGTCTCCTTCAAATATATTTACAACAAAATCGAATACGGCCATAACTTTATCCAGTACAAGCATGATTATTTCTTTAAACTTTTCTGGTGCAAATATAGCCATTGCAATACCAATGATTCCGCCTATAAAGCTACCACCTTTGGCCATTCCAACAAGTGTATCATTAGTTTTCTGTATGCCTTTTGCAAGGCCTTGAAGTCTACTATTAGCTACATCGGCCTTCTTTGACTGTTCTCTTCTATCTTCTTCCTTACCTACAGTTTCATCTAGTTTATCTACTTGTTCTTGGGCCAGTTGTATCTCTTCTGCATTACCCCCAGCCATTGCAGCCTTTAAAGTCTCGTCTGCAATTTTATATTGTTCTTTTAATTCTTTGGCACGTTTAACATCCGATGCATTTATCGCAGTACCAAATACACTGCCTAGGTCTTTTAATCTTTGCCCTAGGTCATTTCTACCTAGTTTTTCTCTTGCTACTTCTTTAGCATTTTCTAGTTTTATAGTATCGGTAAGATTTTCTAACCCCTTTACCCCACCTGCAGCTGCAATCTTTTGTTCTGCAAGATATGTTTTAAGAGCTTTTTCTCTGCTCTTCTCTTCTTCTGCAAGGTTTGAATCCATTGTAGCTTTAGTATCTTGAAATTCTACTTCTGCAATGAGTTTTTTTAGATTGGCATTAGTTGTTCCTAAACCACCTTTATCTATTACCTTCTTTAATGTTGCTGCGTTTTCATTTAATCTATCAGCAGTTGAAGTATCCCCATTCCTAATGGCCTTAGTTGCATCTTTAAGATATTCGCTATGTTTTTCTTGTAATTTTTCAAGTACTTCAGAACGGTCAGCTTCGCTCTTTCTTTGTTCTTCTTTTATTTGAGCAGCTTGTTTCTGTCTCTTTTCTCTTAATTTTTTATTATCGGCCATGATTATTTCTTATTCCCGAATGCTTGTGACCCGAAGAATGCCGCTACAATACCTGCAACTGCAACGAAGTATGTCGCTGCCATATCTCCAAGAATTTTACTTGCTGAATCTAATCCAAGAAGAACTGCCAATACAACTGCAAATGGATATAGTAACATACCACCAAGAGCAAACCATGCCATCTTTCTTTGGGCATCTCTCATTGCATCTGCATCTTCAAGTTCTTTTCTCTTAAACTCTAAATACATTTTCTGTTCGTCAGGAGTAACATAACCATCGCCATTAACATCGGCTGGATGATGTCCACTCTTTATTAATTCTTCTTCCATTACATTCCTCCTTTTCTATTTTGAGCCTTTATTCTATCATTCTCTTCTTTAATATGTTCCTGTAATAATGCAACATATACTTCTCTTTCCCATGGTACCATATTATCTAGTTCAGTTAAACTATACTTATGATGTTGCATCATAGCAAAGTTTGTTCTATAATGATTTACCAAACTTTCATGCGAAAGGCTTAAGTAAAAAAACTTTGGAGACCTCTAAGCTCCAAATCATGTTCCTTTCCACATTTATTACACTTATATTCTACATTATGCAAAACTGTCGGCATTGAACCAAACCAATCTGCAATTCTCTTAAACTGTTCTGCGTTAAGACCATCCAAGAATTCTACAAGTTCACTATGAGTACTCTCACTAGATGGGTAAACATTATCTGTGTCGAAGATATTTGCAATACAGTTTGCCATTAAATCCATCATCACCTTTAATTGTTCATCTTGACTTGCATCATCTTTTAAACTTGATTTTGAAATCGTACTCATTGATGGATAATCAAATTGAACACCGACTTCATCATTAATCATTATAATTCTTTTATCATCAATGTTGTCTATCTTTATATCTTCTAAGTTTACTAGGTGTTGAATTTCGTTTTCGCAATCATCACCTTTACATTTAAATTTTAAGTCAACTGTTTCACCTACGGATTTTGACCTTAACTTAATGAATAATAATTCCATATCAAATGATGTTAATGCATCTATATCGATATCATCAAATATACATGCTGATAGAATTTCTTTAACAGCCTTTAGAATCATGTTATCATCTTTAGATTCCATAGCGACCATTAATATCTTTTCTTCTTTGACCAAGAAAGGTCTAAATTCAACTTTCACGTCCATACTTGGTATTGTTACCTCATAACGTGAGGAATTTACAATTGGTAATGCCATAATATTTTTATTCTCCTATAATATAATTATGTTATAATCTCTAGTGCCGAAGTAATACCAGATAATCCTGACTCTACTGCGCCTTCTAGTTTATATTTATCATATGCAAATGTAACTGTAAGCTTACTTATGCCATCAGCATCATTTGAATATTCTATTGGAGCAATAGTTATAGGAAATGCATTCTCTAGCTTTGCTCCATATACTACTTTATTATCTGCATTGAGTTGCTGAATAATAACATCAGTAGTATAATCTTTTTTATAACCCAGGGTATATGTATCATCATTAATAATAGACTGAGTCCAATTATCAAACATCTTCTTCATATACATATCATTTGTAAGTAAAAAGGTCATTGAGATATCTTCATCAATAAATCCATAAGGCATTTTTACTGTTTGTTTATGCATGGTTACTTCATCAGTACTAAACTGTCTGCCTGGAATACTAGCAGATTCACATAGCATTGATATATCGCGAGGGTCATTAATAAGACTTTTTAAATCAATGCCATCTCCTGAAATTACACTAGTAAAAATTGCACCTGGGTCTATATTCAGTAAACTTTGTTGTGGTGGTGTAAACATAACTTTAAATCTATTTGCCTTTGCAATACCACCACGTTTACCTATTGTTGATTTTAACTTATCTATATTCATTAGGTCTGTCTCGCGATTTTAATAGAGTCAGCCCATATTTTGGATTTCTGACTCTTCTTAAATTGTTCTGTTGGTAAGAAGATTGCAATTTCCCATTCACTCATAGGTACTCTTACCATTCTTGATTTAATATGATTACTTAAGTACATTTTTAAACATGGTCTGAACTCTTTATATTTTCTAGTACTAGAAATTAAATCATAACGTGCTTTCATTAATCTTGACTTATCAGTAATCTTTCCTGCTGATAGTTTCATCAATTCATCTAAAAACTTAGCACGTATATCGGGTCTTAAGTAATGTAAGTTTAATCCTAAGAACCCACCCTTTCTTTGTTCTATTAAAAGAACTAAAGGGAATCTATCATAATAAGGCAAAGTCTTTTTATGTTTAGGGTCATAGAAATACATATACATTGAACCTCTTAATTCTCTTGTAGTAGGTTCTAGTGCATCATCTTTTAATAAAGCCCTTCTGTCAGGGGTCTTCATATCTTCAATCTTATCACGAAACCACTTCTGAGACTTTTTAGTCCTAGCAGTTATGCCAGCCTTAAATGCCTGAGCCTGTAGTGTATCGAATAATGATGCCATAAAGTTTTTCTCCTGTATAAGTATTTATATCAACTTTTCAGTAGTTTGATACCTAGATTGCCTAAAGTATCTTCAGTCCATACTTGAAACTTCCATCCTTTATGGTCTGCATATTGTTGTGCTGCTTCCCATTTAGATTGATTCTTAATGTATGTCATAACCTCATTGATATATCTTTTAGTCTTACGAGAGGGCTTTTTTGGGGGTGATGTTTCTTTCTTTGGTTTAATTTCAACCAAGATGATTTCTTTATTATCTAATTCTATTAATAAGTCAACATAATATCTATGCAACTTATTGTCAGTCTTACATTTATAGGGAATAACTATCTCTTCACTATTCCATCTCTTTACTTTAGGGTTACTCTCACACCACTTGAATGCTTGTCTTTCCCATAATGAACGATAAACTACACTGGATGCATCACCCAGATATTTATCTTTACGTTTAATTGTATATTTCCCTCTATAAGCCATTATAAATACTCTATATGTTAGTTAATAATATAAGTATTTATACGGAGTAAAAAGATGGCGATATATAGATTTCCGACGGACCTTAGGGGTGGATATGAAGAAGATAAAAAAAATAATGACGCCTATATTAAGATAGATATTCTTGATGATGTGAATAGTCAAGCCACTGAGACTATTGCTCTATTTGCGCCTTCAGGTTTTACCATTGAAGATTCTGGTAATTATGGCAGTGTAAACTTTGGTGTTGCAGATTCCATTTCTAATTTAGGTAGAGATGTAATAACGAATGCAGGAAAAGATTCAAAGGGTCAAATTGGGAACATGAGTACAGCAGAATCCCAACTAATTACTCAAGCAGTATTAAAGGCGGCTGGAGCTGATAGTGAAATAATGACTGCACAAACAGCAAAGAATAAGATAGTATTTAATAATAAAACTACTGCTACATTTGAAGATATGGCCATCAGAACATTTAGTTTTACATTTAAAATGGTACCAGAGAGTGATAAGGATTCTACTGCAATTTTAGATATTGAAAATGTACTTAGAACAAATATGTATCCAGAGGCATCACAAAGTGGTTATGCACTTAAGTATCCACCCGAATTTAAAGTTACTTTTTATAGAGGAAAGGAAGTTGATAAATTTATGCCAAAATTGATGAAGTGTTATTTAACTAGTCTGAGTACTCAATATAACTCTAATGGTAATATGTTTCATAAAGATGGCGCACCAACAGATACTACTATTACTTTAAGCTTCCAAGAAACAAGACAGTTAAGAAGAGGTGATTTTAAACCTGACACAACATCTGAAGGAGTCTCTTAATGAATTATTTTAAATTTTTTCCTAAGGTAGGATATGATATTAATAGAACTGGTACACAACAAGAAGTTGTTGATATCTATAGACAAGTAAGACCCATCGGTGATAGACTAGATGAAATTTACCAATATACAACATATACGGTCCAAGACGGAGAAAGACCAGATATTGTTTCTCAAAGATTATATGGAACACCTAAATATTATTGGACTTTTTTCGTAGTAAATAATTTCTTACATGATGGGTATAAAGTCTGGCCGATGAGTACTAGAATGTTAGAAGATTATATTGAAAAAGAATTTAATGGGTGGGCAGTTGCCTCTAACCCAGTACCAAATGTAGATAGTGATGGTATTGTTATTGGTCATAATGATTCAATTGCAGGTAGATTTGAATTAGGAGAAACAATTACTGGTGGTACATCAAACGCAGTAGGAACTTTAGTTAAAAAAGACATAGATAAAAACCAATTAATTATCCAAGATACTACAGGTTCATTCATAGGTAACGGTAATACATTTGAAATTGTAACAGGTGGTACTAGTGGTCATTCAGTACAGTCATTTATGGCTTGGAAATATGCAGATGCTCCTCATAGATATTTTAAAAATGTGGCAGATGCAAATGGAGTGATTACTCAAAGAGAATTTTCTAATATTATTTTTACGGAATCACCCGATGCAGTAAATACTAGTAATATTAATAATACTATTACAAATGAATATGAACCTTTATATGCAAACAGAGAAGGCCTTTTTGATGAATTAAATATTCCACAAAGGTCTCAACTAGCAGAAGCAGATGTTAATCCTTTAGTTAATGGCGGATTAGAGTATATAAGTAATAGAGAACATATTATATCACTTAATGACCAAAGGTCAAGATTAAAGGTAATAAGGCCAGAAAACATAGAACAATTCCAAAGCGATTATATGAGATTACTTAATGAGTAAAGAGCCTGAAATTCCAGTAAGAGGTAATATAGTTGACCCAGATGTAAATACACCAACTGGGTATTATCTTGAGTCTGTTAAAATAAAACCACACTATGATGATGAATTTGATATAACAAATATGGTGGCGTTTTTTAATATTTCAGAAACAATATCCGACCCTCAAATTCAAGTTAGAATATCAATTGGTGACGCCGTTAATTTTATAGGCAATAAAAAATTAACGGGAGATGAAAAAGTATCACTAGTGGTAAAAAGGCGACTCCCTGGCAATGTATATTCTCCTTCCGGCCCAGAACAAAAAATTGAATTAAATCTAAGAGTAATAGAAATATTAAACTTTGTTAGAACATCAAAGCCAGGATTTTTAACATATGTACTAAATTGTGTATCTGAGTATGTATGTGATTCTAATAAAATAATAGTAAAAAATGCATTTGGTGGACAGATTGGAACACTAATAAAGAATTTAGCTACAAATAGTTTAAACATTGAAAAAGATGAACTAGATATAGATGATAAAATTGGTCCAGATGTAAAAGGAATATATCCTAGAATAAAGCCACTTAATGCTATGAGATGGTTGAAACAATATTCTGTAACAGAAAATTCTCCTGTATTTTTATACCAAACTAATGATGGAGTTTTAAGATTAAAGTCTTATGCTAAAATGATAGAAGAGTATGATAAACTATCTTCAAAATCAAAGAAATATTTTACATATGACTTTAGACCAAACTTAAGAAAGATTGATAGTGAAGATGAACAAGCCTCAGCGACCTTTGATGAACAGAGAATATTCATTACTAGCATGGTTAGTGCTGAGGGACCTTCAAAGTTTATTTCAATTATGGATGGAGCATATGCATCTAATACTCATAAAATAGATATATCTAATAAAACTTTTAGTAGTAATAAATATTCTTATAATATTAATAAATCCCTAGAGGACTATCAATCTCATTCTAAAGAAATGAATTATGAAAAAAATGCCAATGCAAAGTCTTATTATATTTCAACAAATGAAAAGTCTTATGATAATAAAACTAATATACATCACGATAATGAAAGACACGTTGTTAATTCCAAACTAAGTGAATTAAAATCTCATCAGCATGTAATATCATTACCTGGTGATTTTGAGTTAAAGGTTGGTCAAGTAATTAATTTAAAAATGTATGTATCTGAAGAAAAAGATAATAAAGTAGGTCATAGAGAAGACACATTTGCAGGTGGTAAGTATTTAATTATTTCAATAGCTCATGCATTTGCTGAAAAGTACTTATCAACTATTACCATTGTAAGAGATACGGTGCCGGAGAAGATAGATGAGCAATGATGAATTTAGAGGTGGACAGTTTACTTGGTTTACTGGAATAGTAGAAGATGTACAAGACCCAGAGTATCTTAACAGAGTAAGGGTTAGGTGTCTAGGTTTTTATGATGAAGAAGTTGCCGTTGAAGACTTACCTTGGGCGACAGTAATGATGCCCACAACTACTGCAAGTGTACAAGGGAATGGAAGTAATCACCACTTAGAAATTGGTTCTTGGGTAGTAGGATTTTTTAGAGATGGTAAATCAGCACAAGACCCTTTAGTAATGGGTTCCATTGCAACACAATCTAAAAATGAAGAAGAAGAAGATTCCGATATTCCAGAAACTGGTTTTTTAAATTCACCTACAGGTAACTTTGTAAAAGATATACCAGGTGAAGTAGGATCAAGTTGGGATAATAAAGTGTATAGGTCTAAGGCTGGTCATATCATTCAACTAGACAATACTGAAAACAAAGAAAAAATTAGAATTTCACATGGTACTGAAAGCTCAGAAATATTAATGGATGAGAATGGTAATACTGAAATTTATAGTAGTGCTGGTCTTATAAGACTTAGAAATAGAAGCCTTCCACCCTTAGCTGTAACTGGCTCAAGGATTGAAATATATCCAGGCAATGGTGGTGATGTATTTGTTAAAACTGAAGGTGGTAGTATAAACTTGGATGCTCAGGGTGCAGGTGGTACGGTTAATATTAGGGCGTCTAAGATTAGAATGAATACAGCCGCTTCAATAGAAAACTTTGATATTCCTAAAGTAGAAAGTATTGACCCCTTTGATGCAGCAACTAATACTAAAGAAACAGTCGAGGCCTTTTTAGGTAGTTCTATAGATGATAGAGAAATGGATATGCTTATAAGAGCAGTCTCTGCAGAAGCCACTACAAATCCAGATGAAAGGGCAGGAGTTGCGGCTGTTATTTTAAATAGAGTCAGGTCAGATAAGTTTCCTAATACTATTGAAGGTGTACTAACTCAAAGAAATCAATTCCAAGGAGTCACTGGAGTTCCTGGTGAAAGAATACCAAGTAGTTTATATTCTGAAATGAGTACCGCTAGAGGCCAGAGTATTGAAGCGGCACTTAATGATAATTTATCTAGTGCTTCTACTGAATGGTTAAACTTTACTGCAGCTGACCCTGATGCTTATGGGCCAGGAACTAATATTGCATTCTTAGATAAAGTAAAAAATGTAAATGGAGCAAGTCAACTTGGTGGTACTTGGTTTGGTACAGTATAATGCCAACAACCATTGATATACCATGTAGTAAGGTATTATTACCTACTCCGGCTGAGTTAGTAAATAACTTTACAGAGATTATAAACATAGCTAATTTATTGGCTATCTCTGGTTATGAAGATGAAGCTAAAAAGATAATGGATATTTTAGATAAGGTTGAAGATGCACTTGGTAACTTTCCAATATCACTTACAAAACCTATATATGGTAATTTAGAAATTCCTGAACTAGAATGGGAAAGAAGAATAGAAGCAATGGTTCAAGAATATCATATGTTTGTTCAAGTTAAGTTTATGGAAATCATTAATAAAATATTACCTATCTCTTTTAGTATTTCAGTTTTTGGTTTAGATATAGATGTGGTAAAACTTTTTTCTGACCCAGAATATAGAGCAGAATTAAAACTTCAAATTGCAAATGATTTAGAAAAGTTTGAAAAGTTTATACCAAAACAGTTTAGAAGATATACTAATGATTCTGGTTTACAGTCAGATGGTTTAAAGGCAGAAAATATATGGAAGTATCTTATGTCTGAACTAACTAAAGGAGCCCTTGCTATTATACACGGAGCCTTTGGCGCACTCATAGATAAATTTAAAGTTATATGGGATGCATTAGGATTACCATCTTTGCCTGCACTACTAACACTAGATATAGAACAGATTATAGAAGAAAAAATTGCAAGTGTAAAACAACAGATAGAAGATGCACCCGATGATTTAAAAAGAGAATTAGAGGCAGAGTTAATAGAACAGTTAGAGTCAATAAACATTGCTGGATTTAGTATTATGGACTTATTAGGTGGAGAGACTAATGAGTATATTGAAATGGCCGAAAGAAAGATAGAAAGATTACTCACTAGAATGAAAAACTTTGCTGAAGAATGGCCTAAGTATCTTCTTCTTAAGTGGGTACAATTAATTCAAAAGTTCTTAGAAGCCATTGGACTTGGTTCTCTTGTTGAATTTATTACATTTGACTTTTGTGATTTCTTAAGCTTAATTGGACTTCCTAAAGAGATTACTATAGATGGAGAGTTTAATATAAACAGTCTTAAAAAGTTACCTAGTGTTTCTTTACCTTCTCTCTCTAAAGTAGAGACTGTAATGGTAGGAGCCACAGACGGCAGTCCAGATGTATATTCTTTTACAACAATATTAAACCAAACCGAATACGGAGTTACAGGAGGAACGGGTAAAGTATTTTTAGAAGGCACAGAATTAGATACAAGTGATTATACACATAATTCCACAAGTGTTACACTTAATAATTCACCAATTGCTGGACAGAAATTATTGGTTATTGAATAATTCTTTAACTAAGCCCTTATAAATAACTATATGCCTAATGATTTATATACAACAAGAAGTAAATTTAACACATCGGATTATCCAGATGAGTCAAATACACTTGCAAGAAAGAAAGGATATAGCGATATAGATTTTTCTTTACTATATCATCCTTATGATAGGGACATTAGACCCTTAAGAGATGATAGAGCAATTAGAAATTCATTAAAGAATATGTTAAATACTGATACGTTTGAAAGACCATTTCAGCCTAGATTGGGTACTAACTTAAGAGGTTTACTTTTTGAGCCTATGGATACTTTAACTGAATTAAATATAGAAGACGGTATTCGCTCTTCTCTATCTAAAGAAACTAGAGTATCAATATTAAAGGTTGAAGCAGACGGTGATGAGGATAGTAATTTATATAATATCACTATAAAATTTAAAATAAAAGAGAATAATAGAATCGAAACTCTACCTGTTGTTCTAAGAAGATTAAGGTAATAATATGGCCAGTAACTTAAACGTAACCGAACTAGATTTCGACCAAATTAAAGATAATTTAAAAAACTATCTAAAGAATCAATCTGAGTTTAACGATTATAACTTTGAAGGAAGTAGCCTTAATATACTACTTGATGTTCTTGCATATAATACACATTATAATGCAATGGCCGCTCACTATGCTTTGAATGAGGCATTTTTAGATTCAGCTCAAATTAGAGGTAATGTAGTTACTCGTGCTAAACTTTTAGGTTATACTCCTAGGTCAGTTCTTGCATCCAGAGCTACAGTAAATATTGAAATCGATGCAACTAATGAATCAGTCAGACCAGAATCTCTTATCCTTAAAAGAGGAACAAAGCTAACTACTAATTTAAGTGGCATTAGATATGACTTTGCTCTTTTAAATAATGAATCTGCAAATCTCAATTCAGCCACTAATAAGTATACTTTTAATAATATTAGTATTGCACAAGGAACTTTAAAATCTTTACTTTACAGAGTTGATAATGATATTAATAATCAGAAATTTCAACTTGCAGATAGTGATGCAGATACAAGTACATTAAGAGTAAGAGTACAAGACAATGAAAGGTCAACATCTTATAACATATATACAAAGTTTGAATCACTATTAAGTGTAGACTCAAAGGCACAAGTTTATTATCTACAAGAAAATCCAGGTGGTAAGTATGAAATATATTTCGGTGATGGTATTACTGGTAAGAAACCAGCTAATGATAATATCATAACCCTAGATTATATTTATACTCACGGTGAAGATGCTAATGGAGCAAGTACTTTTGTATTTGACGATTCTATACCACAGCTGACTGGTAGTTTTAGTAATACTATTACAACAGTTAGTAATTCATCAGGTGGTAATCCTCCAGAAACAATAGAGTCAATTAGATTTAATGCGCCACTTACATTTACTGCACAGAATAGAGCAGTTACTGCAGAAGACTATAGGTCAATTATTCTAAAAGGTTTTGCAAATATTTCTTCTATTTCTACATGGGGTGGAGAAGATAATGACCCTGCAGATTTCGGAACGGTCTATATTGCAATTAAACCTCTTACTGCTGAAACATTAACATCGGCCGAAAAATTAGCAATTAAAGATACTGTACTTAAGGGTAAGAACATTGTTTCTATTACTCCAGAAATTGTAGACCCTAACTTTACAAATTTAGAATTGGATGTATTCTTTAAATATAATCCAAACATTACGGATAGAACTAGTGTTGAATTGCAAAATGTTGTAAGAGATGTTATTTCTGATTATAACTTTAATAACTTAAATAAGTTTGATGGAGTATTTAGACACTCTCAACTTCTAAAGTTAATTGATTCAGCTGACCCTTCTATTCTTAACTCTACTATTAGACCTTATATGTACAAGAATATTGTTGCAGGAACTACTGATACTGATAATGTATTTAATATATCCTTTGCATCACCTTTATATGAATCAGGTGACTCAAGTAATTTCTTAATTAGTTCAACAGCGTTTAAAATATCTACTGGTGGTGCAGACCATTTCTTTGGTGATATTCCAATTACTGGTTCTAATAATAGACAAGTTATGATTTATAAAGTAGTAGACGGCAAAAATATTACTGTTATTAATAATGCAGGAACTATTATACCATCATCTGGTAAAGTATCATTAAATAATTTTACTACATCTAGTTCAAATACTTCTATTAGAATTACTGCAATTCCTAACTCGCTAGATATAGCACCAAAAAGAGACCAGTTAATTAATATAGACCAAGCCTTTGTAAGTATTACAGCTCAAGTTGATACTATCTCTACAGCAGGTTCATCAGGTTCAATAGACTATTCCGTTAATTCTAGGTTAAGATAATATGTCAATAGATAATAATTCACCAGGATATGTAGAGTCGGTATTTTCTTCAAAGAGAAAGTCCAAAGAAGACTTGCAGGTAAAACAATTAATACCAGATGGTATATTGGATAATATTGATGTTAAAGACAATGCACTAGGTATTCAAAAACTCTTGGAATCATATTACGAATTTATGAATATGAATGAGTTTATTTATCAAACTACCGAATCTTTCTCAGATAGAATTTTAGATGGTCAGGCAGTCTTTAGATATCCAGACCCAGACTCAAATGGTAATGAATTCTTTACAGACCACAATGGAGCAAACAGTACACTAGTATTAGATGACAATACTGTAATCACTCTATCTAGTGCAAACGTACAGATATCAAATGGTAATGAGCTTCCTGGTTCACTTGCTAAAAGTACTACGGAAGTAGGTAAAACTTTTACTGTTAGTGGATTATCTGCCCATAATACTAAGACTGGTAAATTAACTACTCTGGTTAAAAACTGGGTAGGGCCTGGGCCATCATATGTACTTAATGCATTAGAAGATGCAATGGACATTGATAAGAACCTAGATGATAATGCTGACCCTACTAGTGAATATTTAAAGTTTATGCAAAAAGAAATTGCCGCTATTATTCCTAGAGACATAGCAGTTAATAAGGCAACTCTTTATAAAAGAATTATTGATTTTTATAAGGTAAGAGGTTCACAAGATTCCATAGCCACATTTTTTAGATTGTTCTTTGAAGATGAAGTAGAAGTAACCCGACCATGGGATAATACTCTTATACCATCTTCTGGAGATTGGGATTCAGATGCAAATCAATTTATCTCAACTAAAGGTTTCTTATCAGAGAAAAAAATTAGATTACAAGATAGTTATAGATACCAAAAATATAGTTATCTTATTAAGACAGGTAGAAATATTGAAGATTGGGATAGTGTATTTAATAGACTAGTACACCCTGCAGGATTTATATTCTTCGGTGAAATTTTAATTCTTTTACAACTTACAAGAGCGGCATTTGGTGATAACAATAAAGGTGTTACAGTACAGACTAAAAATCCAGAAACAGGCCAGTTGGTAAGTCAACTAGTAAATGCATATGGTGCTACTAGAATTAATAGATTTACATTATCATCTATGCCTGGTATTCAGCCAGGATTAATTGGTGTTGAAGATATACCATTATTAGTAGAGGCATTTGCTTCTATGTTTACACCTACAGCAGAGGCCAAGGTGAGCCGTAACGCAGTTCTTTCGGCACAGATTACTAATGGTTCAATTACTTCAGTGCAAGTTATTAACCCTGGATTTGGCTTTAGTTCCAATCCTACAATTTCAATTGCAGAGGGTGGAAATGCTACATTAACTCCAGTTCTTAATGCACTAGGAGAGATAGAGTCGGTTACTATAAGTGGAACAAATACTGGTTATACTTCTGCTTCACTAGCAGTATCGGCAAACAGTGGAGTTGGAACAGTTACTAGTCTTTCTTTCCCTACAGAATCTGTGGCAATTAGAGAATATCGTAAACCTCCTATTATAAAAATTGGGCCACCTACTGCAGCTGACCAAGATGGAATTCCTTTAAGTACTAATGTACAGGCAACGGCCAAGTTTAATTTAGAACCAACAGGAGTTCAAAGAGTAAGTATTATATCAGGTGGTGCTAATTATTCATCAAGGCCAAGTGTTACATTCTCTGCTCCATCTAGTGGAGTAACTGCACTAGGTTATGCTATAATAAATAACCTAGGTGAAGTTGATGGTGTTGTAATAACAAATCAAGGCAGTGGATACACCGAATCACCTACTATTACATTTAGTGGTGGAAGTGGAAGTAATGCAAGTGCAGAAGTATTGCTATTACCATCAGGAATAACTACTATAAGTATAACTAACAATGGTAACGGATATGTATTTGACCCAAGTGTTACACTAGGTTCTACTGCAGTATCAGAATACAGAGCTAAAGATATTAAGGCAATACTTATTGTATTACTTAATGATTTAAATCAAACAAGATTAAATAACTATTTTAATAGTAAAGGAAATAGTTTTTATGAGAGTGATAAACTCTTTAATAGTAACTTTACAATAGAACAATTAGGTTCGCAAATCATACAAAACAAATATAAAAACACTATAAATAGTTATAACAATAGTAGTTTTATAAACTTAGATTAACATAAACATAGGAAAGAATTATGGCAGCAATTATTACAACCCCTTTTAGAGTTCTCAATGCAGAGAATTTCAAGGAAGATGTCACAGGCTCCAGTGTTTATTTGACCATCGGTAAATCAGATGTTTGGTCGAATGCCACTTCCGACCTTACCGACACAACTCCTTTCGTCCCTGGTGACCACATAGATGATACTAGTGAGTCATTCCAACAATTACTCGGCATGAAGAGGGTCACTTCAAGTGACATTTCTCATGTAGTACCTAGATACAATTATGATGACGGCCAGACATATGTGGCATGGGATTCAAATGATTCTGACATCTTTGATGAAAGATTTTATGTTGTTACTAGGTCAGAATTTAAAGTTTATAAATGTATTAAGGCCGGGCCATCAGTTACTACAGTACAGCCAGTTCACACTGGAGTTGAACCGGTTACTTTAGGTGATGGGTATACATGGAAATATATGTATACTATTACTACAGCTGATTCGGAAAAATTCTTAACTAATTCATATATGCCAGTAAAAACATTGGCAGTATCACCTGTTTTGGCAGATACTAGTGTAGATAAACCACAACAGTCTTCGCAAATACTTTCAGCATCTAATGCTAATGCCGCAGGTATTGAAAGAATTGAAGTTACTGCTGGTGGTTCTGGTTATACTTCGGCCCCAACTGTTACTATTACAGGAGATGGCTCAGGTGCAACAGTTGCAGCTACAGATATTACTATTGTTGGTGGAGCAATTACTGCAATTGGAATAGGTACTGAATCATCAGGATCTGCAAAAGGAACAGACTATACTATTGCTGATATTGTAATCTCTGGTGGCGGTGGTTCAGGTGGTTCTGCAAGAGCAGTTATATCACCACCATTAGGGCACGGAGTTGACCCAGTAAAAGAACTAGGAGCTTTTTATATTGCTCTTAATGCTCAGTTAGATTCTGCTGAAGGTGGAGACTTAACTGTTGGTAACGACTTTAGACAAATAGGAATTCTTAAAAATCCATTTAAGAGAGCAGATAATAGTGGTCAAGCAAACGGTGCGGCAACTACAATAGTCGCAACAGCATCTACTCTAAAGGGTCTTAAGTATTTACAAATGGATTCAAGTGCTGATGTCACTACATATAATGTTGATGCTTTACTTACTGGTGGTACATCAACTGCCAAGGCATACCTTGCAGAAATTGATGTTGCAAATAAGAGATTATACTATTACCAAAATAGAAAGACTGGATTTAAATCCTTTGATGCATCAGGTGAGGCTATTAATGGAACTTTACCAACAGGTGGTAATTCAAGTACAGTTACCTCTAACTCACTTCAGAATTCAGAATTTGTTGAAGGTAGTGGTCAATTAGTATTCCTTGAAAATAGAGCACCTATTTCAAGAACTGCATCACAGATTGAAGATATTAAATGTATTATAGAATTCTAAAATAAGTTCTATAAATATATAAAAAGAGAGAATATAAATGGCTATAACAAATGTAAAAAAATTCGGCGCTCCATACTATGATGATTTTGACGAAACAAAGAACTATCATAGGATTTTATTTCGTCCAGGATTCGCAGTTCAGGCAAGAGAATTAACTCAATTACAAACTGCACTCCAAGCACAAATTGATAAGTTAGGACAATATACCTTTGCTGACGGTGATAGAGTGCTCGGTGGTAAGCAAACACTTCTTGTTAGTAACTATCAATACATTAAGTTAAATCCTACTCATAGTAGTACTGCCATTTCTACTTATCTTTCCACTTTCGTAGGTAAAGAGATTACAAATACTGCCGGTCTTAAGGCAAAAGTATTAAAAGTAGTTGCCGCAGAAACAGTTGGTGGTACTGCAGAACCTGATACTCTTTATCTTGAATATGTAAACTCTGGTACTAATACAACAACTTCAATCTTTTCAGAAGGTGATGTTATTTCAACTACTACTGGTAGTGTTGTAAGTGCGACAGTAAGTTCTTCAACAGGTGTAGGTGCAGTTGCAAATCCTATTGGTTTTGGTTCAGCATATGCAATTGAAGAAGGTGTATTTTTTGTTAACGGTTCATTTGTTCATGTACCAGCCGAAACTATCCTCCTTGATAAGTATAGTAATACTCCAACTTACATCATTGGTTTAGAAGTTACAGGTGGTGAAAAGTCCAACCTAGATTCAGGCTTTGAAGATTTAGTAGATAATGCTACAGGAAGTCCTAATGAATCTGCTCCAGGCGCTAATAGATATGTTATCAATCTAAATCTAATTAAAGAGAATATTGACTTAGGTAGTAGGGCTGTCAATGACTACATTCACCTAGCAAATATTAAATCTGGTATAATTACCAAGAAAGATGATGCTCCTATTGAGACTGGACTCTCTGATAGATTTGAAAGAAGAACATCAGAAGAATCAGGAGACTATATTCTTGCACCGTTTATCCTTGATATAAAAGAACACTTAAATGACGGAGTTGGAAATAATGGTTACTTAACTTCCAGTCAAGGTGGTAATGATGCAAAACTTGCAATAGGCATAGAACCTAGTGTTGCATATATTGAAGGCCGAAGAATAGAAAAAACTCAAACCAATCATGTAATCTTAGACAAGGGTAGAGATGATTCAGCTGATACAAGGGTAATTAATGGTATTACTCAATCTGTTGGATTTGGTAACTATATTAAATTAGACCCTAACGAGTGTGAAGGCATACCAGATATTAATGACTTTACTACAGTAAATTTATTGAATTCAAGTAGCGCGACTATAGGTACTGCAAGAGCAAGAGGCTTCGAACATGATTCAGCTTCTCCACAACACTTTAGATTATACATCTTTGATGTAACAATGTCCGCTGGCCAAGCATTTAGTTCAGTTCAAAAAGTTTCTCAAGGTACTAACTTTGAAGCTAATTTAGGTGCAAGAAATGGTAGTACCTTAGTTACTACTGGTATTTTTGGAACCAGATTCGAAACAGGTAATAATAGTTTAATATACCCACTACCAACTTCAGCAGTAAAAACACTAAAAACTGGTGGTAATTTTACTGCTGCGTATAATGTAAGGGTAAAAGTTTCAGGCACTATTGATTCAAATGGTGAAACAAGTATTGGTCTGCCATCAGGAGTTTCACTTGCAAATGATGATGATGTTATTTATCACATTGGAGCCTTATCGGATAATAATGATGCAGTTCCTGCACCAGACTCTACAATAGTTAATGGTAGTGTTGGGAGTGGAGGTATAGGTTTAAACTCTCTAGGTAGTGGTAATGCCGGAGAAAGTATTACCGTTATATGTACTGGTGCTATTACTACAGGTTCAGTAAAGGTTAAAACTGCAAAAGATGATGGAAGTACAACACTTACATATAATTCATCACAATCAATTTATGAATTAAACGAAGTCGATATTAGAGAGTTAACTGCAATTACAGACTCTGCGGGTAATGTAGTAACCGATAAGTTTATTTTAGATAACGGACAAAGGGATTCATATTACGATAAAGGTAAAGTAATTCTAAAAGGTGGACAAACTCTTCCTGCAGGTAACTTTACTGTAACCTTTAAATGTTTTACCCATAATGAATCTGGTAATTACTTTTCAGTTGATTCTTATAATACGATTCCTTATGCTGACATAGGTTCTTATAACGGCCAGTCATTAAGGGATGTAATAGATTTTAGACCAACTAAAGGTAGGTCAGGAACAACAACAGGACAAGAATTTAGTACAGGTGCTGGTCACTCAGGACTTATTATGATACCTCCAGTTGGCACAATTTCATATAATCTAACCCACTATGTTGGAAGAATTGATAAGTTATTCCTGGCTAAAGATGGAACATATAAAGTAGTAAAAGGTGAATCAGGTTTATATCCAGTAGAACCTCAGAACTTAGAAAATGCTATTCACCTTTATAATATTAGTTTAAATCCTTATGTGTTTAGTGTTGAAGATGTTAGAGTTCAAAAGATTGATAATAAAAGATATACTATGAGAGATATTGGTGCCATTGATTCTCGTGTTAAGAGATTAGAATATTATACATCACTTTCACTATTAGAAAAATCTGCATCAGAGGCACAACTCTTTGATGGAAGTGGTCAAGCAAGATTTAAAAATGGATTTATTGTAGATGGTTTCTTTGGTCATGGTATCGGAGATGCATCTCACCCAGATTATGATGTTTCAGTAGATAGAGATGCAGGTATACTAAGACCTAAGTTTGATGAAAGAAGTATCAATCTTATTAGAAAAACAGGAGATAGTGGTACTGCAGTTAAGTCTGCAAAAGGTGGTATTATTACAATGCCATATACAAATGTAGTTGAACTTAATCAACCATACTCTTCATATGCCGAATTTGTTAATCCTTATGATGTAGTAATCTGGGACGGAATAGTAAGACTATCACCAGAATCAGATGAATGGAAAGATGTAGACCAAAGACCAGATATTATCATTGATGATACAAGTGCATTTGACCAGTTTGTTACTATGGCAGAATCAGAGGGAATTCTGGGTACTGTTTGGAACGAATGGGAAACTAACTGGACTGGTAGAAGTGTAGGCAATGTAGTAAGTCGAAGAAATCAAATTGTTTCAGGTAGAGAAGGCCAAAGATTAACTGGTGTTGCAAATACTAGGGGTAAGGCCAGAGCAGAAGTTAATACTGTTACTAGAGCTGTTACACAAACAGGAACTGCAACTAGAACAGGCCAAGATGCATACGTTGCATTTGATAGAGAAACTAAAGAAGTTGCAAACACAGTTGTTGAAGTTAATTTCATACCATTTATGAGGTCAAGAAAAATATTCTTTGATGCAGAACTATTAAAACCTTCTACTAAGTTATATGCATTCTTTAATGGTGTTGATGTTACTGCTTATTGCAGACAAGAATCATCATTTGAAGAATTCTCTGATAGAGCAGATGTTATTACTTATCAAGGTAAGACTTCACATCCAGGAAGCAGTAGTGGTGCTCTAGTATCAGATGCGGCGGGAAGATGTATCGGTTCATTTATCATTCCTAGAAATGATGTATTAAAATTCAAGTCAGGAACAAGAGAATTTAAACTAACTGATTCAAATAACAATACTGATGCTAATTCTACTACTAAAGCCCTAGTTAATTTTTATTCACAAGGTGTATTAGAAACATATCAGAAAACAATTATTTCTACTAAAGTACCTAGAATTGCTTATAGAGAAGTAAGTGAAACTAATGCAGTTACACAAAGAACCAGTGAAACAACTCACGAATTAGTTAGATACTATGACCCTCTTGCAGAAACTTTTGTAGTTGATACTCAGGGTGGTATTTTTACTACATCAGTAGATTTATTCTTTGCGATTAAAGATGCAAATATTCCAATTCATGTTTCTATTAGAGAAGTAGAAAATGGTATACCAACTCAGAGAGAAGTACCAGGTGCATCTACAGTTGTATATCCAGGTTCTATTAATTTACCAACAGATATGACTGCAAATAATGGTGTTGGTAATGCTGACACCGCGACTACTATTAGTTGGGACCATCCAGTATATCTTAAAGAAGGTACTGAATATGCCATAGTATTAGTTTCAAACTCTAGTGTATATAAAGTATATGTTTCAGAGACTAGTAAGTTTGATTTAACTAATAATGCTTACCGAATTACTAAACAGCCATTTAACGGAGTATTCTTTACTTCTGCAAATGCTTCTACTTGGACTCCTGAACAAACTAAAGACCTTAAGTTTAAATTAAATAGAGCATCCTTTACAGGTTCATCTGCAGCAGTAAGTTTAATTAACGATGCAGTACCACCTAAAGAGCTAGTTGCAGACCCATTTATATTCTTATCTAAAGATGCAAGTGCAAATGAAACTACTATTAGAGTTCTACATCCAAACCATGGTATGTATGGGTCTGATACTCAACACAAAGTCACTCTATCGATTCCTACTACTACAACTAGTATTAATGGCTTGGCCAGAACAGTATTTGAAGGTTCTCATGTAGTAAAAAATGCAGAACATGATTCTTATGTACTAGTATTAGGTAATGAGGAAACTGCAACAGTGGCCGATGGAAGAAGAGGTGGTGGTGTTGAGATTACAGCCACAGAAAATCAGATGTATGATTTAACCAGACTTAATGCACAAACACTTGAGTTCCCTGGTAACCCAGATGATACGAGTGATGATGTAACTATTACATTTAGTCATATTGGAATGACCACTAAATCCCTAGATGGAAATAGTGATTCTGCTCAAACACTCTATACTAATAGTACCGAAGTTCCAATTATCGCAAATCAAAATACTCAACTTGAAGTTCCTAATTCTGTTATATCAGGAATTAATAAAACTCATAACGGTCTCGGTAGTCAACAAGGAACTTATCAGATAAACGCAGTACTAAGTAATAATGGAATAGAAAATCTATCTCCAGTAATTGATTTAAATAGAACATCAGCAATATGTGTTCAGAATAGAATTAATGATGCCACTACTAATGCGGCTGGTTATACTACTAAGGGTACTTATGTTGCAGAAACTAATGCTACTGGTACTAGTAATATTGCTAAGTATATCACTAAGAAAGTAGAACTAAATACAGACGGTAGTAATATAGATATCTTCTTAGATACAAATAGACCTACTGGCACTAATATTGATGTTTACTATAAAGCAACAGATGATACTGATATAGACTTTGATGATATTGGCTGGACTCTTATTAATCCTTTATTGCCACTACCAATTAATCAAAATGAATTTAATTATCACGAAGCACATTATCAAGTTGCAACTGGATTTCCATTTAGTGCCTTTTCAATTAAGATTGTATTAAGAAGTGCTAATAGTTGTTATGTTCCTACTGTTAAAAATCTAAGGGCAATTGCGAATACATAAAATGGAAAGAGTAAAAATAAAAAATAATTTGGAATTAGAACGAGATATCCATAGTAATGCCATTATAAATACTAGTATGAATGGTTATGAAAATCGACTTAAACAAATAAAAAATCAGCAGAAGTTCGAAGATGAATTTCAAAGTTTAAAAGCCGATATGGCTGAAATAAAAGAACTCCTTAAAACACTAGGTGGTAAATAATGGCAAATGATATTAAAGTTTTAAAGAATAATACTTTAGAAGAACTAAGACAAAAGACCAATGAAGTCTCTTTTAATCAAGGAGATAGCACAACACTTGATACTACAAGACTAGCAGATAAAGTATTTTCTTATTCAGCTACAACTGCCAATGGTGGGAAGTTCTTTGGAAGTAATCTAGTATTTTCTTACTTACCAGAAGTTACTCTGGATAATACCGGCGGATATATTGTATTAAAAGATAATACAGCCATTCCAGCAAGTTTCGCAACAGATTCTACTCTTTCACAATCAGGTGGATTTAGTGCAACACTAGTAAGTATTTCAATAGTAGATGGTAAGAAGAAACTATTGGTTAAAAATACAAGTGGTAATTTTAATGCTGGAGAAGATTTAACAGATGGTACTGGTAGTATAGGTAATGCAAGTGTAGTAAGAATTATTGCAGAATCTTATCAAGTTGGTTCTATTAGAGTTACTAAGGCCGGGACGGAGTTAGTACAAGACTTAACTGCCACTGGTTATCATGTTCCTACTATTGCAGGTTCAATACCTCTTACAGGAACTAATACTCTAACTGATATTACAGAAGGAACATTATCTTATCAGGGCACTACACAAACTACTATCGCAGGTGTAGAAGCCAATGGTAGTTGGTACGGAACAGTATATCATATTAATGCCACTACCCTACTTGTTAAAACAGTAAGTGGTGTATTTGCCGCAGGAAATTTAATCAGATTCTTAGGTTTAAGTAATACTATTGCTGGAGCTAATCATGGTAATATTACTAATCTATCCCCTGCTGATTCTCATATAGTAGAACTTAATACACCAGCGACCAATGGTCAAGCAGTTAAAGTTATTACTGGTGATATTGTAGATGCAGTTAATGAATTGCAAGATGATATTGGAACAGTAGAAAACTTACAATCAAGATATTCAACAAAAGAAGTAGTTACAGCTCTTAACCAAATTGATACACATCTATATGATAGTGGAGTATCATTCACTGGTCTATCAGCTAATGATTTTAAAGCAGGTATTAATGAACTAAGAGCAGAACTTGGTAATCATAATGATATTAATAATGCTACTGGTTATACAGCAACAACAGCTGTAACTGGTATCACAGAAATTCAAGGCGATATCGGAGATGTTACAGGCCTTAACACTGTACATCAATCAACACTAGTAGGCGCGATTAACGAAATCGAAGGTGTATTCGATGCATCAACACATGAGATTAGTGCAGGTTCAAATACATTTACAATTAATTCAGATAACTTTACTGTTAATTCAGCCGGAACTATTAAACTTGATACAGAAGATGGTATTATAAATCTATTTGATAATACTACTCAATATGGTGCTTTAACAAATTCTGGTGGTAACTTAGTTATTAAATCTGGTACTACTACAATCCTTACAGGTAGTGGAGCTAATGCTACATTTAATAATAACCTGACAGTAGAAAATAATTTAGATGTTGATGGCAATTTAAATGTAGATGGTACAGGTGTTATTGATTTAACTCTATCAGTAGGTGGCCTTGCAAGTCTTAATGGTGGTATTGCCGTAGATAGTACTGCATTCACAGTTGCAAATACTACTGGTAATACATCTATTGCAGGAACACTTGGAGTTACAGGTGCAACTACTCTAACAGGTAATTTAGCTACTCAAGGTAGTAATACTCTAGGTAATGGTACAGGAGATGATACAACAGTCTCTGGCGACTTAACTGTTAATGTTAACACACTATTAAGTGGAACAGTTAACATTGACGGAGCTACAGACATTGACTCTACTCTTGATGTTCTTAACGGAACAACCCTAAGAAGTACACTAGATGTAACTGGTATTACTAACTTTAATAACACTACTCAGTCTGGAAGTACTACTACAGGTGCAGTTAGAATTGACGGCGGTCTTGGAATTGCAAAGAATACTTATGTTGGTGGAAATCTTGATGTAACAGGTACATTAGATATTGGTACATTAACAACAACAGCACAAACAGTTAAATTGGCCATTGATGAATTACAATCAGAAATTGGTTCTGCAGTATTTACTGGAGACATTACAAATGGTGCCGGTTCGGTAACAGCAGCAATTGGTTTAATAGAAACAGAAATCGGTGATGATGAAGCTTATCGTTCTCCAGCTATTACTTATGGTGCAACAACAGTTTCTGGAGTATTAGTAAATCTTAATGATGAACTAGATGCTCTTAATGGTCTTACTCTCACTGCAGGTAGTGGTCTTACAGGAGGTGGAACATTAGCCTCTAATAGAACATTCAATGTAGGTCAAGGAACAGGTATTAGTGTTACAGCCAATGCTGTAGGTATTGCCACTGGAGGAGTTGGAACAACTCAACTAGCAACAAATGCAGTTACAACTATTAAGATTACAGATGGTGATGTAACTAATGCTAAACTTGATAATTCTACTATTACTATTGGCGCAGAAACAGGAACTGCCCACGCAATTTCTCTTGGAGAAACTCTAACAGTAAGTGCTGGTGAAGGTATTAATACTAATATTACTAATAATACTTTACAAATATCTGGGGAAGATGCATCAGATACTAATAAAGGTGTTGCTAAATTTACACTATCTGACTTTACAGTTTCAAGTGGTAACGTATCATTAAAAGATGAGGCTATTCAAGATATAGTCGGAGGCATGGTAGATAGTTCTAGTGAAGATGGAATTCTTGTTACCTATGATGATGCATCTGGAAAACTTCACTTTGATATGGATGATGCTGGTGCTGATGGTGTAATGAGATTATCGGGTAACCAATCAATTGCAGGAACAAAGACATTTACTGGAACAATAGATTTAACAGGTGGTTCTCTATTACTAGGTGGAGGAGAAGGTAGTACCCAAACCTTTGATACAGCATTCATAACATTAGCTTCATCTTCAAGTGTTGAAGGTTTATCAATAGACAGAGGTGAAATTACAAGTGCAAGTGTTGAAACTACCGCAGATGCAAAGTTACAATGGAATGAGTCCCAAGTTGATACAGGTGCTAATAATACTTCTCATAGAGCTTGGCAACTAGTTGGCCTTACTAATGCAAATGCTCCTGCTACTAATACTGCTGATATAGTTACTTTCTATAATGCAAAAGATTTAGTTGCTAGTAATACAGAAACTGCTATTACAGTAGGTTGGGATGCTACTAATCAGAACTTTGATTTCGGAGTAAATGTAGATAATTCATCTATTGAAGTAGGCAGTAATAATTTAAGAGTTAAGGCTCTTGGTATTACTAATGCCATGTTGGCCGGAAGTATTGCCGCAAGTAAACTTGCTGGTAGTATTCCAAATAGTAAACTAAGTAATTCAAGTATTACAATTGGTAATAGTACAATTGCACTAGGTGGTTCAGATACTACACTTACAGGTTTAACAGATATAGATTTAACTTCGGGTAATAAAACAATCTTTGATGGAGTTGGTGCAAACAATTTAACTATTGGTGCTTCAACAACGTCAGTTATTATTGCAGGTAACCTAGAAGTTCAAGGAACAACTACATATCTTAATACTACAAATGTAGAAATTACAGATAAAAATATTCTATTAGGTAAAGGTTCTACTACCAGTACTGCAAACACTGGAACAGGAATTACCTTTGGTGAATATGCAGAAGCGGCTACGTTTAACTATAATCATACAGGAACTAAATTAGAGTCTAATAAAAATATTCAGGCTCCTACATTCCTTGGTAATCTTGCGGCTAGTTATCTAACAGGAACAATTGCAGATGCCAGATTGCCAAATAGTATTTCATCAAGTATTACAGGTAATGCTGCTACTGCAACTCAAGTTTATGTAACAGAATCAAATACAGTCAATGCATCACATAGAATTATATTCCATGATAATACCAATGCAGGTAATAGTGGAATGGAACATGATGATAATTTATATTATAACCCAAGTACTAACGTATTAACTGCTGGAACATTTAGTGGTGCAATTGCATGGACAAATATAACAGGCAAACCAACACTAGACAATTATAACTACTGGACACTACAAGCTGATAGTGGAAGTAATGATAATATCACGTCCACTGAAGTTGTTGATTTCCAAGGTGGTAATGCAATTACTACTACTGCAAATTCAACCGGAGTTTCAATTGCACTAGATAATAATTCTATTGCAGTGGCTGAACTAAATTGTAGCGATGGAGATGCCGGTAACGTATTACAGACAGATGGTAATGGTAACCTTTCATTTGGTGCAGTATCAACTGTTAATAACTATCTTACAGGATTAAGTTTTAATGCTGCTAATGGTGTACTGACTGCAACAAGACAAGGCCTGGAGGCAGTTACAGAGTCACTAGATGGTAGATACTTAACAACAGACCAATCACAGGCAACAGTATTCCAAGTTGAAAACGATGCAAGTGCAGATCAATTCTCAGTAGGGCATGGAGACGGAATAGAATTTGCTGCAGGTGGTAATCTTTCAGTTTCATTTAATGCATCACAAAAGAAAGTTACTTATTCATATACAACTCCAGCAGATGATAATACAACATACTTACTAAAAGCTCAACAGACAGATGGTAATAATATAAATCCAAATCTATTCTTAGATGCATCAACTGGATCTGATGACTTTATAAAATTAGTAGGTAGTGGTGAAACAACAGTAACTAGAAATAATGATGGTCAGATTACATTTAATACACCATCACCAGGAAATGGAACTCTCACTTTATCTACCAGCGCAGGTCTTAATGGGAGTGCAACGTTTACTGCTAATCAGGCAGGAGCAGCGAGTTATAATGTTTCACTAGACTTATCTGAACTTACAGATATGACTGCTGCAGTAGTTGGTACTCAAGATGAGTTAATCTTGCTCGACAGTGGTGCAGAGCGAAGAAAACTAATTAGTGAAATTACATTAAGTGACTTTAACAATGACCAAGGTTGGACATCAAATATTGGTGATATTACAGGAGTTAATATTACGGCAGGTAAAGGTTTAGTTGGTTCAGTTAATACTGGTTCAGGACAACATACTCAAACATTAAAAGTTAATTTAATTAGTGATACAGCTCAAACAGTTGCTGCAAACAGTCCAACAACTACAGCAGGTAAAACTTATCCTGTTCAGTTCGATGCGGATGATGATTTAGTTGTTAACGTACCATGGGTAAATACTCAATATGGTCGTGCAACTGCAACTACTCTCGGTCTAGTTGAACTAAGATATAATGCAGAACAAACAGTTGCTGCAGAAGCGGCCACATATACTGCATCCAGAACTTATGGTCTTCAAGAAGATGGCAATGGCAGATTAGTTGTTAACGTACCATGGCAAAATACAGTTATAACTGATACTACGGATTGGGATGTTGCTAACAGTTCTAACTCTACACAGTTTACAGTAACTAAAGAAGAAAAAGTAAGATTTATTGCATCAGGTGCATCAACAGTATCATTTAATACTACAGACCAATCTATTACATATTCTTCAGTTAATACATGGCAAGAAAACTTAGTCAACCAAGATGGATATGTACCGGCTCCAGGCTCAAGTGCAGTTAATAAAGTTTGGAAAACAAATGGTAGTGGAGTACCTGCTTGGAGAACTGATGAGCAAGGATTAACTTCATTAAACTTAAGCACAACTCATAATGCATCAACAGTAGAAGTAACTAATACTGGTGGCAATAATGCCACGATTAATGCAGTTACTACATCTAATGCAGGTGTAATGACCAAAGATGATAAAATAAAATTAAATGGTATTGATACAAGTGCTGATGTTAACCAAAATTCATATTTAACTATTAATGCATATAGGACACCAACCTCCAATCTAATTAGTACTGGTAATGCTTATGGTTCAAGCACAACATGGGTTCCATCGAGTGCAACTTCTGTCGATGATAGTATATCATTTTTCTCCGGCCCTGGTATTGATATTAGAGGCGGTCATATAAGTTCTACTGCAACTAATGAAATTCAATGGGACTTAGATAGCGACCAAAGAAGCGTCATCAAGAAAATCGGTGTTATTGGTACTGGTAATATGTCAATTGATGCCAGCGGAACTGGATATATTTATTTTGATAGTCATAGTGGTTCTAGTGATACAACAGGAACACATGAAATTAGATTTTCTGCAAGTGGTCAAATTGATGCTGATGGAGATATTATTGCATACTCATCAGCAACCTCGTCAGATAGAAAATTAAAAGAAAATATCCAAAAGGTTGAAGGTGCATTAGAATTAGTATCACAATTGGACGGAGTTACCTTTGACTGGAAAGATAAAGAAAGAGGTTCTTCTGCTGGTGTAATTGCACAGAATGTAGAAGAAGTATTACCTTCAGCTGTTAAAGATGTAGACACTTTAAGTAAAGAAGGTGAGACACATAAGGTTGTAGATTATAACCAACTATCTGCACTCTTTATCGAAGCAATAAAAGAATTAAAAGAAGAAAATAAATCTCTCAGAGATGAGATACAAAAACTTATAAATAAAGAATAAAGGTTAAGTATGGCTATTATTTCAAACATTATTATAGACCAGGGCTCTACATTTCAGGCTGACATTGATGTTACAGACTCAGCTGGTGATGCCCTTAATCTAACTGGATATACTGTTGCAGGACAGATGAGAAAAACATACTCATCAACTACTGCTACTAATTTCACTGGTCAAGTACAAAGTGTTACTGGCGGAACAGTTAGAATATCTTTAAGTGCAACAGAAACTAATGCTCTTAAAGCAGGTAGATATGTATATGATACAGAAATAACTAAGACAGCAACTGGAGAAGTAACAAGGGTTATAGAAGGACAAGTTGATGTAACCCCCGGCGTAACAAGGGCTAGTTAATAATGGCGAATATAAAAGCTAAGATAAGACAGACTAATAAATTAAAGGGTGCGAAGACTAGTAATAACGAAATCGTTGCACAAACAGTAAAACTTTCTCAGGGTTCATTAAGTTTGGGTGACCTAACAGATGTAAATACATCAGGCCAAAGTGACGGCGTAATGATGGTTTACGATGCTACTGCTGGAGAATATAAAGTTACAACTCAGATTGAAAATGAGAATCTGAATATAATAGGAGGCACATACTAGTGGCTAATTTAACAAGAATAAAAATCTTAACTACGGGGTCAACCACTACCGCTCCTAGTAATATTAAAACAGGTGAACTTGCTTACTCATATGTGGCTGGTACTCAGGGAAATAATGGTGATAGACTATATATCGGAACAGGAGCTGAAAGCGGAAATCCTGCAGTTGCATCAACAGTTGATATTATTGGCGGTAAGTATTTTACTAGCTTATTAGCTCATGCGCACGGAACTCTCACTGCATCAAGTGCGATTATTACAGGCCCTGATAATAAGATTAGTCAATTAAATGTAGACAATCTAAGATTAGATGGCAACAGTTTAACATCAACCGATACAAATGGAAATATTGTATTAGACCCAGCTGGAGCAGGTAAGACTATTCTCCATAATCCATATGTTAACACTTCTTCAACGGGTGGTAGTAATGTAGCTCTTGAAGAATTTATCTATGATACAGTAGGTGGAGCAGTAACCGGTGGAACTGGTATTACAGTAACAAATAGTGATGGGGCAGATACTTCAACAGTTTCTATTACTAACACTGGTGTTACAGCCGGTGATTATGGTTCTGCAACTCAGATTCCAACATTTACAGTTAATGCTCAAGGTCAATTAGAAGCAGCAGGTGTTGAAAATGTTGCGACTGCTTTAACTGTTAATGGTAATAGTGGGTCAGGTAGTGTTGATTTACTCACAGATAACTTAACTATTACTGGAACTGCAAATGAGATTGTAACAACAGCATCTAAGGCAGGTTCTACTGTAACAGTTGCAGTTGCCCTACCAGATGATGTTACTATTGGAGATGCATTAACAGTAACAGGTAATGCTTCAGTAGGTGGTACATTCTCTGTAGATGGTAATGTTACTCTTGGTAATGCTACTTCAGATACAGTAGCTACAACAGGTAATTTAACAGTAGGTGGTAATCTTACTGTCAATGGAACAACTACTTCTGTTAACTCAACTACAATTACTCTTGATGACCCAGTATTAGTACTTGCTGATAATAGTGGTACTACAGTAGATGGTATCGATAGAGGTGTTAGATTTAAGTACGGAGATGGAACTAATACTAAAGAAGGATTCTTTGGTTTTGACCATCAAACAGAAAGATTTGTATTTACTAAAGATGAAGACTTTAGTGGCGGAGAAGATGCTTCTTCACCATGGCATGATGCACAATTCGGTGGTGTATATGCTGGAGATGTTACAGTTGGTGTTAGTGCTAATAATAAGATTACTACAACATCTGGTAATCTAGTATTAGACTCTGCAGGTGGAACACTTAATATTAATGATAATGTTGATATTTCTGGTTCTCTTGCATTAGGTACAGATTTAGCAGTAGCGCACGGTGGTACTGGAATGAGTTCCTTTACAGCCAATGGTGTCTTTATCTCTAACTCTTCTGGTAATGCGATTAGTTTCTTAACAGGAACCGAAGGTAGTGTTATTCAATTTAATAGTTCTGGTAATCCAATATCTTCTTCTATTATTGATGGTGGAACTTACTAAACTAAGATAACTTCTCTTATAAATAGTATTAAGAAGTCCGTATATACGGATAAAGAATATTTATTAATTTCTCTATATAGAGATTGAACATAGGAGAAGTCAAAATTGGCTAGAAAATCAGATATACGTTTGAGGCGCTCAAACGTTGCAAATGCCGTTCCAGGTGGTGCAGACCTTAATGAAGGTGAATTAGCAATCAACACCGCTGACGGTGCTCTTTATTTTAAAAAATCAGACGGAACAATAATTACTGGACACGATAATACTATCATGCATATTGATAGTGCGACTAGTCATGTTGGCATAGGCAACACATCACCAGCCAAAAATTTACACATAACAGATTCAAGTTCACCGACTATAAGGTTTTCAAGAGACAACTCTTTTTATTGGGACATAGGGCATACCAGTAGCGATTTCCAGTTTATATCTGAATCAGGTGGCACAGTTCTGCACATGAATTACGATGGAAACATTGGAATCGGCACAAGTTCGCCAAGTGAGAAGCTAGATGTCCGTGACGGTACTATCACATCAAGAGATGCTACAAACACTAATTATGCTGAAATCGATAGGTTTGGGGGCTTAACATTAAAAGGTAACGGAACTGGTGCAAAATATATAACCACCCCAAATACAGATGCTTTAGGCTTTAAGACAAATAATGTAGAAAGAGCTAGGATAGACTCATCAGGAAATTTGGTGGTGGGTACTACAAGTAGTGGAATATCAAATAGTAGCTCAGTAACAGGTATTGATTTGAAACCAAACAGTGCATCAGCAATTGTAAGAAGTGGTGGAACTACACTTTATTTAAACAGACTTACTGATGATGGCGAAATATTAGCACTCAGAAAAAACGGCACAACAGTTGGAAGTATTGGTACTGGTGGTGGCGACCTTATTGTTGGAAATGGTAGTGTTGGTATTCGCTTTAATGACAGTATTTCAACACTTGTTCCTAGAACTACATCAGATTTAGGTTCTGATGGTGCTATTAATATAGGTGCTTCCTCTGCAAGATTCAAAGACCTTCACCTTTCAGGTGCGTCTTACATTCACGATGTTCGTTCTACAGGCATTCAATACTTTACCCACACTACTGACGTTAGGTTTAGGACTGTTTCTGGCACAGAACGTCTAAGAATAGACTCATCAGGCAATCTGTTGGTGGCAACTACTGATGATGTAGTTTGGAACAATAATGCAAACAGTTCGGCTGATAAGGGGCATAACTTGCGTAGTGATGGTAGAGCGGGTTTTGCTTACTACAATGCCACAGCAAACGCCAATGCTACGGTCAACATAAACCGTACAGGTTCAGATGGAGATTTAATTAGACTTTTCAAGTCAGGTTCACAAGTTGGAAGTATTGGTGTTCAGGGTGGTAGATTAACCATCGGCTCGGATGATACACATATATTCTTTGACAGTGGCGATACTCCATCAATAAGACCGCATAGCGGTACTGCTTCTACAAATGGCGTTATTGATATTGGTGAGTCAGGAACACGATTCAAAGACCTTCACCTTTCAGGAACAGCTAATGTTGGCGGTTTAACTATTAACTCAGCATACACATTCCCAACTGCAGACGGAAGCGCAAACCAAGTATTACAGACAGATGGCTCAGGAAATTTATCCTTTGGTGCAGTATCAGGGTCAAGTGGTGTTACAGTTTCAAACAATGCAAACAATAGAGTATTAACAGGAGATGGTACAAATGCAAATGCAGAAGCAAATCTCACGTTTGATGGCTCTACATTAAGTGTAGCTGGAAGAATTAAAACAACAGACGGACTTTTCCAAGCGGATGAAGGAAGCCAACATTTAAGACAGTATGCTATTAGCTCAAGTGCAGGTACTCAATCGTTTTTATTAGGAAAAATTAAAAGCTCTAATAGTGCTGATGGTGGGGTTACAGGAATTGTAAAGGCCGCTTATGATTACGGAGACACCTTAAAAAACGTAAACATTCACTTTACATTTGCCCAAAGGTCAGGAACCGAAAGAGGACATTGGTGGTATGAAAATACAGATGATGATAGTAGTACTGATGTTGTATCGGTCAAACTCATTGATGATGGCTCAAACAATTACTATGTTTGGCTACATGTCGGGGATTATGTTAACTGCTTTGTTGAAACAACATGGAGACAGGCCTCTACTTCAAACATAACAGACTCAGGGAGCCTATCTGCGGCTACAATAACAACAGGCACTACATTATTTGATACAGCAAATGACCCAACAGCTGAAATGCATATCGGTAAACTTTATCCACATGATGATATATACTTACCTGACAATAAAAAAGTTAATTATGGCAACTCTAACGATTTACAAATTTATCATAATGCTACTGATTCTGTTATTGAAAATATTACAGGTGATTTATATATAACAAACAAAACAGATGATGGTGATATAATATTCCGAACTGATGACGGCTCTGGAGGATTTACTCCATATCTAACATTAGATGGTGGTAATGTTCAAATGATTGCCAGTCAAAAATTAGCTTTTAATGACAATGTAAGAGCTACTTTTGGTAATTCTTCAGACTTACAGATTTACCATGATGGCAGTAATAGTTATATACATGATAATGGTACAGGTAACTTAAAAGTACGTACAAGTTCTTTTAATCTAATGAACGCTGCAAATAACGAACTTATGATTAATGCTAGTGAAAATGGTGCAGTAACTTTATACCACGACAACGCAGCAAAACTAGCCACCAAATCAGACGGTGTTGATATCACAGGTGAATTACAATCTGATTCACTTGATGTTGATGGTAATGCAGATATATCAGGAAACTTAGTACTTGGTGGAAATCTAACAGTTAACGGAACACAGACAACATTAAATACAGCAACACTTTCAGTAGATGATTTAAATATTACAGTTGCAGATGGTGCTGCTAATGCAGCTGCCGCAAATGGTGCTGGACTTACAGTTGATGGAGCAAATGCTACTCTTACATATACCTCTACAGAAGATAGATGGAACTTTAATAAAAAGTTATATGTACCAGATGATATAAGAATTGCTGCAGGTGCACCATCTTTAATTTTACAAGATACAACAGATGATGATGACCATTCTATCCGATTTATGGATAATGGTGGTACAAATAGAATGTCTATTACTACTGGTGGTGATAATTTAAATTTTGAAACCACTGGCAGTAGAGACTTTACTTTTATGGGAGATACTTCTGGTTCTGGCAACGTCGGTATTGGAACGACTTCACCAAGTCATTTATTAGAACTATCTAATACTATGGCTTCTTCACCCAAGCATATTTTTTATAGAATGACAGGCACTAATACTGCCGGCGGTGGCGCTGGTATTAAGTTTGACTCTTCAGCTAGTAATAATAATACTGGTCTTTACTGGTCAGGCATTCAAGGCATTCGTACTACTAGTAATGATGGAAGTAACGAATTAAGATTCTGGACAACATCAACTGCAGAAGCTCCTGGAGGTACACAAGGTGCGCCATCTCAAAGAATGGTTATTAGTGAAACTGGTAATGTTGGAATCGGAACAACTTCGCCAAGTTCTATTTTAGACGTTGCTGGTTCTGCTGCTGTTTTAACAATTACAGATACAAGAAACCAAACATTTACAGTAGGTGACACAATGTGTTCACTTGCATTTGATTCAGATGATACATCTGGTGGTTCCGGAACTGCTAGTCACCCAAGAGCATTAATAAGTTTAGTGGCCGAAACTACCTTTGGTTCAAGTACAGGGCTAAGTTTTTCAACTAAACAAGACACTACTACGGCTCCTACTGAAAAAATGCGTATTAGTACTGCCGGCAACGTTGGTATCGGCATAACTAATCCTACTGGTAAATTTCATCTAGTAGATGGAAATAATTTTGCCCAGATTGGAGACTTACAAGGCAATTCAACTATGTCATTGCGACTAGCCGATACTAATGGTCAACCTGTAGAGGTACAAGCTTATGGCTCTGAATTAAGATTTAACACTGCAACATCTTCTGGAGCAACACCTTCAGTTAAAATGAACATCCTTGCAAATGGTAATGTTGGAATCGGCACAAGTTCGCCAACTACTGCATTAGAAGTTATTGGTGATATTAAAATAAAACAACAAAGTGGGTATTCTAACTACTCTCTTATAGATGCATCAGAAGCGTTACTTACCTTAGAAACTTATAGTGTAAATACTTCTTCTTATTCTGCAGATATTATATTTAAACCTGCGGGCACAGAAAGAATGAGAATTGCCGATGATGGCAACGTTGGTATTGGTGAAGCTAATCCAAATGGAAAATTAGTTGTTCGTGGTGCTAATTACGCAGCTAATCAGGATGGTGGTATTATTATCCAGGCAGGTGCAAGAGACAGCAGTCATTGGCAATCAGGATTTAAAATTAAGAGTGATGGCAGTGGAAATGCAAGAACCGCTATTGATGCCACAACAGGTGCTACTGCTGGAAATTTCGCTGAAAGAATTAGTATTGATAGTGCTGGTAAAGTTGGTATAGGAACAATTTCTCCTGGAAAAGAATTAGATGTAGTCGGTACAGTAAGAGCAAAAGATAGCAGTTCTAACCAGCATCAGTTAAGAGCAGACAAAATTATAGCTTATGGAACAGACGCAATTTTACAAGCTCAATCTGCTGGTGATGATGTAAGATTAAATACAGAAGGTAATGTCACAAGGCTTATTGCCACCGCTGAAGGCAACGTTGGTATCGGAACAACGACACCTTCTTATATGTTAGATATTGGTGGAGGAGACTTCTTTGTTAATGGTACAAATAGAGATTGGGGAGGTGCTGCAGGTCTAGGTACTCATATAGGTACTGGAGATTTTGATATTTATAGTGGTGTTCCTGGTGGTGGCGTACATAAACTAAAATTTACAAATGCAGGTAGTCTTGGTATCGGAACAACTTCACCAGATACTAAATTAGATATTACTGCATCTGGTGTTGAAGGTTTAATAATAAATCAAGATACTACAACTGCAAATACATCTTCTAGGCTATTCTTTAAAGATAATGTCAGAGCAAATGGCATGTTGAATGTAAATGGTATACTGGAATTTAGAACAGGTATGGTCGTTGGAAGTACATCTGGTACAAAAAGATTATCGGTATCGCCTACATTAGTTAAATCAGAAGTTCCTTTAAGAGTAGAAGAATATCAAATTGATACAACAACTTCATCTACTTCGGCAACAACTCAAGTGGCTATTCACACATTCGCAGCTGCTACCTTTAGAAGTGCTAGGTTTACAATTCAGATTACTAATACTACAGATAGTACATATCACTCAACAGAGATATTAGCAATACATGATGGTACTACAGCAAACATTACAGAGTTTGGAGAAGTTCATACTGGTAGTTCAGTAGAGGCTACATTCGATGCAGATATTAGTTCTAGTAACTTTAGATTACTGGCTACTCCGTCATCAACAAATAGTATGACATTTAAAGTTGTTTGTCATAGTTTGACTGTATAGATTGTATAAATAGTAATACATAATAATATCACCGTGGAAAGTGAAACGGAGAACATATAAATGGCAACTGACCATAACTTTCGAATAAAGAACGGCCTAGAAGTAGGCGGACAATTAATAGTAACATCTTCAGGCGCACTAGTAGTATCTAGTGTACAATCTAATCTTAGCTTTAACGACAACATTAAAGCCAAGTTTGGTAATGGTTCAGATTTACAAATTTATCACGATGGCAGTAATAGCTGGATTTCTGATGCAGGTACTGGAAGTTTAATTATAAACGGCGATAATGTTTATCTCCGTAGTTATGGTGGTGAAAGTAAAGCAGATTTTATTACAAACGGAGCAGTAACTCTTTATTACGACAACGCAGCCAAAATTGCAACAACTTCCACAGGTATAGATGTAACAGGTAGAATCGATTTAGATGATTCAAATACTCAGCTATCTTCAGGTAGTGGAAACTCATTGAGAATTAATACCAATGGTGGCCAAACAGAAATAGGCCCTCAGAATACTAGTTGGTCGCATTTTACTACAGATAGACCAAGATTTTATTTTAGTAAAGGTATTACAGTTGAAACTGGTCTTATTGGTTCTTATGATGAAGATTTACAAATTCAAAGAGCGGGTACTACTAAACTAACAGTTACCACAACGGGTGTAGATATTGTTGGTGATTTAAGTATTACTGGCGATTTAAATACAGTTAATACAACAACACTTGATGTATCAGATAAAGTAATTACTGCTGGTGTTGGTGGAACTACATCAACAAACGATGGTGGTGGATTTAAAATATCAGGTGCCAACGCAGAGTTTATTTGGGATAATACAAATGCTCAAATGACTCTTAATAAAGATTTTAAATTTACTGCAGATCAAAAATTAAGATTTGGTAATACTTATTTCTATAAAAGTGGTAATAGTAATAATGTACATTTTTATGCGACAGAAGGTTTCATTCCACATAGTACAACTGTATCCAATAATGCAACACTAGGTAACACAGTACATAGATGGAATGGAGTATATAGTAGTACTGGTGATTTTAGTGGTACTATTACTATTAATCAAGGTGATTCATTTAGTAAGCTTGATATAAAAACAAGTAGAACTGGTGCTGCATCAAATATTGGTGGCGTACAATTCTACAATAGTTCTAATGCGCAAAAATCACAATTATATGGAACAAACGATGGCCAACTAAAACTTGCTACAAATGGTACAACAGTAGCCCTTACCTTAGATGCGTCACAAAACGCCACCTTCGCAGGAACTATCTCTAGTGGTTCTATAACAAGTACAGGTGCTATAGGTAACATAGGTAGTCAAGTTGGGCAACAGTTAGAATTAGGTAATACTACTACAGCCACTTTAAGATTTGATTCTGATGAATGGAGATTGTATTCAGGGGGTACTGGCTCATCGGGTGAAGTATTTACTATAAGTCAAACAGGTGACGCAGTCTTTAGTGGAAATGGTAATTTAACAGCACTTGGAACTCTTCAAGCGTACAGCACTTTATACACAAGAAGTAATTTACAAGTATTAAATGCCGCAAGCAATGGTTGGAATACTTGGGCTAGTAGATCAAATGGTAATTATAATTTAACTGTTGGAACTATCTCAAGTGGAAATATCTCTAGTGGCACAATTACATCTTCAGGAAATATAGATGTAAACTCAGATTCAGGTCAGTTACAGTTTGGTGCAGATAATGACATGCAAATTTTCCATAATGGTGCAGGTGGAGAAATAAATAATGCTACAGGTAACTTTACAATAGATTCAAGTGGAGATATTGACCTTGATGCAGATGGAGGAGATATAAAGCTTAGAGATGCAGGTGTGCTTTTTGGTTCATTAAGTAATTCTTCAAGCAATTTAGTTATTAAATCAGGTAGCACTACTGTTTTAGACTCCTCTCGTAACCTGACTAATATAGGAACTATCAGTAGTGGGGCTATTACAGCAACAAACATTTCAGTAGGAAACTCAGCTGGAAATACAAGAGGTGTAATAGATACTAACGCAACATACTATGCTTACTACAACACTGAAACAAGCCCTAGAATACAGCTAGGAAGAGATGTAGGAATCTCAGGTGGTGCAGGTCTTGCTCTTGGTGGTAATAGTAGTTATGCACTAATTGGCACAAATAATACTAGTGGTAGTGCTATGTACTTTAAAACTGCATCAGCCGTAGCAACTGTAACAACAAATCCTGATATGACCCTCAACTCATCAGGTAATCTCACTGTTAGAGGTACTGTAACCGCAACTGGTGGTAACTCCACAAACTGGAATACTGCGTATGGTTGGGGTAATCATGCTAGTGCAGGTTATACATCAAATGTTGGTGATATCACCGGAGTAACAGCGGGTACTGGTTTAACAGGTGGTGGAACTTCAGGTACTCCTACACTTAATGTTGCGAATACTATAAGTCCAGCCACTGCGCTAGAGTTAAGCTCCTCGCAAGACTTAGACGACTTAGTTGCTGCTGATGCTGGTTTTTATTATCAGACCGCTAATGCTGATACAACTAATAATAATTATCCCACAGGAGAAGCGGGCTCTCTTATAGTTCAAAAATCTGCGGGAACTGCAACACAAATGTATCAGACATACTCCACTGTCCCTAGGTCGTTTTTTAGGTCACGCTATACTGCAGGATGGAGTACTTGGAGAGAGCACTGGCACACGGGCAACTTAACCTCGGCTACCATAGCTACTTGGAACACTGCATATGGTTGGGGTAATCATGCTTCTGCAGGTTACTTAACAAGTCATCAGTCTTTAAGCGGATACTTATTAAATACTACAGATACCTTTGCTGGAAATTTAACATTTATTGGAGGAAATAATAGTTCAAAAGAATCCTTTATTAATGTAAAAAGAGGAAATGCAAGTGGTTTATGGCTAAAATTTCAGACAGACGGTACTAGTGCTAATAATGTAAGTCAATTTGTAATAAGAAGAAGTACTGACAATGTAGATATACTAAATCTAACAGCAACTAATGGTAATATAGCTTTCGTAGGTACTGTAACCGCAAGTGGCGGTAACTCTACTAACTGGAATACTGCCTATGGTTGGGGTAATTATGCAAGTGCTCCTAATGCTCCGTCAATTACATCCACCACAGTAGTAAATGAAACAATAGAAATTGTATTTGGTGCTTCAACGAGTACTGGCAATACTGCAGCAACTTCATATGAAGTTTGGAGTGATGGTGGTACAGGAACTGACTACTCATTAATAGCAAAAATACCATATAATGATATTGCGTCTTCAATGAGTGTAGTAGATTCATCATTTGATGATAGTGGAACTATTGCTTATAGAGTATATGCAATTAGACATGGCGCATATTCTACAGCCGCAACTACTACAAGAGCGTTTACTATGCCTTCACTTGATGTATCTGGTATGTCGGTAATAGCAGATACTAATAATTATTATATCCAATATGAACTTCCTACAACAAGGTTTATAGACCATATTGAAATATATAAAGATGTAGAAACTACATCAGCGGCCTTAGCACGAAGTGGGGCTTCACTCGTATATAGTGGTAATAATACATCATATAAATATAATATAGGTAATTCAGATATGGAAAAATATCACCAATTTTGGGTAGAGGTAGTAACAGTATAATGGATGAGACAATAGAATATTGGACAATAAAGAAAGCCGAGTTTACTGAAGCTCTTACGGCTGAATTTGCCATGGATAATATTAATGAAGATATGATTAAAGTATTAAAGTCTGAAATAACTTTATGTGATGAATATATAGAGGCATTGTCATGAGCATAAAAATAGAAAAAATAGAAAAGGGCGATATAATTACTATTACTGGTTGTGGGATGAATGACTACCAAGGTCACCAGACAATATTTCCAGTTACAAAAAGAGGCATGTCAAATCTCACTGTAAATAGTGGTTCAGGAGATTATAATGGTGGTGATAGGGTTATAGGCCAAGGTGCCTATGATGTAGATGGAGATTTATTATTTACTTGTGGCTGGGGTGATGGTGCATCAATAAAAAGATTAAATAATGATGGAAGTTTAACTAATCTCTATCATGACAATAACGCTCTTTATAGAAATACCACAGCTACTTATAATCATATGCACAGTTTAACAGTTGACCCAGATACATCAACGATGCACATATCGTCCCATAATGTGGATGGTTACTCAATGATTGACTATAGTGACTGTAAAGATGCAGGAACTTCTACAAATAATGTTGTAAATACTAGGCCTTCAAGCCAGTATATGTTTAGTAATGGCGTCAATGTAGATAGAAGTGGTATCGCATATGGAAGTGGTGTTGTAACTGCAGGTGATTGGTTATATGTAAATGACTATTCAGCAACCCATTATAAAAAGTTTCCAAGAAGAAAATACTCAGATGGAACAGAAGAATTAATTGATGGTACTTCATCATCTTACATATATTCATCAGGAGGGAATACTGCTGCGACCATAGATAGAGATGGTTATCGTGGCGCGATATTCTATGATGAAGTAAATGATAGAGTTTACTATAATACATTTTATAACGGTAATTTAATGGTTATTGTTGCTGCATCAACTGCTAATCCAAAATGTGTATGGTGTGATTTTGGAGATGCTGGTTATGGTGATGACGGGTATGAACAAGGTTTGATGATACCTGACCCATCAGGTGAACCCAATAAAATATATATTGGTGGTTCAAGTAGAGTTTTATGGGCAGATATTACTCCATGTTTTTCAGGTAATTCGCCAACTGTTACAAGTCAAATATTTGTTGAAGACGGCGCATATGGTTTTATTGCAGGTTCTCAGTTAAGACACGGCGCAAATAGACAAGGCATCACAAATGAATATTGTGATAAAATGCCAGGATACCCACAATGGCATACAACTCATCCTGACCGAGGAAAAAATACGATAGGTGGTTGGTTTGATTGGGATAATTTAAGGCATGTTGGTACTATAAGACATGACGGCATTGTAGAAGATACTACAACTGGCGGAAGAGGTAGAAGTTATAGAGCAGATTATGGCCACCCAATTTTTAGAATGTCAAGTGCTAATGGAACTAAATGGTGGATTCAACTTGGTTATGGATTGGACGGACATAGTTTTAAAATATGGTCAGATACTATTGGTAATCAATTAATAGGTAATTGGACACTAGAGTTTGGCACTTGGACTTCAGATAATAATGTCAATATAGATTTTTGTCACTTAGGATTACCTGGCCACTTTACTCCAAGTTCGTGTAGTATTGCTTACTATATTAGTAATAATAATGGTAGTACATGGGAAGCTTATACAGTAAATAGTATTCATAACTTTTCAAGTAGTGGAACACAATTAAGAGTAAAGTATGTTGCAAGTGGTCAGCCAAATAAGGCACCGTATAAGACATCATTTTTTGGAGACCAAGTTACATTTGGTTCATTATATACAGGTTTATTAGATAATACAATCCCTACAAAGGTTGTAAGAAGAAAAATACGAGGGAGAAAATTTTAAATGGCTACAGTTGCAGGTTCATTAAGAAACAAGGTACTAGTAGTTGATGATTTAACTAGTGGTGATATTACAGTCACCGATTTAATAGTAAGCGGTACAGTAACATTACAGGGTACTGCTACTACACTAGATTCAACAAATACAACAATTACAGATAGTATCATAGAATTAAATTCAGGCCTTACAGGCTCAAATACAAAGGATATAGGTTTTGTATTTGAAAGAGGAAGTACTGGAAACAATGCTGCGTTTATCTGGGACGAAAGTGCCGATAGATTTACAGTTATAACAACAACAGGTACTGCTGCAGATAATACATTATCAGGAACAGTTGCAAACTTTCAAGCAGGAAGTTTCTTTGGTAATGGTGCAAACCTTACTTCATTAAGTGGAACTAATATTTCATCAGGAACAGTAGCAGCCGCAAGAATAGCAAGTTTGGCTGCTTCTAAAATTACGTCAGGTACTTTTGCAGATGCAAGAATACCAAGTTTGGCTGCTTCTAAAATTACATCAGGTACTTTTGCAACTGCAAGAATACCAAGTTTAGACACTTCAAAGATTACATCAGGTCTACTTGGAGGTGACCGTATAGCAACAGGTTCATCAGGTGATTGGTGGTCAGGAAACGCAGTAAAAGTTGGAACAGATGGTGTCAGTGAAGTTGGTAAATATATTGATTTCCATAATACAGACGCAGGTACTTCAGATTTTGATACAAGGTTAGAATCTACTGGCTCTTCACAACTATCAATTAATGGCTCTGGCCGATTGTTTACTGACGGTTATCATCCAAATGCCGATAAATGGACAACTTCGAGAACGCTAACATTGAGTGGCGAAGCTTCAGGTTCAACATCATGGGATGGTTCTGGTAATGCTACTTTATCGGTAACATTAAGTGATAGCGCTTTAGATAATCAATACGTTACAGTAGGCAGTAGGTACTCTGGAAATGCTTCTGCATTAAGCGCTGCCAGTAGAGCAAGTATTAGACTTTGGGATGTTTCAACAGCTACCGATGCCCCCTCAGGAGCCTCAGACGGACTAATAACTACAGCTGGTTGGGATAGTACCAGTTGGGCAACTCAACAGTATCATGATTTTCATAGTAATGATTTATATTTAAGGTCAAAACAAAATAACACTTGGATGACTTCATGGGATAGAGTATTCCATGATACATATCATCCAAATGCTGATACATGGACAACGGCAAGAACAATTACTTTAGCAGGAGACTTAACAGGTAATGTAAGTATAAATGGTAGCGCAAACGTTACTCTTACAGCGGCAGTAGTAAATGATTCACATAACCATAATCACAGTGATGGTAACTTTACAGTAAACGGAGTACTACAAGCAGGAGCTGGTTCAAATCATATATCAACATCTGCGGCACCTTTTAGATGGCAAAGAAGTGCTTCAAGTCAAACAGGCCAAGATGATAATGTTAGTGTATATGTAGATGACAGCAATATCTATTTTACCCATAATAATGACTCCGACGGCGATGCTTCTGGCTATCACTTTAGATATATGACTGGCGGAACTGCAACCAACTTATTAAATTTTAGTTCTTCTACTATGACCTATAAAGGTCAAACTGTATTTCACACAGGTTATCATCCAAATGCTGATAAATGGACTACTGCAAGATCGCACACAGTTACTTTAACAGGTGAAGTCACTGGTACAGCTACTCAATCAGTTGACGGTACGGGTAATAAAACGTGGTCAATTGCTACAACTCTTGGTAATACGGCTCTTAATGACCAATATATCAAGAGAGGAACTCCTAGTCTAACCGGCAATATCACAACGATAGCAAGTAGCAGCGATATTATAAGATGGAATAACGTTACAACAGGCAGACCTGCATCGGGCCAGTCTAATGAATATGGCCCTATGCTACAGATGGCATATGACGGTGATAAGGTGTCTCAGCTTGCTCATGATTTTGATCAAGGTAACTTGTATTTTAGACAGCTTAATACTAGTACAGATACAGGTACAACCTGGGAACAAATATTCCATGACACTTATCATCCAAATGCTGATAAGTGGACTACAGCAAGAACATTGACATTAAGTGGTGAAGTGACTGGTAGTGTTTCATTTGACGGCTCTGGTGCTATCAATATGACCAATACTGTTCTTAACCATGGTGCTTACTATCTAGGAGTTAGTACTGCAGAAACTGGAAGAACTGTAAAAGAAAGTGGGTTATATACTTACAATGTACATAACAATAATTTAGGAACTGGAACAGATACAGCTTATTATTCAGTTATGGCTTGGGGTGCTGGAACTGGGGGCTCTGCCCAACTTGCATCAAAGTGGACATCTAATTGGGACAAGCTATATTTTAGAAGTCTAAGAGATACAACAAATAATTGGTCAGATTGGAGAGAGATATATCATACATCTCACAAGCCAACATATGCCGAACTTGGAACAATGGCATACTCTAATCTTACAGGTACTCCAACAATTCCGGCTGCAGTAACTAACAATAACCAATTAACAAATGGTGCTGGTTATATTACAGATGGTAATACAAACTGGAATAATCAGTACGGATTTATTACATCATCAAACTCAAGTATTACTAATAAACTACCATTAGCAGGTGGAACAATGACTGGTAATATTGCTATGTCAAACGCTAATATTACTGGAGTTAATCAATTAGAATTTAACGACCCAGGAGAAGGTATTGTATTTAAGGCGGGCTCTAGTGGAGATATGGTTCTTAAAATCATAGATGATTCATCTGATAATATATTACAATACTCGGGTACTGGTGCAGTTTTTGATGTTCAAGGACAATTAAAATCAACCACTACTGCAGATGCAACTCCAGCACTTATAGCTACCAATAGTGGAGGCGTTGGGTCTGTAATTGCAAAATTTATAGGCGACTCAGATAGTTTAGAGATTCAATGTGGTCAAGGGGGTAATTCTGGAGCAGGTACAGGTGATTATGCAATATTAAATACTCAACAAAATAACGGATTAGTATTCTTTGATGGTAGTGGTGGTCTTGATGTGATATACAACGGAGCTGTAGTACAATCCTGGGATAGTGCAGGAGGTACTAGGTTAATAAGTGGTACTCTTCAAATACCTGCAAAGCTTGAACATGCCGGCGATACAGATACTTATTTACAGTTTGATGCTAATAGAATAAGACTATTTGCTGGTGGTACTGCTAAGTTTGATTCTAATAATACTTACTTAACAAGTCACCAATCTTTAACTTCATTAATGCCAAAAGCTGGTGGAACCTTTACGGGTGGAACAACATATAATGTAGCTGGCGATGCAATAACAATCTCCAGCGCTGCACCACAAATTAGATTTAGTGACACTACATCAGGTGCAGATGATTTCTGGATTCATGTTAACTCAAATATATTCTATATTCTTGGTGATAGAGATGATAATGGGGCATGGGAATCTCCACATCCACTTGAACTGCACTCAGGGACCAATATCCCATATGCTTTTGGTAATAGATTATTTACAGAAGCATATCATCCAAACGCAGACACACTAACAACTGCAAGAACAATAGCGGGAACAAGTTTCAATGGTTCAGCAAACATTGATATTAGCTATAATAATCTAACAAATATACCTACTAATCGTGTTTTAAAAGACTCTCTAACAGCAAATAGTACAAGCCTTATTACAACTTTTACATCAGCTGCTTCAATGAATACTGCATCTGGGGGTCAATCTAGTTTACAGGTTTATAACCCCACCTCGGGTAATGATGCTTTCATAACTTTTCATGTTAGTGGTGATTATGCTTTTTACTTTGGATTAGATGGGGGAACAAATAAACTATCCGTTGGTGGTTGGTCAATGGGAGCAAACTCTTATGCGATTTATCACGCAGGAAACAAGCCAACATATGCCGAACTTGGAACAATGGCATACTCTAACCTAACAGGTACTCCAACAATTCCATCAACGTCAGGTTTAGCTCCAATAGCCTCCCCAACATTTACTGGTACAGTCACTACTCCTAATTTAACAATTGGTTCAGGCGCTAAAATTAAGTTTGCAAATAACGATTATATTAGATATGATGATACCCCAAATACATTCCATTTTGATGCAGACGGCGGCAGTAGTAATGCAAACCTACGTATGGCATCAATGGTTGCAACTAGTGATATAACAATCGGTGATAAAGTTGTCCATAACGGTGATACAGATACATATATGAGTTTTGACGTAGCTGACCAGTGGAAACTATACTGTGGTGGCTATAAAATGATACAAGCCACAGAAGCTTCATCGGGTTATGATTATGTATCATTTGGTGGAACAGATAACTCTGGTGAAATTCACTTTAATATTAATGGTGGTGATGGTCATTTTGATGGCGATGTATATGCATTCTCTACTACAACTTCTTCTGATAGAAAGTTAAAGAAAAATATACAATCTCTTGAAGGCTCTTTAGAAAAAGTACTGGACCTAAGAGGTGTAAGTTTTGAATGGAAAAAGAATAATAAGAAGAGTATTGGTTTTATTGCTCAAGAAGTACAAGAAGTAGTACCAGACTTAGTAAAAAATAATAAAAAAGAACATGATGGTGTAGTAACTGAAGAACACTTAGGGGTAGACTATGGTAATATAACAGCTTTATTAGTTGAAGCTGTGAAAGAGCAACAAGCCCTTATAAATAGATTAGAGGAAAGAATAAAAACCCTCGAAAGTAAATCGGAGAAATAAAATGGCAATCACAAAAACAAGTGAATTAAGCGAAGTAGTGGTAACACCTGCAAAAGATAGTAGTGCAGAAGATACTACTAATGCAAAACATCCTGTAATTACAGTATCATATTTTGATGTATTTAATGATAATGGAAACATTAGCTCATCTACGGCAAGAACATATACATTATCTAAATTTGTAGAAGATGATGGTGATGCAACTGATGTAAGTGGTGAAGATACTTTAATACAAACAATAGCTACGGCTATCTGGAGTTAAAAATGGCAGTTCCTAACAGTAGAGAAACTTTAAAAGATTATTGTTTACGCTCGTTGGGCGCTCCTGTAATTGAAATAAACGTAGATGAAGACCAATTGGAAGATAGAGTAGATGAAGCCTTACAGTTTTATCAACACTATCATACAGATGCAATTGAAAAAGTATTCTTAAAACACAAAATTACTGGTAGTAAATTAAACTTAACTGCAGCAGTAGGTGCGAGTTTTCAACAGGGTGAAATTATTACGGGAAGTGTTTCTGGCGCAACGGCATTAGTACACGAAGATACTACTGCTAATTATGTATTATATACAATACTAACCCACGATGATGAGATACCCTTTCAGACTGGTGAAACTATAACAGGTACTAATAGTGGTCATACTGCTGTTATATCTACTATTGTAAAGGGAGATATGGAAAATGAATATATACCTATCCCTGATGCAGTAACTGATGTAATTAGGTTATTCCCTATTAACGATGCATTTACAAGTAATAACTTATTTGATATTAAATATCAGATGCATTTAAATGATATGTTTAGTTTAGGCTATATGGGTTCTTTATTGGAATACTCAATGGCCCAACAATATCTTTCAACACTAGACCTAGTTATTGATTCAGATAATAAATTTACTAGTTTTGACAGACATAGAAATCAACTTAGAATTGATATGAAATGGGGTGAAGAAGTAGTCATAGATAATTACCTAGTTGTAGAGGCATATCGTATTATAGACCCAGAAACATTTACAGATATTTATAATGACCATTACCTTAAAAAGTATCTTACTGCTATAATTAAAAGGCAGTGGGGTTCTAACTTACTTAAATTCGAAGGTATGCAAATGCCTGGGGGTGTACAGTTTAATGGTAGACAATTATTTGATGATGCTTTAGCAGAGATAGAAAAACTAGAAGAAGAAGTCAGATTGAATTGGGAACAACCAATCGATTTCTATATGGGATAATAAATGCCACGTAACGTATATTTTAGTCAAGCAGTTCGTTCAGAACAAAACTTGTATGAGGATTTAGTAATAGAATCACTAAAAATCTTTGGTCAAGATGTATATTATATACCTAGAACCTTAGTAAATCGTGATGATATTTTAAACGAAGACCCTTCATCAAAGTTTGATGATGCTTATTTAGTAGAAGCCTACATTGAGAATGTAGAAGGCTTCGAAGGTACAGGAGACTTATACTCTAAGTTTGGATTAGAAATTCGTGACGAGGCGTCCTTTGTTATTTCAAGAAAGTCTTGGAATCATTCAGTAGGATTAAATGAAACTCAGTTAAAGCCGCAAGAAGGTGACTTACTCTTCTTACCTATGACTAATTCATTCTTTGAAATATCTCATGTAGAAGATGATAAACCATTTTACCAGTTATCTAACCTACCTGTTTATAAACTTACATGTGCTCTCTTTGAGTATTCTGATGAAGAATTTGAAACAGGAGTTGGTGTAATAGATGATACTACTGGTGTAGAAGCTTATCAGATCGCAATAGACTTAACAGTTACAGATGGTAATCACTTTGTTCAATCAGAGATAGTAACACAAGAATTAGTTGCAGCAGATGGTGATACTCCTGCGATAAAAATCTTTGGTGAAGTACAGACTCTTGATAAAACATCAGACGTTGCTGGAAGTATATCAGTATCAGGTATAGGTGTCTCTGGCTCAGAATCGTATAGACAGTTCGTAGCGTCCGCTAGTAAACCGCTAATTGGAGGTACTAGTGGTAGTACCTGCATTATTACTAAGGTTTATGATATTGGAGACAATGATACAACTAATGTATTTGCGAATGATGGTGCATCTCAGAATGTAGCATTCGAAACAATTGGTGATAATTTTATAGACTTTACCGAATCTAATCCATTCGGCGACCCATCGGAGACTTTTTAATGTTTGGTAATCATTTTTATCATGCAACTCTAAGAAAATCAGTTGCAGTTTTTGGTACCCTCTTTAATAATATATCGGTAGTCCGTAAAGATGGTTCTGGTGGTATTCTAAGTCAACAGAAAGTTCCATTGGCTTACGGACCTAAACAAAAATTTCTATCAAGGCTTGACCAGTCAACTAATATCGATGCATCAGTTGCATTAAAGTTACCTAGAATGGCTTTTGAAATTACATCTTTGGCCCAAGATACTGCCTCTAAATTAAACAAGTTAAGCAGTATAGTAGAATCACATGGTAGTGATGTAACTAAGAAAAAGAAGATTGCATTTTATACAAATTATAATATAGGAATGTCACTCTATATTTTAGCAAAGAATCAAGATGATGGTCTACAGATTATGGAACAAATACTTCCATACTTCCAACCAGATTATACAGTAACAATAAAACCTGTTGATGGGTTTGATTTTAAACAAGATGTTCCAGTAGTACTTACTAATGCAGATATCCAAGATGAATACGAAGGTGATTTCCTTACTCGTAGAGTTCTTGTATATCAATTAGATTTTACTATGAAGATGAAATTTTACGGACCTACTAATGATAATGCAAATATTATTAGAGAAGTAAATATAGACTTTGAAAAACTTGGTTCAAACAATGACACAGATAGATTTGAGGAGATGGACTTCACTATAGGTAATACAGATACAGAAGATAACTTTACTGTAACTACTACCATAGATGAAACCCCAGCACAAGATTAAATATGGAAAAAAGAGATAAGCTAAATGCATCTCTGGAGAAAAATTTACCTACTAAGACAAAGGTAAATGTTCCAGCGATTCCGAAAGAAGAAAAAGATATTAAGGATGATTACGAGTTTTCTCGTGATACTTACAGAGACTTAATTGCGACTGGTACTAGGTCTTTAGATATCCTTGCAGAACTTGCGAGAGAGTCCGAACACCCCAGGGCATTTGAAGTACTATCTAAATCTATTAAAGATATAAGTGATACTACCGAAAAATTAATGTCTTTACAGAAAGCCAAAAAAGATTTAAGTGATGAAAGGAAAGATGATGAAGCTAGAAAAGTAACAAATAATAATGTATTCGTAGGTAGTACTACAGATTTACAAAAAATGTTACTTGATAGAGATAGGGTGATTGATGCAGAGAATAAAGAATAACGAATTTGGTTATCTAGGTAACCCTTCAGTAAAACGTGATGGTGTAGAAACTCAGTTTACTAAAGATGAAGTCTTGGAGTATGCTAAGTGTATGGTAGAACCTGCTTACTTTGCTCGTAAATACTTGAAAGTTATATCTCTTGATGAGGGACTTGTTCCATTTGATTTATACGATTACCAAGAAAAGATGTTTAGCCACTTTAATGATAATAGGTTTAGTATAGTATTAGCATGTAGACAGAGTGGTAAATCTATTTCATCTGTTGCTTATTTACTATGGTATGCGTGTTTTCATCCAGAGAAAACTATTGCAGTACTTGCAAATAAGGGTGCAACAGCAAGGGAAATGTTAGCAAGGGTGACTCTAATGTTAGAGAACTTACCCTTTTTCTTACAACCTGGCTGTAAGGCTTTGAATAAAGGCTCCATTGAGTTTAGTAATAACTCTAAGATAATGGCAGCGGCAACTAGTGGTTCATCCATTCGTGGTCTTTCTATTAACTTATTGTTCTTAGATGAGTTTGCTTTTGTAGAGAATGATGCACAGTTCTATACATCAACTTATCCAGTGGTATCTTCTGGTAAAGATACGAAGGTTATTATTACCTCTACAGCTAATGGTATTGGTAATATATATCACAAGATATGGGAAGGGGCATCTCAAGGAACAAATGAGTATAAACCCTTTAGAGTAGATTGGTGGGACGTACCAGGGAGAGACCAGAAGTGGAAAGATGAAACTATTTCAAATACTTCTGCTCTACAGTTTGAGCAAGAGTTCGGTAATACGTTTCATGGTCGTGGTAATACTTTAATAGATGCGAATCATTTATTATCTCAAGTAGCCATAGACCCTATTAAATATAAAGAGAATATATTTATCTATAAGGACCCAATACCTACTCATAATTATATCATGACAGTAGATGTTTGTAAAGGGAGAGGACAAGATTATTCTACCTTTACAATTATAGATGTATCTACTCCAGTATTTGAACAGGTTGCAATCTTTAGAGATAATAATATATCTCCAATGTTAATGCCTGATATGATATATAAGTATGCAAATTTATATAATGAAGCTTATGTTGTTATAGAAAGTAATGACCAAGGTGCGGTTGTATGTAATGGATTATATTATGACTTAGAATACGAACATATGTTTGTTGAATCCTCTTTAAAGGCAAATGCAATTGGTGCTACAATGACCAGAAGAGTAAAACGTATTGGGTGTTCTACAGTAAAAGATTTAATAGAACAGAAGAAGTTGATTATATATGACGCACAGACAATTATAGAAATGAGTACATTTGTTTCTAAGGGTAGTAGTTATCAAGCAATAGCTCCTAACCATGATGACTTAATGATGAATTTAGTTATGTTTGCCTGGTTCACGTCTACCGATGTGTTTAATGGTATAACTGATATAGATATAAAGAACATGCTATATAAAGAAAGATTAGCAGAAATACAGGACGATATGGTTCCGTTTGGATTCATTGACGATGGAGAAGATACTCCAGCAGGTGTCGGTGATGGTGATGGTAACGTATGGTTTGAACAAAAATGGAAGGGGCACCAATACTAATGAAAAATTTTAACGATTATTTTGTGGTGGAAGAATTTGAAGAGCCAATAGAGCAGGATAATCTACACGTTGCCGTTTTAGGTAAGAAGGAATCTGGAGAAGGAACTTTTGCAGAGATTGCCGAAGAGGTATGTAACGCCAAGAAAATAGCATTCGACCAAATCTATGTTGATGAAGCATGGATATCTCAAAATGATGTAGAGATTGGTAGTGTAACTATTCAGAATGCTGACGGTAAAGATAATTCTATAGAACTAGAAACACATAATACTATTATCTTTGTTAGGGCTGGAGCACTAGAAAGTTTATCTGCTCAAGCAATTGTATCTTCATTACAAAGTATTGGTTTCTTTTTAGTAAATGATTTAGAGTCAATGTTGGCTTGTGATAATAAGATGGCCAATACATTACTATTAGAAAGAAATAATTTACCCACCCCCAAAACTTCTATTTTAAATAATATAAAGTCTATAGAAGATGCTCATAAAAGAGTTGGTGGTAAGTTTCCAGTAATCATAAAAACTTTAACGGGAACACAAGGTGTTGGAGTATCTAAGGTTAATGATATGGCATCACTAGTATCCGTAGCTCAATCTTTATGGAAATATGATGCAGACTTACTCTTACAACAATTCTTAGATATTAAATCAGATATTAGAACTCTTGTTGTGGGTGGTAATATTATAGGTGCCGCAGAGAGAATAAGAGAAGAAGATAACGGCGAGTTTAGAAATAACGTCCACTTAGGTGCAAAGACAAGACCATATACATTATCTAATGAAGAAAAAGAATTAGTAGTAGCCGCGGCCAGAGCAACGGGTGCATGGTATTGTGGAGTTGACCATTGTAAGGTAAAAGATGATTACTACTTATTAGAAGTAAATGGTTCACCAGGCATTAGGTCACACTTTAATGCATATGACCCTAATAGTGGTTCATCATTGGGTAAGAAAACAGATAAAGATATGGTAGGTTTAATTATAGATTTCTTCTCAAGTGATTTAAATAGAAGACCTATTATGAGACAAGAGGCTGGATTCATTGAAACAGTCGTATTAGAAGGTTTAGAAAAAGACCCAATCAGGGCAAAATTTGATACAGGTAACTCTGCATCGGCAACTATGTTTCATGTTGATAAACTTGAAGCTGATGGTGATTTTGTAGAATGGGTTAAGAATGGGAAGAAGTTTAGAAGTGAAGTAATAGGTGTTTCAGAACCAAGAAGAGGTGCTAAAGCCTTTGATGTAAGACCAATTATTGAACACAATCTAATCTTTAATAATAAAAAATATAAAGTAGAATTAGGACTAACTCTTAAAGATACTGCATCCGAAATGTTAGTAAATAGAATATTACTTACTAAGTTTAAGGTGGCAGTTAATCCTAATAGACAATTCATGTTGAGTGAAGTTACGGCACCTAATGATAAGAATGACCACTAGGATAATGTTATTTATAAATAATAGTAGTGAAAATTCTTATTATGAACAACTTATTAACTAACTCAAATTGAGAGGATAAAGCGATGGCATTTCAAGTCTCACCCGGCGTTCAATTCAAAGAAATTGACGCAACAAATGTTGTCCCAGCAGTTTCATCATCTATTGGTGGATTTGTGGGAGAATTTAATTGGGGTCCTGTAAATAAGATAACACTAGTTTCTTCGGAAGATGAAATGGGCAGTATCTTTTCTACACCTACTCCAGCAAACGCTAATCACTTTTTAACAGCGGCATCATTCTTAAAGTATGGAAACGCATTAAAGGTAATTAGAGTTGTCGATTCATCGGCAAAAAACGCATGTACTACAGAAAGTAGTGCGACATTAATAGAAAACGAAGATGACTATCTTGGTTCAACACTAACCGGCGACTGGCATGCAAGATGCCCAGGTGTTTTAGGTAATGGCTTAAAAGTACTTGTAGTATCTAGTTCTACAGCATATGCTACCTCCACCTTTGCTGACTATAAAGGATTATTTGAAGGGGCTCCGGCTACTTCAGACTATGCTGTAAGTCAAGATGGTGCAGGTGTAAATGATGAACTGCACGTAGTAGTAGTTGACGAAGATGGTTTAATTAGTGGTGTTAAAGGTACTGTATTAGAAACTTTTGGTTTCTTATCTCAAGCATTAGATGCAAAAGATGTAAACGGTTCTTCACTCTACTATAAAGAAGTAATTAATAGAGAATCCCAGTGGATATGGTTTGGTGCTGGAGCGGCTGAACATACCCGTTCAGGAAAAACTATTGCTGAGGTTAAACTTTTAGCTTCATCATCAGACCCTGCAATTGGGGCAGGTGTATTTCAAACTTCTGCAACAGTATTAGTAGATTCACTATCAGGTGGTGTTGATGGAACTGTGGCGGCTGCTCAAGTAACAGCAGGTCTTGAATTATTCCAAGATGTAGATACAGTTGATGTATCTCTTCTTTTTGCTATTCCAGATGCAGATGGTGCAGATGTTATTGGTGAAAAACTAATCAGTGTTTGTGAAGCCAGAAAAGATTGTATGGCTTTCATCTCACCTCCAGTAGCAGATACCAAAGGTATTGCTTCAGCAACAGCTGTAACTAATGTATTAGCATATAAGGATAGTTTAACTAGCTCTTCATACGCAACACTAGATGGTGGTGCAGTATATGTTTATAATAAATACCATGACCAATATGAATGGATTGGTGCTTCTGGTTTAGTTGCAGGTCTTGCAGTTAATACAGACCAAGTTGCAGATGCATGGTTCTCACCAGCTGGTGTAAATCGTGGGCAATTAAGAGGTATTACTAAGTTAGCATATAACCCAACTGCGGCACAAAGAGATTCACTTTATGTAGGTAAAGTAAATCCTATAGTATCACTACCTGGACAGGGAACAGTACTATTTGGAGATAAAACTTTGGCTTCTAGAGCTTCAGCATTCGATAGAATCAATGTAAGAAGATTATTTATCGTATTAGAGAAAGCAATTAGTACTGCTGCTAAGGCACAACTATTTGAATTCAACGATGAATTTACTAGAGCTCAGTTTAGAAACTTGGTAGAACCATTTATGAGGGATGTAAAAGGAAGAAGAGGCGTAACAGACTTTAAAGTAGTATGTGATGAAACAAATAACAATTCTGCAGTAGTAGATGGTAATAGATTTGTGGCTGACATATACGTTAAACCTACTAGGTCAATTAACTTCATTACATTGAATTTTGTAGCAACCAGAACCGGAGTTGAATTCTCCGAAGTAGCTGGACAATAATAGGAGAAAGACATGGCAATTTTAGGAATTGATGATTTTAAATCAAGACTAACCGGTGGCGGTGCAAGGGCTAACATGTTCAAAGCGACAGTTAACTTCCCTGGCTATGCTGAAGGTGATGTTGAACTTACCTCTTTCTTATGTAAGGCTGCTCAGCTTCCTGCTTCAATCCTATCTCCAGTGGAAATTCCATTTAGGGGTAGAAAGTTGATAATGGCTGGTGACAGAACATTTGAACCTTGGACAATAACTGTAATTAACGATACAGACTTCAAGGTAAGAAATGCATTTGAAAGATGGTCTAACGGTATTAACCAACACGAAGCTAACGTTGGAATAGCAAACCCTAATGATTATATGGCTGACATGATTGTCGAACAACTCGACAAAGAAGGTAAAGCTGTTAAGAGATATGACTTTAGAGGAACTTTCCCAACGAATATTGGAGCTATCGACCTTTCTTATGAAAATGAGAATACAATCGAAGAGTTTACAGTAGAACTTCAGGTTAATTACTGGGAGTCAGGAACTACTAGCTAAAACTAGTATAAATAATAGTAGACGGAGGGGAATTAAACCTCCCCTCCTTATATTATTATTAGAGGATTAACAATGGCAGATTTTTTCGGCTTTGAAATAAACAGAAAGAAACAGAATCAAGAACCTGTTAGGCCCTCATTTGTCCCAAATACAGATGAAGACGGCGCAGGTGTCATTCAGGCAGGTGGGCACTTTGGTGCATATCTTGACCTAGATGGTGATAAAGCAAAGAATGAAATAGAACTTATTTTTAAGTATCGTGATGTATCAACTCAACCAGAATGTGATGCAGCAATTGAAGATATTATGAATGAGGCAATTGTGGGTGACCATACGGACACTCCAATAAGATTAGTATTAGATGAAGTAAAGGCTTCAGATAAGATTAAAGAAACTATGCAAGAAGAGTTTTCAAATATTCTTTCTATGTATAATTTTAACAGTTACGGACATGATATCTTCCGTAGATGGTATGTAGATGGCAGATTACCTTATCACGTTATTATTGATGATAAGAATCCAAAGAATGGTATCAAAGAATTACGTTATATCGACCCAACTAAACTTAGAAAGATTAAAGAGGTTGAAGAAGAGAAAGACCCTAAAACAGGGGCAAATGTTATTAAAAAGGAAAGTGAATACTTCCTATTCCAAGATGTTGCTATGGGCAAGTCTAATCAAGGAATTAAAATTCACCCAGATTCAATTATCTATTGCACATCAGGTGTATTGGATGCAAGTAGAAGAAGAATATTAAGTTACTTACAGAAAGCAATTAAGCCTGTTAACCAACTTAGAATGATGGAAGACTCGCTGGTAATCTATAGAATAAGTAGAGCGCCAGAAAGAAGAATTTTCTATATTGATGTTGGCAACTTACCTAAGGGTAAAGCAGAAGAGTATCTTAAAAATATCATGGGCCAATATAGAAATAAAATGGTCTATGATGCTAAGACTGGTAACATTAAAGATGATAAGAAGCATATGTCAATGTTGGAAGATTTCTTCTTACCAAGAAGAGAAGGTGGTAGAGGTACAGAGATTACTACATTACCAGGTGGAGAAAATCTTGGCCAGATAGATGATATTATATACTTCCAAAAGAAACTATATAAATCATTAAATGTACCAGTAAATAGATTAGAACAAGAAGCTAACTTTACTTTAGGTAGAAGTACTGAAATTTCTAGGGATGAAGTTAAGTTTAAGAAGTTCATTGATAGACTTAGAAAAAGATTTAGTGACCTATTTAGGCAAACACTAAGAACTCAATTACTGTTAAAAGGTGTTATTACTAAACAAGATTGGGACGAATGGAAAGAACAAATACAGTTTAACTATATCGAAGATAACTATTTCTCAGAATTGAAAGAAGCTGAGATATGGAAAGAAAGATTTGATATGTTAAGTTCAGTAGAAGATTATATTGGTAAGTATATCTCACATGAGTGGGCTGCTAAGAATATTCTAAAACTGGACGATGAAGCGAAGAAAGAAATGGAAGACCAGATAAAAGCAGAGGTTGCTGCTGGTATGCACAAAAGTGACGAAGACTTCTAGTTCTTGAGATACTTTTTTTTATAAATATATAAACAAGGAAAATATAAATGACTATTGAAAATTTAATTGATAATTTAAAAAATGGCGATAATGTTTCTGCTAATAATTCATTTAATGGTATTATGGCGGATAAATTAACTGCGGCACTAGATGCTAAGAAAATCGAAGTGGCATCAACACTACAAGATAGAGCTACAGTTAATACCGAAGAGGAATAAATAAATGCTTTCTTTTGTAGAACTAAGAGAAAAAGTTACTAAGTTAGGCGCTGGAGAAAAACAGGTAAAGGTCTATAAAGGTGGCAAGAAAAAATCACTAGATATAGTTATCTCTAAGAAAGGTAACAAGTTTGCAGTATATGTAGACAATGAAAAACTAGATGATAACTTTAGAAATGCAAAGGATGCAGAAAAATCAGCTAATGATTTTATTAAGCTGATGGGAGAAGAGCTAAAATGAAGCTTATAGCCGAATATTTAGAAACAGACCTAGAGGTTATTCAAGAAGCACGTAAAGACGGTTCGAAAGGATACGTTATAGAAGGTGTCTTCATGCAGGCCAATAGACAGAACAGAAATAAAAGAACTTATGACAAGACGGTATTAGAGGCCGCAGTTAATAAGTATATAAAAGAACAAGTAAAGACTGGTAGAGCGGTAGGTGAATTAAATCACCCAGATGGGCCGACTATCAATCTTGATAAAGTTTCACACAAAATCACTGAACTCCGTTGGGAGGGAGATGACGTTGTGGGAAAAGCATCAATACTTAAGACCCCTATGGGAAAAATAGTTGAAGGATTATTAGAAGGTGGTGTTAGGCTTGGTGTTTCAAGTCGTGGTATGGGAACTCTTGTACAGAAGAATGGTACTCAACATGTTGGTAAGGATTTTATGCTTGCAACCGTTGACATTGTTCAAGACCCTTCGGCTCCTGGTGCTTTCGTAGATGGCATCATGGAAGGCGTAGATTGGGTTTGGAATAATGGTATCCTTGTGGCACAAGAAATTGAAGAAATTGAGACTGAAATAAAAGAAGCTAAAAATATGAATTCTGCGGATGTAGAAATCAGAGCTTTTAAGAATTTCCTCTCTAAACTAAACTCTAAAATATAGGAGAATGTTATGTCAATCGACAATAAAGTAGAAGAGCTTGTTGAAGACATTGCTAGTGAAGAGCTTACTCAAGAAGAAGAGCTCGTTGAAAATGAGAATTTAGACGAGGAATCTCTTGAAGAGAAGGCAGCTGCTAAATCTGAATCGGAAGATGAAGATGTAAAAGAAGAAGAAGAGGAAGAAGAAGAAGAGGTTAAAGAAGCCGCTCCAGAACTTTCTGTTCCAAAAACTAAAGCAGGTGTTATTCAAGCCGCAGTAGAAATGTTGAAGAAAGCACGTAAAGAAGATGCACAAAAACTTTACGCTAAAATGGCAAAAGTTGACGAGGCCGAAGATGATGGCTCCGTTGGCAAAGCAATTGCTGCAGTCAAAGGTAAAACGAAAGATGAACCTAAGGTTAAAGCAAAAGTCGAATCAATTGATTTTGAAGAAGACCTAGATGCACTAGTGTTAGAAGAAGCAACCCTTTCTGAAGGATTCAGAGGAAAGGCCGGAGCTATTTTCGAAGCAGTATTAACATCTAAGTTGACTGAAGAAGTTGATAGATTAGAAGCCGAATACGTGCAAAATCTTGAAGAAGAAGTTTCTCAAGTTCAATCTCAGCTAGTAGAGAAGGTAGATTCTTACCTTTCATATGTTGTTGAAAATTGGATGAAAGAAAATGAAGTATCAGTAGTTAATGGTCTTAGGACTGAAATTGCTGAAGAGTTCATGACTTCACTTCAAAAAGTGTTCACAGAACATTACATTGATGTTCCAGAAGGTAAAGTAGACCTTGTTGATGATTTATCAGAGCAAGTAGCTGAACTAGAAGGGAACCTTAATAAATCAACAGAAGATAATATCAGACTACATGAGTCCGTTCAAGAACTTGAAAGAGCAAATGTAATCAGAGAAAATTCTTTAGGTTTAGCTGAAACTGAAGCTGAGAAGTTAGCATCTTTAGTTGAAGATATTGATTTTGATAACAAAGAAACTTTTGAAATGAAAGTTAAAACTGTTAAAGAATCATACTTCACAAAGGAAGTTAATGAGAAGGCTGACGAAGTAAAAAGTCTCATTGGAAATGACTCAGTAGAAACTGCTGATATGTCAGATTCAATGGCTAGATACACACAAGCTATTAGTAAAAACTATTCATAAAACACATTAGGGGAACTAAAAAATGTTTAATGCAGACTCACAACTCATGGAAAAATGGGGTCCTGTCCTGGAACACGAAAGTGCACCAGTTATTCAGGATAAATACAAGAAAGCTGTTACAGCTCGATTGTTAGAAAATCAAGAAGTTGCTCTTGCAGAAGAAGCAGCTCAAATGGGTGGTAACTATATTTCAGAAGCGGCTAACGTAGTCGGTGCTGGTATGGGTGCTACAGCTGGTAACATCAAAGGATTTGATCCGGTACTTATCTCTCTCGTAAGAAGAGCTATGCCAAATCTTATCGCTTATGATGTAGCTGGTGTTCAACCAATGACTGGTCCAACTGGTCTTATCTTTGCTATGAAAGCTAAGTATGGTACTCAAGGCGGAGCGGAAGCTTTCTTTGATGAAGCCGATACTGACTTTTCTGGTACTGGTACACATGCTGCAGGGCCAACTGGTCTTGAAGGCGAAACTGACGGTACAGGTGCTGATGGTATCCTAGGTGATAACCTAGCTGATACAGTAATTACATCTGGTAGTGGTATTGCTACTTCAGCTGCAGAAGCTCTAACAGGAGCAGGGTTCGGAGAAATGGCTTTCACTATTGAGAAATCAACAGTAACTGCTAAGTCAAGAGCTCTTAAAGCTGAGTACACAATGGAACTAGCTCAAGACCTTAAAGCAATTCATGGTCTAGATGCAGAAGCTGAACTAGCTAATATTCTTTCTACTGAAATCCTTGCGGAAATCAACAGAGAGATGATTAGAACTATTATGGCTAAAGCTAAGTTAGGTGCACAACAAACTTCAGTAGCATTGAAAGGTGCTTTTGATGTTGGTACAGACTCAGACGGACGTTGGATGGTTGAGAAGTTCAAAGGACTTATCATGCAACTCGAAAGAGAAGCAAACATCATTGCTAAGCAAACTAGAAGAGGCAAAGGTAACTTTGTTATCTGTTCTTCAGACGTTGCTTCTGCTCTAGCAGCAGCTGGTGTAATGGACTATACTCCTGCTTTATCTACTGGATTACAAGTAGATGATACAGGTAATACTTTTGCTGGTGTTCTTAACGGAAGACTAAAAGTATATGTAGACCCATATGCAACAGAAGACTTTGCTTTAGTAGGTTATAGAGGTTCAAATCCGTATGATGCGGGTATGTTCTACTGTCCTTACGTACCATTAACTATGGTTAAGGCAATTGGCGAAAGTGATTTCCAACCACGTATCGGGTTCAAAACTAGATACGGTATGGTTACTAATCCATTCGTAGGCGCTGACGGTACAGGTACTGACAGAGCTAACCCATACTTCAGAATCTTCAGAGTAGACGACATCATGGTTGACTAATCTTTAGTAATAAAGTATTTAAGAGAGTCCTTCGGGGCTCTCTTTTTTTTGCGTAGAAAAACTGAAGTCTAAGCATAGAAAAACT
>Ga0233444_10000290_pt1 | contig 69745 bp, 74 predicted proteins | sample SI_124_October20_6_FD_182792 | JGI IMG/M metagenome (GOLD analysis project Ga0233444, IMG submission 182792) | Seawater microbial communities from Saanich Inlet, British Columbia, Canada - SI_124_October2016_10_MG | ecosystem: Environmental > Aquatic > Marine > Inlet | place: Canada: British... | reverse complement strand
GGAATGAAGAAAATGCATCTTCCATTAAGGTTGCCGTTGTCAGTAGTCCAAATAGTTATAGTACTAAAGAATTGGTTGCAGCCCAATTAAATGATGATACCTATTTTGACTTTTCTGCGGTCACTTTGACTGTAGACCAAGCAGATGAAATTTCTGAGATTTCTGATTATGATGTTATAATCATTGGTGGTTCAGGACATGGTGATGGAGGATATACTTCTAGCTTTTACTCTACCTTAAATACATACATGCTAAATGGTGGTGGTATTTTGTTTACAGGGTGGTTTCTTCATGAACTACTTATAACTGGATATACCAATAATGATTATGTTTCTTCTGTCACTCCATTTGTTCATAATGGTTCTTATCAATATGGATCACCAGGACAGATTTCTATAGTCCAAAATGACCATCCAGTAACCAATGGTATCTCAAATTTTACTCCAACCTGCAATAACACTGAATATGCAATCGCTATAGACCAAGGAGCTGAAAAGTTAGGTGGATTGGTTGGGGTAAATAATCCGAATACAATTATAGTTCATGATCATGGTATTTATGGTAGAACTGGATACTTAGGTGGCATGTACATTGCTAATACTACGTATAACAATGGTAATATGCGTTCAGGAGTAGAGGATCAGCTCTTAGAGCAGATGGTTTACTGGTTAGCAGGGGGTGAGTCGAATCAAATAGAGTTTAAACCTACAACAAAAGCAGAACTTCAGACAGCGGTAGATTTGTGGGTTTCGGATAATTCAGCGGCACTTTCTACCTATGGGATGATCAATTCCTGGGATGTGTCACTGATAGCGGATATGAGTGAATTATTTATGGATAAAACAACATTCAATGACGATATCGGTAATTGGGATGTTTCAAATGTAACTAATATGACTAGAATGTTTCAAACTTGTCGGTATTTTAATCAAGACATATCAGGTTGGGATGTGTCCAGCCTAACGAATATGACCAGTATGTTTCACGATAGCTGGAATTTTAATCAGGATATCTCAATCTGGGATGTTTCTAGTGTAACCAGCTTGCGGATGACGTTTGAAGATACTAGAAAATTCAATCAAGATATCTCCAGCTGGGATGTGTCGAGTGTGATAGATATGGGATTGACGTTTGTCAGAGCTCTTGATTTTAATCAAGATATCTCCAGCTGGGATGTGTCCAATGTAACGGATATGGATTATCTGTTTTGGTCTGCAACTAGTTTTGACCAGGATATTTCAGCATGGGATGTTTCTAATGTCACGACTATGGTAGAAATGTTTTATTCTGCTAGTGGACTTTCAGATACCAATAAATGTTTAATTCATGCTTCATTTCAGAGCAACGATGCTTGGGCCCCTAACAATTGGTCTTATCTTTGTAATACGGCACCTACTGCAAGTGATCAGTATTTAACAATTTTTGAAGACAATACATTTGATTTCCCATTTAGTAGTGAAGATACTGATAATGATTTTCTAGTATATGAAATCATTGACTCATCTAAACATGGTAATATAAATATCTCACTAGATACGGGATTTGTATATACTCCTTTCAATAATTTTTTTGGTTTAGACTCGTTTAAGTATGTCGCCTATGATGGTGAAGCTTACAGTGAACCCGCTATGGTTACCATAGAAGTAACTGAGGTCAACGATAAACCGATGGCAATGAGTGATCATTTTATGTTAGCGGAAGATGATACTCTTCATGGCGAGCTGCAAGCTAATGATGGGGATTATTTCACAATACAACAAGAGATACAAGACTTAACCTATAGCATTACTTTAAGTACTTTGAAGGGAACTCTAAGCGTGATTGATACCTCCGGAGAGTTTACATACACTCCTGATGCAAACTTCTTTGGTGCAGATAGTTTTCTGTTTTCAGTAACAGATAATGGTACCACTGATGGCGTAGCTGATTTTCGATCGGACACTGCCATGATACATCTTTTTGTGGAGCCGATGAATGATGCTCCTGTGTTATCTGCTTTTGCAGATACATCGATGCATGAAGACTCAACACTGGTTCTTTCCATATTTGCTAATGACATCGATAATGCTGAGCTAAGTGTCTATGCATATAGCTCCCAGGACAGAGTATCTGCTTTTGTAGAAGATACGCTTCTTTATATCAATCCAGATGCTGATTGGAATGGAACAGTAGAGATCGTTGTTGTTGCTAATGATAATATGAGCAGAGCATCGGATGCAAAGGAGTTTACTGTAGAGGTTGTTCCTGTGAACGACCCACCATTTTTTACGATGAACCATTTTCATGCTATGGGTGATATTACTTCAGGACTAGAGCACTGGCTCTATGCAGATGATATAGACTCTGATATCTTTTTCACTCTAGAAGGAGCACCTTCGTGGATATCATTAGATGGATCTAAGATCGTAGGTCAGCCAGAGCAAGATGGGGAGTATGTATTTACCTTGAGTGTCTCGGATAGTGAGTATGTTGTAAGTGAGCAGTTTACAGTTTATATCGCAGACCACCGTCCGGAGATATTAAGTTTAAGAGACGTAGCAAATGACCAGGGTAAGCAGATGCAAATCGTATGGAAGCCTGGTCAGTTAGATCCATCATTACTATTTACCCAGTTTTCTGCATGGAGAAAAGTAAATCCAGAACCAGACATTGTATATTTTACCAAAGAGAATAATGCAGACTGGACTTTAGAACAAAATCAAGACCGTATTTCAGAAACGGTCTGGCTAACTAGAGCGAGTAATCAGGGCATCTTTAATATTTTCTCGCAAGATAGTTACGATCCTAATGGACCATCTGGAACAAGTTGGAGATGGGGCGCTACTTTAGATGAAAGCCATTCAGATCTAGCATATACGTCATTAAATGCTGCGATATTGCAATCGGGATATAATGTAAATCAAACACTAGTCCAGCAACTTGCCGGTAATCCGGTATTTTCTCTTTATCTCATAGATAATGATGAATACTATGATGTTACTTTTACAAGCTACTTTGGTAATAATAGCGGAGGTGGTTTTTCTTGGTACCATTCTCCAGTAGAGTTCCAAGCTGATACATCAGATCTCTGGGATTTTATTGCGACAATACCTTGGATTGGTACGGAGGATGAGTACAGTCTTGTCGTTCCAACACTTGGAGACTCTACTACTCATGGCGTTCATCATAGTACGTTTAGAGTAACAGCTCATACTGAAGATGTAGTACTATACCATGTTTCTGAACCTGTAACAGGCTTTTCTGTTGACAATCTACACCCAACAGTACCTCAAGGATTAACTGCGCTTGAGAGCGGTTCTAGCGTTATTTTACAATGGAACACGCAGGTAGATGAGGATTTTAGTTATCATAATATTTACAAAAACGATCTTAACAGTGCTGATCTTGCGATGGTTTTTACCACAACAGACTCTTTTTATGTTGACCAAGAAGGTACTCAAGGTTCATATGAATACTGGATCACTGCGGTAGATAGTGCTGGTAATGAGAGCGATGCTTCCGATATTGCGGCAGCAGTTCTCTCATCATCTGAACAAGTGACTTTACCTACCGTGTTTGCATTGGAACAGAATTATCCAAATCCATTTAACCCTAGCACACAGATACGCTATGCAATCCCTGAGCAGTCGATGGTGACAATTAGCATATATGATATGATGGGAAGGAAAGTAAGAACATTAATCCAGGGTAATATCTCAGCTGGATACCATACAACCGTATGGAATGCAACGAATGATAAGGGATTACCTGTTGGTGCAGGAATGTACATTTATACTATCCGTGCTGGTACGTATCATCAAATGAAAAAAATGGTACTTCTGAAATAATTTAGAGTATTATCAAATGCAGGAAATTTTAACCTATTTTGAAACGGTACCTACATTTGTTAGAACACTATTTTTAGTTTCGGGTGTTTTCTTTTTTTTACTTTTAGAAATGATCGTACCTTTATTTCAATTCGATTATCACAAAGGTAAGCACGCAGCTATTAATATTACGTTTACGTTGATAACCTTGGTTGTTAATTTGTTCGGAGCAACTTTGATTGTAGCAACGGTGAGCTATACTCAATTCCATCAAATTGGTGTGTTGCATATGTTTGAAATGTCAATTTTGCTCTACGTAATTATAGGCTTGGTACTATTAGATTTAATTGGAGCATGGTTGGTCCATTTTCTTGAGCACAAAGTTAGATGGATGTGGCGGTTTCATATTATTCACCACACTGATATTAACGTTGATGTAACAAGTGGGTTAAGGCATCACCCTGGGGAAAATATTTTAAGACTGGCTTTTACCTGTTTTGCTGTCCTAGTCGTAGGTCCTTCATTTGGTTTAGTCATGCTATATCAGACGGCCTCAGCATTTTTTGCGCACCTAACTCATGCAAATATTCAGATGCCTAAGAAAATAGATGAATTATTATCCTATGTCTTTGTGACACCATACTTTCATAAAATACATCACCACTATGTCCAACCAAATACAGATTCGAACTATGGAAATATTTTCTCATTCTGGGACCATCTTTTTAGAACAACCTCGAAAGAGAAAGACATGACATCCTTGGTTTACGGTCTTGACACTCACTTTAATGAAGAGGACTATTCGAGTATAAAAAGCTTACTGCTTATTCCATTTCAGACTTTTCGAGAGCCATTTAATAAGAGATAGTTCATTGTTGCCTATTTGATTTGCAAACATAAATTTGAAGAGGACTTTCTTCTTGAAGAGGTACCATATTCCAGTCTCCAAACTTTTCCAAAACTTTAAAATTTGCCTGGTCAAATAAGATATCCATTTTATGCGGATAATACATTCGCTGTTCAAAGGAATAGGTTTCTTTAGATAGTACACCATCAATTTCTAAATACCAGGTTAAGCTATTTATTTGTGTGTCATCATCATAGCTGTTTTTTTCCATCATTCTGCATTGTTTACCTTTGTAATTGAAAAATGACCGAGCTTCGTGAAGATATTCATCTTGATATAAAAACAACGGGTCTGGTTGAAATATAGATAATAAAAATAAACCAGAACTTGATAAGTGTTTATTTATGGATTTAAGGCAACTTAAAGCATCAGTATCATTGAGATTATGGAGAAAAGAATTGAAACCAATGAATGCAAATTCATATTGTTTTTCAAGATTAAAATTACGCATGTCTTGAAGTATGAACTCTCCACCTTGGGCGAAATTATTGACAGCACTTTTTACAAATGCGTCACTATTGTCGATACCGGTGTAGGGTAGGCCTAAATCAATAATATACTTTGCTAACCTACCCGTACCAGAGGCTATCTCTAGAACAGGTCCATCACATTGTTTAGCATAATGAGTAATGACATTTTTATCTGTCTTAATATCTTCATGTAGCGCATCATATAATTCTGGGTTTGAATAAATATCTTCCATTTTTATAATAATTCTGGAATAGATTTGTATAATTCTAGAGACTCAGGATTGCTTAACGCATCCTGGTTTACTACGTTTTTACGCTCGATAATTTTTTTAACTGCAAGTTCTACTTTCTTTCCACTTATTGTGTAAGGTATATCTTTTATTTGAAGAATAATAGCAGGCACATGCCTTGGTGAAAGGGAAGATTTGATGTTTTTTTTGATAATATCTGTAAGTGTGTTTAAAAGTTTATAACCTTCTTTCAGTTTTAAAAATAATATTACTCGTTGATCATTTTTCCATTCTTGACCTACAACAAGGCTGTCCTCGACCTCTATAAACTTTTCAACTATTCTATAAATTTCAGCTGTTCCAATTCTTACTCCGCCTGGATTAAGCGTTGCATCGCTTCGTCCATATATTACTACACCACCGTGCTCATTGATTTCGATAAAATCTCCATGAGCCCAAACGTTTTTAAACTTATTAAAGTATGCATTATAATATTTTTCTCCTTTTTCATCATTCCAAAAAGATATTGGCATGGATGGGAAAGGGGATTTGCAAACAAGTTCACCTTTTACATTTTCAACAGAGTTCCCGTTATCATCGAAAGCATCAACGTCCATTCCCAATCCTCGACATTGTAATTCTCCACGATACACAGGAATTGAAGGACTATTTAAAGCGAAGCAAGAAATAATATCAGTCCCACCAGATATAGAACCAAGTCGAATATCTTTTTTTACTTTTTCGTACACATAATCAAAACTTTCAGGAACGAGCGGAGACCCAGTAGATAGTATTTGCTTTAAAGAATCCAACTTTGCAAAACTATTTGGGGAAAGGTCGTGTGATTTGCATGCATCAATAAATTTCGCGCTAGTGCCAAAAATTGTTATATCTAGCTCATCAATGAAATTCCACATCGCTGTTTTATCAGGAAAAAAAGGTGAACCGTCATAAAGAACAATTGTTGAACCGGTAGATAAAAAGCTTACTTGCCAATTCCACATCATCCATCCACACGTTGTATAGTAAAATACAATGTCATCCTTGGATGCATTGCAATGCAGGAGTAACTCCTTCTTATGTTGTAATAATGTTCCACCTGCACCGTGTACGATTGACTTAGGTAAACCCGTAGTTCCTGAGGTATATAAAATGAAGGCTGGGTGATTAAAAGGAAACTTTTCAAATTGTATCTCATCACAATTGTTATCAAATAAATCTAATAAGTTTAAAACATCTTCATTTTTATTCAGTTCTTCTTCAACAGGTTTAGAGATAATTATTTTTTCTAAAGAAGATAGATTTTGGATAATTGAATTTAATTTTTTTCGAAAATCAAATAATTTTCCATTATAATAATATGAATGGATAGAAAATATAATTTTTGGTTCTATTTGCTTAAACCTGTCTGTCACTGAGTTGATTCCAAAATCTGGAGAGCATGAGCTCCAGATTGCTCCAATGGAAGTGGTAGCCAGCATTGCAATAACTGCCTCGTGCGAATTTGGAAGAATAGCAGCAATCCTATCGCCTGGTTTAATTCCAAGTCTTTTTAATGAATTAGCTAACTTGGCAACCTTAAGATAAAGTTCATTGTAAGTGATTTTGATTATATCAGATTTTTCACTTTTTGATATGATTGCTAGATGATCACTTCTTTCGTTTAATAAATTTTCTGCAAAATTAAGTGAAGTATTAGGAAACCAATTAGCAGTAGGTTTCATTGTTAAATCTTCCAATACCGTTGTTGTGTCACCACTATATTGGATATCTGAATAGGTAATGACATTATTCCAAAAATCAGGAATGTTTTTTACAGACCACTCATAAAGTTCTTGATAACTGTCCAAGCTAAGAGCGTATTTACTGTTAATTAGGTTCTTAAACTCTTCAAGGTTATTTTTACTATCCAGATTCGGGTTCCAAAGAATTTTGTTCATTTTTTTAAATTATTTTTAAAGGTAGAGTCCTAATTATTATATAGAATATAAATTTAATGTTTTTAGATTAATATATGATAAGTGATAATTATAACAGACGTATAGCATTATTTGTATCATTATTCTTGCTTTCCTTTTCTTTTTCTCAAGAAAAGGAAATAATAGTTGACCTTAAAAATGGCAATATAATTACGGGTTCACTAATTGCAAAAACAGATACTACTTATAAGCTAAATACTGAATTTGGTGAACTGGTTATTCCTATTAACGATATTGATTCTATTAACAATAAGAAAATAACTAAATCGATTGAAAATAATCAAAATAGCGGTATAGTATATCAAGATAATGTTGTAAAAAAACCTTTAAACCAAGAAGCCAGATGGAGAACAATCTACGGTGCGATGGGTATTGGTAATACCCTTTATGGAGAAGGAATACCTTACCTTTTTAATTGGGATCAGACAGCAGATCAGTACGTAGGTTTTAAATTATTGGCTTTTGCTACATCTTATTCTTTAAGCTCAAGTTATACAAGGACAATGGATTTACCTCTGGGGCGTTCATATTTACAGTTTGCTGGTGCAAACTTGGGTTTTTATTCAATTATACCAATCATCAGTATGGTCGGGCTAGAAAATTGGGGCGAGTTTGACCCTGAAGGAAAAATAGCACTTGGCTATACCATGTTTTCTGTTCCTTATGGAGCAATCTTAGCAGATAAAACATATACAAAGTGGAAACTCTCTAATGGTCAGTCGTTTTTAATATCTTTGGGTATCAACCTGGGAGCATTAAATACCATAGGCGTAATTCAGCAAACTGATTGGGTTGATTGGTCTCAAAAAAACCCTGAGAACTTTGCTCGATGGACAACGTCTTTAGTTTATGCTGGGGCCTTGGCTGGCGGTAAGCTGGCAAAAAATATAGCTCTTAATAATTCATCAATTACAGAGGGTGATGTAGCATTTTTAAATTTATCGATGGGTTTAGGCTATATGAACAGTTTGCTTTTGGGTTATGCCATGGATATCAATCATTACAAAGACCAAACAATGCTTACAATGGTTGGAATAAATGGTTTTTTATATTTAGCTGATAGATTAAATAAAAGGTACGGAAGCCTTACGCAAGGGCAAGAGAAAATTGTTGGGCTGGGTGCAGGGTCTGCATATCTTGCTTGGGTTGGCACGGCATTGATTACCGGAATAGATTATGGTGAACGGTCATCTAGGTTCTTGGATGTAGCCAGTATCACTGCAGGCTGGTACTTCTCTAGAAAAAATATAAGTTCTGATGTATCAAGTGAAAGTAGTTTTATTAAAAACGGTATGGCACTTACAATTAACCCAACGCTACTACCTCAAAATAAAACTTTAGCCCCTGGTGTCTCTATTAATTTTACTTTCTGAGTACTTAGTCAAAGATTTTATCTTTGATGCCTTTATTTATAATATAATCTTCGTATATAATCGATATTTTTCCTTCAACCATATCATTAGATTTCTCAAGTGGGTTCTGGCCAACAATACTTGTAATGTCTTTTTTAAGCCAACCAGATAGTTTTGCATCTTTTATAAAATACTGAACAGTAGAAGCAGAGGGCATTGTGAACTTTTTATCTATAATTTTGTATTCATTTGTTATTTCAACAAGTTTAAGAGTATCTAACTCTGTTATGATATTGTCTATGACCCATTTATTTGTATCTATCTTAACGGTTACGCTTGGTTTAAAACCTAATTTAGCATAATCATTTGGCATCTTTAGTTTTAAGCTATCTACAATCACATCACCTTTAATAAATATTTTACCCTCATTATTTCTGCTCCTAAGAAAGCGCATATTTTTCAAGTTATCAAAATTATCTTGAGGAGAAGTAAAAATACCTGTTTTTGGCAGCATTCCAAATCCGCGAGATTTAATTTTGAGTTTATTAGGTTGTTTAAAAAAAACTTTATATTTTTTCTTTGGCATACGAAAACCAGGAACTTTGAGTTGAATTTTCATAGTGACTTGGTAATTATCAGCCATCTCAAATTGATCTTGAGTTTTCTTAATAATTTGATCTACGCTTCTCGTATATGCTCTTGATGAGGATATAAAAACTAGTAATGATAGGTATATAATTAGTCTAATATGTCGCATCTATTAAAATAGTAAAATGATGTTACAATAAACACTGTTGACCATATACCACAAACAATAGCTTCTTGAATGAATAAGTGTTTGGGTAGCGGATCATGAAATGCTGTTAAAAAAAGATCAATATAACCGGTAAATAAGTAGGGGTTTAAAAGCTCAAAAAACTCAATTGGGATAAAAGCAACTGCTGTCCCTACAAAAACGATTGAAATGGTCACAATAATTGGTGTGACGCTATTTTTTGATAAAGTGCTAATCATAAAGCATAAACAGGTCACAGTCAGCATTAAAATATTAGATAACCAAAAACTAAGAAAAAACCTCCAAACCGTATCGTAAGCATCAAGCACCAATAATCCTTCATGAAAAACGACTAGGTCGCCGTTACCAATGATCAGCCTACTTACAAGTAGAGTATACATCACAAAATAGAACATCATTAATGTTGTATAGCCGAGAACAATAATTAATTTGGAAAACAGAACAAGGTTTCTGCTTACAGGTCTCGTAAGATACATTCTAAATGTACCTTTGGAGTATTCGCCAGATACAATCTCTGAGGCAACTATAGTGCTCAAAAAAGGCATATGACTTATTAAGATTGCTATGATAATGTAAGCGGATAGATTCCCATTTACTAAGCTACCAACAAAAATGAATGAATCAGCAAGTTGGCCATATAATTTACTTTCAAGAGATCCACCACCACTTTTTACCGCTAATACAATAAATGGAATGAGAACAGTAATTAAAGCGAAGCTTATGTAAGTCCTTTTTTTATATGAGACCTTTATAAATTCATTAATAAGTAAATTTTTAATCATCAAAATACACTATTAAATTAGATTGTTTGGAAAGAGAGTGAACTGTATCTGTTTTTGATATTTTTTGCCTAATTACTTTTACGGCATCTTCTACTCTAGTTTTTACTATTAAACTATTATCATCAACTAATTTCAAGTCGAAATCTTTATCAGTACTAAGGAGCTTGAAACACCTAGAGGCATTGTCGACAGTTAGTAAATAAGTAGTGTCTGCGTGATAGTCGTCATCTAGTTTTACCGTTGCAATGTGTTTTCCTTTTTTAAGAATGGCCGCATGTGTACAGAGTGTGTCAACTTCGCTTAAAATATGTGTACTTACACAGATAGTTTTTCCGTTTTTGTGAAGGTTGTTAATTATCTTACTCATTTCTCTAATCCCTGATGGATCTAATCCATTATTGGGTTCATCGAGTATAAGCATCTCAGGATCATGAAGCAGGCACTGCGCCAATCCTAATCTTTGTTTCATTCCATAGCTAAAGGTTTTTACCTTATCGTATGCTCTATCAGTTAGATTAACCACATCTAACGCTTCTTTTATTTTATCGTTATTAAGGTTTGTTAACCTTGAAAGAATTTTCAAATTTTCAATAGCAGATAGATATTCATAAAAAGATGGTGCTTCGATGAGAAACCCAAGTTTATTTATGTAACCTTGTGTACTAGAGGAATAATCTTCGCCGCTTATACTTATATTTCCATCCCATGTCTTAATCAGACCTGAAAGTATTCTCATTAAGGTTGATTTTCCGCTGCCATTAGGACCAAGCAAACCAAAAATAGAATTGGGCGGAACATCAATGGATATACTATCGAGCGCAACTATATTTTCAAATTTTTTAGTTACATGTTGAAAACATAAAGCCGGAGCAATCATTTTAAATCCATGATTTCAAAAACGCCAAACCCTTTTAATGGTTCTTCATCTTTTATTTTCAGCGTCATGTCACTATCAAAACGAGTGTAAAATGGGTCGATTTTTGCGGCATTCATCGCTAAGCGCAGAGGCAAGGGCATTCCCATTCTTTTAAAAAGGGCAGAGTTATCAAGAACACTTTTTCCTTTTATGTTAACTTTATAACCATTTTCTGTTATCATATCGAGCGCATTAAACAAGGGTTCGTTTTTTTTATTGTAAAGACCTTCTATCCGAGCGGATTTTTTTGAATACAAACCGGATTCACCAAAACGATTAATATGAACACTATCACTATCAGCTACGTATAGAATCGGAACATCATATCCGCCGCGCTTATCTGTCATGTATAACACAGCTGCCACAACGGTTTTGTCTTCTATTTCACCTCTAAACCATACCCAGTTATCAAAAAGGTGTTGTAACGGCGTATTGCCCCAGTTATGATCGTGATATCCACTGCCAGTTATTGAAGTTTTTTGGCCATTTACAATTAAATCACCATCGATAGAACCATTTGGCACAGCAGCAAGCCATGCAAAGTAATCATCACCTGCTTTAATTATTCCATCTTGCGGCCTATATGGTTTTAGTTTTGATGACAGTTTTAAATCAAAACCGATTCCATCAAAATCATCCGGATTTATCTTGATACTGTACGATTCTAAATTGCCTTTAAAATGGTTTTCACCAAAAACGACGTCACAACTATCAGGTGAAAATTTCACGTTTTTTTTCTTAAAATATTTCATTTTGAAAAAGTCATTTCCTTGAGGATCTCGATAGTTAAACCCGATGAAATACTGATCTGCAATAAAATGAACTTTCCAAAAATAAGCAACTAGTATTGACCCGTCTTCTAGTTTTCCGTCAAAATACCACCACTCAAATTCATTTCGTTGTCCGGTCGTACGCATACCATCTTCCCAAACACTAACGATTGGACCAAGCTCATTTGGCTGGCTCGTAGAAAATTTTGCAGGATTATTTGGACCAAAATACAACCTTGAGCACGAAGTTGTAATTAGAATTATTAAAAGAAGTGATGCTAGGCTTGTATACTTTTTATTTAGGTAGTTCATGAAGCTAACCACTGGTAGTCGATTGGGTTTTTTTCTAAATTGCAAAACAACCTCTTGTGACCCAAATGATGGAGCCTTAGAATTTCAATAGAGGAAATTTTGATATCTATCCTGGTAAAATTTTCCAAACCCAAAAATTTATTTGTATTCTGATCTTTATTGATAACTTCATTAATTATTTTACCATTTGGTATTTTTTCACTGGGCGCAATTTCACCTAAGTAACACTCCTTACTGTTTTTATTCATACCCATCCACTTTGATTCTAATAGCTCGTTGTCTTCGCAATGACTAGCTTGACCTGTAATTCTCAATTGTGTCCTTTTATTTACGCTGTAAAATAGAATTGATACATCTGGATTGTTTTTTAACTGATCATATTTTGGGCTTCTCGTATCGGTATGAAAGCATAATAAATAATTTTCTTGGTCTGCATGCCTCAACACTACCGTTCTTGACTCTGGCTTATTGTTTGTAGATGTGGATAGAGTCATGAGATGATAATCATGGCTCGCATCTTTTACAGCGATCTGAAGTTCTTTCCATTCATCTGAAAAGATTTTTTTAGGATTATTTTCATGAAATGACACGATAAAAACTAATTATGATATGCCATTTATAATAAATACTATTTTAAGTTTTAATCTGGTTTTTAATAAAATATTAATAAAATAAATTTTTCTGGTTCAAAATAATTCAAATTTATAAATGTCTATAAATAAATATTTCCTGTTCATTTTTATATTAGTATCTAATCTCGGTAATGCTCAGACGAGTTCAAAAGCAATAAAAGTTGTTAAACATAAATCAAGTTGGAAAGCGATTAGATCCGGAGTTGAAATACCAAAATCTCATTTCTTTAGAATACTTAATGATCAAGAAAAAATGGAGGAATCATTAATGTATGAAAAAAATTTTATGAATAGACGTTTTAAATTGAGTTGTTATATGTGTGGAAATTCTAGCCTGGGTATTATGAGCCTAGCTGCAGATAATAAAAGAATGGTAGAATATTCTCTATACGGGTATCTTGTCTCAAATTTTCTTAAACGGATAATAAAACAAAAAGAAGTTAAGCTCTCCTTTCAAGAAGCATATGATCTGGCGAAGGAATATAATGATACGCTAATTGGTAAAGGAAAAATAGCTATTTAAATAAATTATAAAATTCGAGGTCTTATTGTTTCATTATTTTTAAATTTTAATAACTATGGCAATAAGATATAATATACTTATTTATTTATTCTGCATCATTGCTATTAGTGATACCTCAAATGCTGATATTATAATAAAAAAAAATACCACTTGGACTCGTAATAGAATGCTGAGCGAAAATGTCATTGTTCAACCAAATTCAGTCTTAACAATTAATGCTGGTGTTAGTATTTATGTGCAAAATAAAATTCTTGATAATAAAGATACTAATCGCGTTCAAATTTTAGTTTTAGGTGCTCTTAATATTCTAGGCACGGCTGACGATCTCGTTTACATTGGTCCGCGTGGCTCTTCAATTAAAAAAAAATATTGGGCTGGAATAAAATTCGAATCATCTCATTCAAAAAGTAATTTAGACTTTTTGAAAATATCTAACGCTGAAAAAGGTTTAGATATTAAATCCCCTATTAAAGTTTCCAACACTGAAATACAATTTTGTAGTGATAACGGTATTTATGTTGAAAGTAATAATAACGACCTAGTGGAAATTGAAAATGTAAGTATTCGTCATTGTGATAATGTTTCTCTATTAATTGAAAAAGGTACTGTAAGTCTTGATTGGGTAGACATAAGCAGAGGGGGCGGTATTGGCCTAGTAAATAATACCTATGGAATGGTAACAATTAATAATATGAAAGTAAATCAGAATTTAGATAATGGCATTGTTAACTATGGACATTTGACAGCATCAAACATACTTATCAGTCAAAATAGACATGGAGTCGTCTTGTCGCCAGGTATAAGTATTATTACCTACGCTGACATTATCAATAATCGTTCAAATGGGATTTTGGTTGGTGGTGGTAGTAAAGTAAATATGGAGTATTGCACGATACAAACAAATGGCGGTTATGGTCTTGAGTTAACGGATTGGAGCGAGAATGGACATCTTAACTCTTGGACAAAAACTTCGCGTCCTGTAATAGAGATATCCAATAGTAATTTTATTGACAATTATAAAACGACAGTTCTTGATAATTTTAAGTATGATAATATATGGTCAAACTGGTCAGGTATCGAGTATAGCGGAAGTGGATGGGTAAATAATTTTGAACGAAAAATTAAAAGAGAAGTGCCTTTTGGTAGAATTGGTTGGATAGGTTTTGATTATAACTCAAATGATGGTGGGAATGAATTTAGTTGGCAGCCTTGTACTGGTAAAAGCGTTTGGTCTCCAGTATTTGAAGTGCAAAACTCTAGAGATCAGACTTTAACTTATTTAAATGCTCCTTTTCAATGTGGCTGGAATTCTCTAGCAGGTAAGAATTCGAATAGTTGGGTGAAATATGGAAAACATACTGGGCTAATAGATAGTACAGAGCAATATGTAGATTGGTCTGTAAAAAAAATGAACCTTGTTTCTTCAAATGACTATTATTTAAAACATTACTTTAAATCTACCTATTTGCCATCAGATGATAGCGTGTTGGTTGTAAAACCTGCTGTAGAAAATTTTCAGCTTCGTTTTTATCATGGTGGCGAAGAAATTTCTAGTTATTCAAATAATGATGATGTTTCTTTAAATAATAATTATTGGTCTTCTTCAAAAAATGAAAATGGGTTAATTAACCCGCATGGTAAATCAGATGTAGCAATTAAAAATCAAATTACAAGTTTAATAGAAACTGGCCTTTCGAACTTATCTAAAAGTACTGAACTAAAAATAAATTCACCCACAAAAGGTCTTGCATACCAAGAAGTTAAAAATGTAGAAATAACATGGGATACACATGATTGGGTTCCTTTAGTAAATTTACATGTTAGTGTTGATGGCGGTATCAATTGGAGTCTAATTAAAGAGCATGTACCTAATAAAGGCAAGTATGATTGGTGGAACAACCTTATTGTGGGTGATGAATTTTTAATTAAAGTTGAAGACTCTTTTAATAAAGATAATTTAAATATTGCAGGACCATGCAAAGTAATCGTCAATAAAACACCTTTGATTCAAGTATCTACAAAGATTTTAAACTTTATTACGGAGAAAAACACATTAGATTTTTCGATAATTAATAATGGTGGTGGTTTATTAAGGTGGTCTTTATCAGCTAATGAAAGTTGGTTGTATTTCGATAGAATAAAAGGCTCTACAAAGAAGGCATCTAATTGTACTGTAAAAGTTAAAAGGTCAGGTTTAAAAACAGGGAAATATTATGGAAATATTAATATTCAATCGAACGCAGGATCTAAAGCGATTCCGGTCGAATTAATTGTTGCCAAGCCGTCCTTATATGTTGATACAAAATATTTATCTTTTGACTCTACAAAAGCAGCACAAACTTTTAACATTAGAAACTTTGGTGGAGGGACGTTGACCTGGTCAATTGACCCAGCTGTGAAATGGATAAAAGCAGTTCCAAATGAAGGTATTGTCCAGTCAGCAACATCGGTAAAAATTTTAATAGATCGTTCAAAACTTAAAATAGGTGAAAATGAAGCTAAATTAACCTTAAAAACAAATGTTGGCGAACAAACTATAGATTTAGAAGCAATCCGTCTAAAAAGCTTTATTCAAGATACTATACGGACTGATTTTAGCCCTTGGCACTGGATGTATCAGTATGAAGTCTATTGATAATCTAGTCTTTGAGGCTCTTTATATACATTATTGGCAGTATTAGCAATAGGACGGGGAAGATGTTAAACCACCACAATGCGATTGAAGATAAGCTAACTAGTATTATAATAAGTTTTTGGCTCATACTTGAATATAAAATTTAACAATTATTAAATAAATGAAACTTAACATATCTCAATTTCTAGCGCTACTGATAGCTATTGGTGTTGTTATGCTTTTTATTTTTGGACCTGAAAGAAAATATCTACCGCCGATAAAAGTTGTAAATGAATATGACGAGGTATTGATTAAAAACAAAAAATCTAATAGAATTAAAAAATCAATTATTTCGACATTAGAGTTAATAGCATACAAAGAATGGTCATTGGACTCTTTAATTTTAATCGAAAAAAAATATGAAAGTATGGATTCTGTTTTAATTCAAAGACTTGAAGATATAAAATTTGAGTTTGGTTACAGTGAAATGTTAAAAAAAGTAAACCAAGAGAAAGGTCTGAGATTAGATTCCACTAACATAAAAGAGCCTAACTTAAATATTGAACTAGAAAAGCTAATTATCAAACATGAACTTGATTCTTTAATCTATGCATTAAGTTTTCATAGAAAATCATTAGATACGCTGCGATCATTAAGCCGTTATAAATTTTATTTAAAGCAACCACGGTTTGGTCAATGATTTTATGAATTATGATATAATAAAGCGGCTTATATTAATTGAATCTAGCAGTAAATATAACGACAATGATTTATTTATAAAGCTTGAAGAGTGTCTTGAGAAAATTAATAAAGAAGGCATGACGGTTTTAAATGATTTTTCTTATTTTCATCAATTTATCAATGATGGTATTAAATCTCAATACATTGATTTTCGACTCCATTTTGCGGTTATAATATTTCAAATATTATTTATTTTAGTCACAACATTTTTGGGCTTAATTAATGGAGTTTTTAATTTAGTTATTATCACAGTATTGATTATGGTACAATCTATTTTTGTTTGGGCTTTCTCCGCTTTTGATAGGCAAATATTATTTTTAAATAAAGTTAGAAAATGGACTAACCACTTGTCTAGTGATATAGAATTAATAAATTTTTTATCAGTAGAATCTCTAAATGACTTTTCTGAGTTAGTACCTTTTGATGAAAAACAATATGCAAAACTTTGGCTTAAGGAAATGTCAACGAGTATGAATCATGATTGGGAAGATATTAGTATAGAAATTTTGCCATCTAAAAAAACATCTATCCCTCAAATGAGAGTAATCCTAGGAGGAATTAGAAAGTCAGTTCAGCAAGCTAGGGATTATGGTTTCGCGGAAAAAGAAAATGAAGAAACACCTAACACCCTTTTAATAACCTTGTTCCTGTTTTCAAGAAAAAAAGAAATCAGGTTTTTCGGTTTAGAAAACGAGAAAATGGCTATTGGTAGTAGAGTAAATCAATTAAACAGGCACCTGGAACTATTATTTGGTAAAAGAAAGACACCACCAATTTTTTTCGACAAAAATAGTCAAACTTGGATTTCGAAAATTAATATTATAGATCGTTCTAGTACTGAACGCAATAATATTAGACAATGTCTTGGCGTTTTTAAAAAGATTGTAAATTCATATGTTGGTCATAATGCTATTTAGAATGAAATATAAAAAGATAGCTCTTTATGCTATAATATTACTTTTTTCAAATCCAATTTTTGGACAAAAATACTTTTTTGAGGGAGACCCTCAGTTAGTTTTTGAAGAGGGAAACTTCAAACAAAATTATAATACAGGCCTGTTTTTTTTCAATACTAATCAATGGAAAATAGCGATAAAGTTTTTTAATAGATGCAGCGAGCTTACAAGAAAAAAAACAGTTCATTATAAACCCTTAGTTTGGTCTTACATTTATACTGGTAAATACAATCTTGCCAAAAAAATAATTCCGAAAATAAAAAACAAAAAACATAATCAAATAGTTCGTTTACTTATAAAAGATTTGCAAAAACTGCCAAAAAGGAAAAAAATCAGTAAAGATGAGATTGATAGGTCCTATAAAAACAAAAAAGATTTGATAAAAAAAACTAGAAAGAATATAATTGCTTTTGCAAAGCTAAAAGTAATCGACTTTGGAAGTTGATTAAGTTGTTATTCTTCGATTTCAATCTTTATATCGAGTGTTTCCTCAGCGAGGGAAACAATATCCATTTCAGAAGTCATTACGATACCATCGGCTTCTACGATATCTGCAATCATGGGTCCAATTGAATCTATTTGATCTTTAGATAAGAGTGCTTTAATCCTTTTCAGGGTAGATTGAATGTATGCTAGCCTTTTTTCATTGTTTTGTAACGAAAGAGCCTTGTGTGCTTGAGAGTAGTATTTTTCTGACCTTTCAGAAGAATTTTCTGGGAATAATTTTGAGATAGCATTTATCCAAGACTCTTTTTCTTCAAAACTAGCTTGTTGATCAGCAATTTGTATAGCAGCAAAAAGATGTGTTACCGCTTCAAGAGGTGACATTTCATCAGGCTGATTTATTTCTTCTTTCCTACTGGAGCTAAAAATACCCATGGTCTTAGTTTTTTTCCCATTCATCATTGGTGAACGTTTTCATGCTGAAAGCATGTATTTCATGTTTCATGAGATCTCCAAGTGAGGCATAAACTAATTTATGTCTTTCTATTAAGGATTTATCCGTGAAATCGTTAGAAACGATTATAGCTTCTAGGTGAAAGCCGCCATCATGTTGTTCATGATTTAAATGCCTACCAGTAAAGTCTTTTATTTCAAAATGATTAAGGTTTAAAGAAGATTCTAAAGTCTGTTTAATTTTATCGCCAATATCCATTAGTATATTTTATTTTATTTGTTAAAATTTAGTTAATGAATATATCTAAAATATTTCAATTAACCGAAGAAGATAAAGCGCATTATCTTAGACTGATTGATAAAATCGATTTAAACAAATCTTCCGAAATAATCCAGTCTCTTAACTTAAAACTTGATAATCTTGTCTCTTCAAAAAAGTTAAATACTATTGAAACAGATCTTATTAAAAATGTTTCAGTTCTTTTAAGTATTTATCAAACTTACCCAGATTTAACAGAATCGATAAAGAAAAGAATTATTTTTGCTATTTCTTACTTTTGTGACTCTGATGATGACATACCAGATATCGTACCAGATATAGGCTACCTAGATGATGCTGTAGTAGCTAGGTGGATTATTGATTCGATTAGCGCTGATTTACCAGCGGTGAGTTTAGCGTAGTCTCTTTACTCTTCTTCTGATCTCATTGCTTGGAAATCTTCATCTGAAAACTGCCATTTGCACTTATAACACCACCACGGCTTGCCGTAGTATGAGGGGCTATTTTCTACAAGCTCAAGAGAAATATTACATTTGGGACAATCTTTTTTTGTTCCTGGCTCTGGCCATTTGTAATCATGCCTATATTTTAGGCCATCTTCAAAAGTGTGATGTTTCATATACTTAAAATTACAATGATAAATTAATGCTTAGAATAAAAAATTTAGCTTATTTGAAAAATCAAAAAAACTGCCATTAAAATCAAACTAACCGCCGTTAGTCTCTTTACCATAAATTGAGCATCCAAGGTTTTGGTTTCTCTAACGTAATGATCATAGAATAAGAATACTTCTAATGTATCATTTGGTGAAACATAGACTCTTTTGTAAGCATCAGAGAGATCTTCTTCGATGTATTTTTTTGTCAATTCTGGGGGAAGGTAACTAACTAGGTGAAAACCCGGGAGTACAGGAATTGGGTTTTTGAGAGGATTCTTGCCCACAAAAATCCCATCAATATAAAATGGTACATTCATGCTATCTGTTCTTAAATCAATAAAGCCAAATTTTTCCATGTCGCGACTTTTTTGGCTAAATAGACTAGAGCAGATAATAAAACATATAAAAAGGTAATTTTTAAACTTTAACATTTAGAGTGAAATATTTTCAACATTAACTTTAATCATATAAGTAAATTTAATTTTAATTTATGCACAGAATTTGGACAATACATCGCTTAATTCCTATAACGGTTAGTTTATTGCTATCCTCTTGCGCTTATTTCAATACTTTCTATAATGCAGAAAAATATTTCAATGAAGCTGATCGTATTCGTCTCGAGAAATCAGATAAAGCCGTACCGCTTAGAGCAATGGATAATTATGGGAAAACAATTCAGAAGTGTAAGATTGTTCTGTCAGATTTCCCTGAATCAAAATATGTAAATGACGCCATTCTTTTAATGGCTAAAGCTCAGTTTTACCGATCTGAATATGATAATGCAATCTCAAATCTTAAGATAATCTATAATCAGGGTAACGAAGAACAAATAGCTGAAGCTAAATACTGGTCTGCAGTATGTAAATGGAAAAAAGGAAAAACACAAACAGCAATTGAAGAACTTCAAAATATTATCAAATCCTCTAATAAAAATGAGATCATTGCCCAAAGCCATCTATCATTGGCGGATATTTATCTAATTGAGGATCAAAATAGTAATTTTTTATTCCATTTAGAGGAAGGTGCTAAGGTTATTAAAGACAGAGCAAAAAAAGGGATTGTATACAATCAGCTTGCGGATATTGCTTTTAATAATGAAAAATATGATGTTGCAGAGAGTGCTTACAAAGAAGTAATTAAAAATTCATTAACAAAAGAAAAAATTGAAAATGCACATATACAAATTTTAAAAATATCTAGACTCCTAGGTGATTTTAGATTGGTAGAAAGAAAAATCAAATCCATGTTGGTTGATGATAAATTCAAAAATATTAAAGGTGACCTTGAGTTAGAGCTCGTCAAGTTATACATCAGTCAAGAAGATACAGACAATGCAATTGTTCGCTTAGAGTCTATAATTAATGATTATCCGAGAACGCAGACTTCTGCAGAAGCATATTATATAATTGGTAAGATTTACTTGGCTGAAAAATGGAACCCTACGATAGCTAAAGAGAAGTTCTCTATGGTGAAAAAAGAATATGGAAGGACTGAATTTGGACCATTTTGCGACAGCAAAATTAATGCAATTGAAAAGTATACAGATGCAATAAGTGAGCTAAATAAATACCAAGCTGTACCAGATTCATCTATTATTGATTCATTAGTAGCAGATTCAATTACCCATAAAAAAACTAGCGCCTCAAAATCAATGGAAGAATTACTTTATTTGTTAGGCGATATTGAAGCTTTCAGTTTTGATAGAATTGATTCAGGGATTGTGTATTTTGAAAAAATTATTGAAATGGACTCTTCTTCTCCGTTTGTTCCAAAATCAATTTTTACCTTAGCTATGATTTATGAAAACACTAAAGATTCATTGATGTTTGATAAATACAAGGATTTATTGCAGAGTAATCATGCTAGTTCTGATTACACTTCTTACTTATTTAAACAAGTGGATGAAAATGTTGTTAGGCGACCAATAGAAAAATTATTTTTTAAAGCAGAAAAATTATGGTCCAGTAACCCAGTTTCATCCCTGGATGTCTTTAAAGACGTTATTTCCGCAGACTCATTAAGTGAGCTATCCGCCTCGGCTGCCTATTTTTTAGGTTATCAATATGATTATAAATATGCAGAACTCGACAGCGCATTTAAATATTATAGCTGGCTTGGTAGGCGACACCCTTCCTCAGAGCAAAATAACTTTGCAAAGTATAGGGTGAAAATTATTGAAAATATGATTTCTAGCTCCAAAAGTGATAGTACAGGCATAGTTAATTAGTAGTTGTGATAATAAGAAAATATCTTTTCTCTTTTTTTTATAGGGCTACTCGATTTTTAGCAAGAATAATTACTTCTTTATATCAATTTATATTTAATAAGAAACAAGATCTTGAATCTATAGTTGATTTTGGAGATAGGAATTTAGTGAAAATCGATAAGCTTTTTGGCGGTATAGCTTATCAATTTTTAATACCTGATAATTTAGAGGTTGAACTATTTGACCTGAAATTCAAGTCTCCGATTATAGCTTCGTCATTTAAATCTGATAAAAACTTGATTGGTATATGGCTAAAGCTTGGATTAGGTGGCGCAATACTAAAAACCATTATGAAAGATGAGAGAAAAGGAAATTCGAAACCTCGATTACAGCAAGTTAGACTCGAAAGACAAGCGTGTTTAGTTAATGCTCTAGGTCTTCCTGGCGAAGGCGTTGAAAAATTTTCTAAGGCAATTATTGACAATCCTTTGTGGAACCATAAAAAGCCGATTGGTTTGTCAATTGGTGGTGAGAACCTTGATGATTATATAAAAACATTTAATGTGTTGGATACGATGTCAAATAAATTAAAATCTAGTAAATATTTTTTTGAATTAAACATTAGTTGCCCAAATACAGATACTGGCAGCACTATTGGTGAGAATATTGACGAATTAGAAACTTTGATCAATCATATTAGAGCGAAAAATGATTCTGTGGTTTCGGTAAAAATATCTCCTGATTGGAACAATGATCACCTCAAAAAAATTGGGGAGGTTATTAAGTCGAAAGAAAAAATGATCATAAATGCCGGCAACACGCAATTTAAAACAATCGAATATTTAGGCTTTAAAAATGGTAGTCTTCCTCGCGGTGGCGGGGGATTAAGCGGTGTTGCAATTTTCCCGAGAACTTTGGAGCTGGTCAATTTATTCAACGATATGAATTTAAAGATTATGGCAACAGGCGGTATATCGACAATACATCATTTGAATGCAGTGAAAGATGCTGGTGCATCATTATATGGTTTAGCTACAGCCTTAATTATGGATCCTTATTGCATACCAAAAATTAATTATGCGCTTAGTCGAGTGAAATAAATATGTTAACAATTTCATTATTTGAACCCCAGATACCACCAAATACCGGCAACATTGCCCGCTTGTGTGGTGCAAACAATGTAAAATTAGATTTAGTCGGAAAACTTGGGTTTGATATGAGTGATAAATATTTAAAAAGAGCGGGGTTAGACTATTGGAATTACATAAATTGGGAATGTTTTCCAGATTTAAATCAGTACTGTGAAAATACTTTTAAAAATAATTTTCATTTATTGACGACAAAATCAAAAAATATTTATACAAAAAGAAAATATAAATCTAATGACATTATTATTTTTGGTAGTGAGACAGCTGGTATTTCAGAAAAAATTCTAAACAAGTATCCTGAGAATGCTTGTACGATACCAATGATAAATAAAAATATACGGAGTTTAAATTTGGCAACGAGTGTAGGTATAGTATTATACGAAGCATTGAGGCAAATAAATGATTCATAGAAAAATCATTTATGTTCTGGTTTTTTTAGTCTTCGCTGCCTGCTCAAGCGCACCAAGATATGGAAGAACGGCGACTTCTAAGGTTAAAAAAAAATATCGGACACCAATCAAAAAAAACATCTCTAAAAGCAAGGCAATTTTTATTGATCCCAAAACAGTAAATACTAATGTCAAACATAAAAAAAAGATGGTCGGTATCAGTTCATTTTACGCAGAGGATTTTCATGGAAAGCTTACTGCAAATGGGGAGATTTATGATATGTACGGCTTAACTGCTGCTCATAAGACAATCCCCTTAAATACTGTTGCAAGGGTCACCAATTTGGCAAATGGTAAATCTTTAATTTTAAGAATTAATGATAGAGGCCCCTACATTCAAGGAAGAATGCTAGACTGTTCTTACGGCGCTGCTAAAAAATTAGATTTTATTAAGCAAGGAAAAACAAAAGTACAAATTGATGTTATTGAATGGGGCGACGGTGTTTATATGCATCACAGGGATCGCCCAAAATGACAAAGATCCTTTTAATTGCTAATCCTAAAAGCGGAACTATTAATTTTAATAACGCTATAAAATCAGTTAATATGTATTTTAAGAAATACAGCTTAAAAAGTACTTTAATAAAAACTGAGTATAATGGTCATGCCGAAGATATAGTAAAAAATGAAAATTTAACTACTTTTGATTCTGTTTGTGCTGTGGGGGGAGACGGTACATTGTTTGAGGTTTTGAATGGGATGTTATCAAAATCAGCAGATGATAGAATTCCTATATCAGTAATACCAAATGGTACGGGTAATTCTTTTATGAAGACTGTTGGAGCTACTAAACAAGAGTCTGCTGTAAAAATAATAGCAGAGAATAGTTCTAGAAAAATTGACGTCATGAAAGCAAGCTGTGGTCAAAAAGATTTCTTTTCACTTAACCTCATTGGCTGGGGGATGGCAACTGACATTTCTGTGTTTGCCGAAAAACTACGTATGTTCGGTGGTCAGCGTTATAATATTGCTTCATTTTTTGAAATTATTAAAAATAAGCGTAGAATTGCAAAAATAACTATTGATGGAGTTGAAAGGGAAGGTGATTTCGCTTTTATTATTGCTTGTAATACTAAATATGTTGGCAAAGATATGAAAATGGCGCCTAATGCAATAATTGATGATGGTTTAATAGATTTAATCATTGTTAAAAAAGCATCTAGCCTCACTTTATTTTCAGTATTTCCCAAATTATTTGATGGCTCGCATGTAGATCATGATGCATGTGAATATGTTCAATGTAAATCGTTTTCTATTGATCCAGATGATAAAGGAAAATTAAATATTGACGGGGAGATTATTGGGACGTCGCCTGTATCTGTAACTTTAATCAAAGGAGGCGTAGAACTTATAATCTAATTTTAATCTAATGATTATAGTAAATTAGGATATGAAAGAACTTAAAGGTAGAAAGCTGATTTTAATCCTGGGGGTCCCCTTAGGTATAGGTTGTTTTTATGTTGGGAACCCAATTTTTGCCATTGTTACTACGTTGATTATGTTGCTAGGTCTTGATGAGTTTTTCAAAATGTGTGAAATAAAAGGTAGTTATCCAAATCGTATATTTGGATTTATTATAACTGTTTTTATTGGACTAGCTTACTCTGGCGTTTATGCTCATCATCAAATTACAGTGCTCGGTCTAGCTTGCATGACTGTAATTAGTCTTTTTATCATTGAAATAATAAATAATAAAAAGGAGCCTTTGCAAAATATTGCAAATACCGTTTTGGGTATCATTTTTGTTCCAACCTTGCTTGGAACACTGATCCACTTAAGGCAATTAGATCATATTTTTGATTCCAATGTTACGCTTTTATTGTTTTTGTCTGTCTGGCTATGTGATACAGCCGCTTTCTTTTTTGGAACAAAATTTGGTGAGAAAAAAATTCTTCCCAAAATAAGTCCTAAAAAAAGTTGGGTAGGGTCGATTTCTGGTTTTATTTTTTCTATATTAACGTTTTTCATTGCATATAAGCTTGATTTTTTAGGACCTACATACTCTTTAATTGATTGTATTGTATTTGGTTTTATTTCTGGTGTTTTTGGCCAGCTTGGAGATTTTGGAGAGTCGCTTCTTAAGCGCGATGTTGGAGTCAAAGATTCTGGAGATATCTTAAGAGGGCATGGAGGAATATTGGACCGCTTTGATTCCTTACTTTTTTCATCGCCTTTGATTTATATTTACCTCTTGGTTTTTAATCAATAAACATTAATTAATTTTTATACTTAGAAAATTTTAATTTGAAACTTCGTTCTATACTGGCTACTGATTGCGGTAGTACTACGACAAAAGCAATTTTAATTGAATTTGTTGATGGTGAATATCGCTTAACCTTTAGAGGTGAGGCACCTACAACTGTTGAAGCTCCTTTTGAAGATGTAACTCGAGGCGTTTTAAATGCTACAATGGAAATTGAAGAGCTCTCTGGTCGAAAAATACTTGATGGTGAAAATATTATTACGCCTCAGAAAAAAGATGATGGCGTAGATATATATATATCGACTAGTTCTGCTGGTGGAGGACTTCAAATGATGGTAGCAGGTGTTGTCAAATCGATGACGGGAGAAAGCGCTGAGCGCGCGGCCCTTGGCGCTGGTTCTATCGTTATGGATGTACTTGCAGCCAATGATGGCAGAAAACCGCATGAAAAGATTACTAGAATACGACAATTAAGACCAGATATGATTTTACTTTCTGGTGGTATTGATGGAGGTACAACAAAGCACGTGGTTGAACTTGCTGAAATATTAGCTGCTGCGAATCCGCAACCAAGATTAGGTCAAAATTACAAGCTACCAGTTATTTACGCTGGAAATAAAAAAGCAACTTCTGACATACAAAAGACACTCGGTAAACTTACAGATCTTGATGTTACAGAAAATATTAGACCTGTTTTAGAACAAGAAAACCTCAAACCATCCAGAGATAAAATACATGATTTGTTTATGGAGCATGTAATGCAACAAGCTCCAGGCTACAAAAAATTGATGAGTTGGACAGATGCTCCGATTATGCCGACTCCTGGTGCCGTGGGCGCACTAATTGAAATGGTTGCAAATAAAGAAAATATTTCTGTTGTTGGTGTTGATATTGGAGGTGCGACTACCGATATCTTTTCTGTTTTTCAGAGTCAGTTTAATAGAACTGTTAGCGCAAACCTTGGCATGAGTTACTCGATTTGTAACGTACTTGCGGAGGCCTCTTTACCTAATGTTCTTCGTTGGGTGCCTTTTGATATAGATGAAAAAGAATTAACAAATAGAATCGGTAATAAAATGATTCGCCCGACAACAGTTCCACAGAGTTTAGAAGAGCTTGTAATTGAGCAAGCAATAGCCAGAGAAGCCCTAAGATTATCGTTTATACAGCATAAAGCTTTTGCGGTAAATCTTAAAGGTGTCCAAAAAGAAAGAACTATTTCAGATGCTTTTGAACAATCAGATTCTGGTGAATCTCTTGTAGACATGATGGAGCTAGATCTCATCGTTGGCTCTGGTGGTGTCTTATCTCATGCACCAAGGAGAGAACAATCAGCAAAAATGTTAATTGATAGTTTTTTGCCTGAAGGAGTCACTTCTTTAGCTGTAGATTCAATTTTTATGATGCCTCAACTAGGTGTAATGGCAAATATTGAAAATAAAAAAATCGCTGAACAGGCTAGGGTGGCTGCGCTTGAGGTTTTTGAAAAAGACTGTTTGATTCGCCTTGGTACTTGTATCGCACCAGTTGGTAAACTAAATAATAGTGAAAAAATTCTTAACGTGAATTTAGAATTTAAAAATGGCGATAAGAAAAACATTGATATTGGCTTCGGCGATTTAATAAGAATTAAAGTAGGATACGAAAAAGTCAAGGCTACTCTAACTCCAGGTAAAAGTGTTAACGTAGGTGCTGGATTTGGAGAGCAAATAAATACTGATATATATGGCGGACAAGTTGGTATTATAATTGATGGTCGAGGTAGGCCATTGCAAATAGATCAATCTTCCTCAAAGCGTATTGCAGATCTTAAAAAGTGGTCTGATGCTGTAGATGAATATCCTGAATTAGGCAAATAATATGGCTCATTCGTATACACCAGGATTAAAGGTATTAAAGAATACTAAAATTTTAAAAGAGCGTAGGCTTCCTTTGAAAGGGTCTGTTGATACATCCGTTGGAGATACCGTAGCGCCTGGAGACACTATTGCGAAAACAGATTTACCAGGTAATGTGCAAATGGTTAATATTGCTAATCAGTTGAATGTTGATGCCTCAGATGTTGAAACTGTTATGATTGCAAAAGAAGGCTCTAAAGTAAGTAAAAATGATTTGATTGCACAAACGAATGGCATTTTCGGATATTTTAAATCGAGTGTAAATAGCCCCGTTGATGGTACCATTGAGTCAGTTTCCAATATTACAGGGCAAGTTGTGATTAGAGAAGCTCCGATACCTGTAGAAGTTGATGCTTACATACGAGGTGTTGTTGATGAAGTAATAACTGAAGAAGGTGTGGTTATAAAAAGCTATGGTTCTTTTGTTCAAGGCATCTTTGGTATAGGAGGCGAAAGCCGGGGTGAAATCAAGATGCTTTCAGAAAATAGAACTTCTGAAATTAGTGTTGATATGATAAAGCCTGAACATGAGGGTTTGATAATAGTAGGTGGAAGTTTTATTAGTTTAGAAGCGTATAAAAAAGCTTTAGAATGCAAAGTTGCTGGTGTTGTTGTTGGTGGGTTTAATTACTATGACTTAGAAGAAATTTTAGGATACACGCTTGGTGTGGCAATAACTGGCTCTGAGGAATTAATTACCTCACTAATAGTTACAGAAGGTTATGGTAAAATCCAGATGGGACAGCAAACATTTGATTTATTGAGAGAGAATAGTGGTCGATTAGCCTCAATTAATGGTGCTACTCAGATACGCGCTGGCGTAATAAGGCCCGAGATAATTATCCCTTCCGATGCAAGTAGCCAAAAAGATAGTGATGAGAATTCTAAAAAAATGTCTGGTATGACAGAAGGTAGCTTAGTTAGAGTTATCCGCTCTCCAAATTTTGGTAAAATTGGCTCTGTGAAAGAGCTTCCATCTGAATTGAGGAAAATGGAGTCTGAAACAATGGTTCGAGTTGCTATTATTGATATAGATGGTGAGTTGATAGAAATTCCACGTTCTAATTTAGAAGTTGTAGAGACTGATTAGTTTGACGTCTTTAAATAAAGAGATTGTTGATGGTAAAATTTCCCAGCAAGATATTGATTTTATTCACAGATTAGCTAAAAAAGTTCATAGTTCGGGGTTCGTTACGCCATCAATATTTTTTCTAGAAATGGTACGGCCGCTGTCTTCCCTTGGAAGTCATTTAATGGTTTTTATGGGTCCAATAATTAATGGTTTTGTGCAGGCAGACGGGTATTACAGAGCTGCGGAGTTGTTAAATAAAAAAGATTCGCTATCAATTTTATTAGATGAAATTGAACGTCTTGAGATGTTAGATTCAAAAGATGCAATTAGGGATAATATTTGAAGGATAGAAATTTTTGGTTTGTAATCGCTTCGATTACAGTTGTTTTTCTTGTGTACTGGCTATTAGGTCATCCTTATTTTGTTACGGAAAGGTTTGTAATGCTTTTCTCCATCGTCACTCTTAGCGCTACTCTCTTGTATTATATTAGAGCTGCTGAGCGAGGAGAGGAATTTTATCTAAGGCCAATTCCAGCTCTAAAGGCTGTTGAAGAAGCCGTAGGTCGTTCTACTGAAATGGGTAGGCCGATTCTATACGTTCCCGGAATTCAAGATATGGACCAAGTCGAGACAGTCGCTGGGGTCGTTGTTCTAGGTCATGTTGCAAAGATGACGGCTCGATATGAAACAAGTCTCAATGTTCCCGTTTCTAGATCTATCGTGATGAAAGCTGCTAGAGAATCTTGCAGAGAAGCTTACATGGTTGAGGGTAGGCCGGATATGTTTAATGAAGACATGGTTCACTACTTGACAGATGATCAATTTGCTTACGCCGCTGGTGTTAATGGCATTATGCTTCGCGAAAAGCCTGCAGCTTGTATGTATATGGGTAAGTTTTATGCTGAGTCTCTCATTCTAGCTGAAACTGGAAATTCTATTGGTGCTATTCAAATAGCAGGTACTGCTTCGCAGGCACAAATACCTTTTTTTGTAACTGCTTGTGATTATACTCTTATAGGTGAAGAATTTTTTGCGGCCAGTGCATATTTAAGCCAAAAACCTGAGCTTATCGGCGGTGTTAAGGGTCAAGATATGATTAAGCTAGTTGTTATATCTGTTATTGTTATTTCAGCTATTATAATGACGGTTTATGAATCAACTGGAATTGGTTTTAATATTATAAAGTATTTAACAATAAGGTAGTCGATTATGTTTTGGAAAAGACAGATACCGATATTTATCGTAACGCTCATCGGTTCAATTACCCTTTTTGGTTGGTTTATAGATCAGCCAAATGTCAAAGAATTTGTTGGCGATGATGCAACACAGTGGTTTGATGTTTTAGCTAGCTTTGCTATCATACTTGGAGCTTTAAATTTAATTAAATTACAATTACAGAAGGTTTTGTATCAGAAGCCTGGTTGGCAGTACAGTATCATTGCTGTTTTTGGTTTTATTTTTGCAATTATTGCAGGATTTTTTGTAAAAGGAGTAGATGACTCTGTTGCTCAATGGGGCGCTCATGTCACCTCAGACGGAACTCTTTTTAAATGGATGTTTGATTATGTTTTTTCTCCAATGTCAGCAACAATGTTTTCTTTATTGGCATTTTTTGTTGCTTCAGCCTCTTATCGTGCTTTTAGAATAAGAAATTTTGAAGCGACTCTGCTTCTAGTCTCTGGTATTATTATTATGGTTGGTAGAGTTCCTATCGGAGGTATCATATCTTCCTGGTTTATTATGTATCTGATTATTCTTTGTCTTGGTATCTATGTGAATAGTTTGAAACAGGACATGAAGATCACTTTTGTTTTTGTTGCTGTAGGTATTTCACTTGTTACCATAGGAGGTGTTATAACAGGCTGGCCAATAGATCAACCGGGTATATTCTATCTTCCGTCAATACAAGAATGGATTTATTTTTATCCTAATGTTGCTGGTGCTCGTGCGATAATGATCGGAATTGGTTTGGGTATTTTTGCGACCTCAATTCGCTATATCCTAGGAATAGAAAGATCTTACATAGGTGAGTAAATTGGATAAAATAGAAAATATTTTTTTAAAAATAGGCAGCGTCGATAGAAGGTGGATATTTATTGTTATTGCTGTTGTTGTAATTATTCCTCTGCTTGTGCCAATTGGGCTTCCAATTCGAGCAACCGATACTTCAAAAAGTGTCTATGATGCTATAGAGGCTCTTCCTAAAGGGTCAAATGTCTTGCTCTCTATTGAATATAGTCCCAGCACAAAGCCTGAAAACCATCCTATGACTATTAGCATCATGAGGCATTTATTCAGAAATGATCAAAAGGTTTATGTCACTTGCCTATGGCCTGATGGGCAGTTTATGGCTCAGGATGCTTTGAAACAGGTCGCAGAAGGCGAGTTTAACAAGACATATGGTGAGGATTATGTTTTACTTGGTTACAGACCTGGTGGCGAGGCGGTGGTTAAAGGTATTGTTAGTAATATTCGAAAACTATTTTCTGTTGATGCAAAGCAAACAAAGGTCGACGATATTCCCATGATGGATGGCATAACTAATTTTAAAGATTTCGACTTTTTGTTTAGTGCTTCCGCTGGGTATCCAGGCACAATAGAATGGGTACAGTATGCCGCAGACCCTACTGGGGTACCTATGAGTTCAGGAGTAACATCTATTCAGGTAAATGAGGTTATGCCTTATGTTCAATCAGGGCAAATGGTTGGTGTCCTCGCTGGTATGCCTGGTGCCGCTGAATATGAGTCGTTAATAAATCAAAAAGGTTCAGCCACAAGCGGGATGGATGCGCAGTCAGTAGCTCACTTAGTAATTGTGCTATTTATTGTTCTTGGTAATATTTCTTTTTTTATTGAACGAAAAAGATCAAGAAAGTATTAAGGAATAAAAATGGAATTTTCAACTATATTAGGTGCTTGGGTTGCCGCGTTTTTAACGATTGGTATCTTTTCTTACCTTTATAAAGATAACCCATTCTATAAGGCAGCTGAACATCTTTTTGTTGGGGTTTCCGCTGGATATCTTTTATCTCTAGGATTTTGGACTCAACTTCAACCAAACCTTTTTGGTCGTCTTTTTCCTGCAAAGCATTATGACCCCGATACAATTACGTATACTATCTATAATGTACTTAGCTTTTTCTCTAGTTCAATTTTTCCAGAAGGCGGTATTGATAAAGGGCATGATCAACATTTAACTTATTTAATACCCTTGGCATTAGGTGTGATGATGCTACTTAGTCTTATTCCTCGTTTTAGTTGGATGGCTCGCTGGGGAATCGCATACGTTGTTGGAATGGCTGCGGGGCTGAAAGCGTATGGTTATCTGAATTCAAATGTTCTTGGTCAAATTAAAGGTACGGCTGTTAATCTTCTAGATTTTAGTTTGCCCGTCTTTAGTCTTTCATCTCCCTCAATTTTTAATAATATAATTATTTTCGTTGGTACGATATGTGGACTTCTATATTTTTATTTTTCAAAAGAACACAAGGGTCTTCTTGGAAAAGCTTCAAAAATAGGTATTTATTTCTTAATGATAAGTTTTGGTGCCTCGTTTGGTTTTGCCGTTATGGGCCGTATTTCATTACTTATTGGTAGGTTTACTGATCTCATAAAATACTCTGGTAGTGAATATAATTATGCTACATTTTGGGTTTTATTCATTATCGTTGGCGCTCTTGGTTATGCGGCTTACAAAGAAGAGGATCGCGGTGTTATAGCGCCTATCGATAATCTTGGTAGTTCGACCGAAGAGGAATAAATCTTTAATTGATTCTTTTTTTATAAATCACAAAAATAGAGAGTTTTTATGGCAGAGGTATTAATAGATGGCTATGGCGACGACTTAAGTGTCGATGGAATTAAGATCGGTGACTTAACGCCACATGAGCATGAAAAAATTGAAAAAGAAAAAGGTGGACAGAATTATTCTCCTTTAGAAAATGTTGTAATCTCTAAAGTAAAAGATTCTTCTACTTTAATCGCTAGAAAGCCACATCCCGATGATATTACCAAATATATAGAAGAAGAGATACTTGATGGTCTATGTTGTTATTCTGCGGTAAATCAAGGCCAGTTAAACCAGACAATTGTGAAAGCAGTAATAAAACACTTAGAAGAGGAAAAGCTTCCTACTGTTCCAAGGTCAATTAGACATAAATATATGAGTGCATTTTTACTTTCTGCAACTGCGATTACCGGTATGGATAGAGTTATTCCAAAAGTTGCCGGAGTAGAATCTTGGGAGCTTTCATTCAAAATTTGTAGAAGATGGGGTTATGAAGTAAAAGGTATTCCAGCAAATGAAGCGATTGTTGTTGGCGCTACTGGAAATTTTCATGGTAGATCTCTAGCGGCTGTTTCATTTTCAGATGATCCTGATTCAAAAGAAAACTTTGGCCCATTTGTTCCCGGTATAGAATTAGTACCGTATAATGACGTTGGTGCATTGCAACGACTCTTTGAAAAAAAAGGCGAGTACATTGCCGCATATATGGTCGAACCTATACAAGGTGAAGCCGGCGTAATTGTGCCTGATGATGATTATTTTATTAAAGTTTCTGAATTATGTAAAAAGCATAATGTTTTATTATCGATGGATGAAGTTCAAACTGGTTTTGGTAGAACTGGTAGAAATTTCGCGCACCAATTATTTGGAGTAGTTCCAGATATAATGGGCTGCGGTAAAGCTGCAGGCGGAGGAATTCTTCCTGTCTCTTTTGTGGCTGGAAGAGATGACGTGCTTGGCTTGTTGACGCCAGGTTCTGAAGGCTCAACATTTGGTGGATATCCACTCGCTTCTGTTGTTGGTACGTATGCTATTAAAGTCATGGTTGATGCTAATTTAGCTGAAAAAGCAGAAGTCAGAGGTGCACAACTCATGAATAATCTTAGAGATATCCAGAGCCACTATCCTGACAAGATAAAAGAGGTTAGAGGTAAAGGTCTACTAACAGCCTTCGAAATGTTTGATGAGAAAAGTTTAGATGGCCACAAAGTTTCTGTCGGATTAATGGACCGGGGTGTTTACGCTAAAGAAACGCACAGAACTACTGTGAGGTTAGCTCCTGCATTAACAATAGAGAGGGAACAAATAGAATTGCTCTCAAACGCAGTAAAAGATGTAGTAGCATCACTATAATTAGGGTAAAATAAAATGAATACAATATTAGAAAAACTTAGTATAAAAGAAGATAATTATGGAGCCTGTTCTGGTCCTGATGGATGGATAAAAAGTAGCAGTTCAAAAAAGATATCTTCAATAAATCCATCTACTGGGGAAATTATAGCTTCTGTTTATGAATCAACTATAGATGATTGTAATACAATTATAAAAAAATCTACGGATGCTTACAAAGAATGGCGAAAAGTTCCTGCGCCACTTCGCGGTCAGCTTGTTAGGGAGATGGCTGGAGCTTTAAGAGATTATAAAGATCCGTTAGGCAGTCTTGTTTCACTTGAAATGGGTAAGATAAAGCAAGAGGGCGATGGTGAAGTTCAAGAAATGATAGATATTGCAGACTTTGCCGTAGGGCAATCAAGAATGCTCTATGGTAAGACAATGCATTCAGAAAGGCCACAACATAGAATGTATGAGCAATGGCACCCAATTGGGCCGGTGGGTGTTATTAGTGCGTTTAACTTTCCAGTAGCGGTTTGGAGTTGGAATGCTTTCTTATCCGCTATTTGTGGAAACACAACAATTTGGAAGCCGTCCGAGGAAACTCCTCTTTGTGCAATTGCGGTCCAAAATATTTGCAATGAAGTTTTAAAAGTTAATGATGTTCCTGATATATTCAGTCTGGTAATTGGAAATGGTTCTACGGTTGGCGAAAATCTTATAAATAATAAATCGGTTCCTTTAGTTTCTTTTACAGGATCAACAAAGGTAGGAAAACATGTGGGCGAAGTAGTCTCATCTAGATTCGGAAAGACAATACTCGAATTGGGAGGCAATAATTGTATTATTGTTGATGATTCAGCTGATATGAGCATGGTTGTACCTGCAATCGTGTTTGGCGCTGTTGGTACAGCAGGTCAAAGGTGCACGAGTACACGGAGGATAATAGTCCATGAAAATATTTATGATGACCTTATTGATAAAGTCGTGTCTGCGTATAAACAGGTAAAAATTGGAGATCCTTTAAATAAAGATACTCTAATGGGACCAGTAGTAAATGAAAAAGCCGTTTCAGATCATTTTACAGCTATTGAAAAAGCAGTGGCAAATGGAGGAAAAGTATTATGTGGAGGGAATCGGTTTTCAGAAAGCGGTTCATTTGTTGAGCCCACAATTATTGAAGCGAAGAATGAATGGAGTATTGTTCAAAAAGAAACTTTTACTCCAATCCTTTATATTATGAAATATGATGGCTTAGAGGATGCGATAAGAATGCATAATGACGTGCCTCAAGGATTATCTTCTTCAATGTTCACATTAAACATTAAAAACGCAGAAACCTTTCTATCTGCCATAGGTAGTGATTGTGGTATCGCAAATATAAATATTGGTACTTCCGGTGCTGAGATTGGTGGCGCTTTTGGAGGCGAAAAGGAAACTGGTGGTGGTCGTGAATCTGGTTCTGATTCTTGGAAGCAGTATATGCGACGACAAACAAATACAATTAATTGGGGTTCTGATCTACCTCTTGCTCAAGGTATTGAGTTTAATTTAGGAGATTAATATGAAATATTCTGATGTTCATAAAGTAATAGGTAATCATATGCTGGCTGATGGAATGTCTCCAGTTATTGATTTAGAAAAAAGCCATGGTAGCTGGCTAGTTGATGGTACCAACGGTGATGAATACTTAGATCTTTTTTCTATGTTTGCATCATTATCTGTCGGTTATAATCATCCTTATGTTTTGGACAATAAAAATAGGCTTCTTGCAAGTGCGATAAATAAACCTACTAATTCGGACATATATTCTATTGCGATGGCGGAATTCGTAGGTACTATGGGTAGAATAGCGCAACCTGATTATCTGCCGCATTCTTTTTATGTCTCAGGTGGCGCATTAGCAGTAGAAAACGCATTAAAAGCTGCGTTTGATTGGAAAGTGAGAAAGAATATAGAAAAAGGTCATGGTGAAATTGGTTCTCAGGTACTGCATTTCGAGAAGTGTTTTCATGGTCGCTCTGGCTATACAATGTCTTTAACAGACTCTCCAGATCCGAGAAAAGTAATGTATTTTCCAAAATTTAATTGGCCTCGTGTATCAACGCCTAATATCAATTTTCCTCTAAACGATGAAAATATAGCTGATGTAATTGCGAGAGAAACTATATCTTTAAATCAAATTAAAGATGCTATTTTAAAAAATCCCCATGATATAGCTTGCATCATTATCGAGCCTATTCAGGGCGAAGGTGGTGATAATCATTTTAGGCCTGAATTTTTGATAGAATTAAAGCAGTTATGCTTAGAAAATGATATGCTATTGATTTTTGATGAGGTCCAAACCGGTGCTGGAATTACTGGAGAGATGTGGGCCCACCAACACTTATGCAAAGTAAGTTGTGATTGTGGTTCTAAAACCAGGTGTATGCCAATGGAACCAGATATTATAAGCTTTGGCAAAAAAACCCAGTGCTGTGGTATATTTGCTGGGAATAGATTGAACGAGGTTGAAAACAATGTGTTTCAAGAGTCTAGTCGTATTAATTCCACTTGGGGAGGGAATTTAGTTGATATGGTTAGGTTTACAATATATTTAGAAATTATGGAGCAGGAGAACCTTGTGAATAATGCTAAACAAAATGGTAATTATCTTTTAGATCAATTGAAAAATATTCAAACAGATTATTCGGACTTAGTGTCCAATGCTAGGGGCAAGGGTTTATTTTGCGCTTTTGACCTCCCGGACTCAAACCATCGAGATGCTCTAGCATCTATGTTAATGGAAAACAAAGTTATTGTTCTTGGGTCGGGGCAAAAATCAATACGTTTTAGACCTCATTTAAATATTACTAAAGATGATATAAATATTGGCATGGATGCGATAAAAAAATGTTTAAACAAATTAAAAATTGATTAAAAGCAATATTGGTACTTTGTACCTGGTATCTACTCCAATAGGAAATCTTGAAGACATTACGTTCAGGGCTGTTGATATACTGAAAGGAGTTAATTTAATAGCTGCTGAAGACACCAGAAGGTCAAAAATCCTTTTATCTAGATACAATATAAAAACGAAAATGATAAGTTATTACGAACACAATAAATTCCAGCGATTATTGAAAATAGAGGAGGTTTTAAAAGATAATTACGATGTGGCGGTTATCACAGATGCAGGTACCCCAGCTATATCAGACCCTGCTTATAAGTTAGTTCGAAGAGCAATTGAAATTGGTAGTAAAATAGAGGCTATTCCAGGTGCCTCTGCTGTTTTAGCGTCTTTGGTCAGCTCTGGCTTACCTACCGACAGGTTTATATTTGAAGGTTTCTTGCCGCCAAAAAAAGGTCGCAAAAAGATTATTGAGAATTTAAAAGATGTAGAAGCGACAATTATTTTTTATGAAAACAGCAATAGACTTAAAAGAACAGTTAGGCAGCTATTTGAAATCCTTGGTGATAGACCTGCTGTAATATGCAGAGAGATTACAAAGATTTATGAGGAAATAATCAGAGGAACCTTGTCTAGTCTTTTAGAAATTCTTGAAACAAAAACATATAAAGGTGAGTGCGTTTTGCTTGTGAGTAAGGACGATAAAAATATTTATTTTGACTAAAAATTACTTTATAACGTTCGAAGGTATTGATGGTTCAGGGAAATCTACACAGGCAAAAATACTTGTAGAAAAACTACAGTCATTAAAGTTAGAAACCCTGTTTCTTAGAGAACCTGGGGGTACTTCTATATCTGAAGAGATACGATCAGTATTATTAAATAACAGGGAAGATGAAATGTCATCCAGATCAGAAGCATTATTAATGTGCGCTAGCAGAGCGCAATTAACGAAAGATATTATTGCTCCTGAATTAAAAGCTGGTAAATGGATAGTTGCGGATAGGTATGCAGACTCTACTTTAGCATATCAAGGCGGCGGACGTGGTCTTAATTTGGATTGGCTCATTAAATTAAATCAGTTTGCGACTTATGGAATAGAACCAGATTTGACTTTTTATATTGATATTGAACCTGAGGTTGGATTTCAAAGACGTAAAGGCTTATCCTCTGATAGAATTGAAAGCGCTGGATTAGACTTTCAAAACGATATCAGACAGAAGTATTTAGAAATTGTAGATAACTTTGGTGACAGGTGTGTAATAATTGATGGTAATTTAAGCGTTGATGAAATTTCCAATTATATATGGAACGTTACTAGTGACAGGACTTTAGATGAAGTTATTTAACATAAAAATAAAAACTATTTTTATAATCTTTTTTTCATTTGTTGCGATTGCTGCTACAAAGCAAGATATATACAGAAAAATAAAAGACAGTCAAAGAACAATAAATAGCGTGTACAAATATTTAATTACTCACTATGTTGATGATATTGACCTTGAAAAGTTTACGAAAATGAGTATTGATAATATGTTGTCTGACCTTGACCCTTATACGGTATATCTCGTCGATGATCAAAAAAGCAATCTAGATATGTTAACTAAAGGTAAATATGGTGGTGTTGGTATACAAATTGGAAAAAGAGATGATGTTATTACAGTGATAGCTCCGACAGAAGATTCTCCGGCAAAAAGAGCGGGAATAATGGCTGGCGATATCTTAATTAAAATTGATGGTAATGATACGAAATCGATGTCTATGGATGATGCTGCAAAGTTAATTAGAGGAAAAGAAGGAACGGACGTTATACTCACTATTGAAAGGTTTAATGAAGGGGTTCCTTTAGATTTTATATTGACGAGGGAAGATATACCGGTTAAGGATGTTAGTTATTATGGTATGTTAGATGAAACAATTGGTTATATAAGATTAAATAGGTTTTCTAAGAATTCTGCAATAGAAGTTGAAAAAGCCATTACTAGTTTATCAAACAATAATCTTTCTAGTATCGTTTTAGATTTGAGAGATAACCCTGGTGGCTTGCTTAATTCGGCTGTTTCAATTTTAGATATGTTTATTGAAAAAGATGAGTTGTTGGTTTGGACTGCTGGAAAAGCGAGACAGTCAAATAAAAAATATTTTAGTAAAAGCGATCCCATCGTATCAGATGATATTCAAATAGCTGTTTTAATTAATGGCGGCAGTGCTTCAGCAAGCGAAATTGTCGCTGGTGTGATTCAAGATTTAGATAGAGGTATAGTCGTCGGTCGCCAATCTTTTGGAAAAGGGTTGGTTCAAACTGTATATAATTTAGATAGAAATAAAGCTTTGAAGATCACAACAGCAAAGTACTACATACCTAGTGGTAGACTTATACAACGAGATGGCTATCTCCCTGAGGAGATTTTAGCAGATACTGTAACAGCAGATTCTTTATTTGAGACAGTAGGTGGGCGTTTGGTAAAAGGCGGAAAAGGAATTACTCCTGATTATGTAATCGAAAATGATGAAAGGAAGCCAATTCTTTTTGCTAGTCTTCGTAAAGGTTTATTCTTTTCATACGTTCAAAAAAATAAACATTTATATGACTCTTTTGAGGGTGTTAAAAATGACCCCGTCTTAATATCAAAGATAGAAAATTACATAATGAGTCATGAGGAAGATCTAGATATAAAGCTCGATGGTGAAAATAATTATCTTGACGCAAGAGGAAAGCTTATGCTCCTCGACAGCAATGATATATCAATAACTGGAGCAATTGATTTGTTGGATTCTTATTTTGAAGAAAAAGCAATCACACAATTTGATAGAGAAAAGAACGATATCAATGAATGGATGCTAATGGAATTCGCAAAGCATTTTGATGGTGAACAAGGCAGGATGAGTGTTTCAAAAACTATTGATAATGATATTTCAAAAGCGATGAGTATCTTAGAAGATCCTTTTACTTATAGAGATGTATTTATTCAATGATAAATTTTGTAATTTTATTATTAGAAGGGCGATTAGCTCAGTTGGTTAGAGCGCTACGTTGACATCGTAGAGGCCGGCGGTTCGAATCCGTCATCGCCCACTTTTAAATATGAGAAACATTAAAATAAAACTTCCAGACAATTCTTACAAGAATATGACAATAGGTACTACTCCCCAACAGGTGGCTGATAGTATTGGGCCTGGGCTGGCCCGAGCCGTTGTTGTTGCAAAAATAGATGGCGTTTTGAAAGACTTAAACTTTTCAATAGAGAATGACTGTAGTCTCGAGCTTTTTACTGGTGATTCTGTTGAGGGTCATGACACGCTTTTGCATTCAACAGCACACCTTATGGCTCAGGCTGTGAAAGACCTCTTTCCTGAAGCTCTGGTTACAATTGGTCCAACTATTGAAAATGGCTTTTACTACGATTTCGATGTTGATATTCCTTTTACTGACGAAGTTATTCAAAATATTGAAAATAGAATGAAAGAGTTAGCAAGATCTTCCCAAGAAATATCAAGAATGGAAATTTCTGCATCAGATGCGATCAAAATGTTTGATGATATGGGTGAGTCCTACAAAGTAGAAATTATTAAAGAAATAGACCCCAATGATATTATATCAGCATATACACAGACCAGCTTTACGGACCTTTGTCGTGGACCACATGTTTCAAATACTTCTAAAATTAAATATTTTAAGTTGTTGTCAACATCGGGTGCGTACTGGCGCGGTGATGAAAACAATAAAATGCTTCAAAGAATATATGGTACAGTTTTTTCTACTAAAGATGCATTAAAAACACACTTGCACAATTTAGAAGAAGCAAAAAAACGAGATCACCGTAAGCTTGGCAAAGAACTTAACCTTTTTGCTTTTGACGAAGAGGTTGGTCCTGGTTTACCACTGTGGTTACCAAATGGTACCGTTATGATTGAAGAGCTTGAAAGGCTTGCTAAACAGACAGAGAAAAAAGCTGGATTTGATCAGGTAAGGACGCCTCATTTAACGAAAGGAACTATCTATGAAAGGTCCGGACATCTCGAACACTATAAAGATTCTATGTACCCAGAGATGAGTATTGATGGCGCAGATTATTATGTTAAACCTATGAACTGCCCGCACCACCATAAAATATTTTCTGCAATTCCAAGAAGTTATAGAGATATGCCTGTTCGACTTTCTGAATATGGCACTTGCTATAGGTATGAAAAATCCGGTCAGCTTTTTGGTTTAATGCGAGTTCGTAGTTTACAAATGAATGATGCCCATATTTATTGCAGTGCTGATCAATTCAAAGAAGAATTTATAAATGTTTGTAAAATGTATTTAGAATACTTTGAACTTTTTGATATCAAAAAATATACTATGCGTCTAAGCTTGCACGACAAAAAGCATCTCGGAGATAAGTATGTTGATGAACCTGAACTTTGGTTGGAAACAGAACAATGGGTTAGAGAGGCTCTTGATGAAGGCGGTTTTAACTATGTTGAGGTTCCTGGCGAAGCAGCTTTCTATGGACCTAAAATAGATGTCCAAGTCTGGAGTGCTATTGGAAAAGAATTTACGCTTGCTACTAATCAGGTTGATTTTGTTGTGCCTGAAAGATTTGATTTAAGTTATAAAGATAAAAATGGAAATCAACAGACTCCAATTTGTATTCATAGAGCACCATTAAGTACTCATGAAAGGTTTATTGGCTTTTTAATAGAACACTTTGGTGGAAATTTTCCCTTATGGCTTGCTCCTGTACAGGTTGCTGTTTTGCCTGTTTCTGAAAAAGTTAATGATTATGCAAAAAACATTACAAATAAGCTTATTGATCATGATATTCGCGCTATGTTAGACGATAGATCCGATAAGGTAGGTGCAAAAATTAGAAAAGCAGAGATCAACAGAATAAATGTTATGTTAATAGTTGGACCAAAGGAGCAAGAAAACAACACTGTTTCGGTTCGAAGAAAGTTTTCAGGAGATTTAGGAACTGTCGATCAAGACATATTACTTTCCACCCTAGTAAATGAAATAAAAGATAGGAGTTTGACTCATAGCTAAAAAACAGACGCAACGATTAAATGAAAGAATAACTGCAAAAGAAGTTCGTTTAATAAGCGTAGATGGTGAGCAGTTAGGAATTGTTTCGACGGAAGATGCGCTTGAAAAGGCGCAAGATGATGGTTTGGATCTTATGGAAGTTTCACCAAATGCCGTTCCTCCAGTTTGTAGGATCGTGAATTTTGGAAAACTTAAATACGAAGAAAAGAAAAAAATCCAGATAAACAAAAAGAAACAGCATGTAATTAAGTTAAAAGAAATTAGACTTAGACCCCGTATTGAAGAGCATGATTTAATGACAAAATTGAATATGGGAAAAAGGTTTTTAAATGATGGATGTAAGCTTAAGATTACATTAATTTTTAGGGGTAGAGAATTATCCAGAATCGATCTTGGAAAGGACGTTATGGATAGGGTAATAGAAGAATTATCCACTATTGCGGAAGTAGAAAAGGACATCCCTTTAGAAGGAAGAAGGATGTCGGTTGTTTTGTCAGCCAAACAATAAAGGATTATTATGCCAAAAATGAAAACAAGACGTGGTGCTGCTAAACGTTTTAAATTAACAGCATCAGGTAAACTTAAGAGAAACAAAGCAAACCATAGACACATGCTTGTTCGTCGTTCCAATAAAGCAAAACGCAAGATGAGGCAAAGCGACTTTGTAGCTGCTGGAGATCGTAGGAATGTTCGACGTATGTTATGTGTTTAGTTTAGGAGATTAAAATATGCCACGTGCAAATAGTTCCGTACCTAGACATCGTAGGCATCGGAAGATAATAAAACAGGCCAAGGGCTACTATGGTGCCCGGAGCCGAACATTCAAGTCTGCGAAGGACGCAGTTGTCAAGGCTGGTTTATATGCATATAGAGATAGAAGACAGAGGAAACGTCAGTTTCGTCGTTTATGGATCGTGCGTATTAATGCAGCTTGTAGACTTAATGATATAACATATTCAGCGTTTATCAATGCGTTGAATGTTAAAGGGATTGAACTAAATAGAAAAGTTCTTGCAGATCTTGCTCTTCAAGATCCGCAGTCATTCACCGACTTGGTGAATTCTGTCAAAAACTAGTTTAATGTCTCTAAAAGATAGTATTGAATCGGTTAAAAACGATTTTTTAACCGATTTTGCTACTGTATCTGATTCCTCAGGTACAGATATGTTAAAACAAAAATACCTCAGCCGTAATGGTTTAGTTACAAATTTGTTTAAACAATTAGGTCAAGTTTCTAAAGAAGATAAACCATTGTTCGGTCAATTACTAAACCAGTTAAAAATTGACTTAAATGATAAGCTCAGTACTTTAGATAATAATTCCAATTCTGTTTCTGATGCTGATAAAATAGATATTTTTATGCCGGAGAAGACTTATTCCGCTGGATCAATACATATTTTAGAACAGACCATGCTTGATATAAAGAAAATATTTTCCGAGATCGGATTTAATGTTGCATACGGTCCTGAAATCGATGATGATTATCATAATTTTAGTGCTCTTAATGTACCTGAACACCATCCTGCTCGCGATATGCAAGATACTTTTTTTGTTGACAAAGACATTGTTTTGAGAACACATACTTCAAATGTTCAAATCCATTTAATGGAAGAAGAGGAACCTCCTTTAAGATTTATAGTTCCTGGTCGTGTATACAGAAATGAGGCTATCAGTTATAAAAGTTATTGCCTTTTTCATCAAGTAGAAGGTTTGTTCGTTGATAAAAACGTTAGTTTTTCTCAGCTTAAAGGCTGCCTAGAGTATTTTGCAAAGAAAATGTTTGGTGCAAATCGTAAGATGCGTTGGAGACCTAGCTATTTTCCTTTCACTGAGCCAAGTGCTGAAGTAGATATTTGGGATGAGCAACGTAATCAGTGGATGGAAATTTTAGGTTGCGGAATGGTAGACCCAGAAGTATTTAAAAGCGTCGGTTATGACACTAATGTTTGGAGAGGTTATGCTTTCGGAATGGGTGTTGAGAGAATAGCTATGTTAAAGCATGATATTGACGATATTCGTTTATTTTATAATGGTGATGTTAGGTTTCTAAGGCAGTTCTAATGATAGTTTCAATTGATTGGTTAAAAGATTTTGTTGACATAAAAGAAACGCCTGAAGAATTATCTGAAATACTATCTTCTGTGGGATTAGAGGCAGAGTATACTGACTCTTTTAGTGAAATAAGTAATGTCATTATTGGAAAAGTACTTTCTGTTGAAAAGCATCCTAATGCAGATAGGCTAAATGTTTGCAGCGTAAACGATGGTGAAAAGAATTATCAAGTTGTCTGTGGAGCGCCAAATGTTCAAGCAGGTCAAATAATTGCTTATGCAAAAGTAGGATCTGTACTTCCAGGAGGTTTTAAATTAGAAAAAATCAAATTGAGAGGTGTCGAGTCTAGTGGCATGATCTGCTCTGCTAAAGAATTAAATATTAGTGATGAACATGATGGCATATTAGTACTGCCTGAAACATGTAACATCGGAGGTGAATTTTTTAAAGAATATGGCTATAAATATTTAAATATTGAGCTAGATATAACTCCAAATAGACCTGATGCGTTTTCTCACTATGGTGTAGCTAGAGACATATCTGTTATTTTAGGCAGAAAATTAGTTTCGCACTCTTTTACTTCAAAAATTGAAGAATTTAAACCTAGTTTTAGTTTAAGGATTGATGATCAAAATGACTGCTCTCGCTATGTGGGTGGTCTTTTATCTAATGTTTCTGTCAAACCTAGTCCACAATGGATGCAAGAAAGATTAATAGCCATTGGGCAAAGACCGATAAATAATTTAGTAGATATTTCAAATTATGTATTAATGGAAATGGGGCAACCAACTCATATATTTGATTGGGATAAGATTAAAAGTAATGAAATATTGGTTCGCAGAGCTAAGAAAAAGGAAACTATAAAAACACTTGATCAAAATTCGTTTGAACTTGATGAAACGCATTTAGTTATTTCCGATGGCATGAATCCTATTGCCATAGCAGGAGTAATGGGGGGTCTAGATAGTGCTGTAGATGAAAAAACCACTACAGTTTTTGTTGAAAGCGCTTATTTTGATCCGATAACTGTACGAAAATCTTCCAAATCTTTACGATTAAGTACCGAGGCCTCAAAGAGATTTGAGAGAGGTGCTGATCCTGAGGCTACTACAAATGCTTTTTGGCGAATTGTTGCTTTAATTGAAGAGTATGCGGATGGGGAATTTCAGGGGGAGTATTTAGATTTAATCTCTAATGAGTTTACTAGGCCAGTAATTCGTTTACGTTTATCTGAAGTGACACAAATTATTGGTTTAGAAGTTAAGCCTAAAAAAATTGTAGATATTCTTAAGGGCGTTGGTTGCGAGGTTTCTTTACTAGATGATAGTGAATTAGAGTGTATTCCAGCATCATACCGTCCAGATATTTCGAGAGAAATAGATTTAATTGAAGAGATTGCGCGTATATATGGTTATGATAATATTCCAGCAGACAATTCCTTATACGGAGACATGATCGTTGAAGATAGTGATCCTCAGTCATATTTACAAAAATTTAGAGAGACCATGTCTAGTTTAGGCTTTTTCCAACACTATTCTAATTCTCTTCAAAATAAAATGACTGCGAATATAATTGGGGATAATTCTATTGCTATGCTAAATCCGCTTAATAAAGATATGGCGTACCTAAGAACTTCATTGATTCCTAACCTAATTAAAGCTGCACATTTAAATATAAAAAATTCTATTAAATCAATTAGATTATATGAGTTAGCAAATATTCACACACAGTCTGGTCAAAAACTCAACCAAATGATAGAAGAAATTCGTTTAGCTGGAATTATTTTTGGTATTGAACAAAAGTCTTCGGTTCATTCAGATGAAGTATTATTCGATATCTTCTCCTTAAAAGGAATCTTAGCATCCTTGCTTGGCGAAAAAGTCTATAAAAACTTAGATATAATAGATAGCAAGGACACATTTTACGAATTTGGTTTTACGCTATCTTATAAAAATGAATTAATTGGATCTTTTGGAAAATTATCTAAAAATATATTTAAAACGCTTAAGGTGGATAAGATAGATATGTTCGCATTTGATATTTGCATTGAAAAATTAAATTTTTCAAAAAGCGTGTTAAAATTTGAACCTATAAATGCGCTTCCGAAAATGGCGAGAAGAATAAATTTAGTGATGGACCAATCTGATAGTATAAAACCTGTTTTAAATCTCATCAAAGATAAAGCCGGTGAGGACCTTATTGATTATTACCCCGTCGAAATATTTGAAGATGCTGAAAGTATAGGTGAAAATAAAAAAAGCGTCGTATTCGAAATGGTATTTCAGCACAAAGAAAAAACACTTGAAGACAAAGATGTAAACCCTATTATTGATGAAATTATAGATATTGCTCAAAAGAATTTTAATGCTAAATTAAGAGTATGAATGATTCCAATTTATTAAATGAGCTTGAACAAAAAATTGTTTCGCTTGTTACTGCCTTGAGAGCAGAAAAAGACAAGAATAAAAATAATAGTGGTAATGTCATAGAATCACAGAAACTTTCTAAAATAGAAGAACATGTCAATTATATGATTAAGATTTTAGATAAAGTGGAGAAGTAAATATTATGTCTGAAGATGATAATCAAATTAAGATAACAATATTTGGTCAAGAATATTCTGTAAAAGCTCCAGCTGACCCAACTTATATAAAAAAAATCGCAGAATATGTTGATAGCAAAATGCGTGAAGTACAATCTGGCTTTAGTTCTACTCAGTCTTCAAATAGAATCGCAATTTTATCTGCGATGAATATAACTGATGAATTATTTAACGCTAGGAAAAAATTTGATTCCGAAGATGATGATATTGATGAAAAAATATCTTCACTTATCGAACTAATTGACGATTCTCTATAAAAGATATTAAAAATGCACACCTCTAAAGTACTATCTGGTAAAGATACTGCTGTTGCCGTTTATGCTTCGTTTAAGAATAGACTAGATATTTTATCTAAAAAAGGGATCATTCCTGGTCTCTGTGTCATTTTAGTTGGTGATGATCCCGCATCTCAAATATATGTAAAAACCAAATCAAAAAAGCTTCAATCACTCGGCTTAAGATCAAAAAATATTTATCTCAATAATGATGTATCACAAAATGAGTTGATACAGACTATCAATGGTCTTAATCAAGATTCGAATTATCATGGTATCCTTGTTCAAATGCCTTTACCAAGCCATATTGATTCACAACTAATTATCAATTCAATAGATTCAACTAAAGATGTTGATGGTTTTCATCCAGAGAATGTAGGATGGCTTTCTATTGGGAAGCCCAGATTCATACCTTGTACACCTAAAGGTATAATGAAAATATTTAAGCATTATAATATTGAATTAAGTGGAAAGGACATTGTTGTAATTGGAAGAAGTAATATTGTCGGTAGGCCGATGTCAATTCTCGTTAGTTCAAACGGTGAATGGTCAAATGGTACCTGTACTATTTGTCATTCCAGAACAAAAAATTTAGAACAGTATACAAGAAATGCGGATGTGGTGATTTCTGCTATTGGAAAGCCTAATTATTTAAAGGCTGATATGATAAAGAAAGGTTCTATTATTATTGATGTAGGTATTAATAGGGTGGAAGCCGAAAATGATAAGGGTTATAAAATTATTGGTGATGTTGATTATAATTCTGTAATTGATAAAGTTTCCTTTATAACTCCCGTTCCAGGAGGAGTTGGACCTATGACTATTGCAATGTTAGTTGAAAACACTATCGAAGCTGCTGAACAGTACATACCTTAGTTGTCACTTTTAACTTGATCCTATATTTTTTTGCTAAATTTACTTTATTAGTTTTTAAGTAATTTTGAATATATATGCGCCCGTAGCTCAGTTGGATTAGAGCGTATGATTCCGGTTCATAAGGTCACAGGTTCGAATCCTGTCGGGCGTACATGTTTGGATATTTTTTAGTCGTTTTGTTAAAAGCTGTTTTTAAAAAAATAGTCAAAACATAAAAAATGAGATTTTTAAATATTATATTATAATTTAATCTATGAAGTATTTTATTAATTTTTTTTCTATAATGTTCTTTCTAATCATTTTTTGTTCTTCATGTGGAATATTTACAAAAGGTTATAACGAATACAAAACAGCAAAAACATTCCATAATAATGATGACTTTTATCAAGCAGCGCTTTATTCATCAAAATCCTTAAAGCTGAATGCAAAAAATAAAAAAGCCTTAAAATTATTTAAAAAATCATTCAAACTAGCGTCCAATAAGCATAAAACAAATATTATAAACTTTGAAAAAATCAATGATAATTCAAAATGGCCAAAATTATATTACGTATACGATGAACTCAAAAATTTAAATAATGAGCTAATATCTATTAGAAAATTAATTAGTAGTAACGAACTAAATATTAATTCAAAAGACTATAGTGAAGAATTAAATAGGGTAAGTCCTCTTGCGGCTGAATATGCTTATAACGAAGGTTTGTTCTACCGTAGTCAGAAAGACAAAAAAAACCAAAAAATGGCAGCTAAGGCATTTAAATCTGCTCAAAATTTTGTACCTAATTATAAGAATTCAACGGAATTATATAATAAAGCTAGAAAAGCTGCATTAATCACACTTATGGTTATCCCCTTTAATGGTGATAATGATTTGGTTAATTATATCCGAAATAGATTAATGATGATTCAAAGCACTGAATCAAAAGAGTTCTTGCAAATTATTTCACGAGATCACGTAAGCTCGATATTAGACGAGCAAAAATTTCAATTATCGGGAATGGTCGATAGTGATCAAGTTGTAGAAATAGGAGAACTTTCGGCAGCCAATCAAATCCTCAGTGCTTCCTTAGTGGTGACAAATAGACCGCCTGAAACAATTGTCATGGAGAATATAAAACAAGAAAAAAATATTGTTGTTAGGGAAGAGACTTATTTTGATGATGAAGGCGTGAAGCAAACAAAAAAAATAAAAGAAACTGTTTATGCAACAGTTTCAAATTTTAAGAAAAGTGCTGAATCAACCCTGATATTGACTTACCAAATTAGTGACTTAAAAAGTGGACTACTAGTATACACAGATAAGATTAGAGCAAATTCAAAGTTTTATCACTCCTGGGCTACTTATCAAGGCGACAAAAGAGCATTAAGTAGCACTTATAAACGACTTGTTAACACTAAAGAAAAATTTGCGCCATCCAGTAGTGAATTATCTATGCAAGCTTCAGAAAAAATAACAAAAAAATTAATAAAAAAAATATCTGATTATTATTCAAACTAGTAAAAAATAAATAAATAGAAACATTTTTAAAAAAAACAAAAATTAATAGAATGCTTATATCTATTTTTATTGCTTAAAACTGCTATTTTTTTGAAAATAGTATTTTATAAAAAAAGTAGAACATGATTATGTGTAATAAATATTACATTATATTACATCAAAGGAGATAAAAAATGAGAAAACTACTTCTAGTTACATCAATAATATTACTAATCTTTGGTTGTGGTTCAACAAAACCTCACACTAAAAGTGAAGTACCAAAATGGTATTTAAATCCACCAAAAGATAAAAACAAGTTTTATGCTGTCGGTGATGCTATGAGACCACAATTAAGTCTTTCTAAAAAAATTGCTACATCTAGAGCTAGAGATGAATTAGCTAGGCAAATTAAAACACAGGTACAGTCAAAGCTTAATGATTTTCAGAAAGCTTCTGGAATAGGCATGGATGCTGAAGCCAGTGAATTCACAGAATATATTAGTGGAAATGTTGTAAATATGTCTTTAGAATACTCTTTAATTGAACAAACCGATGTAAGGGATGGAAGAGTATTTGTAATGGTCTCCTATGATGCTAAAGCGGCGGCTAAAGCGGCAAAAGAAGCAGCAAAGGCCTCTGTAAATAAAGCAAACGCATATAGGAGCGAATTAGAAGCTAGGGATGCTTTTAGTAGACTGGATGCAGAAATAGATAAACTTGAAGGAAGAACAGGTTCAGCACCAAGAGAATAGTTTATTAATTAAAGACTAAATCATTAAGGCACGTATCTCCAATTTAAATACGTGCCTTTTTTATTTTGTTATAATAATTATGATTAAAAATACATCTTTTTTTATATTTTGTTTATTTCTTGTATCATGTGGTTTAAAACCTGGTTTAAGTGATATAGAAAATAATAAACCCAATTGGATTTCTCGTCAACCCTCTGATGATTCTTTTTGGTATGGCGTTGGCATTTCTAATGTTAATATTGATAACCCACGGCAGGTAGCCAGGCAGAGAGCTTTTTCTGAAATAGCAGAGCAGTTAAAAGTAAATATTAAATCATCACTAACAGATGTTATGCAGGCTACAAATAACGATTTTGAAGAATATTCTAAGTCTATTATAGAGACTAGGGTTGATGCTAGTTTAGAATATGTAGAAAATTTAGATAGTTATCAGGATAAACATAGACAATACGTTTTAGCACGGTTAGATAAAAACAGGTATTATTTAAAAATAAAGAGAAAAAAAGAAGAAGCTATATCTAAGGCAGAACACCTCTTAACTCAATCTTTTGTTGATATGTCTTCAAGTTCTCTTTCAAATATATCTCTGGCGATAGAAACTATAAATCCATTTATTGATTTGTTTCCAATGTTAAGTGATCCATATAGTAATGGCAAAAAGGTAAATGCAATTATTGTAGCAGAAAAAATGATCAGAAAATATAATGAAGATTTAGAATTGCAATTTTCACCGACGTCTATTGATGCTATGGCACTTATAAATGACAATAAAAAAATTGTTATTAACTTGAAGAGTAATAATAGAAATACCAAAGTATCTAATCTTAGAATTAACGTAAGGTTAAATGACAAAAAGAGTGATGAGTTCTTAATAACAGATAAAAATGGAAGAGCTGAGTATCAATTAAAGCAATTAAATATACCATCTGGAAATCATGTTTTTATATTTACTTTAGATTATGAAAACATGATGAGTCAGAAAGCTCAACAAATTGTTCAAGTAATTCCAAAAGAATATTCACTCGATGTAAAACTTAAATCTCCCAAAATTTATTTTGATGGTAACGTAAGTAATCTGGGCGAACAAATTACTAACTCAAGTGTTTTTAGTGCCTTAAAAGAATGTTTGGAGGATAATTATTCCAGCACATTTGTCGATTCAAAAATAGAATCTGATATTATGTTAAAAGTTGTCGTTTCAACAGAACAAAGATCCAAACGTTTAGGAAATAATTATCCTTATTTTGTTTATGCTACAGGCTCAATCAGTGTTATAAATAATAAAACCTCTGAAGAAGTTCTAAACTCAGTTTTCAAGGATTCAAAAGGTGCAGATTTTAACTTAAAAGAAAAAGCAGGGCTTAACGCACTTAAAAAGTTATCGCAAAATATGAATATCGATATTTGTAATTAATGAAAATATTTTTTCTCTCTTTATTAATTCCCTTATTTATTTCTTCTCAAAACCTTGGCAGGATAGCAGTTTCTAAAATCGAAGGGCCTAATCGATTTTATTCTCGTAATTTTTCAAATAAATTAGAAAAAGAATTATCCTCAGCCGGTTTCGAGGTAGTAGAACGAGGAGATGTAAATCAGTTAATGGAAGAATGGAAACTTCAAAGTTCCGGACTCACTGGCGGCGACAATGTCGAATTCAGTGGTATATCCAATGCCGATTTTCTTATTGTTGGCACATTTAATGGCATTAATGATTATTACGGTATATTTGCCACTATTCAGATGGTTGATATATTAGATGGCTCTGTGATTAGTACCGCTTCACTAGATGGTCAAATAAGTAAAAAAAATGAATTATATACTATTGGTATAGAATCTTTAGTAGAGCAATTAGTTGATGAAACAAATAGAAAGATGGAAGCATATATAGATAAAAAAAATAAAGAGACACTTCGCCTACAGAAGCATGCCGAAAAACTTGAAAAAGAAGAAGAAGAGAAAATAGTAAAAAAACAAAGAAGTAAATTTTTTTGGCGTTTCATTATTAGTACGATAGAGCTTTTAGTTAATATTTTGGAAATTTTTAATAACAGCGAAGAAGAACAAGAAAGGTTTAACTTTCGATAATCTAAATTCTGTTTAACCATGTATTAAATAAGCACCTGTATAAATACGATAAGTTTTTAAAATGAATGAAAATAATTATAAAGATATTGGTCTTAATAGGATCAAAGAAATTTTAGATGAAGGGTGGAGTCAGATTGAATTTATTGAGATTGTTTTTCGTGAATGGGCAAAACTCAATCAAATTGCTTTAAATAAAGAATACGTTAAACAAATAAAAGTACAAAGAGAAGAAGGTGATTTGGATAAATTTTCATTGTGGCTAGTTGATAATATATATTTGCAGGTGTATTGCAAAAGCAATGATAATAAGACCGTCAAAGGGTTTTGTTCTAAGTATTTTAGTCTTGAAGATGGGTTTAGTGCTAAAAATTAGACTTTCTTGTTCTCTATTTTTTCTGTTTATATCAGCTGATATATCTTGTATTAATTATATGTACATTCAGAAATGACTTTCACAAAAAATGAAAAATTAATACTTCTCTCAGCTAGCTTTTTAGCACTTATGGCTGCTGGAGTTGGCTTTGTCTTTAGAGCTATGGTTCCTGCAGTTTGGGGTGCAGAATTTGGGATATCCGACGGTCAAGTAGGTGTACTATTAGGTGCTGGTTTATGGCCAATTGCAATCATGATGATTCTATTTAGTCTTGTTGTCGATAAAGTAGGTTACAAACGTTCCATTCTTACTGCTTCTTTCTTTCAAATTCTTTCTGTAGTCCTAACATATTTCGTTAATAGCTATGATGGTATGTGGTGGGCATGTTTTTTTGCCGGTGTAGGTCACGGAATTGTGGAAGCTGTAATAAACCCTCTTTGTATATCCGTTTTTAGAGATGAAAAAACGAAAGCTATGAATATTCTTCACGCGTCATGGCCAGCTGGGATTGTTTTTGGGGGAACTATCTTTTTATTATTTTTCATGGGAGATTCTACGGTTCCATTAACATGGTTAAAGTCAAAGCCAGCCTGGTTATTTATGTTGATTCCGACTACAGCCTATGCGATTATGTTTTTAATATGTAAGAAATTTCCTGTTGATGAACGAGTTGAAAATAATATACCAATTTCAGAAATGTTTCGTGAATTTGGTGGCCTCGGTGCAGCTTTGGCTATAACATTCATCGGGTATGAATTTTTCTCACAGTTGAACCTTTTTAACGGTGGGTTTGGTGGCTCTTATACGCGCCTCATTATATCGTTAGGAGTTGGTGTTTCTACCGGATTTTTGTTTGGGTTTATAATAAAATCAAAAGGAAAATTGATGTTTTTCTTTATTTGTTTACTTATGATTCCACTTGCTACTGCTGAAATTGCAACAGATGGCTGGATTCAAAATCTTATGAAACCGACTATGGGTGAATATGCTGGATGGGCACTTGTTTTTTCTGCATTTATTATGATGACGCTTCGCTTTTTTGCTGGAATACCCTTAAAGTATATGGGCCCACTAGGATTGTTGCTCATAAGTTCAATTTTTTCAATTATAGGTCTTTTTGCACTTTCTTATGCTAGTGGAATCGTTATTTTGGTAGCGTTTATTATTTATGCTGTTGGCCAAACATTTTATTGGCCTTCTGTATTGGGATTCGTTGCAGAAAGATTTCCAAAAGGGGGCGCACTTACTTTAAATACAGTATCTGCTATTGGACTTCTTACTGTAGGTATCTTCGGTTTTCCTTTTTTAGGAGCTGTCCAAGATCACTATAATGCCAAAGGGATAATGGAAGTCAATCTTGAATTAGTCCAAAAAATAAAAATTGAAAATAGATTATTTGAAAACAAACCGATAATTGATGATGCTAATCTATTTGGCATTCCATATACATCTATAAAAACAAATGCTTTTTTAAAACAACCAGAACTTACAATTAGAGAAATCTCAAGTATCAATAATATTTTACCTCAAACAGGGCGAAAAACACTTCGAATAGCTGCCTGCCTTCCTATAATCATGGCATTAGGTTTTTCTTTTATGATATTGTGGTTTAAAAAAGAGGGTGGTTATAAACCAATCATTTTATCGAAAGAAAAATAGGCTCAGTGTTAACTATTTATAATAATTTGAATTTTGAAAATCATGTTATCTGCTCATAACGTTTTAAGAACATATATAGTTTCTTTTTATTTAATTATATTTTCTGCAAATCTCTTTAGTCAGAACGATTTTACTTTGGAAGATATAAATCCTAATTCTGATACCTTTGGCGAATTAATTGGGCCGTCATATTTTACAGACAACGTTTTAGTACTTGGCTTTTTTCACGAATACTGAGGCACATGCAGGGCTCGGTTCGAGCTTTTAAATGATTTATACCTAGAGCTTTTATCTGAAAACATACTAGGTGTCAAATTTATTGGTATTGGTAAGGATCAATATTCCAGTTCTCTAGATGGAATGTTAAATGGGCGCATTCTGCCGTGGGTTCAAGATGACAGTTTAGATGATTATCCTGTTTGGTCGGAATATGAAGCTAACCAAAGAGATGTTTTCTTTATTAATAATGAAGGTTTTATTGATACTTCTTTCAGCATTACTCCTTATAGTCCATCAAGCATTGAAGATGTCCAGTATATCAAAAACATAATATTAGAAATTAAAAATGCATCACTATCTATTGACGACAAATTAAAACCTGAATCATTTACATTGCGTAGTAATTATCCAAACCCGTTTAATCCTACAACTAACATTGCATATGATTTATCAAAGAATAGTTTTGTTAATATTTCTATTTTTGACATTGATGGTAAAAAAGTCAGGACGCTTTTAAATCGTTTTCAATCTGAAGGATATAATACGATTATATGGAACGGAAAAAATGATAGCAATGTAAGAGTAGCTGCGGGCATGTATTTATATACTTTATTAGTTGAAGATATGATACAAACTCGTAAGATGGTTATGTTAAAATAAGTTATTATTTATAATTAGTATATAAAGGAATTTTAAAAAAATGAATAATTACGACTCGTTAGATGTTGATAAAAAGCTAGAATTGAAAAATCAGATTACTGATTATGCAAAATTATGTGGCGGGAAAAATCATTTTTTATCACTAATTGAATCTTTACGAAAATCTCATCCGAACCCACTAATGTCGAAAGATGCTAGTTTTAGTTATGAAAAAGGCACTGTTAAGTGGGGAAAGGTTATATTTAAAGAGAAAGTTATTTTACTTATTGATATCATTAACAAGAGTAGTGAAGATAATAATTTGATGCCAAACGAAAAAATAAAAGGTTATAAAACTATAAGAAATCTATTACGTACCATTGGTCCAATGAAATTTGTAGTAAGCCCAAAAAACACAAAAGACGGGAAAGGTTTTAGTATAAGCGCAATTGAAATAATTGATAGTAAAACATGTAGATTGAATTTTATGTTCGAAGTTTTGTTTTTTCTCCCTGTTTCTCTTGTAAAAAAAATATATATCGGACCTAAAAAATCTAAATAGACGATATTAAATCATAGGTTTGAAATTTATATGAAAAAAAAATGGATATTTTTTCTATGCTGGATATGCATTTCTTTTTCAAATCAACCCAATGACAGTGATTTATCTGTAGGGTTCTGGAATGTTGAGAACTTATTTGACCTAGAAAATGATCCAGATAAAAGAGATGACGAATTTTCATTAAATGGTAGAAAAAAAATCACAAAGGAAATTTACGATTTAAAAATAAAGAACTCTGCTGAAGTTCTATACGATTTGAACGTAGATGTCCTCGGCTTGTGCGAAGTCGAAAACCTTAAAGTATTAAATGATCTAAACAATTCTTACCTTTCTCGAAATTATAGTATTATTCATTATGAATCGCCTGATGAGAGGGGTATTGATAATGCTTTGCTTTACGATAAAGATAATTTCTCTATTATAACATCTAAACCAATCCGAAATAATTTAGGTGGGAATGATAAAACTCGGGATATATTATATGTAAAAGGTCTATATAAAAATTCAGTTTTACATATATTTGTAAACCATTGGCCCTCAAATTATGGTGGTAAAGAACTGGCAATCCCTAAAAGAAAATCTACAGCCTTATTAATTATGAAACAGATTTCACAGATACAGAAAAATGATAACAATGCAGAAATTATTTTACTTGGAGACTTCAACGAGGACCCTTCTGATGAAAATGTTAAACTTTTATATGATTTAGGGTTTGTTAGTTTAATGGAGCCCATGATTGGTGAACCAAAAACTGGAACCTATTTATACAGAGGTAAAGATTATTTTTATGATCAAATTATAATAAATAAGGCCTTGAATGACGACCAAAAACTAAAAGTAATAAATAACTCTATTTATATACTAGATTTACCTAAGTATAGGCAGCAAGAAGGAAATTATAAAAGGTATCCTTATCGTTTTTGGGCAGGCAATAGACTTTTGGGTGGTTATTCAGATCATTTAGCAGTAAAAGTTAACATTCGTAAAATAGCAAAATAATATGGCCAGGGAAAAGCGTAGACTAGTTGTTAATAATGAGGAATCCTTCTGGCTAGTCGATGGCAGACGACTTTCTGAAAAAGAGGCAAACGATTTACAAGTAAAATTAGATAAAAAATATTTTAAAATATCAAATAAAGATAAGGTGCCAGATTCGTGAAAAAATATATTATAGTGTTAGCACTTTTCTGTTTTTATAATTGTGAAGATAAAAAGTCTAACACCGACACAGTTTTTAAATATACATATCATGAAAATAATCGCGTAGCTTCGTTAAAAATGAGTTCCGATGAATATGAATCATGGATCGGAAACGATGGCTTTACAAATACTGAAGAAAGACTAAAAGTCATAAACGATATTTATGAGGTTTTTCCCGATAATTATGATTTTATTTTTTTAATACTTGATGAGCCGTCTATTCCTGAAAATTTAAATTATTATGGCAAACTTATTGGTGTGTCTAATAGCATTTCAGGTTTAGGATTTCAGATCTATGACAATTCTCTTGATTATGGCTCAAATGGGAAATTAAAAGCAGTAATGCAATTAACCGGCTTGGAATATCTAAAATACGGCCCAGCATTGCATGAATTAGCTCACAATTGGGCAAACTTTGCTTTACCCACACACTCAGTCGATTCACAAGGAGAGGAGCTAACATCTTACTTATATACAGGTCATTGGGGATTTACAGGCGGTAGTACACCTGGTCAACTTGGTGGATTTCAACAATCCTCTCTCATTGATAATGGAAATAATTCTTATACAGTTGATAGTTTTGGTCCCTTTGCTAATGGAGGGAATGGTGTGCCCTATAATGATTTTGAGTTATATCTAATGGGCATGTTAGATATTCAAGATTTAAATAATTTTGATATGTTTACTGATATAACTGCTTTATCGATAAATGAGACAACATTTGATTTTACAGCACATCAAAAAACTACTTTTACTTCAGAAACATTAATTGAACTTCTAGGACAACGATTTCCCACTTATGCTGAGTCTCAAAAAGAATTCAACCTTCTAGCTATTGTTATTACAGATAATTCACTTTCAGAGGATGATTGGCTAAAGGTTGATGAAACGGCTGAATGGTTTTCGAAATTAGAAGATGATGGTACTAGTTTATATAACTTCTGGGAGGCAACAAATGGATTGGGCTCATTATCAATATCTTATTAGATGTTTCATTATCTTTGCTTTATTTGCAATTGGAACTGGAAATAGTCAAAGTTTCAAGGACTTAAAAAAAGCAGCAAAAAAAGTCAGCAGTAAATTAGTTCTATCTGAAAAAAATAATTTGTCTTTTAGCGAAGAAGATGCGTCTAAAGCTCTAAAAGAGACACTTGAGAAAGGTATTAATAAAGGCGTTGAGCTATTATCTCTGAAAAATGGGTTTTTTAAAAATCCTAATGTTAAAATACCATTTCCACCTGAGGCAAAATCAATTTTTGAAAGATTGAAAAAGATAGGATTAGGAAAAGAACTAGATAAAGTTGTTTTAAGTATTAATAGAGCTGCAGAGGATGCCGTAATTAGTTCAAAACCTATCTTTTTAAAAGCTGTTAAAAAAATGAATATTCAAGACGCAATCACCATTATCGGAGGGGGTGAGCACGCAGGAACTAATTATTTGTCAAGTAAAACGAGAAATGATTTAGTAATTGAGTTTAGTCCAAATATAGAAAAATCTCTAAAAAAAGTAAATGCTACAAAGCATTGGAACGTAATAATGACTTCCTATAATAAAATACCCTTTGTGAAAAAAATTAATCCTAATCTCAAAATCTATGTTACCGAGCAGGCTGTTGACGGACTCTTTTATATCCTAGCTAAAGAAGAAAAGGATATAAGAAATAATCCAAGAAAGAGAAATAGTGAAATACTTAAAAAGGTTTTTGGTCGATAGAAAATGTTTGTTCAACAATGATTTTTAATAAGCATCAATATGAAACTATTAAATATAGTAATTGTCCTTACTTAAGGTAATGCTTTATAGATATATTGTAAACATACTAAATGACAAGTGTCCTGAATGCGCTGAGGGATCTGTTTTTTTAACTAGGTTTAAGATGAAAGAAAAATGCGATCTTTGTGACGCTTATTTTATAGAAAAGAATGGAGATAATTGGTTTTTCTTACTATTTATCGATCGCGCATTTTTTATATTTCCTGTTGTGGTAATGCTCTATTTTGGCTTGAGCATGACATACATGCTAGTTGGTACTCTTATTAGTTTGTTGGTTTTTATTTATGCAACACCATTCAGGTTGGGACTTTCATTATCTTTTGATTATTATATGAGATCTAATCAACGTTCTCATATTTAATTATTAAATGCTAACAATAATACAATTACATAAATAAAATTATATTACACATTGAATTATTTTTAGAGTATATCTACTTACCCTTGATGTGTCTTACTTGATTGGTCTAATATTATAAATACTGTATCTTAAAAATATTTCGAATTAGGAGAAAAGCATGAATTATGGCTATAAAAAAATTATTAAGGGAACATTAGCTGAGGTAGAAAAATTATTGAGAGAAAGCCTGCTCAATAATGGTTTTGGGGTGATTACAGAAATTGACATAAAAGAAAAGTTAGAAGATAAACTTGGAGTTGATTTTCGCAGTTACAAAATCTTGGGTTCATGCCACCCTCCATCAGCATACGAATCACTTAATATAGATTTAAATGTAGGTATTTTATTGCCCTGTAACTTTGTTGTTTGGGATAACAAAGATGGTTCAACTACAGTCGCAACTATGAAAGCATCAAGTTTGCTATCAGTATTAGAAAATAGTGAATTAAATCACTTAGGTAAAAAAGTAGACAAACTAGTTAATTCTGTTATGAATCAATTATAAATCTACAGTTTAAATTCTAATCCAATCTTTGCTTTGTAATATCTCTGTCCTTGTAGTTTATTAAACTTTCCGAGATTATATATAAGTATATTTTCAGTCAGCTTATATTTTATATCAAATACAGCTTCGTATTCTAAAATTTCCTCAAAATTGTCATTATCATTTGGAACTAAATAACCATCAAAAGACCCCAAAATTACCCATTTTTTAATTTCAGCAGTTCGTTTTACCTGACCAGAAAAAAAAGTAGAATAGTTTTTTAAATCATCATCATCTGACCTTGTAGTAAAACCAAAATTTACGTATTTAAGTGTTTTTCTCCAGTCCAGTTTTAGATATTTAACGGATTTACTTTGTTTATCAAGATATTCAGGTTTTAGGTAAAATTTTGACTCATATTTGAACCATAAAATATCATCAATATAATTGTTGCCTAATTCTCTTTCCCATTGACGGTTTAAATGATAAAACTGATTACTAAAACCTAAGCTGAATTCGTAATCATCTGGATTTGGTTGAATGTTTGGTGTCCTCATTGCAAATGAAGTAAATAAAATCGTTCCTGCTAATAAACTATCTAAAATCATTGTAATTGGCCTTTAATCTTCCTTGTTTTATAACTAATTAATATTTTAAAAGCGCAAAAAATAATATTAATTTGAATAGGAGAAAAGGCGATTGTTTATTTTTTCAAATATATGTTTTATCTATTCTTCACCTTCAAAATATTCATATGATTCAGCGTTTTTTGACATATTCCAGAGAATGGATTCTCCATTGTTGTTTGACCTTGATAGTACCTTATCGGAATCTGGATATTCACAAATATCTTGTTCTTCCTTTGTGCCAAGTGCTAGGTATTTAAGATCACTTTCACTATCGTTAATAAATTGATGGGCTACTGATTTGTTGCCTACAGGGCATGCGATTATGTCATCTTTTTTGATAGAGAATTTTTTGTCCCCAAAGCGCAAAGTTCCTTTGCCTTTTAAAATAATAAACATTTCTTCACTAATATGATGATTATGAAATGGCCATGATTTTTTTCCTGGAGGCACTATGGTAATGTTATAGCCTAGCTTTTCAGCTCCAATTTTAGTACTTATATTTGCATATTTTGCTGCAAATGATCCTTGTTCATGACTTTGAAAATCGGTTATTTCGCTTAGGTTCAGTATTGGCTTCATGTAAACTCCTATAATCAAGCTTTTGTTATATAATAAATTAATTCATATGATTTGTATTTTTAATAAATTATGATTTATGTACTAAATTTTAACCTGGTTATGTATTTATTTATCACATTTAAAAAATAGGACATTAATGAAAAACATTTTTATAACAGGTGGAAGTAGAGGTATTGGAAAAGGGCTGGTTGAACAGTTCTCCAAAAACCACAAGGTGATTTTTACAGTTAGAGATAAAAATCAGGCTCGACTAATTGTAGACTCATTTGAACATAATAACGCAGATTATGTCATTATGGATGTTGGAGAGAACGAAAGTGTTCAAAATGGGGTAAAAAATTTAAAAAGTAAAATTAGCTCTGTTGATATTCTTATAAACAATGCAGGAATCTTGATTCCTGGCCTAAAACACAAAATTAATGCTATTGATACAGATATTGACACAATTATGGAAACTTTCAACATTAATACAGTTGGAGTTTTAAGGGTTTGTAAGGCTATAACACCTTTTATGCAGCCCAATTCAAGGATTATTAATATTTCGAGCGGTATGGGGCAACTGGAAGGTATGGGTACCGGTTCACTAGCATATAGGTTATCCAAAACTGCATTGAATGCAATGACAATAGTTCTTTCGCAAGAGTTGATGGTAAAAAAAATAAAAGTAAATGCGATTTGTCCTGGTTGGGTTCAAACTGATATGGGTGGTCACGATGCTTCATTAACAGTCCAGGAGAGCGTTGAAAGTATTAAGAAATTCGCTCTAGATGGTAATTTCCCAAGTGGAAAATTTTTAAGACATGGCGAGGTGCTACCATGGTAAGTATTCAATCATTTTTTGAACTCAAAAATATAAAGTTTTTATGATTGCATATTTATCAGGCCCAATAGAAAATGCTGCTAATGATGGTGCAGATTGGAGAGAGTTAATAACCCTATGGCTTAAAGATGAAATTGAACACGATGTATTTAACCCTGTTTTAGCAACTCGCAAGATAATATCGGATCTTACCAATTCACAATTTCGGGAGATGAAAGAAACTAGTCCTGAGAAATATAAAAATCTAATACGTCAAATTATTGATATAGATATCAAAGCTGTAGTAGAGGAGTCCGACTACCTAATAGTAAACTGGAATAAGTCCGTATTTAAAGGAGGGGGTACTCATGGAGAAATTACCTTGGCTTATTATTTAAAAAAGCCAATATACCTTATTAATCAAGTTCCTCTTGATGATTTAAGCTCTTGGATATTTTCCTGCGCAACTGAAGTTTTTGATTCGTTTGATGATATGAAAATTCATTTATCATCTACATACAAATAGATTAAAAGTTTTTTAAAAAAAAGATAATTTCAAACATGCTAATATTTAGAATTCTTAAAATTTTGTTTTTTACATCATTACTTGTTGTAGTTCAATTTGCCCAAGAAGTAGAAATAGTCTCTAGTGGAAACGAACGATCATTCAGAGTCAATCTTCCAAGTGAAAGTTCTGATTCTCTCCCGATGATGATTATTTTACACGGATTAGGAGAGACTAGTGCATCGTGGTATGGAGTAGCTTCTTACGTTGCAAATCAAGGCTTTGTTGCAGTAAGACCTGAATCCGGTACGTTCTTAAATAATTCTGGTACTGGAAATGTAAAGCTTTGGAATGCTATCTTAGATACCGCAAGATTTGATGACGTTCAATTTATAAGCGATATAATAGATTACATGTTAATTAATTATGATTTTATCAATCATAACAGAGTCTACGTTCTTGGTTCTTCTAATGGTGGCTACATGGCTTATAGACTGTCATGTGACCTTTCCCATAGAATTACCGCATTTACCTCTGTAATTGGCAATATGTTTCTTGAAGACGACGGTTATGATTGTACAGACCAGGGTAGAGACATTCCTATCCTTCATATTCATGGAACCGAAGATCCAATAAATTCATATTATCCCGGGGGTAATAGCGTTGATATTTTAGGTGATCAGTATTTAACAATAATAGAATCAATAGTGTTCTGGAGCGATTATCATCAGTATGATTTGATGGAAATAGATACAATTTTAAGTGACGTCTCGATACGGTATACCTATAGTAATGATTCGGTTGTCAGTAATTTTGAACATATAAAAGTAATTGGTGGTGGACATACTTATTTTTATGGGGATAATTATGGTTTCAGCTCCACACAGGAAGCAATAGATTACTCACTTAAGTATGAACTATCGGATTTTATTTTTAATCAAGAAGATACAAATAACGATGGTATCTATAACATCGAAGACATTAATGAAGTCGTAAATCACCTACTTGATGAATCTCAAAATGATTCATCTTACGATTTTAATTCAGACCAAAATATTAACATATTTGATCTGCTAGTATTAATTGATTTTATATACTAAATGTCGTTATCAATATATATTACGCGGTTTGTATAAATTAGTTAAAGTAATTTATCAATTTATTATTTGAACGCTAATCCTATTTTGGCTCTTACCTTATCCATAATCTCAATAACTTCTAGGGACTCTTGATGAAGCATCTTTGGGGATTCGTTTAAATTATTTTTTACACAGTATTCCATCTCAATTGCTTGCTCTCTAAGTCCGTGACCTTCATATTTATTTTTATAAACCGATATTTTACCCTCGTTTGTACATAGTCTCATACTTGTTGGAGCATAAAAAGTAGGATCTATTTCAATAAAACCTTTTGTCCCTGCTATTACTGCTCGGTTTGGTTGAGTGTCATACATTGAGCAAGAAAGATTAGCGATAGCACCATTTGCATACTGAAATATCATTGAGGTTTTGGCATCGACATTTTTTTCAGTAAAAACTGATTCAGCAAATATTTTTTCAGGCATTCCTAAAATCATATGAGAAAAAGAAATAACATATATTCCTAAATCTAATAATGATCCACCTCCTAAATTTTTTGTCCATAACCTTGGGTTAGTGTAGCGGCGAAGGTTTTGTCCATGACAAGCGTAAACTGATTCAATAGTACCAATCTTTTCTTCTGATAAAAGTTTTTTAAGGGTTTGTATATGTGGTAAATACCTCATCCACATACCATCTAAAAGAGCGGTGGAATTTTGTTTTGATGAAGATATCATAGAAAATGCTTCATCGTAATTCATCGCAAACGGCTTTTCACATAAAACAGGTTTTTTAGCTTGAATAGCTAAAATTGTTTGTTGGCAATGTAATGTATTAGGTGTCGCAATATAAACAGCATCGATTGCTTCATCGTTAACGAAAGAAATATCATTATCATAAGGACTACAGCCTAATCTGTGAGCCGCGAATTTTTCTGCATTATCAATATTTCGAGATAAAACAGCTGAAACTTTGTGGTTACTTAATCTAGATATATCATCAGAAAAAGCGTTAGCAATTCCACCTGTTCCTATAATACCCCAATTAAAAATATTTGAACTCATTTATGTCTTATATAAAATATTAAATTATTTTGAATTCTTAGTTATGAGTTAAACTACAAAAGTTTATGAATCTTTAATACAGTGAAAAAATTTTGGTTGACATACATGAAATAAGTGTAGATTTACCGTGAAATGAAATTTCTAGATAAAATAAATTTAAATCATGCTTTACTATTTCCACTCGTTTTACTTTGTTTGCGCTGGTTCCTTGATGGCAAATATCTCGCTACCATTTTAACAATTGTTTTTGCTTTTGTTTTATATGCAGTATTTGAAGATTCAAAAATACCAAAAGAACATAGTAGCAGCGAAGAAGAGTAGAACTAGTCAGTTTATTTTATTTTCTTGTTAAACTTTTATATTGTGAATTGATCTTTATAAGTTATTGTATATGAAAAATCTCACATTTTTTATTTTTATTTTTATTGCCTTTTATAGCTGCAGTTCCAAATTATCTGAAAAAGAACAGCTTCAGCGAAAAGATGCTTCGGGTTATTATGGTAAATTATCAAATAATAAGAAAATTTATGATATTGCTGAACTTATAAAAAATAAAAATTCACATCTGAATCAAACTGTTAAGGTTAAAGGCTTAATTAGTGAGGTTTGTCCAATGCGAGGCTGTTGGCTAGAATTGAAAACTATTGATGGGTTTCAAAAGATTAGAGTCAAAGTCACAGATGGTGAGATAGTCTTCCCATTTTCAGCAAAAGGAAAAAATATTGTAGCTGAAGGAATGTTTTCAATTTTAGAACTTGATAAAGTACAAGCTCTTAATTGGAAAAAGCATTTAGCCGAAGAAAAAGGTCGATCGCTTGATTCTACTGAAATGATTTTAAACCCAAATGACCTCTTTGAATATCGCCTTAATACGGTAGGTGCAAAAATATTTTAAAATATTATTAAGGATTTATTTTGCTAAATGAAAATAGATCTGGTAGCTGTTTATGTGGTGAAATACTTTTTATTTTAAAAGGTGAAATGAAATGGTGTTCTAATTGTCACTGTACCAGGTGTCAAAAAGGTCATGGTTCTGGATACGTAACGTGGCTGGGTTATGAAAAAAATCAAATAACAATCCATGATAAATCAGAAATTTTAAAGTGGTATTCTAGTTCAAAGAATTCTGAATTTGGATGCTGTTACGTTTGCGGAAGTTCCGTTTTTTATAAATCTAAGAAAGTACCGTCAGAAATCCACATTACTTTAGCTAACCTTGATAATTCAAAAGATATTTTCCTGTCATCTGATAATTATTTTGATTCCCATGCTCCATGGATGATGATTGATAATACGCTTCCAAAAAGGAATGACCCAAATTTATAAAAGTATAAACTGATGAGTTATTTTCTCAATTTTTTAAGTTCTAAAATATTTTTATTACCGGTTACATTAAAATCCATAAAAACAATTTTCAAATGAAATGTATTAAAGAAGCTTGTGTTGAAACTTTTGAAGATGCTATAACTGCAGAAAAGAATGGTGCTGATAGAATCGAGCTATGTTCTAATTTAAACTTAGATGGATTAACACCATCAAAAAGTCTTGTTACTAGACTTTTAAATACTTTAAAAATTCCAATGAAAGTAATGATTAGGCCTCGAGAGGGCGATTTCTGCTACAGCAGCGACGAACTAAGGCAAATGCACAATGATATAAGATATTTTAGCAATCTAGGTGTTTTTGGGGTGGTTTTCGGCGTTCTAAATGAAAATAATTCAATAGATGTTCAAACTGTTAATTTCTTAGTGGAATCTGCTAGTGATCTTAATTGTACTTTTCATAAAGCAATTGACGAAACAGATGATATCGTATCTCAATTAAATATATTAATCAAGTATTCAAAAATTTCTTCTATTTTATCTTCAGGTTGTTCAAAAAGTGCATTGTCGGGTTCGACTGTTTTACAAAACATGATTAAAATCGCAAAAAAGGATATGTCAATTATTTGTGCAGGATCCATTACACATAGAAACTTTTCAGAAGTTCATGGTCTCATTAATGCTAAAGAATATCATGGAAAAAACATAATTGATCTTTCAAAATAGTAGTAAGAAAAAATAAAAAATATGAATTACATTTTACTCTCTTAATGAATCAAAGAATGTATTTAATTAAATGAACTCTACAATTGGCTACTTTATCGGTTTTGCCCTTGGTTGTATCGCCATGTTCATTGCTCTAAAGTTAGACTTCTCATCTATTGCAAAGATGGTTTTAGTATTTACACTATTAATTGGTAGCGTTATAATTAGTTGGGTTGGCGATGAAGAATAATCAGAAATTATTTCAAAGTCTAATCATTAGTTCTTTGTTTTTTTCTTGTAATATTGATGAAGATCCGCCCGCAATTGTTGATAATGTCAGGGGTTGGTTTACCATTAATGAAAATAACATTGGAGTCAATTTGTCCTGGAAACATTCTAATGACAATGATTTTCAAAAATATATCATTTATAAATCAAAAAGTGGTGGTACAGTTGAAGTAATTGCTGAAACTGAAGATAATTTTTTTAAAGATAGTAGTGTTGAATGGTTGGAATATTATAATTATTTTATTCAATCTGTTGATAAGATTGGAAATGAAAGCGATCTTTCAGATACTTTATTATTACGCATCTATAGCGTAAGTGGAAATTGGGGTATAGAAAACTTTGATTCAACTTTTCTATGTATTGATCATAATCAAACGATATCTACATCTTCTGGCTCATTTGAGCAAAAGGGCTATTTTTTATCAGATGGCTATGAGCTGATAATCAATGATAATTCTAATGACTCAACTTCTTTTATTGGAGATACTATTATCTCTAAAATGCTATTTTCTGCTTGCAATATAGATTCAAGTTCTCTTGTTGGAAATGGGTGGATGACTTATCAGACTACTATTTTAGATACTACCGTAAATGGAGACACGATTAGGCCCACTAATAATAATTTCCCTATTTATTTTGATATGGATTTAAAAAATCCAAATTCTGGCAGTATATCTTTTAGTTCGTCATTGTTTGATAATTTATCTATGCAGCATTCTCTGAAGTTTTGTAATGGGAACGATATATTTAATTAATCTGGAGTAGCGCATTCTTGATTCGAATTGGGACCTGTAGTTCCAAATTCATTGACAGCGTTCACTCTAAAGCATTTTTCCTCTCCGCTTAAACCATTATAATTATATGATATTGTATCAGTTTCTAGTATAAAAGAGTTATCAATGTAAATTTTATAGGTAGTAGCACTAAATACGCTACTCCAATTGAGTTCAAAAGTAATGGAATCGACAGCTAAGGATAGTTCTGGAGCGAAAAGCTGAATATGAGTTGAAACCATTATTGGATTTGATTGAGGACCTTCATATCCAATATCATCTAGGCAAGAAATTGCATAGCTATAGCTATTATTATATTGTAGATCATTGTCAGTATAAGTTAGGTCAGTTCCTGTATATATAGCACTACCGTCGCGATATAATCTATACTGTCCAGCATATTCATTGTTTGACCAAGAGAGAGTTATACTGTCTTGAAGAGCAGATCCGCTAAAATTGCTTGGTGGTGATAATAATGCTTTTCCACATTCAGAATCAGATAAAGGCCCAGAAATATTCTGACTATTTACAGCTGAAATTTGGTAACAATAAATTGTTCCAGGTGTAATATTTGTATCTGTGAAAGACGTCTCAGATGTAGAATGAATAAATTCGTTATCCCTAAAAATATTATAGGTATCAGCTTCAAAAGGTGAATCCCAAGATAGTGAAATAGCACCTACTTGTTGCGCAATATTAATTAGAGAAATTATTTCAGTGTAAAAATTATCAACACTCACAATAATTGATTGACTGGTTGTTTCATTATTGCTGCTATCAGTCGCCACCGCACTAATAGTATGCTGGGATTCATTGGGATAAATATTTGTGTTCCATAATGCTATATAGGGGCTATCAATTAAAGTGAACTCTAGCGTGTCATCAATGGTAATTATAACATGCTGTATCGCAATATTATCATCAGCATAAATACGGATTTGAGTTGAATCACTAACCGTAGCGCCAGATATGGGCGATAATATTGATATCACGGGTGGTATTATATCTACAAACTCCGTGTCATTATTTACAATAACGGCGATTGGTTGTGTATTGTAGAAGTTATCATTAGAGTCGTTAATCCTTGCGGATATAATATATTCAGCATCTTCATTTACTTCGCCTACTGTAGTGTCCCATAGATAAGAATAAGGAGATTGACTAATCGATACTACAGATTCTCCATTAATATAAATAGCAACAGAACTAACAGAAATATTATCTGCGGCAGAGATTAAAATTTCTACTTCACCACTAACTTGCTGCCCGGCGTAGGGCTGAGCAATAAAGCCATTCGGTAATATATTATCTTCATTATCCACGTTTACAACAATGGATGGACTTTGGCTTATTAAATTACTGGCATCGAATGCTTTTGCAAACCAGGTATGCGAACTTTCCTCATCTTCTAGTAAGGTGTTCCAGGAGACCTCATATGGGTAATTAGCATCGCTTTCATAGAAGACAGCATTGCGAAAAAACTCAACTCTAGAAATTCCAATATTATCAAATGCTGCTGCTGTGACTTGAATAGCGCCGCTAACAGTCTGATTGGCTGCAGGGCTAGTTATCAATACTGTTGGTGGAACATTGTCATCTATTATGTTTTCATCATTATCTACAAAAACAGTGACTGGCATTAGATTTGTGGTATTTCCGCTGCTGTCAGTAACGGTTGCAGCTATGAAATGATTATTGTCTTCACTTGCATCATTAGTGTTCCACGTGAATTCATAAGGCGAGCTATCGTCAACAATCGGATTGGTTCCATCTATGATTAATTCTACTTTACTCACTTCTTCATTATCGAAAGCATCTATTTGAATAATTATAGTTCCAGAAACTGTTGCCGCCATAGGGGGATAGACTATTGTACCTGTGGGAGGAGTGGTATCAACTTGAATATTCTCTTCATTATCAACCGTAACGCTTATCGGCCCAAGGGTAATATAATTACCACTGGCATCATTTACTTTGAGAGATATGACATAGGCGTAGTCATCAAACTCAAGAGCAGTATTCCAATCGTAAGAAAATGGAGCCGCAGTTTTTACCCCTACTGAATCACCATTTATAAAAAAAACAACGGAAGATAATGAATCATTATCAGAAGCATCAGCAATAATAGTTATTACACCATTAAGAGTTTGACCACTAAATGGGTAAAGTAGGGAACCAGTTGGTTTAATATTATCATTATTATCCACAATTACTCGAACTGGACTAGTTTGATTATCATTATTAGCAAAATCAACTGCCCTTGCACGCAGATTATGAAATTGATCTTCAGCATAATCTAAGGTGTTCCAAAAATACTGATATGGGGCTTCAGCTGAATCAAGGACTAAGGAATCATTTATGTATAATTGCACGGTTTTAATCGCATCATTATCAGAAGCGTAAATAGTAACTAAAACAGAATCAGACAGCACTCCTTGATCAGCAGGATTAGTGATTTCAACTAAAGGGGCTGTTGTGTCAGGCTCTGGAGGAATCTCAAAAAAAGGACCTTCACAACTTAAAAGCACAATTAGAATGATTACATAATATTTTAAGCGAAGGATCATTTTAATTATCTACTGTAACTAAAATTGGTTGAGAAAAGGTTGTGTTTCCTGCCATATCAACAACGATAGCAGATAGTGCGTGTTCATTGCCATGTACACCAATATTGGAAGTCGTGTCCCAAGAATAAGAGTACGGGGATTCAGTATCTGTTTTTACAGAAAATCCATCAATAAAAAACTCTACACTAGCAATACCTGTATCATCATCTGCATGTGCGGCAAAATTAACAATACTCGAAACAGTTTGACCATCAAGAGGACTAGAAATAATTATTGTTGGGGGATTAGAATCATTTGGAATATTATTTACAAATACACTTATAGACGGAACTTCAAAATAATTTCCTGAAGCATCTGTGATAATTGAT